>QWCW01000221.1_pt1 | contig 26031 bp, 22 predicted proteins | sample 1972691 | NCBI WGS metagenome assembly QWCW01 (sample SAMN09866698, study PRJNA288562) | Human oral metagenome isolate pre2_saliva, whole genome shotgun sequencing... | reverse complement strand
CAATACCTGGTACACAATCTATACGGCCTCTAAAGCAACCCTCGTAAAGGGGCGCACTGCCACTCTTGCACTGGCGCTGAAAGATGCCCCGCAAGCAGGCGACTCCGTTTATGTCTATTTCGATTGGAATCGCGACGGTGTTTTTGAAACAGCACAAAAACTCACCGCTGCTCAAGAGATGGAAGCAAACATCCTTATTCCCGCCAATGCTGCTACAGGTAAAAGTCGTATGCGCATACGTTTCACCAGCAACGGACTGACGGAAGCCGACGAGGAAGTAACGGGACAAACGCTCGACTTTATCCTCGAGGTGGTACCCGAAGAGGGACAGACCTTTACAGCTAGCGTGACCACCAACGACAGCCAGCGCGGTACGGCTACTCTCGAGGGGCTCACCGCTAAAGCCACTCCGCTGGGCAACGCGCGCTTTCTTTGCTGGAAAGAGAACAATAATGTTGTTTCGCTCGACGCCACATATACGTTCGCGCTCGACCACAACGTTTTGCTCACGGCTTACTTCTCGCCGAACACCAGCATCTCAACGGGCATCAATACCGCAACGACACAGAAATCGCTCATCACTATCACGGCGCAAAACCAATGTGTCACCGTAGAACCTGCTCAAGGCGTGAAAACCATCAGCATCTACTCCACAACGGGACAACTCGCCGCACAAGGCAAGGGGCACACGCTGAATATCAGCCACCTCCCCGCTGGTAGCTACATTGTTCTTGTTGATGCCACACAAGACAAAGCTTCCTCTAAAATTGTAGTGAAATAAATTCTGATACTATAAATCGTAAAACCAACATACAATGCAACCACGATATCTCCTCTTTGGCGCATCCACATTGGCCGCTTTGGCCGCAGGAGCACAGCAGCGCCCCAACATCATTTATATCATGTGCGACGACATGGGTTATGGCGACTTAAGTTGCTACGGTCAGCAGCTTATTTCTACTCCCAATATCGATCGCCTTGCCCAGCAAGGAATGCGCTTCACGCAGGCCTACGCTGGTAGTCCCGTTTCAGCTCCTTCTCGCGCCAGTTTCATGACGGGTCAGCATACGGGACACACCCACGTGAGAGGCAACAAGGAATATTGGTCCAACAACAACACCATGAAGTATGGTAACAACACCGACTATGCCCTTGTTGGACAAGAGCCATACGACACCGCCCACGTCATCATTCCCGAAATCTTCAAAGATAATGGCTACACCACGGGAATGTTCGGTAAGTGGGCTGGTGGCTACGAAGGTTCTGTTTCCACCCCCGATAAGCGCGGTATCGATGAGTTCTATGGCTACATCTGCCAGTTTCAAGCGCATCTCTACTATCCCAATTTCCTGAATTCCTACAGTCGTTCGGCGGGCGACAAGGCCGTGAAGCGCGTTGTTTTGGATCAGAACATCCAGCACGCCATGTTTGGCGACGACTATACCAACCGCCAGCAGTATTCTTCCGACCTTATTCATCAGCATGCCCTCAACTGGCTCGACAAGCAGAGCAAAGACAAACCCTTCTTGGGAATCTTTACCTATACGCTTCCGCACGCCGAACTGATTCAGCCCGAGGACTCCATCCTCGAAGCCTATAAGGGACATTTCTGTGCAGAGCGTCAGTATGGCGGCGACAAAGGTTCGCGCTACAATCCGACGAACATTGCTCACGCGCAGTTTGCTGCCATGATCAGTCGTCTGGATATGCAGGTGGGCGAAATCATGAAGAAACTCGAGGAGAAAGGCCTGGCGGAAAACACCGTTGTGATTTTCACCTCCGACAATGGTCCTCACGAGGAGGGCGGGGCAGACCCCACTTTCTTCAATCGTGATGCAAAACTCCGCGGCTTGAAGCGCAGCACCTACGAAGGCGGTATCCGCATCCCCTTCATCGTTAGCTGGCCGGGACAAGTGAGAGCCGGTGTCGTCAACGACCATCAGTTTGCCTTCTACGACTTGATGGCAACATTCTGCGACTTGGCAGGCATCGAGAACTATGAGCAGCGCTATCGCAACCCACGTCTGAAAAACGATTGGTTTGATGGTATTTCCATCTATCCCACGCTGACAGGCAAGGGAACGCAGAAAGAGCACGACCATCTCTATTGGGAATTCCACGAAACCAATATGCTCGGTGTGCGCATGGGCAACTGGAAGATGGTTGTCAATCGCGGCGAAGTGCATCTCTATGACCTTGCCAATGATTTGCATGAAGACCACGACGTGGCTGCTGCTCACCCCGAAGTGGTGAAGAAAATGAAAGAATTTATTAAGCAAGATCACACCGACAGTCCACTCTTCCGCGTGACGCTTCCGCAGTAAACACACGACTAAGTATAAATCCCTTTTTTTGTAAGCCGAAAAAGGAGCTGACAAGGTCGAAAGAATCGTTATGGACTATAAGCTGAGTAAGAAAAGAGGTGACCTTAAACCGAATTGGGGTTTATAGAAAAAATGGGAAATGGTCTAAAACAGATAAGGAAACGTTTGATAACAGAGAGCATGAATACATAAAGAAGTACAACCAAGGCATTGTTTAACAATGCCATGAACCAATAGGGAGCACTATACTAATTTTTTTATTTATGAAACACTTTCTTCCCGCCCTCGCTCTCGCGACCCTGTGTTTGGGGCTGAGTAGCACGACCGTGAGCGAACAACATCCCAAACTCAAAGCCCTCTACGAAAAGCCTTGGGGCAGTCAGATCGACTATGTCGATCTCTCCAACGACGGTCTCACGGAGGTGCCACACCTCTCGATGTACGACATCAAAAACCTCAACCTCTCTCACAATCAAATCAAGGAGGTGGCTTTCCGCCGCCTGCCACATGGCGTTGAGCGTCTCAACTTCTCCCACAACCAACTGGCTGACACCCTCTACTGGGACGCTATCTTCACGCCCCAATTGCGCACCCTCTCGCTGGCCAACAATGCACTGACGCTCTTTGTGCCCATCATCGCAAATATGGACACGGTGGACTTATCCAACAACCAGTTGCGCCACATCGTGGACATCGTGCCTTGGGGCGGTGGTCACGGCCCTTTTCTGCTCGACCCTACAGCGTGGAAACACTTGGACGTCAGGGGTAATCCCAACCTCTCCGCCCGAATCATTTACGACGTAGAATCAGGAATGGCTTTGGCCAAACAATTAGGTATCACCGAAAGATGTGCACGCAATGATTAAGAAACGACTCCTCGGCTTTATGAGCTTCTGTGTGGGCATTGCCATGGCATGCTCCACGTCCCTCGCTTCGGGCAGCACCACGCCCACAGATGTAGACCGCGTGAAGGGCCTTCAAGCCCTCTATCAGCTCCCGGCAGGAACGCATGTGCGCCACTGCGACCTCTCCCATAGCAGGCTCACGAAGATGCCCAACCTCTCGATGTACACCATCGATACCCTCGACCTCTCGCACAATGCGCTGCAAGAGATTGCCGAACTGCAATTCCCCGAAGATGTCGTGGTCTTAGACCTCTCGCACAATCAGATTGGGGCGAAGGAGAAGGAGGCGGAGGTGCGGTTCCACAACGAGATCTTCCCTCGGCTCACAACCTTGGACATTTCTCACAACAAGATCTTCAGCCTCCTCTATCCCTTGAGGTTGCAGCATCTGAACGTCTCGCACAACGTCCTGAGATACTTGAGGGTCAATGCGACGAGCTGGCAGAACAATCTCCAGTCGCTCGACATCTCACACAACTGGCACTTCGATGGCCTCTTCTACTACGACTTCAAGCTCATCCCCACCCTTAAGCGCGACTCCTGCGCCCAAGGCCGCGAGTTTGTGTTCGTGAAAGATCTGATGTAACACTTATTCATGAGAGGGGTGCTCATTAAATGTATACTAATTATATCTTGCTCCCAAAGAGTTGCGACCCATCGAGAAAAACAAGAGGCCTACATTAAGGTTTAGCAAGGACTGAATACATCCTATAAAGACGTTTCCGCTTAAATACAATATCTAATTCACTATTCTACACTAAGGGAAGCCTCTTAGTGTAGAATAGATAAAAGCTCTATGCCTAACCGTAGCGAAGAAGTACAAGACATCATTGAACGTATGCCAACGAGATGGTGTATGTGGGTGGCTTTAATAATCGCACACCGCCTAAGCACCATTCGTCATGCTGGTCAGATTGTGGTGATGCATCAAGGAGAGATTGCAGAAATAGGCACGCATGAAGAGTTGATGCAACGAAGAGGATACTATGCTGAATTAGTGGCTTCTCAGGCAGATAAACTTGAACAAAGCCGTTCGTAAATATCCTTATTGTGTCAGCTGACGCAATAAGGATGTCAGCTGACCGCCTTATTGTATTTTCAAACGCAATAAGGATATTTTTGGCCTCCTTTATTGTGTTCAAAATCAGGTTGTTCTGAGGTTTATTTTCTTTTGATGTGATGAAGAATAGTAGCCATTTCTTAATGCTTAGCTCTGATGAAAAATGGAATATAAACTTCATGAGGTTGGCTCTGCCTCTCCTGTTTCTGCCTATTCTTTTGTACTGGTTGAATAAAACTGATTATCACAAGAATTTCGTACCTTTGCGGCATAATGGGACAAGATACATTTGACATCAGGTCGGAGCAGATGGCCCCGACATCCTCGGAGCGAGAGTTTGAGAAAGCCCTGCGCCCACTACAGTTTGATGATTTCAGCGGTCAGCAAAAGGTGGTGGAGAATCTGCGGGTTTTCGTTGAGGCGGCAAAGTACCGCGGCGAACCTCTCGACCATTCTCTGTTGCACGGCCCTCCTGGGTTGGGAAAAACAACGCTCGCCAATATCATTGCCAACGAGTTGGGCGTGGGTTTCAAGCTCACCAGCGGCCCCGTCCTCGATAAACCCGGTGATCTGGCAGGTTTGCTCACCAGTTTAGAGCCTAACGACGTGCTTTTTATCGATGAAATCCATCGTCTGCAACCTGTGGTGGAGGAATATCTCTATTCCGCCATGGAGGACTATCGCATAGACATCATGATAGATCGAGGTCCGGCAGCTCGCAGCATTCAGATAGACCTCAATCCTTTCACTCTCATTGGTGCCACCACGCGCAGTGGCCTCTTGACAGCTCCCTTGCGCGCCCGTTTTGGTATCAATCTCCATTTTGAATACTACGACAGCGAGACATTGCAGCGTATCATAGAGCGTTCCTCTTCTATCCTCAATGTCCCCATCACAGCCGAAGCGGCTGAAGAAATAGCTGGGCGCAGTCGTGGAACACCGCGAATTGCCAATGCTCTCTTGCGTCGCGTGCGCGACTTTGCGCAAGTGAAGGGCAATGGGCGCATAGATTTGGACATTGCTAAGTTCTCCCTTGAAGCCCTAAATATCGACAAATACGGCTTGGATGAAATCGACAATAAGATACTCCTCACCATCATTGATAAGTTCAAGGGTGGCCCTGTGGGTATCAGCACAATAGCCACAGCCATTGGCGAAGATGCCGGAACGGTGGAGGAAGTCTACGAACCTTTCCTCATCAAGGAAGGCTTTATCCGCCGCACCCCTCGTGGGCGCGAAGTGACCGAACAAGCCTATCAGCATTTGGGCCGTTCCATCTATACGGGTGGGCCGCAGGAGCAGAGTTTGTTTTGAGAACGTATATATTTTGAACAATGATAACATACAATACAATCAACGTTGCGATGCCGAAGATTCGCCGCCGTGACAATTCCGCATGGGTCAAACGTGTGGCGGCTTCTTATGGGCGCAAGGTGGGCGATGTGGCCTATATCTTTTGCGATGATGAAGAAATCCTGAGGGTTAATCGTCAGTATCTCCAGCACGATTATTATACAGATATAATAACCTTTGATTACGACGAAGACGACGTGATCAGTGGTGACCTTTTCATATCTCTCGACACGGTCCGTACGAATGCTGAACAGTTGGGACTCCCGTATGAGCAAGAACTCAATCGTGTTATCATCCACGGTATTCTTCATCTTTGTGGCATCAACGATAAAGGACCAGGTGAGCGCGAAATCATGGAAGCTGCCGAAAATAAGGCGTTGGCCATGCGGGAGACTCGCGCGTGAAAACCGCCTTTTCTTCGCTATCCCCCAGATAAATTGTTCTTTTTGGGTAGAACTCTGTTCTTTCTTTCCCAAAATGTGCTAAAAAAAAGAGGTATGGGAATGTATATAGAAACTTTTATTACTTTTGTGGTTTCGTTATACAGCGTGTGATATACGTATTGTCACACGTCACCTATACAGTTATTTCTAAAATAAGTCTTATATATGAAACCAGCAGAAGGAAAATTAGGCGTAATGGTTGTCGGTCTCGGTGCCGTAACCACAACTTTTATGACGGGCGTCCTGATGGCGCGCAAAGGCCTAGCAAAGCCCGTTGGTTCAATGACGCAATACGACAAGATTCGTGTGGGTCGAGGAGAGAATAAGAAATACCTCCACTATTCCGATATCATATCGTTGGCAAGTCTTGACGATCTCGTTTTTGGCAGTTGGGATGTATATCCCGAAAACGCCTACGAATCGGCCCTTCATGCACAAGTGTTGAACGAGCGCGACATAGAACCAGTGGCAGAAGAGCTCAAGGCCATTGTTCCTCTCAAAGCTGCGTTCGATCGCAACTTCGCCAGTCGTCTGGATGGAACAAATGTGAAAGATTGCAACACTCGCTGGGAAATGGTTGAGGCTTTGCGCCAAGACATCCGCGACTTCAAAGCGCGCACAGGTTGCAACCGTGTCGTTGTGATATGGGCCGCCTCCACTGAAATATATGTGCCTGTGGATACAGCCGTTCACGGCACGCTGGCAGCTCTCGAAACTGCGATGAAAGCCGACGACCGCCAGCGCATAGCCCCTTCAATGTGCTATGCTTATGCAGCTCTGGCCGAACAGTGTCCCTTCATCATGGGCGCGCCCAATACTACGGTGGATATTCCTGCTATGTGGGAATTGGCCGAACAAACAAAGATGCCGATTGCAGGTAAAGACTTCAAAACAGGTCAGACCCTCGTGAAATCAGGTTTTGCTCCAATCATCGGCACACGTTGCTTGGGCTTGAGTGGCTGGTTCTCTACCAACATTTTGGGCAATCGCGACGGTCTTGTCCTTGATGAACCTGCCAACTTCCACACCAAGGAGGTCAGCAAACTTTCTACGCTGGAGAGTATCCTCGTACCTGAAGAGCAGCCCGACCTTTATACTGACTACTATCATAAGGTGCGCATCAACTACTACCCACCACGCAATGACAACAAGGAGGGATGGGATAATATAGATATCTTTGGCTGGATGGGCTACCCTATGCAAATCAAAATCAACTTCCTTTGCCGCGACTCCATCCTGGCTGCGCCGCTGGTTCTCGACCTCGTATTGCTCTCCGATGCCGCTGCGCGCGCTGGCCGCTTTGGCACACAACGTTTCTTGAGCTTCTTCCTCAAGAGCCCCATGCACGACTACACGCAGAATGAAGTACCTATCAATCATCTCTTCCAGCAGTATGTCATGCTAAAGAACGCCATCCGCGAAATGGGTGGATATGAAGCCGACGAAGAAATAGATTAGTCCTGTCTTTTTTTTCCTCATGGGCGAAGACAGCTTCGAGGCGTTCGTCCGCGGGAGTAACGACACGATATTTTTCCTAATGTGACCTTAGCATTTGGCGCACCAAGGGCCAACAGCATTAAAGATGTTGCTGAGCAACCGTGGTTCGTCAAATGCTATCTTTCTTTTATAAACGTATAGTAAGTTGAAAAGATTCTCTACCTTTCTCCTCCTGATGTTTTTAGTACTGACCGCTGTGGCTCAGACTATCAGTGGTACGGTTACGGATGCACAGACGGGCGAAAAGCTCCCGTTTGTCAATGTCTACTTCGATAAAAACCACGGAACGCAAACAAACTTCAACGGCCATTACTCTGTGGCGCACAGTGGTAACAAGCTCACGTTCTCCATGGTGGGTTACAAAACGCGCGTTCTGAAGGTGAAAGCGGGCGAGACTCTTGATGTGAAGCTCGAAGCGCGGGAGGACGGAGTGCTTGGAGAGGCTACGGTGACAGGAACAAAGCAGCGCTACAGCCGCAAGAATAATCCAGCCGTTGAGCTCATGCGGAAAGTCATCGCTGCCAAGAAGCAGAACGACCTCAAGAGGCATCCATTCTACAGCATCGATAAGTATTCAAAAACCATCTTTGCTTTCAACGATGTTACAGATAAGGTCCTTCAAGAAGGGAAGTTTAAGAAGTTTCCTTTTCTCAAGGACCATATCGAAACCAATAATGAAACCGGCAAACTCATCTTGCCTATCAATGTCGACGAAACGGTGTCGCAAGAAATCTTCCGGCAATCGCCGCGTTCCGACAAAACTATAATCAAAGGCAAACGCTCAACGGGGTTGAACGATCTCTTTTATACTGGCGACATTTTTACTACTGTCATTCAGGACTGCTTCACCGATGTGAATATCTATGAAGACGACGTCCGTTTGCTTCAGTATCCGTTCACCAGTCCCATATCTTCAAAGACGGCCATCTCTTTCTACCGCTATTTTTTAGTAGATACAGTGATGGTAGACTCTATCAAAACCATCCATATCAACTTCACGCCGAACAATCCGCAGGACTTCGGCTTCAGCGGCTCCCTCTTCATTGCCGCCGACTCCTCTTACCGCGTCGTCAAGTGCGATCTGGGTATTCCTGGTCGCAGCGACGTCAACTATGTAGAGAACATGCGCATCATTCAGCAGTTCCAACAGTTGTCCACAGGGGAGCAAGTCCTCGTTCGAGATGATATGCTCGTCGAACTGAAAGTTGTAAACTTCTTCCAGAAGTTCATGGTGAAGCGTCTGACAGAGTACAGCAATTTCTCCTTTGAGCCAATTCCCGAAAAGACTTTTAAGTTTCGCGGCGACACGCAGTTGGCTGCCGATGCCTTGATGAAGGATGATGCCTTTTGGGACAAATACCGCAGCGACCCGCTCACGGAATCGGAGGGGAAGATGGAGCAACTCGTCACGCAGTTGAGTCAGGTGAAAGGCTTTAAGCCCGTGTTGTGGGTGGCAAAGGCATTTATCGAAAACTTTGTGGAAACCACCACCGACCCAAAGAAAGGCTCGAAAGTGGATATTGGCCCTATCAATACCATTTTTAGCCAGAACTTTGTCAATGGTTTCCGCCTCCGCGGCTCAGCCCAAACCACGGCTTTCCTCAACAAGCACCTATTTCTGAAAGGCTATGCAGCTTACGGCTTTAAGGACCGCCGCATTATGGGCTCTGGAGAGGTCACTTATAGCTTCCTACCCAAGGCCTACCTACCGCGAGAGTTCCCCGTGAGCAACCTGTCGCTCAACTACACGAACGACGTGATGTCGCCCTCAGATAAATTCTTGCCCACAGATAAGGACAACGTCTTCACCTCCTTCAAATGGACGAAGGTGAACCACATGATGTACTTCAGCCGCTGGACGTTGGCCTTCGATCGGGAGTGGGAGAACAACCTGCGCTTCAAAGTGCAGCTTCGCCACGAGGTGGACGAGCCCACCGCCGCACTTTTCTACCAGCCCCTCAATGGTGCTGCTGAGCCCTCTTTGGGTGGGAATTGGCAGAATAAACTCACCACGCTCGATGCTACGCTGAGTCTTACCTACAGTCCAGGTGCCAAATGGGTCAATACTAAGCAACGTCGCTATGCGCCCAGTCTCGATTTCCCGGTCTTTAGCATTAGTCACACCATGGGCTTTAAGAATCTGCTCGGAGGAGATTACGCTTACAATTTCACGGAAGCCAGCGTTTACAAACGTTTTTGGCTCCATTCGTGGGGAAAAATCGACACGCGCCTTTCAGCGGGCGTTCAATGGAATAAAGTGCCTTATCCCTTGCTCATTATGCCTGCTGCCAATCTCTCTTATATCTCGCAGGACGAGATGTTTAGTTTGATCGACAATATGGAATTTCTCAACGACCGTTATGCTTCGCTTTTCGCCTCTTGGGATCTCAACGGAAAGCTCTTTAATCGCATTCCGTTGCTCAAAAAACTCAAATGGCGCGAAACTTTTGGCTGTAATGTTCTTTGGGGTGATTTGACCGACAAGAATAATCCGTTACTCGCCAAGAATGCTGCCGATGCGCGCCTCTTTTATTTCCCTGGCGAGTTCCAAGCTGACGGCTCATTCCGTTATCTCTCCCGCGCGATGGATAAGAAAAAGCCCTATGTGGAACTTGTAGCTGGTATCCACAATATTTTCAAGATTTTCCACATCGAATATGTCCGTCGTGTCACATATACGGAAAATCTCCCCACCAAGCGCAAATGGGGCATACGTGGAATGTTTCGCGTGACTTTCTAAGGAAAAAGGAAGAGAAAAAGAATAAGATTACGGAAAAAGTTTTCCCATTTATAATGAAATAGGAAATCTAACTTTCCAAGAAGACGACTCACAAAGATTACTTTATAAGCCTTTGTGAATCGTCTTTTATATATGTTCAGAGTTGAAATATAAGTATAGTTGTCTGTATACAGAAGAGAAATAACTATATGTTATCTATATATTTTCTTTCCTCCTATTATATATATGCCATGTTGAGCCTCGGAAGGAAAGACTCTAACACCGCTGATATTAAAAATAGGCTGTGAAGCATCAGTTGTGGGAGAGACAGTTGAAATACCTGTGGCTGAACCGTTCTTTTCTATACGAATATTATCAAGGAAAACTTTTGCTGCACCTACTCCGAAGTTTATATTGAAGAATAATTGAATATAATCTTCATTCTTGAGGCTAGTCAGGTCTACTATTGCCTGCTGCCAGTCGATAGTTGTGAACGACACTTCTTTTAAAATCTGTGTTAGTATTCCGTTTCTACCAATTCCTATAGAAAGTTTTGCCCCCTTACCGATATCTCCTTTATAGTAAAAAGACAGTGTGGGCACTTGTGCATCTGACAAGGAAATTTTTCCACTTTGCAGAGAAAGAGTATCGTTGGGGATGGTAGAGTACAAGTAGAAAGTCCCTCCATCGTTGTCTTGTGCATCGTTGGATGCAAGTATTTTTACTTTCTTACTCGATACATCTGCAGCCCAATAGCTGTTTTCTGTCTTTTGATTAGGCAGTGATTCTTTGAAAGGTAGTTCATAGGCTTTGCCAATAATGATTGTGTTGGTGTTGGCCTTCTGCCCTTTTCCTGCGATTGTCATGGGATAAATCTGATAAGCAACCTGCTTTTGTTTCCCTGTAGCATTAGTGAGAGGAATATTGAGTTCTGTCCCTTTATGATTTTCAGCTATTAATGTACGGTTGATACCATCTGAAGTTTCATAAATGGTGTATTTGACGGAGTCTGGATTGACATATTCTCCGTTCCATCCCTTGTTGCTGATAGTCCAGGATAAATGCGTATCGTTACCGACGTTTTCAGCCTTTGCTTGTTCGGGTGCAAGGGGAATATCAACGCCTATAAAAACTGTTGTGTTTGCAGAGAGTCCAGCTCCAAATGCGTTGTAAGCTATGACTGTATAGGTGTTTATACCATTTTCTGGGTGTTCGTCAGTGATACTATATGAAGCTCCTGGAGCAACGTTGGTTAGACGACTCACGAGGTGATTCTGTCCTCTCACGACTGTTATAGAATCCAGTTTTGTGAGAGGTGTTCCTGCTGTGGTTGTAGTCGGAGCCTTAAAGGAGATAAAGGAACGCAAATCTCCACCTTCAGCAGCAATGGCTGTAAGAGAGGAAACTTCTTTTGGCGCACTGTCAGTAGCTCCTTCTTTAATAGAAATGTCATCTATGTTGAGCGTCATTTTGTCGGGCTCGCTGATGCAATGAATCCCCAATCGATAAGTGCCAGTTGTCGGAACTTTGATGGTTTGAGTGTAGGTGTTAAAGTTGCTGCTTGCAACTGTAGTCTTCTGGAATAGAGGAATGATCATTGATGCTACGGTAGTATCTGTGCCTAGGAAAGATTCGAAGCATTCGGGAGTTTCATTATCGAAAGCTTTGGCCTTCAAAGAAAATTCATAATTCTTTCCTGCTTCAAGTTTAAATGGTGGAGTTATCAACCAATCATCGCCACTGTTGTCGTTGAACATATCTTCCATATATTCCGCCATTCCATTGGTGAAAGTCCAACTATTGTTGTCTTTGTTGCCATCTATGATTGTGTAGGATTCTGCTGCATCCTGACTATCGAAAGTTTCAAAGTAGGGTAGTGTTATCAGTGTGTTAGCTTTTTCTGAATTGTACTCCAACAGGTAGGAGGTAGTTGGTAGTAAGTGTTGTTTTGTGTTATTTACGACAGAGATTTCTGTCTGTGCCAATGTAAGGGTACTCAAGAATAAACTTGATAAAGTTAGGAGTATGGTTCTTTTCTTCATAAGTAATAAGAAATTTATGTGGAAAACTAAAAGCTTACGAGGCGTAATGTGCGAAATTAATTCTATAATGATTGTTCCTTATATACAACTCAGTTAATATAGAGGAGGGAAGCTCAACATTCTCTCTTTTCTTAATTATTATAGTACCTGTTACGGCAGTTTTGGGGCTTGCCAGAAATATTGGTTGTCGGAAGTGGTGCGGCCACCTCCTTTGTAGGTGACACCTTTTCCTACGAGGGTGATCACGTCTTGGTAGGAATTTTCTTCATTCTCTATCTCTGGTCGATTGGTAAGATGCGACTGAATGGTATAAAGGTTCTTGGCCATATACCTATCAATGTATTCTTCCTTGGTTCGTTTCGACTTGTGATTCCAGTTTGCATCCGGATTGAGCACCAGCGGGCGGCCATCAATGAGCCGTTCGCGCACTTCGCCAGGATGGAGCAATGTGCCGTTTTCGTCCGTCACATAAGCGGCAAAGCTGGGATCCATCCAAACCCACTTATTGAGGGTCTTGCTCCATACCATTACTATGACATGGCAATCGGGATCTCCTATTTCTTTACTCTCGCACGTGATGAAGCGAGCAGGATAGCCAAGAGCCAGATAGCAGTCGGTCAACATTTCTGCCAGAAACCGGCAGTTGTATCCGCGCTTGTTCTCCTGAGCGTGGCGGAAAAGGTCGAGCGCGTTATATTTGCATTGTGGCCAACTGGACGAACCATCGTGCGGGATAGCATCGTGGAGCCAATACATCACGCGCTTGATGCGACTGATCTCATCTCCGTTGCCAGCGATACTGTCCAGCTTGAGTTCTTCGCGCACCTTTTTCAGAATGGGAGAGTCGAACGCATAGGTAAAGGCCTGTTGCGTCTGTCCCGAACGTTCGTATTGTGGAGAAGTCTTGAGAATATAAATGTAGTCGCCAAACAGCCGTGACTTTTCTTTGAGAGCCTCAAAATCGGGTTGGCCTGCAAAATCGTTAAAGATACTATCGCAAAGGAGACTATATAGTTTCCTCGGACTGCTTTCTAAGATGAGTTGTCCATATTTCAATAGGCCTGCTTTGTCGTGTAGGAGAGCAGAGACAGTAAGTAAGTTATTCAAGATGGCGGAGGTAACAAAAGCTTGATATTCGCAGCGAAAGTCGGGGAAGGCCTCAAAGCTCTGCTGCAATTGTCGGAAAGCCTTGAAAGTTTCTTCTGTATAAGGTCCTTTTTCGGGGATTCCTTTCACCCATTCCGATTTGCTTAAAAACACTTGGCTGGGGTGAGAAACATAGTTGTGAAAGTTGGGGAGATCAGCAATACCCGCGAAGGCTGTTGAAAGTACAGGGCCGTTGAAGGTGATTTGCTGAAGTGCGGGGCATTGGCTCAACCATTCTTTGCTCCCTCCTGTAGAAAGCACAGGGCCGTTGAAGACAATCTCTGTGAGTTTGGGAAGCTGTGAGAAAGTTTGCCAACCATCTATATGTCCCAGTGTTCCATTGATTTCAATCTTGCGCAAGTTGCTACAATCTCGAATAGAGCCACCGCCGCTGATGAAGAGGACGCTGTTCATTCGTACTGTTTGTAGTTTTTCGCAACCTACGATGGCGTTTGAAGACAAGCTACCCAATGTTTTCGGAAAACAGATGTCCTCCAATTCCGAACAATCGGCAAAGGCTTCTTCATTGATAGATACTTTTTCGGGAAGGACTACGCGGCGAATGCGTGCTTCGCGGAAAGCATTGGAATCAATCAAATGAAGTGCGCGCGGAAGGATAACTTCTCCCACCTTGCAGCGATAAAAAGCCCATTGCGGCAAGATGGAGTCGGCCTTAATCTGATAATTGAAGAGGAATGCTTCTGTACTTTTATGCAACGTGGCTTCGCTGAGATCCAAACGCTGAAGTTTTCCGTCCACGGCAGTTGTATCGTGACTGATACCCATCAGCGAGCGGAGAAAATGCCAGTCGGCACCATTGAGCGAGCCGCGGAGCGTTAGCTCTGTGAGCGACTTGCGAACTTTAGGCGGCAGTTGCTGTTCCAGCGTACCGGGCTGTTGCACGTTTACTTTCACTTTTCGAGCCGAGGCAGTGAGGCTTACGGCAAGAGCCAGAAGCAGACCCCATGTTTTGAGCTGTGTCATAGTGTGCTTGTAGTTAGCTGATTTTTAGGAGTTATATTTCTTGTTGCCAAAGTTACAGACGATGACTTTAATATGCAAGTTTTTAAGGACATATAGAACCATCGTCCTCTGTCTTCGTGAAACTTTCGCCGGCTTTGTGTTCATTCGTGGGCAATATTTTCAGAAGAAGCGTTTTCTCCTACTTTGTCAAGGAAACACTCATTCTACAGCCCTGAGAATCGCGCGAAATCCAGCGCGAAGCCTTTCGGTGGAAGAAAGCGCAGAATAAAAAAATGAGCAGAATAAGGAAAAAGGAGGTTTTGCAGGGTATAGGCATGATTCCTATAAGGATATTCTCCAACGCAATAAGGAAGTAGGCCGACACAATAAGGAAGCCAGCTGACGGAATAAGGAAAATGATGACTAAAAAGGAGGGAATCAGCATCGGAAACTCACTTTTTCGGGATTTTCTCCCGCAAAAGCAGTGATAGGCGGCTTCGGATGGTGAAGAAAAGCAGGAAAACGGAGAAGAGGAAAGCTTCTTTAACATCTCCTTGCGCAACTGTCACTGTCAAGAATAGTGACACAGAAGAAGGAGCAGGAAGAAAAACCTACGCAAATACCTCCTGCAAAACTTTCAGCGATTTGAGTTCGGCAAAGTTAGGGATGTGCAGTTTGTAGTAATTATTTATGAAGCGGAGCAACTGCGAGCGTTGTTCGCCCGAAAGTTTGAAGAGGTGCATCGTAGCCAGATTCATGCGCATCAACGTAGGTAGCAGTTGCGCCTCTTCGGGCAAGAGCACGTTGGGATGCAGCGGGCGCACCGTTGTGAATGTTCCGCTCTCGAGGTCGAAGTAGCAGTTGGGTGACGGCGCCTCCAGATTGGGTTCGAAACCAAAGAAGCGCGCCAAGTGGAGTAGGAAAACAAGGTGGAAGTTAGCAAACGACTCTCGGCAAGTGTCCAACCATTCTATGCTGTTCCAAACATACTCGAAAAGCAGTGGCGATGCCGGTTCGCTCCGCATAGTGACGCGGAGAAATTCGGCTAAGAAAAGCGCCATTGTCGTCTTTGCCGGCTCGTAGGGAATAGTCAGTAGTGGCAGCGGTTGTGCAGCCGTGAGGCGTTTTAGCTTGTGTGTGGGTCGATCGTCATAATCCACATCGAGCCGTGTCAGCGGCTGAAACCACGCCGTCCGAATCTTTGCCCGTTTGGAAGTATTGATGCGTTGCATAAAGGAAAGGCAACCGTCCTTTTCCGTGAGCAGTTCGACGATGAGGTCTTTATCGGAATATTTGATAGTATTGAGTACGATGGCGTGCATAGGGGAAGGGAGTGTGAGATTATTGAGAGAGCCACTTTGCTAAGGAGAGGGATTCTCAGAGCGGTCTGGTAGGTCCGTTAAGTTTGAGCGTTGAGCAATGAGAGCTGCGGACAGGTCCTCTTCTGTTTTCGAGACAAAAATACAAAGAAACTGTTAGGTAAGAGTAGCGAAAAAGAGCGTAAAAGGGTAGGAGGAAGAAAAATTTTGAAAAAAGTAGGAGAAATGTTTGGTGGTTTCAAAACTTTGCCCTACTTTTGCACTCGCAATTAAGCCGCGGGGCATTCGACAACAGTCGGGAGCACTTGAAAGGCAAACGTTGCAAGGCAGGCCTATTCGTCTATCGGTTAGGACGAGAGATTTTCATTCTCTAAAGAGCAGTTCGACTCTGCTATAGGCTACAATTAAAAGAATAATATAAAAATGGCAAACCACAAATCATCTGTTAAGAGAATTCGTCAGACGGCGACTCGCAGATTGCACAACCGCTATTACGCTAAGACAATGCGTAATGCTGTTCGCAAGCTCCGCGCTACGACGGATAAAGCAGCTGCTACAGAACTTCTGCCGAAAGTACAGAAGATGCTGGACAAGCTTGCTAAGCGTAACATTATTCACAAGAAAAAAGCTGCCAACCTTAAGAGTGGCATTGCTAAACACGTGAATGCATTGGCATAAGCAACTTACGCACATAAGATAAACAAGGCTGAATCTCAATGAGGTTCAGCTTTTTTGTTTCTATATCTTTCGAGATTCAAAATTTCATTATCTTTGCAATAGTTTAATTAACTACGATCAAATCTACTTTGGATAATTTTACTGAACAGTTTCAGCAAACTGTAGCGCGTCTTGCAGATGTGGGTCAGATGAAAGGTCTCTTTCATCAGCATCGGCATGGCGATCCGCTTCCCAGTACTCCCGCTCTTCAGGAAATCATAGACCTCTGCCGAGGTGTGCTTTTTCCTGGTTATTACGGTCGTTCAACGATCAATCGCGATACGGTGAAATATGGCATCGGCGTGGATATGGAGCGACTCTATAATTTGCTTGTCGAACAAATTGAAGCAGGTCTTTGTTTCTGTTCAGACCGCACGCACCATGATTGTTGCGATGGCGACCTCCACGAACACGCACGCGATATTGCTCAGCGCGTTGTGCTGCGCCTCCCCGAGGTGCGCGATGTGTTGGCCACTGATGTTGAGGCCGCCTATCTTGGCGATCCCGCCGCGCAGAACTGGGGCGAAGTAATCAGTTGTTATCCAGCCGTAAAAGCACTCACTATCTACCGCATCGCCCATGAATTGGAAGTTTTGAACGTGCCACTCATTCCGCGCATCATGACAGAACTTGCCCATTCTGAGACAGGCATTGATATTCATCCCGCCGCGCAGATTGGCCGCTATTTCACCATCGACCACGGTACGGGTGTTGTCATCGGTGCTACTTGCATCATTGGCTCGCATGTGAAACTTTATCAAGGAGTCACGCTGGGCGCACGGAGTTTTAAGCTCGACGAAGAAGGAAATCCTATCAAGAATGTGGCCCGTCACCCTGTGTTGGAAGACGATGTTATTGTGTATTCCAACGCCACCATACTGGGGCGGATACGTATCGGCAAAGGGGCTGTGATTGGCGGTAACCTCTGGATAACGCACGATGTAGAACCGGGCGCTGTGATGAAGCAAACACGCGGTACGTCGGCACCTGATTCGATGGCTCTTTATATCTGAGCGCAATAAAAAAGTTTTTTCAATCAATAAAATACATACACTTACGCTTCTAACCTCCAACAGCGAGGCTAACTTTATGGAAGAATTCGAACTCATTGCCAAAACCTTTCAAGGACTGGAAGAAGTATTGGCTCAAGAACTCACCGAACTCGGTGCTAACGACATACAGATTGGTCGTCGTATGGTGTCGTTTTCTGGAAACAAGGAAATGCTCTATCGAGCAAACTTCTGCCTTCGCACAGCTATCAGGGTGCTCAAACCTATCAAGCATTTCAAGGCTCTCGATGCAGAAGCTGTCTACGAGGCAGTAAAGTCCATCGAATGGGCTAACTATCTCGATTTGAACACTACTTTTGCCGTCGATTCGGTGGTCTATTCTCAGGAGTTCCGCAACTCCAAGTTTGTTGCTTATAAGGTGAAGGACGCCATTGTGGACTATTTCCGCGAGAAAGAGGGCAAACGTCCGAACATTAGTGTGACAAATCCCGACATCAAGCTGAATATGCACATCGCTGAAGACCAATGTACGCTCTCGCTCGATGCGAGCGGCGAGAGTCTTCACCTGCGTGGCTATCGTGTGGCTTCTTGTGATGCTCCGATCAACGAAGTGCTGGCAGCCGGTCTCATTAAGTTGAGCGGATGGGATATGGAATGCGACTTGATCGACCCTTTCTGCGGTTCGGGCACTATAGCTATCGAAGCCGCTCTCATGGCGCGCAATATCTATCCCGGTATCTTCCGTAAGAGTTTCGGTTTCGAGAAATGGAAAGACTTTGACCGAGATTTGCTCGACCGCATATATAACGACGACTCGGCTGAACGTGAATTCAACCATAAGATATATGCCTACGACATCAATCGTCCTACTCTCGAAGGGGCTATGGCCAATGCCAAACAAGCTGGTGTGAGCGATGTAGTAGAGTTCTCCCAACAGGACTTCCGTAAGTTTACTCAGCCAGAGAATAAGGCCATCATTGTGACCAATCCGCCCTATGGTGAGCGTTTGCAACCGGCCGATATTTTGGGACTGTACAAAGCCATCGGTGAACGCCTCAAGCATGAATTCAAAGGTAACGAAGCGTGGATTATCAGTAGCAAGCAGGAACTTTTCGATAGTATAGGATTGCGTCCCAGTACGAAGATTCAGCTCTACAACGGTTCGCTGGATTGCGAGTTCCGCAAATATCAAATGTTTGACGGGAAAATCGAAAACTTCCGCGCTGCCGGCGGAGAAATAAAGACCTCGGAGGATCGCCAGCGCAATGCTGAGCACCGAAAAGGACGCCAGTTCCGCGAGGATTTCCACCGCCGTTTCGACGACGACAGTCGCGAACAGACTGAAGAAGACCGCGAGTTTATGCAGTTGCGTAACAAGCACCGCGAATTTGAACGTGTCTACGGCCGCAAACACCGCGGAGAAGACGGAGAAAACGATCGCCCGCGCCGCAACTTTGGCGACCGCAAGGGTGGCAAGTTCGGCGACCGCAACAACTTTGGCGAGCGCAAAGGTGGACGCTTCAACGACCGCAACGAACAAGGAGATCGCCCCAAAGGCAAAGGAGGCAAGAGCTTCGGTGGTCGTAAAAACTTCGATCGTCATTCAAATGGCGACAGATAAGAAGTGATATTAAGACCATATATAAAGGAATGATGTAGGCGTTCTTTTCTGACGCCTACTTAACTTAAAGATATACTGAAAACGGAGGATACGGAAAATCATAGAAAGCAGTCCTGCTGACGGACAAAGCCTATGTGTCTTTCCGCATCCTCCGTTTTTCTTTTAGCTGAAAGAGGACATTGTGTTCCTCCTTAGGAACTTTCTTCAGCGGCTAAAAGATAAGGATTAGCAAGGAAATAACCCCAATGACTATGATAACAATATTGAACAAAATGAAGCGCATGGGGCTCGTGGCCTTAGCGCTACTTTGCACCATGAGTATGCAAGCTCAAAACAAGAAGAGTTTTACGCTCGACGACCTTATGTGGGGCGGCGATAACTACTGGAACATCATGCCCCGTAATATCTACACGGGCTGGTGGGGTAACCAACTCGTAGAGCTCGATGCGGAATCTGTCCGCTTGTACGGCGCAACGAAGCCGCTCTTTACGACGGCTGAAATAGAATCCCTCATTTCCGATGCAACAAAAGGAAAAGGAATCTCGGCCTATAATGCCTCCTTCCCCGATGGCAATAAAACAGAAGTGCTGCTCCGTACTTCCGACACGAATTTCCTCTACAACTGGAAGACGAAAAAGATTGTTTGGCAAGCACCCCGCGAGCGTGGTATCAGTCATGTGGAATTCAACGCGGCATCTCGCAGCGAAGCCTACACAAAGGACTATAATCTCTACCTCCGCACTGCCGACGGTCGCCTGCATACTGTCAGCACTGACGGTTCGCGAGAGTTGCTCTACGGTACGAGCGTACACCGCGATGAGTTTGGCTATTCTAAGGGGACATTCTTCAGTCCCAGCGGAAAACTCCTGGCTTTCACGCGTATGGATCAAAGTATGGTGGCCGACTATCCGCAGGTGGACATTTCGCAACGTATAGCAGCGTATGATCCTGAAAAGTACCCCATGGCTGGTATGACCAGTCATAAAGTGACCATTGGTATTTTCAATCCCGCAACGGATAAGACTGTTTATCTGCAAGCAGGAGACCCCACTGATCGCTATTTCACCAATCCGAGTTGGGCTCCCGACGAGAAAACGATATATCTCATCGAGATGCCGCGTACTCAGGACAAGGCAGAACTCGTGGCTTATGACGTGCAGACAGGTGCCCGCAAGGGTGTGCTCTATACGGAGACGAACGAGAAATACGTTCATCCGATGCACGGCATCACCTTCCTACCTTGGGACAATAGCAAGTTTATCTACCAAAGCGAAAAGGACGGCTACAACCATCTCTATCTCTTCGATACCGACGGCCGTCAAATCAAGCAGCTCACGCAAGGCAACTGGGTGGTACTCAATCTGGCTGGTTTCAACGTGAAGACAAAGAGCGTTATCATCAAATCTACCGAGTCATCGCCCATTCGTCACAACTATTACAGCGTGAATGTTGAAACGGGCAAGCGCACCTTGTTGGATAATGGTGTGGGCGTACATAACGCTACGCTCTCTCCCGATGGTCAATACCTTATAGACCGTTGGAGTTCACCCAAAACATTCCGTGAATATGACCTTCTCTCCACCACGGAGCAGAAGATAAAGAAACTCCACACTGATGATATGCCCTGGAAGGAGTATAACGTGCCCGAAATTTCGGGAGGCTCTATCAAGGCCGCCGATGGTACTACCGACCTCTATTATCGCATGGTGAAGCCCGTAGGTTTCGACCCAACGAAGAAGTATCCCACTGTGGTATATGTCTATGGTGGTCCTGGCGTGCGCAATGTGGAAGAATCTTGGAACTATACCGCTCGTCCGTGGGAAATCTATATGGCCCAGAAAGGTTATCTGCTCTTCGTGCTCGATAATCGTGGCTCTTCAGAGCGCGGTTTTGCTTTCGAAACAGCTACATGGCACCATCTTGGCACAGAAGAAATGAAAGATCAGCTCAAAGGTGTTGATTTCCTCAAGTCGCTGCCCTACGTTGATGCTAATCGCATGGGCGTGCACGGTTGGAGCTTCGGTGGATTTATGACGACAAACCTCATCTGCTCTTATCCAGATGTGTTCAAGGTGGCTGTTGCCGGCGGCCCTGTCATCGACTGGAAATACTACGAAGCAATGTATGGCGAACGCTATATGGGAACGCCTGAAAACAACCCTGAGGGCTACAAAGAAGCAAGCCTGCTCAACAAGGCTAAGAACCTCAAAGATCGCCTTCAGATTATCTTTGGCTACAACGACCCTGTTTGTGTGCCGCAGCACACTCTCTCGTTCCTCCGCGCTTGTGAAGATGCTGGAACACAGCCCGATCTTTTCACTTATCCCGGTCAAGGGCACAACATGATGGGGAAAGATATGGTTCATCTCCACGAACGTATCACGCGCTATTTCGAAGACTATCTAAAATAATCATCATAGGTCTCGTTGCAGAACTCTATTCTGCGGCGAGACCTCTTAAATTCTTTCTTTATGAAAACCCAGATTACATCCCCCAAAGCTCCTGCAGTCATCGGCCCTTATAGCCAAGCCATCGCTGCCAATGGTTTCTTGTTCATCAGTGGGCAGTTGCCCATCGACCCCGCTACAGGCAATTTTGCGGAAGGCGGCATTCGCGAACTGACACGCCAAAGTTTGGAAAATGTAAAAAGTATCTTGGCCGAAGCCGGACTGACCCTTGCCGATGTTGTTAAGACCACGGTATTCTTAGCTGATATGAGCGATTTCGCAGCTATGAACGAAGTCTATGCAGAATACTTCACCGCACCAGCTCCTGCCCGCAGTGCTGTGGCTGTTAAGACACTGCCCAAAGGCGGATTGGTGGAGATTGAGGTGATCGCTGCTTGTCAATAAACAAAAGGCCGCCGACCGAAAATTGCTTAAAGGTGCGAAGTTAGTGAGAGGAGAGAACGTTCGTTTTCTTAGCTTTCACTAACTTCGCACTTATTGTGTCAATGCTTTGAAGCCACGTTCGGTTCAAAGCAATAAAAAGAAAATATGGAACAAAAATACAAAGATGTCATCAGCGCAGTGCGTGCTCTCATTTCGGGCGAAAAGGAAGAAATGAGTGTATTGGCCAATGTTGCCGCAGAGTTGCACGATTCAATGGGTTATTTCTGGGTAGGTTTCTATTTGGTACGTGGAGGAGAGCTCCGTTTAGGTCCTTTCCAAGGTCCAGTGGCCTGCTATCGCATCCGCCATGGCCGCGGCGTTTGCGGTACGGCGTGGGAGCAGGCAAAGACCCTGATTGTACCCGATGTTGAGGCCTTCCCCGGTCACATAGCTTGCAGCAGTCTTTCGCGGTCGGAAATCGTCGTTCCGCTGCGCAATGCCAAGGGCGAAGTAGTCGGCGTGCTCGACATCGATAGTAAAGAACTCAACGCCTTCACACCTGCCGAAAGCGAGATGCTGGAACAAGTTTGTGCAGCTATAACCGAAACGCTATATTCTGAATGATGAAGTACGAAAAAATAGGCGTGTTTCTCTCTGCCAATAGTCAAGTTGACGACATTTGCCACCAAGCCGTGCGCGAAGTGGGGGAATGGATTGGTAGAACCCGCCGCACCCTCATTTATGGCGGTGCGAAGAAAGGCCTCATGGAAGAATTGGCACAGGCCACAAAGCAAAATGGCGGGCGCATCTTTGGCGTTGTTCCCGAAATAGTGGTCAATAGGAATTTGGTGAGCGAAACGCTGGATGTCACCATCCGAACGGTAGATTTAGCTGACAGAAAGAGCATCATCATAGAGAAGAGTGATATTCTCTTGGCCCTCCCTGGTGGAGTGGGCACACTCGATGAGGTTTTCACGGCTCTTTCCATGGCCTCCATAGGCTATCCCAGCAAACGCGTAGTGCTCTATAACCCTCATGGCTTTTGGAACTCTCTGCTGGACCTCTTAGCGGATCTCCACCATAAAGGAATGCTCCGCGATCGTCCTCAAGACTTGCTCTCCGTGGTAGAAAATCTCGAAGATTTGCAACATTTGTTAGACGGAGAATAAGGGTATCTATCACTGCCTTTATGCAGAAACCTCAAGAAATTTATCTGCGCAAGTCAATCATATAGGTGAGCGTAAATATCTTTATTGCGTTTGAAGATACAATAAGGCTGTCAGTTCACATCCTTATTGCGTCAGCCGACACCCTTATTGTATTTCTAAACAGAATAAGGAAAATTGAGTACGAAGGAGGTAGGCTCTTCTCTGTAAGTTGTTTTTTTTGTTGTCACATCGTCACGTTGTCACACTTTGAGCATAACCGCTTGATAATGTATTTATTGCAGGCGTGACGACGCGTGACAACGGTGTGACAACAAAAAAGGTTGTTGTCACGCGCATAAGCTCCTCTTTATCAGCATATTCTCCTCCTCCGTGACAATGTGATAACAAAAAATGAGTTTTTTCTATAGGAGGAGAGAGGGAGAATACTCCCTCTACGCTTTCAGTGCGACACCGCTGGTGTCGGAGGTTAGTGTGGCTTTCTGTCCACGGGTTCATCCTCACTCCGCTCGGGCATCACCCGCGATTAAGCATGGTGCGCCTCCGCTGGAGGCGTAAGTTGGTTATGCTTTACTGCGGGGGTAATGGTACTGGGGAGTGGCAGTGGTGATGGCACAGGAAGGGAGAAGTAGTCTCCGATGGTGTACAGTTTTTTCGATGTGTGTGAGTGAGTTATTAGGGGCGGATTTCTGCGTTTTGATATGCTGGGGGATGAGGCCGGCGGCAGTGAGTGGACCTACTGTCCCCGGCGGGGACACACTATGCTTAACCGCGGGTGATGCCCGAAGGGTGAACCCGTGGGTAGTATGATCCCCCTCCCTTCCGACACTGGCGGTGTCGCACAGCATCCACTCAGCAAGTCTTAAAGTGTCACTAACTCATCGCATAGTCCCTATGTTTAAATCTTTGCTTAATTGTCAGAAGCTTCACCAAAACTGTATTTGGTGAAGCTTCTGAATTTTTTTTGCAATGTTTTCTGGAGGGGATGCAGAGAATCAATAAAGGAACAGCTTTGCCGTGCTTTATTTGTTCACTGCGCCACCATCTTCCCAGTAGTAGATATTGGCACTTACCGCCACTTTCTTTTTCGCGGGGAAGGCAGAAACGCACACACCGGCATAGATGGTAGGGCGGCCTTCTATCTTGGGCAAGCGATAGCATTTCACATCTGAACGATAGATATCGGAACATATACCTACCATGCGGCCACATTTCTCCTTGGTATGTTCGATATACTCTTCTTCTGAAATTTCTTGCCAGTCTTTAGGAATTTCATTCCACATAAACCCCTCTGTTTCTTCAACAGTGGGATATTCTCTGTACACATGAAATTTGATATTATCGATCCGAAAACCTGATTCTCCCGTTCTATACTTCATTGAGGTTTCGGCATTCTTTTTTGAGACAAAGTAGTATGCTCGCCCACTCTGATATTCCCAAACTTCCACACAGCCTCGACGGGCTTCCGTTGTATCTACTTCTTGCACGCGCATACCGAAAGCATTGAAGTAGGGTTGGATAAAGAACGGGCCAGTGAGTAGCGGGTCTTGCTTTTTAGGTTTGTCTGCATAGGCGGTAAACATCACTGTGCTTAAAAGCAGGAGCAGAAGTGTTTTAGTAATCTTCATTTTTTTTTATTCCTATTGAAATATCTTAAAGGTGTCAATTCCCTTCATTCCCGAAGTTGTATTAATAAACCAAATCTGTCCGGAGTTCCTTACAAAAGACTCAGGTTGTATTTCTCCATAAAATTTTATGTCTAAACGAGCTAGACCTTTGTACTTTTGACATTTTAAATCATAGTCGTTGTAGTCTGCAAATAGGGTTTTGCCATGGCTATATTCCTCTTTGTAGAAATTCATTATTTCTCGAATAGTATACTGTGTAGGTTTAATGCCAATATTCTTAGCATAGGTACTTTCTACGGTTGTAAGCTCCCCATTCACACAATCTCCAATGCTTAGCAAAATATAGTACTGGTTAATTTTAGAAAGTTCAGGTTTTAGTAAATATAAAACAGGAATACCTTCTGAATTAATAGGAGTTGGACTTTCTTTTACAACCTTGGTTTTATCTATCTCATTTAAATTGGTGAAATTATGGTACTCTTTTAAATCCGCAGGGTTATGGAACACAAGAGGCTGGTTACCGATTACGGCATACTCAAGGACGGTCGAAGACAAGTTTTTGATTGAAAGAAAATCTGCTCCGTTTTCTTGATAGTCTCTTTTCAAGGTAAGCTGGCTAAAAACGCTTTTCCCCGAATGTGTACCAACAATACTGTCATAGGCGACCAAGACGTTCTCTCCACCAATCACGCAAGGAGTAGAAAGCCTCTCTGTTTTGACTTCGTTTTGACCATTATTGCCCAATATACTATAATGCACTTCCACTTCTCCGGGAATATCATCTTTTGTGGTTATTGCAATATAATTATGCCGAAGAATAGTTGTTTTGCGTACTCCTTCCTCTAAATCAACCTTTGTACATTGGGAAAACAATATTGTAAGAAAAAGCCAAACATACAATTGTAAAGAGAAGATCTTCTTCATTTTGTTACATCTTTAAATTAATCCCAAACCATTAACCAAGGATTCCACCAATCAACCTTTGTATAGTTGCCGCCATTCTTCTTGTCTCCTGGCACGCCTACTTTTGCACCATTATCTATCTGAAGGAAATAATAGTTTCTCCAGAACCAAGAACCAGTCTGTTTTGCACCATAAGCTAAAGTCCTATCTTCAAGTTTATCTTTGTACCAGCCAAGTGGAACAGGACATCAAGGCGGTATGTGCTGAATATCTATACCTGTAATAATGCTTACGCAGATGTTTTCCAGACTGATTTTGGATAGTGCCTACAACTTATGGGAATGATATTGTGTATTGCCTCAAGTCACATTGTGGGGTAAGGGG
>QWCW01000410.1_pt1 | contig 26216 bp, 18 predicted proteins | sample 1972691 | NCBI WGS metagenome assembly QWCW01 (sample SAMN09866698, study PRJNA288562) | Human oral metagenome isolate pre2_saliva, whole genome shotgun sequencing... | reverse complement strand
GGATTCCAACGGCCCGCAAAAGAAGAGCTCAAATACTGGCGCGCCACAGCATAATTTTCGATACTATCCACGCCAGCACGCACGAAGCCTTCAATAATCGCCTCGGGGGTAGCGCCCGCCAGCGGTCCCGGCGCACGCGCCGGAGAAGTATTAACGCTCTTCACGTCCAGACCACTGCTGTGCTGAGTCACTCGGTCGTTCGAAGGAAGACCCGCGCAAGAGCTCATCAGCGTCGCCAAAGACACCGCGCACCAAGACAGCGCGGCGCGTCGAGAAACAATACCCCTGTGAGACATGGAGGTCTTAACCTTCCTCTACGAACAAAGACAAACAATCACCAGCTACCACTGCAGGCCATCGCAGCGCGGCGAAAGAATCAACACAGCGAAATAGCAACACCGTGAAAATATATCTGCATTGATTGTACTGGGTAAACAGTGCAAATACGCAAGGATAAGTGCAAATACAACCGCACCGACCCCAATCCCCCGTTTCATGACAGGGACCAGGGCCCCGCGCCTCTTCTAGAGGTCGCCCCCAGCAGCCGTACGAGGAGCGATATTGGGCAGCGTATCCTTAGCCGGCGCCGAACGATGCGAGCTTGACTCAGGCTCACCCGTCACCAAAACCGGCGACTCACCCAACGGAGCGCCATGAACCAGGGGCAGGTTCACCGTGAAGCAAGCACCGCGGCCCTTCTCGCCCCACGCCTCAATCGTGCCACCGTGCAGACGCACATCCTCAGCAGCAATCGACAGACCCAGACCCGTACCGCCCAGGGTACGCTTACGCGAAGTATCAGCACGCCAGAAACGGTTGAACACCTGAACGGCTTCATCCTCAGACAAGCCGATACCGTGGTCGCGCACCGCAATACCCAGATTCGTGGCGTTTGCACCCACGTACACGTCAATCGGTCGGGATTCGCCGTGCTCAATCGCGTTGTACAGCAGGTTACGGAGCACACGCTCAATACGCACACGGTCCATATCCACCATGATGCTCTCATGGCTCGTATGCACGTTCAGCTTCGTATGCGTACGTTCCAGATGAGGCAGAGCCTCCTGCAAAATATTCGAGAGAACACGGATGAAGTCTTCCGTGTCAATGGTCAGCATTGCGCTACCAGCATCGAAGCGCGAAATCTCGAGCAGATCAGAAAGCATTGACTGGAAACGGTCCACCTGCTCATGCAGAAGCTCCACGCTACGGAGTCGACAGGCGCTCCAGCTGAACAATTTTCTCCTGCAGCGAGTCAGCCATCAGGTTGAAGGAATAGCCCAGACGCGCCGCCTGATGCTCACCGTGTACAGACACACGCTGATCCAGGTCGCCAGCAGCCAGCTTCTCCGCCGTAATAGCGGTCTGCGTAATCGGGCGGACCACAAAACGAGTCACAATCCACACCACAGAAAGCACCACAGTAAGCAGTGCACAGAAACCACCAAAAAGAACAAAGTTAATATGCGCAATCGTGGCGGAAGAATCCGTCATATCGTACACAAGGAACAAACCGTAATTAGGGTTCTGAGAAATAGAAATATGTGTACCAACGATAAGCACCGGATAGGTGCGCTCACGATTATTTTCGACAGTAGTCACCGTAGACGTCTGCCAGAAAATACCGTCCTTATCACGAACAGTTTTTTTAAAATCATTCGGAATACTCGAAGAATTCAAAGAATTATTACTGCTCTGCTCAGGAATAAAACCCTGCTTACCTTGACCTTCCAAAGGCACAAGAATCCAATTGCGCTTACCCGAGCTACCCGCGTCCAAGACGGTCAGGGTACGGCTCACATTACGACGAATCTCGCTGTCACTACGGGCTTCAGAGGAGTCCAGCACGCTCTGAACGTTGCGGAAACCACTCTCTGATTCCGCCAACGCCTGGCTCTTCTGATTCTCAAAAAGACTCGATGCAATCTGGCTCGACAAGGACCAACCCACCATCAAGAAGCTCAGGAACATCATGATGCCCGCGGTTCCCAGAGCACGGAACTGCAGAGATTCCTTCCACAGACGCTGAGCGCGCTGCATCAGGTTCCTACGCTGCTTCTGTGCCTTACGCGGCTTGGAAGCGCGGGTACGCGAAGAGGCGGAGGCTACCGCCTCCGCCGTCAAAGCGCCGTGCTCATGGCTCGACTTCGCAACAGACAATCAGGTTATCCCTTCGCCTATGAATAGGTTCCGATTAGCTACCGGAAGATCCCACCAGCTCGGTCGGAATCTTATAGCCAACGCCACGGACCGTCTGGATAAAACGATCCGCACCCAGCTCATCAAACTTAGCGCGCAAACGCTGGACGTGCACGTTTACCAGCGAATCGCTCACATCAGTGTAACCCCAGACCATGTCCAGCAGTTCCTGGCGGCTCAACGCCTGACCCGGGTGACGAACCAGCGCGGCCAACAGGTCAAACTCCAGAGGAGTCATCGGAACCTCAGTGCTGTGGTACTTGACGGTACGACCGTCCATATCCATGACAATATCGCCAATGGACACCACCAGCTGACGGCTCTCACGCGGACGCAAACGGGTACGAATACGCGCCAACAATTCAGCGTGCTTAAAAGGCTTAGCAATGTAATCATCAGCGCCAGCTTCAAGACCCTTAACAACATCTTCAGTGTCGCTTTTAGCGGTCAACATAATAATCGGCACATTAGAAGAACGGCGAATTTGCTGGCACACTTCAATACCGTTCATGCCAGGAAGCATCAAATCCAAAAGCACCAGATCGGGAGTGGAGCGCATAAAAGTTTCAAAAGCGCGGCTGCCATTTTCGCAGAAAACAGCGTTAAAGCCCTCTTGCGCGAGCACGAGGCCAATCATTTCCGCCAGAGCATCATCGTCATCAACCACCAAAATGGTGTGTGCGTCGCTTGCGCTCACAGTACCTCCCTAAAGAATTGTCGTAAATACTTACATAAAAATGCTGATTATCTAATCATACCGCGCACTCAGCCAATGCACGGGCACACTCTGTCACACGAGCCAGCGAAGCCGTGGCATCCAGCACGCTCACCGTACCCGAGGTGGACGCAGAAGGCACCAAACCGGTTTGCGGGCGCTCATCAGCCATCAAACCCACCGCATTCAACTGCGTCGGTTCAAGACCGACCTCGCGCCACAGGCTGTACAGTCGGCGCGCCTGATCGGGAACCCGCGCAGAAGTCACCACCGGCAGCCACAGCTGAGCATTCGCTTCCAGAAGTTGCGCCACGGGTTCCCAGGAACGAGGGTCGCTCAGCGGCGGAACCTGCAGCATGCCCGGCCCCTTGAGGCGAGCACGGTCAGGATGCAGCAGCAAAGCACAGGGAGCGGCGCCCTCAACCTGCATAGCTTTCAACAGCGCCAAAGCGTCAAGGGCGGGACCGGGCTGGGTCAGTAGCTTCTGCTCCTGCACCGGTTTGAGTGCGGTGCCGTCAATATCGAGGATGAGCTGCAGGTTGAGTTCAGCAAAACGCTCCCCCACCCGACGGTACACCTGCTGATAGTAGTGAGGTTGCAACGCCGACAGGGAACGGAAACCACTCACGGTAGGAATGGCCCCCTCCATCAGAGGCTGAAACTCCGACTCGTCCAGCTGCACGGCAATCAGCGCCCGGGGAGCCTGCAGAGCCTCACGCAGAGACTCCGCCCAACGCTCCAGGCCTTCCAGGAACGATTCCAGCAGGTCACGGCTCGCCCCTGCATCACTGATGGCACGCTCGCCACCGGGTAGGTAGATGCCCGCGGCAAGAGTCAGCGGACCGACCAGCTGAATCTTATACACCGGGGCGGTGTCCTGTCCTGAGCCAAAACGTTTCTTCTGCGCACCCACACGGTCAGCTAGAAGGTTGATATCGGAGAGCAGACGGTCCTGCGCCAGGGCAGACTCGCGCGCTCCCCTGCCGCCGCTATGCACCATGCGCCAGCCAAACGAGGCGCCGTCAAAGGCAAGTCCCTCGCACACCGCCAGGGTACGTGCCAGCGGGGTACTCCGCCAGCCCAGCGCCGGCAGATGCGGCAGGAACGGCAGGTGCGGGGCACCCAACTCACCTTCTACACGGGACATCGCCTCAGCCAAATCATCGCCGGGAAAATCGCCCCGACCGCTGGCACGCACCAGCGGACGCTCAGTAGCGAGCACGGCAAGGTCCTGCTCGGTCAGTTCGTCCCCTTCGGGGGCGCGGTACTCACCGGGCAACAGCAGGCGCTCAGGCACCGGCTCGGTGCGGGCATTCTGGCGGGAGGAAGATTGAGGGAGCATAAACGGGTGAGGTTAAGACAGGTTAGGGAAAAGTACGGGCAGGTAAGAGCGGAGCTTTCGGAGAGGCTGAGATCTCAGAAAGTCTTAGCTTTCAGACTTTTCAGTCTCTTCGTCATGGTCAGCGTGCTCGTTCGCGATGCGCACGTGGTGGCGAATCACCTCAGAGATGATGAAGTTCAGGAACTTCTCCGCGAATTCCGGGTCCAGGCTGGATTCCTTCGCCATGGCACGCAGGCGAGCGATCTGCGCCTCTTCACGGCCGGGGTCGCCGGCGGGCAGGTTGTGCTCAGCCTTCAGGATGCCCACGCGCTTAGTTGCCTGAAAACGCTCCGCGAGGATGTGCACCAGCGCTGCATCGAAGTTGTCGATGGAGCGGCGCATGGCGAAGAGCTCCTCGTAAACCTCCGGCGCGACTTCATCACCCATGGAGGTGGCGTGGGGGTCAAATTCGCAGGACGTGTGTTCGGCAGTCATCGGTCTCTCCTCAGTTCGGTTGTGGTCTTCTGTGCGTTGCGTTCAAGCAGGCTGTTGCGGCAACAGCTGGGAATAGCGGGGTACGCGGCTATTTCGGTACGGCTAGTCGGCGCGGCTATTCTGTGCGACTAGTCAGCGCCGGTAGAGGCGCCAGCGGACAGGGTTTCCTGAATATCTTCGCGGTCCAGAGAGTATGCGCGGGCGATGGTGGACTGACCCAGCACGCGGGTGCCCTGGTAGAGCACCATGGTCTGTCCCGGTGCCACGCCGGAGAGCGGATCCAGTAGGCGCACTACGGTTTCCAGGCGCAGTGCGCCTTCTTCTTCAGCTTCGGGGTCGGGTGCCCAGGTCATGTACGCCTTGGCGCGGACCGGGTCAGCGTGCGCACGCACCTGTGCGGTCACCTCGAACTCTTCGCTGCGGGCGCCCAGCTGTGCGGACTCTTCCAGGAAGCGTGCCGCCTGCTCTACGGGTACGCCCGCCCAGGTGGCGCGGATACCGCGGATTTCGTGCACGGCAAGCAGCTCACGGGAGCCGACGATAACTTCGTTTTCCTTGGGGCGCACCTCCAGCACGAAGCGGGGCTTGCCGTCGGCGGCGGGGCGGCCCAGTGCCAGGCCCTTGCGCTGGCCTACGGTGTATGCCTGCGCGCCGGGGTGCTCGCCGAGCACCTCGCCGTGGGTGTCCTTGATGAGGCCGGGGCGCATCGTGATGTGGTCGCCCAGCCAGGCGCGGGTATCGCCTTCGGGGATGAAGCAGATGTCGTAGGAGTCCGGCTTCTTCGCCACGGAGAAGCCGCGCTCTGCCGCCTCCGCGCGTACCTGTGCCTTGGAGGGGGTGTCCGCCAGGGGGAACCAGGCGTGCTTGAGCTGTTCGTGGGTGAGCACACCGAGCACGTAGGACTGGTCCTTGGCCCAGTCGGCGGCGCGGTGCAGTTCGCGGTTGCCGTCTTCGGTGGTGATGACGCGGGCGTAGTGGCCGGTCACCACGGCGTCGAAGCCGAGTGCGAGGGCGCGTTCGAGGAGCGCGGCGAACTTGATCTTTTCGTTGCAGCGCATGCAGGGGTTGGGGGTTCGTCCGGCTTCGTATTCGGAGATGAAGTCGTCGACGACGTCTTCCTTGAAGCGTTCGGAGAAGTCCCAGACGAAGAAGGGGATGCCCAGCTGGGAGCAGACGCGGCGGGCGTCCATGGAGTCTTCGAGGGTGCAGCAGCCGCGGGAGCCGGTGCGCAGGGTGCCGGGCATGCGGGATAGGGCGAGGTGAACGCCGACTACTTCGTGTCCTGCTTCTACGGCGCGGGCTGCGGCGACTGCGGAGTCAACGCCGCCACTCATAGCTGCAAGAATTTTCACTGCCTATCCTTCTGTTGTGTTGAGCCTTCCAGAAAAGTACGCCTTGTTGGTGCGGGCGGACTTTCCGTTACTGTAGCTACCCATTGTACGCAGGGGCTCGGCGGGATATTGGGCAGTGCACCCTCAGCCAGCCCTCAGCGAACGCTGAGATTGCAGGCTGAGGGCGGTTGGGTATCTGTTCTTCTGGTTTTCTAGTGCCAGTGTTCTAGTGCCAGCGGGAGGCGTCCGGCAGCTGCGAGGACAGACCCGCCTTTGCTGCCTGTTCGTAGGCGGCGGGTAGTGCCGCGATGAGGCGCGCAATGTCGGCTCCGGTGGTGGAGTGACCGAGGGTGAAGCGCTGGGCGCTGCGGGCGGTGTCTTCGTCCATTCCCATTGCCATGAGCACGTGGGAGGGGCGGGTCACCCCGGCGTTGCAGGCGGAGCCGGTGGAGCTGCTGATGCCCTGCATGTCCAGCAGGAAGAGCAGGGTGTCACCTTCTGCGTTTTCGAAGGTGAAGTGGGCGTTACCGGGCAGTCGCTTCTGGCCGGGGTATTCTTCGGTGAGCGGGTTTTCGCCGCTCAGGTGCGCCTGCGGGATGAGCGCGCTAATTGCCGCGACGAGTTCGTTGCGTAGCGCGGCGATGCGGGCGGCTTCTTCTTCGAGGTGCTGTACCGAGTGCACGGCAGCCTCTGCGAAACCTGCGATGGCGGGTGCGTCGATGGTGCCGGAGCGTACGGAGCGTTCCTGGCCGCCTCCGTGCAGGACGGGGGTCATCTGCACGGCGCGGGTTGCAACGAGCGCACCGATGCCCATGGGACCACCGATTTTGTGGCCGGAGATTGCGAGGGTCGCCACCCCGCTGGCGTGGAAGTCGATGGGCACCGCGCCGAATGCCTGCACCGCGTCCGAGTGCACGGGAATACCGTATTCTGCGGCGATAGCGGCGATCTCGGGGATGGGCTGTACTGTACCGACCTCGTTGTTCGCCCACATGACGGTGACGAGCGCAACGTCTTCGGGGTTCTTTTCGATGAGTTCGCGGACGGTCTGCGGGTTGACGCTACCGTGCTCGTCTACGGGGATCCATTCGAGCTGCGCGCCTTCTGCCTTTTCGAGCCATTCGCAGGTTTCTTCCACGGCGTGGTGCTCAATGGAGGAGACGAGAATTCGGGTGCGCTGCGAATCTTCTTCGCGGCGCTTCCAGTAGATGCCCTTGACGGCGAGGTTGTCCGCTTCGGTGCCGCCGGAGGTGAAGATAACCTCGGCGGGGTCGGCTCCGATGGCGCGGGCGATGCGTTCGCGGGCGTATTCGACGGTGGCGCGGGCGTCGCGTCCTACGGCGTGCAGGGAGGAGGGGTTGCCGCCGTTGCGCATCTGTTCGACCATGGCGTCGATGGCTGCGGGCAGTACGTCGGTGGTGGCGGCGTGGTCGAGGTAGACGCGGCCGTTCTGACGGTTGGTTTCTGCGCTCATGGTTCCTCCTGCTGGGTTGTTAGGCGGTTTTCCGCCTCACTTATTTTATCGCGCTCTATCTGCGCTCTTCTAGGCGTGTTCACCTGCGGCTGGGTTGGCGAGCGCTACTCCCCCGGGACGTGCGGGGCTGTTCGAGGGCTGTTTATAGGCTGCGCGGTACACTTAGGAACGTGTTCAAGATTCTTTTCTATACCCCTGAGATTCCCGGCAATACCGGCAACGCTATCCGTTTGGCGGCGATTACTGGCGCTGAGTTGCACCTGGTGAAGCCGCTGGGCTTTAACTTTGATGATGCGCATCTGCGCCGCGCGGGTCTGGACTATCACGACCTGGCGGTGGTGACGGTGCATGAGACCCTTGAGGATGCGTGGGAGGCTCTCGCTCCGGAGCGTGTTTTTGCGTTTACGACGACTGCTTCGACTTCGTATGCGGATATTGAGTACCGTCCCGGTGACGTGTTCATGTTTGGTCCGGAGTCGGTGGGTCTGCCCGCTGAGGTTCAGCAGGACCCGCACGTAACTGAGCGTGTGAAGATTCCGATGAAGCCGGGCCGCCGTTCGCTGAACCTGGCTAATTCTGCGTCCATTGCGATTTTTGAGGCGTGGCGTCAGAACGGTTTTGAAGGAGGCGCTATCTAGCATGGCTGCAGCACACCATAATCTGCCGGAACCGCTGGTTCAGCAGATTCTGGAGACGCGCCCTCCCCTGGCTGAGCAGATTCGCCAGGATCCGCAGAATAGGGAGTTCACGGAGCAGGGTTGGGAGCCGGTCTATTCGGCGTCCCCAAAGGCGCGCATCGTGGTGATTGGTCAGGCGCCGGGGCGTGCCGCGCAGGAGAGCCGCATCCCGTGGAATGACCCGAGCGGAGTGAAGCTGCGCGAGTGGATGGGCGTGACGGACGAGCAGTTCTACGATCCCGACCTGATTTCGCTGCTGCCGATGGATTTCTATTACCCCGGCAAGGGCGCGCACGGCGATAACCCGCCTCGTAAGGATTTCGCGCCGAAGTGGCATCCACAGCTGCTCGAGCTCATGCCGGATGTTCAGTTGATTCTGCTGGTGGGCGCGTACTCTCAGAAGCACTACCTGGATGGTGTGCACGCCCCGAAGGCGCAGAAGAACCTGACGGAGACGGTTCGTGCGTGGGAGTCCTACCTTCCGCGATTCCTGCCGCTAGTGCATCCTTCGCCACTGAATTTTAGGTGGCAGGCGAAGAACCCGTGGTTCGAGCAGGAGGTTGTCCCGGCTTTGCAGAAGCGCGTGGGTGAGGTTCTCGAGGACGTCTAATTCTCCCCTAATCTACAACGCCAATACAGTTTGCTGTACTAACGAAAGAAAGCTCCCACCCCGCGTATGGGGTGGGAGCTTTCTTTGCGTACGCCGTGGTGCGCTCATGCTGAGCGGTTAGTCCTGCTGAACACTAGAGCCGGCTGAGCGGGTGTTTCCCAACCGCGTTTCTACCCGTTCAAAGCAGAGCGCGTTTTACTTCTGGCTGTTTACTTCTGGCTGTCGGCGTCGCCCAGGGTCACGGTGATGTCATGGGTGGAGGAGCCGCGCTTAACCTTCAGCTTCAGATCAGAACCTGCCGCTGCGGCACGTACGGTACCGTTGAGCTCTTCGCTCTTGGTCACGGCGTGACCGTCGGCTTCAATCACGACGTCGCCGGATCGCAGGCCTGCCTTCGCGGCGGGGCTGTTAGATTCTACCGAGGCAATTTCAACGCCACCGGGGATGAGCTTGGACGAGCCCGAACCGGTGTCCGCAGGGCTGTTCTTCACGCTCGCACCCAGGTAGCCGTGGGTTGCCTTGCCCTTGGCGATGATCTCGGAGGAGATGCGCTTGGCGTAGTTGGAGGTAATGGAGAACGCCATACCGTCGGCGGTGCCACCGTCCTGGCTTGCCTGGCCCTGCGCGTTGATGCCGACCAGTTCACCCTTGAGGTTCACCAGCGGGCCGCCGGAGTTACCGTGGTTGATGGGAGCGTCAACCTGAACCATGGGGATGTAGTTCTGGCCCTTCGTGTCGGCAGGCTGCACGCGGTTTGCGTTCGAGACCACGCCGGAGGTTACCGATTCGCTACGACGATACGGCGCGCCGAGGGCAACCACTACCTCGCCGGAGACCAGCTTGGAGGAGTCACCCCAGGTGATGGGCTGCAGGTCCAGGCCGGAGGGGTTAATCTTCAGGACCGCCAGGTCAGCGGCAGAGTCCAGGCCCACTACGGTTGCGGTGCGTACGGTGCCGTCGCTCAGGCGCACCTCAATGGTGGATGCTTCTCTGGAAGATTCGAGGGTAACCACGTGGTGGTTGGTGAGGATGTGGCCTTCCTTGTCGAGGATAACGCCACTACCGCCACCGGAGGAGGAGCCGTTCGAAGCAACGATGGTCACGGTAGAGGGCAGGACCTTCTTCGCGGTTTCTGCTACGCCTGCCACGGTGGAGGAGTTGCTGATATTGGAGCTCACGGAGCCGCGGGAGGAGGAGCTGGAGGAGCTGTTGTTCGATGCCGCGATGCCGCCTCCGACGCCCGCGCCGACGCCACCACCGACGAGGGCTGCGAGCAGAGCTGCGGTGAGCACAACACCGGCGCCGTAACGCTTGTTGTTCTCAGTGTTCTGGGGTGCAGACTGTGCCGAAGCGACCTGAGCAGCCGCTGCCTGGGGGTAGGTGTATCCGGGAGAGGCATATGCCTGCGGGTATGCGTTCTGACCCTGCTGCTGGTTTGCGGGCTGGTAGCTTGCCTGTCCGTTCACGTTCTGCAGGGGACGGGTTGCATCCGTGACGCCGTCATTGCCGCCGTAAGACCATCCGTTGTTCTGAGTCATAAGTTCTCCTAGAGTCGCGCGTGTGCCTCACCCTGGGCGCACGCTATCTTTCTACTGTAGAGGGTGTTTTATGGCGTTCTATATTTTTTTGCTGTTGGTTATCGGGGAGTTCCCTGGGAATTTTCCTCACACCCTTTCATCGGCAGCTGATTCGCGGGTCTGAGATACCCGGAGATTTGCCCGACGGCTAGTTTGTTTTGGGGCTTTGTTCGCTACTCGCTCTCATGTTTCTCTTTTAAAGCGCCCAGTTTTTCTCCACGGTTTACACAGCATGATGCTTCTTGGTACACAGCTTGAACACAGGGTCAGTCCGTAATGTTGAAGGCACATAGAGCAGAGAACAAAGGCAAAGGACAAAGGTAAAGGAGAAGCCCATGATGATCGGAACCCTGATTTTCTGTGCGGTCTTGGCAAGCTCCATCGGTATTGGTGCGGGTATTGTGGCGTGTTGCTCGGGAATGGTGTACCGCCGTCATCGTGCGGAGAAGGCCTCCGAGCTGGCTCAGCAGATGGCTACCCACGCACTGACTGCCGGTAGGTAGCGTATAGAGTTTGATAGTTTTCCGGGGCGGGAGATGAGAGCCCTGCACCGGGAGGGGCGAGAATCCCCAGTATGTCCCGAAGGGTCGGTGTGAGGACCGGCCCGGGTGTGATAATGAGTTGAGTGATGATTGATGCGGCGTGAGCCCCTACATGGGGCGCACGCCGCATCGTCTTTTAATTGTGAGGCGGATGCGGGAAGCACTGGCGGAGAGCACCCGGTACCCCGGCTACTTCCCTTTTAGTATGCGGTAAGGCAACGGCGTTGCGAGCACCCGGGATTTAGCTGGGTTATGGTGAAGTCATGAGGATTATTTCTGCTGTTTTCGCTCTTGTTGGCGCGCTGCCGGTCATGCCTGCGGCGGTGGCGTCTTCGCTGGATGGCGCAACCCGCCTGTACGCGCTACTTTTGTTTGTACTGATCTGCGCGGTAGTAGCGTTGTTTGCGTCGTTGAGCCCGTCGCGCCGTCGTGCGCGTGAGATTAGGCGGCAGGTATTGCAACAGCAGCAGCAACAGCAGAACCAGGCGATGAATCAGCAGGTTCCCCCTCACCAGGCACCCAATCAGCAAGTACAGGGCGCGGTGAGCTACCCGATGCACTACCAGCCGAAGCCGGCACAGCCCGGCAGTAGCGATCAGCAGTCGGTGCAGGATCCTGTTCAGAACCAGGTACCGAACCCCGCGCAGGCCCCGGTATCTGCAGCGCCCCAGGCGCAGTCCCCGCTCCCCCAGCAGGATCAGGCTGTCGAAGCTCAACAGGCTCAGGCACAGCAGGCTCAGGCACCCTCGCCTCACCCTGCCTCACCTCAGCCTCCTCAGCCGGTGGCAGCGCCGTCCCCGCTGGAGCCAATGCAGACCGGCGGTATCTCCGGTTCTTCGATACAGACCCATTCGACGCAAAACCATTCAGCAGAAAGCCATTCAGCAGAAAGCCAGGTGCAGCAGAGCATGACCCAGAACACCCCGGCGCAGCCTGAAGAGCGCCCGCAGCAGGAGGCCGCCCAGCAGGCTCCCAAGAGTAACCCGGCACAGAGTAACCCGGCACAGAGTAACCCGGCGCCTTCCGACCATTTCTCTTTGAGCACCAACTTCAAGCTCATTCCCCCTCTAGAGAACGCGCAGCGCAGCCGCTACCCCATGGTGCTTTCTGTCAATAAATCTGAGGATGAAGTCTTTGCGCTGCCGTCGATTAGCGGTGTGCCGCAGCATCTGTTGGTGGGCACGCAGGAGAATCATGTTCCGTTGAATCAGCGTCAGCGCTGGGAGCAGGTCGATATTCTTGAGAACTATCTCATGCGTGCGGTCATGAACCTGCAGACGCTGGAGCGTGCGCAGGTTTCTCCGTTGCACAGTTTCAAGGAGACTGCCCAGGCTGACCGCACGGTGCTTGCCGCCGAGCTGGAGGAGACCATCCGGGTATCTCGGCTGAAGCTGAGTGGGGCGCTGGAGTTCTATACGTCCCTGCCTCGTCTGGCGGATACCCCGGGCTCTTTCGCGTTTGCTCGCGATCATGCGCTCTCCCTGAGCGCCACCGTCATTAGCCTGACCGAGGAGTGCTTTGAGCGCACCTTCCGGTGGCGTCTGCTGGAGGATGCCCTCCCGGATTCTTTGAGCGACCGCCTGTACGCGGTGCGTTATCTGCGTGAGAGCGCCCAGAAGCTGGCGGCTTTTGTGGAGCTGAGCGAATTTGACCGCGCTATGCAGCTTGCTGAGGCCTGGAAGAAGACTGTTCGTAAGGATTCGAAAATTGATGAGGGCAAGCTCTGGAATGAGATGGCCGAAGTCGCCTTTGATGTTCTGCCCGAGTTGCGAGAGCGGGCGTTGAAGGGCGTGCAGTCTACGCTGGAGTTCAGCGAGCTTTTCTACCGTTCCGGCGATGATGGTACGCACCGTATGCTCCGCCCGGAACAGCTGAGCGAGTTTGAGCTCAGGGGCGTGCAGTCCACGCTGGAAGAGCGTCTGGAGAAGGTGCGTCTTGAGCTTCAGGATGCGGAGTTCTGCGCTACGGTCTTGAGCTTGCAGGCGCAGGCCGTCATTGAGCTTCTGGAGGAGCTTCTGCAGGTTGAGCAGGACGGCGTTCTGGCGGAGGTCGTGACCGATTTGCGGGCGCTTGCTCATTACTCGCCGCACCTTGCTGAGCTACCTATCCAGACGTTGATGTACACGCGCGAACAGTACGCCCCCGATGGGGAGGATTTGCCGACCATTGGCGAGCGCATCCGTTCCCTCTCGAGTGTTCCCGAGGTTCTGGCGTTCGTGCACTACGAGGGCCCGGAGCTTCTGACGGGTAGCTTGGATCAGAACGAAGCGTCTTCCGAGGAGGCGCTCTCCGAGGGCCTGCTCTCGGAGGCGATGGCGTTCTCTTCTATGCCGCTGTCGGTGTTGCGTACTCATTCGCGGCTTCTGCAGCAGGTGCTTCGCCTGCAGAATCTGCGGTTGAAGCTGGCGTGGGTGAGTAGCTGTAGCGGCTACATGCCTTTGAGCCTGGTTGAGCGGTATTACGTCGGTCCCTCTGCCGGGGATGAGGATTTGAAGGAGCTGACCGAAAATATTGAGGCGCTCGCTGAACTTCTGGAGGCTCGCGCTAGCTCCCGGGAGTATAGGGGCCGTGATGTACCGGTCCCGCGCATCCTGTGGTCGCAGATGCGCAAGCAGGCAGAACGCAGTTCTAGGTTGCTGAATACGGTGCAGTTCTTAGGCTGGATGTTCGCCTCATCTTCGCGGGTTCAGGTAGTGAACGGCATAGCACAGAGCATCCACGATGTTAATGCCGCGGAGGTAGTGGAGCACCTGATGAGCAATCTAAAGATTGCGCGTCGGCGCTAACTGTCTGAATAGCCGGTGAGCCGGGGTCTGGCGTGAGGCTAGACGCCGGCTCACCTGTATACCGGCTTTCCTGTATACCGGCTTTCCTGTATAAAGCCTGGGAAGACGGTAAACGGTCGGCAAACAGCGGCGCAATATTCTCGTATCTGTGCCGTTGTGCCCCTGTGCCACCGCTACACTAATAATGTGACCAGCACTAAGGTGTGCGATGAACAAGCACGCCGTGAAGTGCAGGTCCGTTCATACTTCACGACAACGGAGGAAAGACCATGACCGAGCACGCCTTTGCGCGTCAGATTCGTCCCGCACGCCCTCGCCTGCGCACTATCTTGGGTGCCACAGTGCTGGCGGCAGGTCTTTCTTGTGCCCCGGTGGTTTTGCCTGCTGGTTCTGCATTTTTGAGCACGTCGGCGCAGGCTGCTGACCCGATGCAGATCACGGGCACCACGGTGTACGATTCCACGAACTCTTTGGGTGATACCGCTACCCTGAAGTCTAAGATTTCGGCTCTGTCGAAGAAGTACAACGTGGATTTGCACGTGGTGACCATTGATAAGTTCGAGAACCCGTCTACTTCTTCGAGCTGGACGAAGGCGCTTGCCACGAAGAACAATTGGGGTTCTGCCGATGTGGTGCTGGTAATTGCGACCGAGTCCCGCCAGGCGTATTTCTTGGCAGGTAGCACCAAGACTCTTTCGAGCGATCAGCAGACGAAGGTGTACCAGAACTACATTAAGCCGAAGCTGCAGAATAGTGACTATTCGGGTGCGGCACTGGCCGCGGTTGAGGGTATCGAGGCTCAGAAGGGCGGTAGCTCTTCGGGTGTTGTAACCGGTGTGCTCGGTGTGGGTGCTGCGGCGACCGTGGGTGCTGGCGGTTACGCGATGTACCGCCGCCGCAAGAAGAAGAACGCTCAGCAGCAGCCTCAGCGTTCCTACGGTGCACCTCGTAATTACTCCCCCATTCCGGAGGTTCCGCTGGAGGAGTTGCGCACTCGCGCCGGTAGCGCCCTGTTGCAGGCTGATACGACGATGAGCCACGCGAAGCAGGAACTGGATTTTGCGCGCGCACAGTACAGCGATCAGCAGGTTGCTGAGTTCGCTCAGGAGATTGCGCGTGCTGAGGATCTGATGCGTAAATCCTTCCAGCGTCAGCAGCTTCTGACCGACAGCATTCCCGATACCGAAGCAGAGCAGCGTGCCTGGTTGAGTGAGATTATTGATAACTCTCAGGAAGTCACCCGTATTGCTCAGGAGCAGGACGCTAAGCTGGCTCAGCTGCGCAACCTGGAGCAGGAGGCACCTCAGGCTATTGAGGCGCTGGCTCAGCGTCTGCCGCAGTTGCGTGCCTCGGTGGAGGAGATTGCCGCCCAGTACCGCGCGTTGAAGGAACGTTACCTGCCCAGCGCGCTGGAGCCCATTTCGAAGACCCCCACCCTGTTGGACTCGAACATGGTGCTGTGCGCTGCGGAGCTTGAGAAGGCTCAGGCGACCGTTGCTACCGCCCGTTCGGAGGCAGTTGCTCACCTGCGCACCGCTGAGGAAGCCGCCTCGCAGATTCAGACTCTGGGTGCGGCAGTGAATACCCGCTCGCATGAGCTGGAGCAGGCTCAGCTGGGTCTGAGCACCGACCTGCTGAGCATTCAGCGTGACGTGGCTGAGGCGAAGAGCCTGGCTGCATCTCAGCGTCGCGATGATTTGGGTGCGGTCGCTGCCGGTATGGAGGCGGTGCTCAACCAGGTCAATCAGAGCGCTTCGGCTCGCCCGAATGACCCGCTGACTCTGGCGAACCAGCTGCGTCAGCTTTCCGCCGAGCTGGATAAGGCAATGACGAATATGCGTGCTACCCGTGAGCGTTCTCGTGCGGCTTCGCAGAACCTGGATCGTACGATGCGTTCTGCGTACGCTGCGGTGAACGGTGCGCGTAGCTACATCAATAACCGCCGTGCTGCGGTGGGTCCGATGACCCTGACCGCTGTTTCTGAGGCGGAGCGTCACCTGGGTCAGGCTCAGCGTCTGGCTTCTTCGGATCCGCTGAACGCTATGAAGGAAGCCAACATGGCGATTCAGAAGGCGACCGACGCGCAGAACCGAGCTCAGAGCGAGGTCGGCAACTACTACAACAACCAGAACGACCGCTCTACCCGCCTCCACGCTACAAATCCTGCCGGTCGGTTTCTGTAGGTTTTTCTACAGTCTGACCGGCGGGGTGCATAGCTTACCTCACCGCTTTCTTCCCCAGTCGGAAAACACCTGAGGCAATTTACCAAAAGTTTAAGTAACAGAAATCAGGCGTGCATCATTTTCACAGCATGCACCCAGAAATCTGCCACATAATTAGTTATACGGGCACGGCTCACGAGGAGCGTAGTGCTCCCCCGCAGCCCGTGAACAGAAAGTAGGAGATTATGGCTAAGCAGACCATCTTCGGCCGTATTGCACAGCTCACTAAGGCAAACATCAACGCCCTGATTGATGCAGCTGAGGACCCGGAGAAGATGCTGGACCAGATGGTTCGTGACTACACCAACAACATCCGCGAGGCGGAGGCTGCAGTAGCACAGACCATCGGCAACCTGCGTCTGCTCGAGAAGGACCACGCAGAGGACGTCAAGGCCGCTCAGGAATGGGGCACCAAGGCTCTGGCAGCTTCTAACAAGGCTGATGAATTCCGCGCAGCTGGCGACGTTGCCAACGCTGACAAGTTCGACAACCTCGCTAAGATTGCTCTGAACAAGCAGCTGCTGGCTGAGAAGGCTGCACAGGCTGTTGAGCCTCAGCTGGCTTCCCAGACTCAGGTTGTCAACCAGCTCAAGGACGGCCTGGAGAAGATGCGCTCCAAGCTTGAAGAGGTCAAGTACAAGCGCGATGAGCTGACCGCACGTCAGAAGACTGCAGCAGCTCAGACCCAGGTGAACGACGCTCTGAAGGCGTTCGACGTTCTGGACCCGACCAGCGAGATGAGCCGCTTCGAAGAGAAGGTTCGCCGCGAAGAGGCACGCGTCATCGGTCAGCAGGAGCTGGCAGCTTCCTCCCTGGACGCACAGTTCAACACCCTGGACCAGATGGAGCGCGACACCGAGCTGGACGCTCGCCTGGCCGCTCTGAAGGCAAAGAACGCTCCGGCAGCTCCGGCTCCCCTGGCTGTGGAAGCTCCCACCCAGACTCTCTAAGCCTGGGACTCTCTAAGCCCGGTCTAGCGCATAGCTTCTTGAGCTAAACCTATAAAGATCCGCCCCGTTCCTGATGAGTTCAGGAACGGGGCGGATCTTTATGCGTTATGGGGTGCGAGCTTTAGTTCGCGTAGATGTACAGGTAGCCTGCCATAGCGGCGCGGGTGATCGCATCCGAAGAGGTGGAGCCGGTACCAATACCGTTGGAGGCGGCCCACGCCAGAGCCTGGGACGCGTAGCCGCCCTGAGCCTGTGCCGGGGAGCCAGCCGCACGGTACATGAACTCAGCCATGGTGGACTCGGTGACGGCCTCCAGGGGGCGGAAGTCGCTACCGCTGATGCCCTGCTGGCTCAGCCAGAAAATCTCCTTGTACGCGGGGTGGTTGGCCGGAACGTCGCTGAACGGCGAAACAGCCGGTGCGTTCACGGCGGGGCGACCAGCCACGCGGTACAGGTAGGTTGCCAGCTGCGCACGGTTGACCGATGCGTTCGGGCGGAAGGTGCCGTCCGCGAAGCCGAGCATGATGCGGTGATCAGAGTTCCAGCTGATTTCGTTGTAGTTCGGGTTCGAGTCGGACAGGTCGCTGTAGCCCGGTGCGGGGGTCTTACCGGCGAAGTCCAGGGAAGACGCCAGGATGTGCGGCAGGTCGTAGTCGTGGTGGCTGAAGCCGTCAATCAGCTTCACGCGGGCGTTGGAGAAGCCTGCGCCCAGGTATGCGTTGTAGCCGGACTCAACGGCGCCTCGTGCGCTCCAGGTGACGGGGTTGGTGTTACCGGAGGTGTCATTAGCGCCAACCCACCAGTACATCGGGGATGCCTTGGTGGTTGCGTCAGCGTCCACGGAGCCGTCCGAGTCGCCGCCAGCGACCATAATGGAGCCGCCGCCGTTACGCCAGGAGGTGTTGTGGTCGGTCAGCTCGTAGGTGATGAACTCAGCGCCACCGGAGTAGCCCATGGTCCACACCTGGGAAGCGTCCAGGTTGTTCTGGCTAACGAAGGACTTCGCGAAGGAGCGGAAGAACTCGCCATTAGCGTCCATGTCTTCCCACCAGGTGATGCCGTCACCGGATGCGTTGGTGTCCGGGGAGATGACCGGTACGAAGACCATGTTGCGGGCGTTAGCGATCTTGCCCATTGCCGCGAGCATACCCTCATCGGGGGTGTAGACCTTGGACTCGTCACGCTGCCAGTAGTCACCGTCGAAGTAGAAGACCACGCCAACAGGCTTGGAGTAGTCCAGGTTGTTCGCGTACACGTGGTACTGGGAGGTGGTACCCGCCGGGGAGGTGTAGCTCTGGTAGGTTGCGGAGCTCATGGTGTGGGCACGCTGGGTGTTCTGCTGCTTCTGTTCGGTCTTCTGCTCAGCCTTGGGAGCGGCGGTTGCCTTGCCCTTAGTGAGCGAGTTGCTCAGAATCTGCGAGAAGTTGTAGTCGAAGTGGCCCGAGCCATTCAGTACGGTCGCGGAAGCATTGGTGTAGCCAGCAGCCAGGTAGGCGTCGTAGCCACCCTCAACGGCGCCTCGTGCGCTCCAGGTCTGCGGGTAGGTCTCACCGGTACCGTCGTTCGAGTTTGCGTACCAGAACATGGGCTGGGACTTCAGCGCAGCCGAGGGGGTGCCCTCGTCCAGGCCGCCGCCAGCGACCATAATGGAGCCGCCGCCGTTGCGCCAGGTCTGGGGCTTAGTGTTCAGCTCGTAGGTGATGAACTCGGCGCCACCGGAGTAGCCCATGGTCCACACGTTGGAGGAGTCCACGCCGTTAGCCGCGATGAAGGAGGAAGCGAAGGCGCGGAAGAACTCGCCGTTACGGTCCATGTTTTCCCACCAGGTCACGCCAGCATCGTAACGGTTGGTGTCCGGGGAGATGACGGGCACGAAGAGCATGTTCTGTGCCGCTGCGGATGCTGCCATCTGAGCCAGTTCACCGGAGGGGTCGTAGACCTTGGACTGGTCGTTGCGCCAGTAGTCACCGTCGAAGTAGAAGACCACGCCAACGGGCTTGGAGAAGTCCACACCCTCAGCGTAGACGTGGTACTGCGAGGTGGTACCCGCCGGGGAGGTGTAGGACAGGAAAGTCTGGTTGGTGCGGGTTGCCGCCACACCGGATGCCGCCTGGGTAGCCTGTGTGGTCTGCGCGGGCTGAGCGGCAGGGGTTGCAGCGTTCTGGGTAGCTGCGGGGGTCTGCTGTGCAACCTGTGCCAGGGTGGGCTGAGCGGAAGGCTGTGCAGCCTGGGTAGCCTGGGCAGCCTGTGCGGACTGGAAAGTAGTCGAGGGGGTCGCCTGCTGAGCGGCCTGGGTTGCCTGAGCAGTGTAGGTCTTCTGGATGGGCTGAACCGCGGTCGTTGCGGGAGCCTGCTGCGCCTGCTTTACCTGTTCAGCCTGCTGACGGATCTGCACAGCAACCTGCGAGAGGGTCGGCTGCACGGTGGAGGTGAACAGAGACTTCGGAGCCTGGGTTGCGGTAGCTGCGCCGGGGATGTCCTGAACGACGGGTGCAAAAGCGGAAGCGGGTGCTACCAGGGTGCTGCCGAGCACGGAGGGTACTGCGATGGCTGCCAGGGAGCCAGCTTTAACGGTGCGGGGGCGAAGTGCCATTGGAATCGTCCTCTGGGTAGGTGGTTAGGGCATGGTGGTGCCCGTCGAGAGTTGAGTGATAGGGGTCTATAGGTGGGAAGCCTATAGAGAGCCAAGGCTTGGATGAGGTACCCGGTGTGGTGTGATCATCTCTGAGGTGTTGAGCTGCTGAATTGATGGTGAGGGAAGCGTGTGTGCTTTCGTCATTGTGGGTTTCTGGATGGACGGTGGTGGTGTTCATCCAGGTCAGCGCCCTATATCGAGGTGCCTTTGGCTACGTACTCAAAACTACCAGGTCAAAAAGCCTTTTCTAGCGGTTTTTTGGGGCTATTTTTAGGTATCGAACAAGATTCAATCTTAACTAGAGCTTTTTCTCAACTTCTAGCTCAACTTGAATCACCCTCAAGTAGAGGTTGAATGAGCTATTTTTCCTTGATTTTCCGGAGTTTTTGAGCATTTTTTGAAAGAGTTTCAAAAAACCCTACAATTAACTTGAATGTTTTATATGTGACTACAATCACTTTCAGAGTGAATTGTTGCACTCGAAGCCTATTTTCTTCCAAAAACCGCGGAATTCCGGGGCAAAACGGGTGATTTCCAAGCCCGGAATATAGACACCTTTCGCATATTCCACTTTGAGAATGCACTTTGAGGCAAAAATAGCCCTCTCGACAGTCCCCCAATCAGGTATCCTTTCGGATCCCTCATCAGGCTATTGAAACCCTCCCCAGAGCCCCCTTCAGGACCCCTTTCAGATCCCCTTTCAAGGAGCTCAAAAGCAGCGTCTCAAGAAGGCGTAACCACCCTCCAGCAACCGCTCGGAAGTGACTCCACCACCCCCATGAGCACATCCGCTTGAAGCCCCGATAGACACGCTGAGGAATACCTCGAAAGACACATCGGGAGACGTTCCGAAACCAGTCCAGGGTAACTTTCACGACGGTTCTATGAAATTCCATAAGGAGGTTCCGTGAGGAGGTTTCAAGAGGCAGGAAGATCCACCCCAAACACCCCGAAGGGGCAGCGGGCAAGCCCCTATCAGTCTCCCCGAAGCACCGCCCCAACAAGGCTCAGAAGACCCCCTCCGCAGATTACAGAAGGCAGGGGATATAAAGAAAGCCGCCCAGCAGGCGGCAGAAAGGTAGCACAAGAAGAAGAAAGGTAGGCGGCAAATGAAGACAGGTCGCCAATAGGAAAGGTGCAGGAAGGTGGCGAAAGAAGGCAGGCCGGCGGTCGGAGGGTGAGTCGGAGAGTGACAGGAGGACGGCAGAAGGAGATAGGTCAGCGGGGGGGGGTACGGGTTTTGGGGAATAAAAAAACTCCCGATAGCTAAAAGCTATCGGGAGTTATCCGTTGCGGGGACAGGATTTGAACCTGCGACCTCCGGGGTCTGCATCTCTTTTTAATGAAACAGTGAGATACAGCCAAGTAATCGTTGATATTGTGCGGTAACCGTCCCCTTATCCTTCCCTAAAGATACTTGAAGTTACCGGCATATCCTCACGAAAGATAGGGAATAAGGTAGGGACTACCTTTCCTCCCTACGCCGTGCTCGGGCTGCCTCGTACAGCGTTGTGAGGTCTGACAGGTCTGAGTATGCCTGTGCGTTCACATCGACCGAGTGGCCGAGCGTTCGAGCACGCAGTAGCGCGTCTACGTCCGTGCGGTACATGGTGTTGAGGGTGGTTCTCCAGACGTGGGTGCGGTGGGTCTCCAGCAGAGGCACTCCGCAGTCGCGAGCCAGATCCTTGTAGAACGCCTTGAGAGCCTTCTGAGCGTTGTATCTGTCCCACTCGGTGTCTGGGTTGAGCGGTGCGCCCACAACGTAGGCTCCACCGACTTCATCTCGTCTACGGGTAAGGTGCTCATAGACCGCAGGCTCGACGAGAGCCGCGACGCGGGTGGTGCCTGTCTTGGCGTTTTCAGCCCGAATAATGCACGCTGGGCGGTTTTGGTCGTCGGTGATGATGTCGTCCCACATGAGAGTTCTTGCTTCGCTTACGCGCAAGTGTGGGTGACCAGGTATTGGTCGGGGGTTGTGGGTAGAGGTCGAGGTCCTTGATGATGAGCGGACTTCTACCACCGCGATCTTCAAAGGACCTCCTGTTGACTTCTTACCGTGACGGATCATGGGGCAGCCACACACAGAGCACGATGCAGTATTCACAGGAACGAGGCAAACACGACCAACTGAAAGAGTGACTTTCCCGCACCAGAAAGCCGAAAAGTCACCCAACCAGCAACACGTAGTGTCCTATAACCCAGAAAGAAAGCTCTCCCTGGAAGCCACTGAGGCTTCCAGGGAGAGCAGTCAGAGAGTGCGAAAGACGAATACACCGCTATCAAGCGTGAGGCGGCCGATGGGGGAGTCGTAGGTGGCGAGCGCCGGATCAGAATTGCTCGGGGTGATCGCGGTAGGCATACGCCCACACTGTCACGGCGACAGTCACAGCGCGAGTCCACGCGTCACGGACAGCGTCCAGTTCTGCGCCCTCGAAGCCCTCCGCCAGGAGACGGTGCCCGACCTCCACAGTCGGCGCGATGAAGGCGAGCACGTAGCGCAGAGGCACGAATGGCGTCGAGTCCGCCCCATCCGCCGCGTTCTTCGCCGCGGTCATGTGTCGAGCTCCGATCAGGTACTGGTAGTCCAACCACGCCTGATCCCGCTCGCGCGTGCACATGTCGATGATCCACTGGGCGAATCGGGGCTTTGACGCCTGCGCGTACTCGGGGTTCGGCTGTCCATCCGGATGCGCGGAATGTGCTGCCAGGTAGGTCTTTTGAGCCAAAATCCCGCGCCACGTGTCGACCATTTCCATGGCATGCGGCGCCAGGATGGGTTCTGCTCGCGCGAGCAGCTCTGCGTCACCGGGCTGGACGTGCGCGGCGGCCTCAATCTGGCGTAGATCCTCGAGTGTGAGCGGAGACGTGGGGACGGCATCGGTGCCGTAGGTGTACCCCGACGAGTGGTCGTAAGCGGTCATGCGAACCTCCTTGAACTTGAACTTATGCGTCAATTGTAGAACGTGCTCTTGCTCAGGCCAAGTCCTGTGGAGTGGTGTAATCGTTTTGTGTCCTTCGGGTTGGGTTATGCGCTGAGTTGGAGTGGGGTGTCCTCCTGCCCGGTGGGTTGTGGTGTGAGTCGTGATTTGGTGAGGATGTCGAGGCTGAGGTAGCGTCGGCCTTCGGCCCATTCGTCGTTTTGTTCGGCGAGGACGGCTCCGACTAGGCGGATGATTGCTTGTCGGTTGGGGAAGATTCCCACGGTGTCGGTGCGGCGGCGGATTTCGCGGTTGAGGCGTTCGTTGGGGTTGTTGGACCAGATCTGGGTCCACACCCCGGTGGGGAAGGACGCGAACGCGAGGACGTCTGCCCTGGCTTGATCGAGGTGATCACACACGGCGGGGAGCTTGTCGTGGACGTAGTCCAAGAGCCGGTCGTATTGAGCGTTGACCGATGCCGCGTCGGGCTGGTCATACACCGAGTGCAGCATCGCTTTGACAGCGGGCCATAGTGCTTTGGGGGTGACGGACATGAGATTAGCGGCGTAGTGGGTACGGCATCGTTGCCAGGTGGCTCCGGGTAGGTTGGCGGCGATGGCCTCAACCAGGCCCAGATGGGCGTCACTGGTCACCAGGCGCACGCCGGTCAGGCCTCGGGCGACCAGGTCGGCGAAGAACTCCTTCCACGCCGGGCCGGTCTCGCTGGTGGACACGCGCACCCCCAGCACTTCGCGGTGTCCGTCATTGTTGACTCCGGTGGCAACCAGAACCGCGCACGAGACGACGCGTCCTCCTTCGCGCACCTTCATGGTCAGTGCGTCAGCGGCGACGAACGTGAAAGGCCCAGCGTCGTCGAGGGGCCGGTTGCGGAACTGGTCCACGTGTTCGTCGAGGTCTGTTGCCATCCGTGAGACCTGGGACTTCGATAGTCCTGTGATCCCCAGGGTTTTGACGAGCTTGTCCATACGGCGCGTGGATACTCCTGCCAGGTAGCAGTCAGCGACCACTGTGATCAACGCGGTTTCACAGCGTTTGCGCCGTTGCAGTAACCATTCTGGGAAGTAGGTGCCTGAGCGCAGCTTGGGGATCGCCACGTCGATGGTGCCGACCCTGGTGTCCAGGGGCCGGTAGCGATACCCGTTGCGCCTGGTGTGACGCTGCGGATGCCAGCAGGGTCGATAATATGAGGAGCGGTCATCGTTGTGCCTCCAAATCATTTCGAGTCAGAAGTAGAAGAGCTTTCTCGAAGGATCACACGGTGACCGCACCCATCACAAGCAACGGGCCGATCACCACACGGTTACACCACTATGCGGGACGCTACTCTTTCACCGCTTAGTTACCGCCTGTTTGAGGCTAAGCGGTATATCGAAAACGTTGGTATATCAGTCAAAACATGGTGTGTTGCCGCCTCTACCGCCTAATTTCTAAAAAGTGTACACGCGAGTGTTCATCTTCCTACATATGCGTGTGTATATATAAAAGTTTTCGGTTTTAGGCGGTGAAGGCGGTAAAGGGTTGGGATTCGGTTGAGATACGAGGGAAAATGCTATACCGCTTTTGCATTTTCAGGCGGTAAACAGCCGGTATCAACGCCGATTAGGCGGTGAAAATCCTCCTCTGCAACCTCCCTCCCACGAGATCATGCACGAGCGAAGATAGTCATACGCCCCGAAGGGGCGTTGGATGATAGTCCTCGATGTTGGGTGATAGTCCCCCCTCCCCCTTGCGGGGACAGGATTTGAACCTGCGACCTCCGGGTTATGAGCCCGGCGAGCTACCGAACTGCTCCACCCCGCGGCGACTCATACAACTATACAGACCCGAAACCGAGCATGCAAGCCAAAAGTACAATTTGTAACCAAGCACACAAAAACAGGGGTTGCGGGGCCGGACTCGAGGCTTAGAAGCCGCCGGGCTTTAGAAGGTGTCGGAGTTAGAAAGCATCAGGGGGCAGAACGCGCAAGAACGGGGCGGAAGCCTAATGCTTCCACCCCGTTCCATCTGAAACAGCCGGAGGGAGGTAGCCAATACCGCAGACAGCAGGAGCCACGCCCTGCGAGCGCCTGTGCTAGTTTCCGGGTCTAGAGCGAGGACGCTAGACCCGGAAACCCGAACGACCGGTATGCGCTACTCCCCCGCTGCCTCGTGCTGCTTAGCCTTCTTAGGATTAGCGAGAAGCCGAGGCGCTAGGCTTAGCGCTAGCCGCGGCGCTCGGAGCCGCAGAGGCACTGGGCGCTGCCGAAGCCTTAGCGGAAGCCGCGCTCTGCGCCTCCTCAGCCTCCAGAGCCTTCTTCACGGCTGCTTCCAGACGCTTCTGAGCCTCACCGTAGGCAGCCCAGTCGCCCTTCTTCATCGCCGCATCAGCATCGGTCATCGCCTTCGAGGCATCGTTGAGAGCCTGCTTCAGCTCCGAAGACTGCGAAGCCGACGAGCCACCGGTCGCAGCGCCCGAAGAACCAGAGGTACCAGAGGAGCCAGAGGCAGAAGCCGAGGGGCTAGCCGCCGAGCCGTCCAGCTTCGCACCCGAAGAGCCACCAAACACCTGGTTCAGCGCCTCCTCCAGAGTCGGAGCGAAACCGACCTTATCGCCGAAGCTCACCAGCACACGCTGCAGACGCGGGTACTTAGCGTCACCGCTCGACTGCACGTACACCGGCTGAACGTACAGCATGCCGCCGCCCACCGGCAGAGTCAGCATATTGCCGTTAATAACCTCAGACGAACCGCGGCGCAGCAGGTTCAGCTGGTTCGACACCTCAGCATCAGAGTTGAAAATATTCTGAGCCTGACCCGGGCCGGGAACCACCGAAGAACGCGGCAACTCCAGCAGACGCAGCTTGCCGTAATCGGGGCTACGCTCGCCGTCCTTACCGGTACCGGCATCACCATTAGCCGCCAGGAAGCCGTACATCACGTTACGAGAGTTCGAATCGCTCTGCTGAGGAATGAACGTGGTCGTCAACGAGAAGTGCGCACGAGAATCCCCGGGCATCTGCAAGGACAGGTAGTAGGGCGAAATCGGCTGGTTACGATCATTGGTCGGGTCGTTCGGAATCGACCAGACATCGTCACCGGCGTAGAAGCTATTCGCGTTCGTCACGTGGTACTTATTCAGCATGGTGCGCTGAATATTGAACATGTCAGTCGGGTAACGCACATGGCTCATCAGCGAAGCGTTCATCTCACGGTAGCTCTTCACCGTGCCAGGGAAAACACCCTGCCACGCCTTCAGCACCGGATCCTCCTCATCCCACGCGTACAGGGTCACCGAACCGTCATACGCGTCCACGGTAGCCTTCACCGAGTTACGGATGTAGTTCACCGAGTTAGAACGCTGAGCGCCCGCAGCGGTTGCCGCATCCTGGGAGCTACCCTGCGCGTAGGGGAACTGATCGCTCGTGGTGTAAGCATCCACGATCCACTGCACGCGGTTATTCACAATCGCCGGGTACGGCTTAGAATCCACGCTCAGGTACGGCGCCACCTTACGCACACGATCCAGCGGGTTGCGTTCGTACAGAATCTGCGAACCCTCACGCACCGCATCCGACAGCAGAATGTCAGAGGACTGGAACTTAATCGCGTACGACAGGCGAGCCAGCAGCGAATCAACGCGAGGACCACCGTAACCGGTGAAAGTGTACTTCGCATCGGAGGCGTTGGTTTCCTCAGCAGAAAGCGGACGGTCCAGCTCCAGGGTGTCGCCCTTACCGCCCACAATCGAATACTCCGGCGAGCTC
>QWCW01000283.1_pt1 | contig 26326 bp, 17 predicted proteins | sample 1972691 | NCBI WGS metagenome assembly QWCW01 (sample SAMN09866698, study PRJNA288562) | Human oral metagenome isolate pre2_saliva, whole genome shotgun sequencing... | reverse complement strand
GAAGAAAAAGATAACAGAAATGGCTTGGGCCACTTCTTTTTCCTTGGCGTGAATAACAGGAGCAGTCGCTGCAATGGCAGAACCGCCACAGATAGAAGAACCTACACCGACCAAGGTAGCAAGCTTTGTATCCAGATTAAAAAAGCGTTGGAAAAAGAAAGCAATAATTAAAGCGATAGAAATGGTCGAAATGATGACAGGAAGGGAAGATTTTCCAACTGCGAAAACTTGTGAGATACTGAGTCCAAACCCAAGCAAAATAACAGCATACTGAAGCAATTTTTTGGAGCTATAAGTCAAACCGGCATCCAGTTGTGTATAGGAAGTGAGAAAGGGATGGAGAATCATTCCGATAAAAATGGCGAAAACAGGTGCTCCCACAACAGGCAGAAATCCTCCTAAAACCCAAGAGATGATAGAAATGATCAGGCAGACTGACAGTCCTGCCCAATTTTTTGATAGAAATGACATAAAAACCTCCGAAAATAGATACTCCTTATTATAGTCTTATTTGGTAAACTAGAAAGTAGGAATACAGACCCGGCCCGGGGAGCGCACCACCTCAGCCTCCGCGCTGATAAAGGCCTTCGATATCCTTGAGGAACTTAATATCCTTCTCGTAGGTATCCAGCATAGAGGGCCATACATACTGCATGTAATTGCGCGGCGTGTAAGAAAAACGGAAGTCATGGAAATACATTCCTCGTATCGGTGTGGTGCGTGAGTTGCAAAGGGCTACTAGATAATTCCCTGCTCACGTAGCTCCTTATTCGAGCGATGCTCCGAGAGCCGCCAATAGCCATTCTGATACTTATAGCGGAACATAAATATTTCATTTTCGTTGCTGGTATTAGTACGCTCATACACCTTGCCATTGGGGTTTACGTACATGCCATAAGTCCACAAGCGTCGCGTGAGAGTCCAATATTCTTTGGCTTCTTCGTCATACATCAGATCGCTTTCGGCCTGGTATTCTGAGGTGCCTTCGATAACCCAGCCACCGCTTTTGTAAAGATCCTCGATGTAGTGCAGGAATTTAATGTCCTCATCAAAAGTGTCCAGCATGTAGGGCCATACATACTGCATATCACCGGTCTGGATACCGTAGTTGCGTGCCTTAATCCAGTCACGCATCATCTCACGGAGTCCAGCGAAGGTTTCGGGGTACTGCTGCGGCTCGGCTTTCGGCAGAGGAACATTCTGCGCAGGGCCGTAACCATCAGCTTTGCGGTATTCGCCGTCGGGTGCCTTCGAGCCTCCAGAGTAGCCGCGGGTAATGACTGGGCTCGGAGTAGCCGATGCAGAAGCGGCATCGGAAACCGCCGCAGACGCCGAAGCCGATTCGCTTGGTGCGGTGGAGGCGGTGGCTGCCGCCTCGTTGGTGGCTTGCTGGCCGCAGGCCGCAAGCAGAGCGCCAAGGCCCAGCATCACGCCGCTGCTCAACATTGCGCGGCGGGTAAGAAAAACAGAATTCATGGAAGTAGATTCCTTATATCGGTGTGGTATGTGAATCAAAAGAAAAGGCTACTTCTCGTTTTGCAATTCCTCTTCCGTTTTACTGCCAGCAATTTTCCAATAGCCGTCAGAGTAGGTGAAAAGGAAGTAGAAAGTATCGTCGCTGGTGTCAGTATTAGCCTGCATATCAAGGTGACCATTAGACTCCACGTACATAACAGTGGTCCAGAACCGGCGATGCAGCATTCGGTACTTTTTCTTCGCCTCATCGTAGATGAGCGGGCCTTGGGGTTGGTAGCTATCCAGCCCGTCAACAGTCCACCCGCCGTTCTGGTAAAGGTCCTCAATGAACAGGTAAAATCCGTATTCTTCAGATTCGTCCGTAACGTATTTGAAAGCGTAGGAGCAGTCACCGGTCTGAATCGCGTAGTTATGGGAGACAAGCCAATCCTTCATCATACGGTAGAGGCCTTGTTCAGACTCGGGGTACTGCTACGGCTCTGCTTTCGGAAGAGGAACATTCTGTGCAGGACCATATCCGTCTGCCTTGCGATACTCGCCGTCAGGTGCCTTGGAACCGCCGGAGTAGCCGCGGGTAACGACCGGCTTCAGGGTTGCGCTTGCCGAAGGCGACTCAGATGCTGCCGCAACCGCCGAAGCGGTTTCGCTCGGTGCTGCGGAGGCGGCGGCTACCGCCTCATTAGCCGCCTGCTGGCCGCAGGCTGCGAACAGGGTACCAATGCTCAACATTGCGCTGCCGCTCAACATTGCGCGGCGAGTAAGAAAAACGGAAGTCATGGAAATAAATTCCTCGTATCGGGGTGGTGGTGAGTTAAAGGAAAAGGCTATTTCTCGTTTTGCAATTCTTCGTCTGATTTACTTCCAGCAATCTTCCAATAGCCATCAGAGTAGGTGAAAAGGAAATAGAAAGTATCGTCACTAGTCTCAGTGTTAGCCTTCATTGTGAGGTGGCCATTAGATTCCACGTACATAACAGTGCTCCAGAACCGGCGATGTAGCATACGGTACTTTTTCTTCGCCTCATCGTAGATGAGCGGGCCCTCTGGCTGGTAGCTATCCAGACCATCAACAGTCCAACCACCGCGCTGATAAAGACCCTGAATATACAGGTAGAACTCATATTCTTCTGCATCTTCCGTGATGTACTTGAACGCGTAGGAGCAGTCACCGGTCTGGATAGCGTAGTTGTGCGCAACAACCCAGTCCTTCATCATGCGGTAGAGGCCTTGTTCAGTCTCAGGGTACTGTGCGGGTTCCTTGCGGGGTTCCTGGACGTTCTGCGCAGGACCGTACTCATCGGCTTTACGGTACTCTCCGTCAGGAGCTTTAGAATTACCTGAATACCCGCGAGTTACTCTTGAGGTAGCGCTTGCCGAAGGCGACTCAGAAGCCGACGCCGACTCGCTCGGTGTAGCGGTTGAGGACGCCGAAGCACCCGCTTCGTTAGCGGCCTGCTGACCGCAGGCTGCGAGCAGGGCCCCCAGGCCCACAAGTGCGCCGCCGCTCAACATCGCGCGGCGGGTAAGAAAAACGGAAGTCATGGAAATACATTCCTCGTATCGGTGTGAAGTGTGAATAGGGGGGGGCTGGTTAGAAACCGGAAGACTAACCAACCACAGAGAAGAATCCAATAGCTGAGAAGCCACATGTGTTTCGAAAAGCCACCATTATCGTGGCTTCTCGGCGAACATGTGGCTTCTCAACGTAAGACCCACGGGGGGGGGCTTTACATGTCGGGCCAGTCGCGGTGCAACGAATACTCCGTATCCCCGTCACCGCTATCGTTCAGGTGCCAACGCTGACCGGTACGGATATCGGCCTTGCGCAGGCGTGGGTTCGGGTTATCCTTCTTACCCATCGTGGGATCGTTCTTGCAACCCCAACGAGTGTCGTCTTCATCGCAGGTGCCGCCGACACGACCCACATCAACCCACCACACATGAATCAGCAGCGGATCGACAGTTTCCTTCGTCAAAACGACATCCAGAGCCTGCCAATCGCCACCGTCAACACGGAAACGGCCAGAATAAGAAACGGTCGCGTACGCATGGAAATTACCTGAACGTTTGTAGGTATAACTGGTCGCGGTCTTGCGTGACTCTTCACCACGTGCCCTGCTAACCGGCTTGCCCATGGTGTAGAAGCTGCCCTCGTCACCGTTGCCGTACTGGATGGTCATCTGGGTGGGGTAGGACTCCATCTCAACGTGGCCAATCATCAGGTCGCCTTCCCAACGTGCGGTGGGTGCATCGACGTAGAAGTTGACGGCCTGGTTCTTGTAGACGTTGGGGTTATCTTCACCCAGGCCGGTGCCAAGGTTGTAGGACTGCTTCAGTACGGGGGCCTGGATGTTGGTGTTAGCGAATTGGTCCTCAACTTCTTGGAGCATTTCCTCAGGAGAAGGGCCCTTGGGCTGTTCAGGATTGTTGGAGGTGAGGGTTTTAGTGTCATTGGGTACGCAGTAGCGCCCGCCGACCTGGTTGGGTATTCTGTTAGCGTTATCTCCCAGGGGTAGTGATCCTATGACGTAGTGGCCAGGACGATGGTCTGGTTCTGTATGACATTCTGCATCTCCGGCTTGTCGGGCTTTGACGCTACTTGCGCGATATGTTTGATTTGCTCCATCGAGTTGTATTGGATGTTCTTCATTCCATTTTTGGACTGCCTCTTCTGGAGAAATTGCTGATCCTGATGGAGTTGAATTAGCTTTTACTAAGTCTTGCGTATTATTCTCGGATTTGTTTCCTTTGCGATTTGAGCTCGGAACTTGCTTATCTTTGGAGACTTTAACACAATGTCCATTTGAATCTCCCGTGGTGCACTCACTGCTTAATGCTGGGGGGATATTTAAGGTAGATACAATTAATGTTGAAAGTATAAAAAGCGTAGATATTTTGCTAATGTTCTTCATATTTCAATTAGCCTCTAAAGTTCGTTCTCGTACTTGCTGTCGATTATTTTCCAATAACCATTAGAATAGGTATAAAGGAAGTAGAAAGTATCGTCACTTGTATCAGTGTTTGCCTTTCTCGTTATATCTCCATTTGATTCAATGTATATTTCAGTTGACCAAATTCTGCGGACTTTCATGCGATAGATTTTCTTAGATTCATCATAAAATAGGGCGCTTTCACTCTGGTACGAATCTAGGGAATCTACAGCCCATCCGCCATTTTTGTAAAGTATTTCAATATATTTGTAGAACCCATATTCTTCAGTATCTTCTGTTACATACTTGAAGGCATAGGAGCAGTCACCAGTCTGAATTGCGTAGTTATGGGCATTGACCCAATCCTCCATCATACGATTGAGGCCTTCTTCGGTCTCAGGATACTGAGCGGGCTCATTACGAGGCTTGGGGACATTCTGCGCGGGTCCGTAGCCGTCTGCCTTACGGTACTCACCATCGGGTGCCTTGGACTGTCCTGAGTATCCGCGAGTAACCTTCGGTTTAGGGGTAGTACTCGCTGAAGGTGACTCAGTAGCTGCCGCAGACGCCGAAGCGGTCTCGCTCGGCGCAGCAGATGCAGTCGCTGCCGCCTCATTATTTGCCTGCTGGTCACACGCCGCAAGCAAGGCGCCAAGGCCTACAAGTGCGCCGCTACCCAGCAGGGCGCGGCGGTTGAAAATGGTCGAATCCATAGAGAATACGCTCCTATCGTCGGTGATGGTGTGTCATTTAGTTACTAGTCGGGCCGCTTTTTTGCAGGTCAAACTGACTGCCGGAAGAAAACAGCTCCATAGCGCGCCCATCAAGCGCATCAATGCGCTATGGAGCACTACAGTTACCACCCTACCGCATGTTTGCGGTCATTTGCATTCTTTTGGGTGCTATAGCAACGAAACATCACTATTCGGATATTTCATTGCTTTATGCATCAAATGTCTCTGCGCCCGCGGAGGCGCCGTGCCTGCGGAAATTCGGTCATGAGTTACGGACTTCGACCATGAGTTAGTGACTTCAGGCTGGGGTTTTAGCCATTGCCAAAGACGCTAAGTCATGGCTGAAATTGCTAGGTCATTACTGAGTTTTCACCGGCGGCGGGTAACTGGCCGTTTCGATAGGTTACTGTCTTCGCTGCGGGTTTAAAACCCACGGCGAAGACACTAACCTATCGAACACTGCATCCGCCCAAGACAGACCCTGCCCAAAACACACTCCACCTCAGCCTCCGTGCTCGGACGCCACTGGCCCGCCTAGCCCAAACAAAACAGAGCGGCCCCGCACCCTACCACCACCCCTGACGCACCCCGCATACACCCCTCCTCATGCCCGCAATGTGGCGGGCAACTCATACGACTCACGCGGGGTGTTAGACAGTACTACACTTAAAGCGAATGTCACATCGCCGTCACTGAAGAAAAGAGTTTTTGTGCCCACCACGACCGTACATTTGACCGACCGCATCCCTCGCGTTTCTGCTGATGAGTTGCTGGCGGGTTTCCGCCCCTCTGAGCGTTTTGGTGAAGTGTCTTTTGATAGCTACATTCCTGATCCGAATCAGCCGTCGCAGGCTGAGGCCGTGCAGAAGCTGAAGGATTTTGGCGACAAGATTAATGGTGGCGGTGCTGGTGCCGGTTTCTTTGGTCGCCTGTTTGGTGGCAAGAAGAAGGATTCGACGAAGGCTGGCCTGTACCTTGACGGCGGTTTTGGTGTGGGTAAGACTCACCTGTTGGCGTCGCTGTGGCATTATGTGGATGGCCCGAAGGCGTTCGGTACTTTTGTGGAGTACACGAACCTGGTGGGTGCGTTGACGTTCCGTAAGACGGTTGAGGCGTTGAGCAGCTACAAGCTGGTGTGTATTGACGAGTTTGAGCTGGATGATCCGGGTGATACTGTGCTCATGTCTCGTCTGATGCGTGAGCTGGCGGATGCTGGCGTGAAGCTTGTGGCGACCTCGAATACGCTGCCTGGTGCGTTGGGTGAGGGCCGTTTCGCGGCTGAGGATTTTAAGCGTGAGATTCAGGTGCTTGCTTCGCAGTTTGAGGTGCACCGTGTGGATGGTGAGGATTTCCGTCACCGTGGCCTGCCTGCTGCGCCGGAGCCTGTTGCTGATGATGCGTTTGATGCGAAGGTTGAGGAAGTGTTCGGCGGCCAGACTGTTGGTGTTGATAACTTCGCTGACCTGGTGGAGCACCTGGCGAAGGTGCACCCGTCGCGTTACCGTCAGCTGATTGATGGTCTGGATGGTATTGCGTGGCGTGATGTTCACCCGATTACTGAGCAGTCGGTGGCGGGTTATCAGAAGAAGTATTTCCGTGCGGTGTCTCGTTTGACTGCGTTGGCTCGTGAGGGCATGCTCGGCGAATCTGAGTAGCCGCCGCCTGACGCTGCGGGATCCTGCAGTGTGAACCGCGTAGTGTAAACCGCATAGTGTGAACTGCGCCGAAAATTTTATATAGTAAAGACCCCCGCCGGATGCTCCACGAGAGGATCCGGGCGGGGTCTTTATTCGTCTTGGTTAGTTTTTATTTTTAGTGTCGATGCTCTGCAAGCCTAGCTGGGTGGTGTACACCAGCTCGTAATCGCAGAGCCTGTACGAGTACACGCCTGCTTCGACCTCTTCAAAAGGCAGGATGAGCTGCCTTTTCAGAACGAATGAGTCCTTCCAACTTTTGATCCGTTCCTCTTCCAGCTGTTTCAATGCGGCGTTAAATCGGGGTGTACCACCCTCGGTGCGGTGATTGGGTGCATCTGAGTACTGGTAGGGGAGTCGAATGGATGAAGCCGCAAGTTGCATGCTCTGCTGGTACTCTGGAGGCGCATTATCTGAAGCATTAAATCGGAGGGAATCAGCTTCGTCTGTGCCGCTGATAGAAGGCAAGAGCCGGTAGCTCTTAATCGCACTCTTGGGATTGTCTGGTTGGCTCCGTTCCACAATGATTGCGATAACTTCTAGGGATGCGTAGGTGCCGCGAACCTTTGCCTCGCCGATTTGGTCGTCAGAGAACCGCCGGTCGACAGACTCGAGAAGATGTTGCATACAATCTGCCATCGTTCTATCATCTGGGGTACGTACGCGAAGCAGATAATTTGAGGCCCTAGTGATCGCGCTTTTCTGGTTCTGTAGATACTCTTGTTCTGCGCTCATATAACCATCAGCCCAGCTTTTAGGAATCTCGTCCGACATGCTTTTCTGATAACTCTTCTGCACCAGTGGACTGATGTCTGCCGGAATTCGAATCGGTTCACCGTCGAAGTGGGGGAGTAGCTGCGCGTAGCTACTGAACAGAATCTTCGGCTCATAGACTGCCTTGGAACCATATGGGAAGTCGGGAGCTGCATCGTATGAGCCGAAAGTTTCGACTCCTCGTACGTAGCACACTGGCTTGCGGTATGCGGGGGTACGCTCTGAGCTGCTGCGGCTATCGTGACGGTGTAGGCGTCCCATGCGCTGAAGCACCAGGTCGACCGGCGCGAAGTCGGTAATCATCACGTCAAAGTCCAGGTCAAGCGACTGTTCGATGACCTGCGTGCCCACCACGATGAGGCGGTGCGGGCGCGAGGAATCCTCCCCGTCAGCTTCGCTGTAGTGCGCCTTTTTGCCGAGCTTTGAGACAAGGAGTTCTTCTTGCTCGGCTCGATGCGTGGCGGTAAAGCGAGAGTGAGTGAGGATAACATGCTCTTCACCGAACCGTTCACTCAGGAATGCGTGCATTTCCTGGGCTCGTCCAACGGTGTTGCAGATGACCGCGGCGCATCCGTGGTCGTTAGCGAGCGGTTCGAGTATGTTCAGGACGCTTTCGGGGCTGTCGTCAATGAGCTTCAGTCCGATTTCGGTTTGTTCTGCGGGCTGTTCAACCTTCCATTTCTTGGGAGTTCCGTTATCCTCGGCGGTGAGGGTGTGGATGACTGGGTAGTCCAAATCGAGGATAGTATTGCTCTGAGTTCTGGCTTGCCTTGCGGCATATCTTTCTCTGGATGACAAATTTTGTTTAGTCTGGGGGGATGAGCTATCTGTCCTTACTTTCAAACCCTCAGCATATCTAACCATGAGGTGTGTACGAATATCTGCAGGGAGTGTTGCTGACATGAGAATAACGGGCGCATTCATCTGACCCAGCCAGTAGAGCGCACTGGAAAGGTATTGGTTCATGTATGCGTCGTAGGCGTGAACCTCATCAATGATGATGACCTTAGACGCAAGCCCAAGGTGTCGGAGCATCACATACCGTGCTTGCAAGGCGGTCATGAGCACCTGGTCGATGGTGCACACAACGAAGCTGGAGAGAAGCCCCTTCTTAGTGCCGCTGAGCCAGCTGTGTCGTGCGAGAGACGTTCCGGGGCGTAGCATTTTTCGATTGTTTTCTCGTCCAGGGGTGGGGGATTCATCGAAAATATCTGCCTCGGAGAGTGCTTCATAGGACTTGTTGAATCGGTTCTTGGAATGGCCCAGGAACATGGAGTGCGGCTCAATAGGTCCGCCATGTTCTTGTGCCACATCGGCTGTCTGGTATTTCACCCATTCGACAACACGATCAAAGAGGGCATTAGAAGTCGCCTGGGTCGGTGCCGCGAAGGCCACACCCGTGCGACCGGTTGCCTGCGCAAGGAACTCGGCAGCGATGAGACCAGCTTCAGTTTTACCTTGACCCATGGGTGCTTCGATGCACATCATGCCGCCGCTTTGCATGGAGCGTGCCGCTTCAACAACGACTTCCTGCATGGGGCGTAGGGTCGGGTTGCTCCACCCAAAACGGGACGCATAGAGATCAGCTGCAGGGGTGTCGGGGTTGGTATCCAGCGCGGCAGTCCAGCGCTGTTCAAGCCCGAGCGCCTGCCAGCCGATGCGCGCTCGCTGTTCTTGTTCAGCTGAGCCGAAGGTTCCCATGGGGAAGAAATCAGGGTTTGAAGCAATCCAGTCTGACATGATGACTAAACCGGTAATGCAGAATTGCACGGCAACGGGGATAGTGTGTCCGTGTTCTGCTAGCTGCTGCAGTGCTGAGGTTGCGCCGAATCGTTCTACGGTAATGTCATAGAGCTCCTGCCAAACGGCGTGCCATTGGGGGGAGAGTTGCTTCAAAATGAGGATGTTTCGTTCGCGAGAATCGGGGAAGTAAGCTGCAGGTATGCCGTGGTGCGCGCCGGAAATACTTGCGAGAGTTACAGCAATATCACTCGGCATGCCCTCGACATTGTTGGGGAGGGTGAGCAGGTGGGTGAGAATGCTCTGACTGTATTTATTGTGGGGGTGCACCCCACTCTTGGCAGGGACTGTAAGATCATGAGGGAGATCAAACTTAGCTTGTCTAATACGTTTGCGGTAGGCACTAAAATATTCGTTGTTTTTTTGCCTGTCATACTGGCAAGTGAATTCGGGGGTTGCTTTGCCCATATCGTGGGTTGCGGCAAGCCAGCAGACGAGCGCGCGCGTATCTTCCATGGAGAGGTGGAGATGCTCACTGAATCGCCTCTGCAGACCCGGGGCGAGCCATGTATCCCAGAGTCGTGCAGCTACAGAACCTGCATCGAGCATGTGCTGAACGAGAGAGAGACCGTGAGTGGGGGAGTGGTTGTTCCCGGTTTTTGCCCAGAATAAGGCTGTCGTAGGTGTCGAAAGCCGTTCGGAATCGGATAGCATAATTCTCCTTAGAAGGTAAACTAATAGAGGCCTCGTTATGAGACGAAGCGTATGTTCCCCGAAGCAGACGGGGATGAGCCGATATGGTTATTGACTGTTAGTGTGTTCCCTGCGTTAGCTGCTTGGGTGGGGATTCTGCTCTATTTTTCGTTGATACGTGACGTTTAAAAAATATATGAAATATATGGTTAATACTGTTAGTGCTATTGACTCGGTCTTGGTGGCGCTCGTATAGTGGAGCTATCAAACCCCTTCCTGGACCTTCTTGCGGGTAGTGACAAAGGGTAAATTTTGTGGTCTGTTTTTATTGTGGACCAGATTCCATTTTTGTGCCTGCTTACTCGTCACGGAGTGGATGAAAGGTAAAAAATCGACGACGAAAGGAATGGAAATGGCGAGTTTAGAAGAGCCTCGATTCAATCTTGTGTACGAGCCTTGGATTCCAGTGTTGCTGGACTCAGGTAAGGTTGTTGAGCTGTCGCTTCATGATTTCTACAAGCAGCTATATGACATCCGTAAAATTCAAACTGGTAGCCCTCTTACTGATACGGCTATCTTTGGTGTGGTTCTTGTTATCTTTGCGCGAGCAGTGTGTATTGATGCGGATAATAAAACTGCAAATTGGGTAAGCCGGATGAGAGAACAATGCGATGAGAATCTTCAAGATGTTCTGGATTACTTGGACTACTTCAATGAGCAGGGCCGCTTCTGGTTGCTAGGTGGTGAACGTCCCTTTATGCAGGTGCACGATTTGCATACTGCTAAGGGAGATACAAAGCCTGTTAGTCGCCTGGTTCTGGATTCGGAGAGTGAGTATTTCTCGGTTCGTGCTGAGAAGACTTTGGAATCTTTGAGCTTTGCGGAAGCGGCGCGGTGTCTGGTGACTATTCAAGCTTATGATTACTCGGGTATTAAATCCGGTGCTGTAGGCGACCCCCGTGTTAAGGGAGGTAAGGGCTACCCTCTGGGCGTTGGCTGGTACGGCACCACCGGTAAGGTGATTGTTCACGGCGCCAATATGATGGAAACCCTTCTGTACAACCTCGATTACGGGCAATTGCGCGATGAGAGTGCTTTTGATGATGATTTGCCTGTCTGGGAACGTGAAGAAGCTGATACCGCTGCGCCGCGTGCGTACACCGGTGGTCCGGCATCTCAGTACAAGGACCAGCCTGTTCCTGCAAGCGGCATGTGTGAGATTCTGACCTGGCAGTCTCGTCGCATCCGCTTGCACCATGATGGTGAACGCGTGACTTCAGTGCTTGTCGCTAATGGTGATAAGTGGCTTGATCGCAATAACTATGCAGACCCTTTGACGGGTTATCGTTACAGCAAGAACCAGTCGTCGAAGACCGAACAGGTGTGGATGCCTCAGGCTCATTCGGCTGAACGCACTCTGTGGCGTGGTGCTGATGCTCTGCTGACTCGTCTCACCCCGGAATCGGAGAAGCAGAATAAGCCTGCTCCTGTGATTCGTCAGCTGGGTTTGGGAAGACATTTCCCGACTGATGCTGAGGTGAAGGTTCAGCTAGTGGGCGTTGAATACGGCAACCGGAGCGCCGTGATTGAGAACATTATTTCTGACTCGATGACCCTTGAGCTTTCTCTGTTGACTGATGAAGGGTTGAGCACATCCCAGATGGTGGGTGAGAATATCCAGGTCACTATGGACGTGGCAATTACTTTGGGTCAATTTGCCGGCCAGCTTCTGCAAGCTGCGGGTCGGGAATATGAGTTCCGTGCGGATGCCACTGAGGCTTTTTTGAACCGTATTGAAGGAACGTTCCGCCTTTGGCTTGCAGATCAGCGAGCATTAGAGGGTATCTTTGCGAAAAAACAGGAATGGCAACACCGCCTATGGGTAGAAATCAAGCGTGAATCGGACCTGCTTAAGTACAATGCTGGCCCTAAAGCTATGGTGGGTACTGTCGGTAAGGACTCATCAGGTAATGACGTTCTTTACAACGTCGCACGCGCAGAACGGCTGCTGTTCAGCCGGCTACCCAAAATTATTCCCCTGGCATACCAAGACTCCGCTTCTCGCTCTAACAGGGAGGAAACTCATGAGTGATATGACTAAACAAGATGCTTTGCAGCGTTTTGTTAGCGCTAAGATTAATCATCTTTATCGTCAGAAAGACGCTGGCGTCTCCGCCGCTATCGCTGAGCTTGCACAGCTTCGTCGAGGTGCTGGAAAAGTTCCAACGGGCCAGCCCCATCTAATGGGCATGGTGTTGGTGTTGGAGAATGAAGATAAAAAAGATAAGCAAGCATTTCCCGAGCAGTGTCGTGGTAGGGGTGATAGGCCTAATGACGCGGAGATTGCAGCGTACACTGCTCTAACGCTTTTTGCTCTGCACCAGCAGTCTCAGAACAAGTCCATGCATGATGCTAAGGTTTCCTTTGGTCGTGCTGTTGGCAAGCTGGTTGGTAATACCACGAGCTCAATGAAGAAGCGTTTTGACTCTCTACTGAGCGCTCAGACGGAGAATGCTCGCCAGCATTACCTGCGTAGCCTTATTACTCTTCTCCGTTCTAAAAGTATTGGCTTTAATTACGGCCAATTTGCGGTGGACTACATGTACCTGCAGAATCCCTCGACCCGTAAGAATGTGCTTTACCGGTGGAACTGTGAATTCTCCTATGGTTTGGTACCTCCGCGCTCTGAAGACTCTAAGACGACTGAGTAACTATTACTTCTAACTGATAAGGACAACATCATGACTACCTTTATCGATATTCATGCCCTGCAGACCCTGCCCCCGTCGAATATTAACCGTGACGATACCGGCAGCCCCAAGTCCGCCTTCTTTGGCGGCGTTCAGCGTCAGCGTGTTTCCAGCCAGGCCTGGAAGTCTGCTATTCGCCGTGATTTTGAATTGCACCTTGACCGCTCGAAGCTGGGTGTACGTACCCGCCTGATTGCTGACAAGGTAGTGGCGCGTATCTTGGACCTTGCATCGGAGTTTGACGCTGATGCGGCGGAAGAGGCTGTAAAACAGGCTTTTACTGCTGTGAAAAATCCCAAGAACAAGAAGTACGTTAAGCTTGAAAGGCAGGAAGGCGAAAAGAGGATTTCAGATCGTGCTGTTTCAAGCGCTGCTTTGTTTCTGAGTAATCAGCAGATTGATAAGCTTGCGCAAGCTATTATCGAAGCAAATGGAGAGAAGATTCCTCCGAAGCAGGTTCAGGAGATGCTGAATACCGAACATGGTATTGAAATTGCACTCTTTGGTCGTATGCTGGCGGATGCTCCCGATTTCAACGTTGACGCCGCATGCCAGGTGGCGCACGCCCTAAGTGTTCACGGTACTGAACCGGACTTTGACTACTACACTGCAGTAGACGATGTTGTACGGTCAGCAGGTGATTCAACCGGTGCGAGCATGATTGGCACTATTGAGATGGCTTCGAGCACTCTCTACCGCTACGCCAACATCAACCTGGATGCGCTGATCACTAACCTGGGCGATACTTCTGCAAGCGTTGAAGCAACCCTGGCATTTGTGCGTGCATTCGTCGGTTCCATGCCCACCGGCAAGCAGAACTCTTTCGCTGCACGCACCCTGCCTGACGCGGTTATCGTAACTGTCCGCAACGACCGTCCTATCTCCTATGTGAATGCCTTCGAGAAGGCTATTACCGAGGTTGAGGGCCGCCGCGTGGCTGCTGCCCGTGCGCTCGCATCTGAAGCTAAGAACATTGAAGAAGCGTACGGTTACGAGCCTGTTGCTTCGTATGTTCTGGCTTTGGGTGACCTCAAGGAAGAACTGGCTGGTCTTGGCGAGTCTGTTTCTCTGAAGGGTCTGTTGGAGTCCCTGGAAGCTCAGCTGACTGCTCTCACCTCTCAGGAGTCCTAATGCCTACCCTGCTCTTGAAGATGAGCGGGCCGTTGCAGTCATGGGGTACTCAGAGCCGTTTCCGTCGCCGTGATGCCGGACATGAGCCGAGTAAATCTGGCGTGATTGGACTGGTTGCTGCAGCCTTGGGACGCTCGCGTAACGAGCCTGTTGACGACTTGGTTTCGCTGAGGTTCGCGGTGCGTACGGATGCCTCGGGTACCCTGATTCGTGACTATCAGACCGCTAAGAACTGGGTCAAGAACCCTAAAGATGATGCATCTCTTTCAACTCGTATGTACCTTTCTGACGCTATTTTTGTTGTGGCTCTGGAAGGTGAACGTGGACAGTTGGAGATTATTGAGTCTGCGCTGAAGAAGCCTGTATATCCTTTGTATCTTGGGCGGCGTGCGTGCCCGGCTGGTTATGACCTTGTTGTGGGCATCCGTGATAAGTCTGCTGAGGAAGCTCTGCGTTCGTTGGAATGGCAGATGCCAGAACACCGTCGTCAGAGTCTTCCGAAGCAGGTATTACTGCGCATCCAGCGTGATGCGCTACCGGGTGAACGCGGTGATTTGGTTGAAGATATTCCAGTGAGTTTCAGTCCGGAGCATCGTCAGTATGCTTCGCGTGAGGTCGTGTCGGTTGAGCCTGTCCGGGTGGATAATAAGCAAAGCCAGGTCTCACAGCTTAGAGAAGAAGAGTCTTTTGAGAAGAACTCTTCTGGGCCTGATTATATGAAGGCGGTGGTGGAAGCGTGACGTATTTTTCTCGTTTCATGATTAATCCGCAGCGTCGTGGCGCGTGGAAGTTGTTGCGTAGCCCGCAGGCGATGCATGCAGCTGTGATGGCGACTTTGCCGCCGGATACGGACTATTCTGAGAGCCGTATCTTGTGGCGTTTGGATGAGTCTCAGCATGCTCCGGTTCTGTACATGTTGAGCCCTGAGAAGCCTGATTTTTCGGCTCTTGTGGAGCAGGCTGGTTGGCAGACTCGCCCTGGTGAGAGCGCTCATTATGGTCGTTTGCTGGCGAAGCTGGAGAACGGTCAGGAGTGGGCTTTCCGTCTTGCCGCGAACCCGGTGAAGCGTCATACGAATCAGCAGACGGGTAAGCGTGAGGTGTACCCGCACGTTACTGTTGCGCAGCAGCAGGCATGGATTCGTGAGCGTGCTCCGCAGTGGGGATTTGAAATAATTCCTACTGTTGAGGGTCAGGATATTGAGGAATGCCCGATGGTTTCTTCTCGTCAGGACCTTGCGTTTGCCCGCCGTAATGCTGATGGCAAGGTTGGTAAGGTGACTCACCGTAAGGCTCAGTTTGATGGTGCTCTTCGCATCACTGATGTCGAGCTGTTCCGTAAGTCTCTGCTCTCCGGTATGGGTAGGGGTAAGGCGTACGGTATGGGCCTTCTAACGTTGGTGCCTCTGTCCCGATGAGTGCCGTGGAGTAGAGGGGGGAGCTAATCTGTGCAGGACAATGTTCTGCTTGTGTTCCCCGCGCAAGCGGGGATGAGCCGCGACCGGCTGGACTCTCAGTCGCGAAAAATGCGTGTTCCCCGCACGAGCGGGGATGAGCCGGGCCGGGCGTTGGTGAGGGATTGGCGCGACCATTGTTCCCCGCGCGAGCGGGGATGAGCCGGCGGTGCAGTGGATTTGGGATCATGCGCAGATGTGTTCTCCGCGCAAGCGGGGATGAGCCGAAGCCCGCGAAGAAGCCCGGCGGGTACTCTCTGTGCTCCCCGTGCGAGCGGGGATGAGCCGGGTGAAAAGGGGATGCGTATTCTTGCCCCTCGATGTTCCCCGCGCGAGCGGGGATGAGCCAGCTTGCGTTTCCGCCACGTCCGCGTGAACCAAGTGTTCCCTGCGCGAGCGGGGATGAGCCGCAGTTTGAGCTCATGGGTTACGAATCCTGGCCGTGTTCCCCGCGCGAGCGGGGATGAGCCGAACCCGCCGGTACAGTCCTCCCCGGAGAGTCTGTGTTCCCCACGTTAGTGGGGACGAGCCGTCGCCGCAAACGCTGCTGATGTGGCTGTGGCTGTGTTCTCCGCGTGAGCGGGGATGAGCCGCGGTAAGGTGCCGGCTTCTGCGAAGTTGTGAAGTGTTCCCCGCGAGAGCGGGGATGAGCCGGAGTTAATCGGAGCCAACAGCTTCGACCCAGCGTGTTCCCCGCGAGAGCGGGGATGAACCGCCGCTCTCACCGGTAGAGCAGAAGGTGCAGGAGTGTTCCCCGCGAGAGCGGGGATGAGCCGCGTCCCGGACAGACTCTAGCGATTCAGTGGACGTGTTCCCCGTGCGAGCGGGGATGAGCCGAGGGAGATGTGGTCAAGGGCCACCGCCGAGCCGTGTTCCCCGCGCGAGCGGGGATGAGCCGGTGTACCGACCCCACAAGGTTGGAACGTGTACGTGTTCCCCGCGCGAGCGGGGATGAGCCGCAGCGATGATGGTCAGGCGCGAGACTCGGCCAGTGTTCCCCGCGCGAGCGGGGATGAGCCGGGAGGTACCGCCCCCATTAAGCCTATGCTCGTGTGTTCCCCGCGCGAGCGGGGATGAGCCGCACTCAAAATTTCATTTTGGGAGGCATGAAAAGTGTTCCCCGCGCGAGCGGGGATGAGCCGGGTATCCCGACCGACCCGGAACCCTACATGGCGTGTTCCCCGCGCGAGCGGGGATGAGCCGGAATCGAATACGCTGCCGCTCTTCAGCAGCACGTGTTCCCCGCGCGAGCGGGGATGAGCCGACCATTGCCGACGGGGAGGTGATAGCCCCGGAGTGTTCCCCGCGCGAGCGGGGATGAGCCGGAGCACGAGGACTGAGCCAATCAGAGCAATCAGTGTTCCCCGCGCGAGCGGGGATGAGCCGTAGTTGCGGCTTCGACACAGATCGAGCAGCTGGTGTTCCCCGCGCGAGCGGGGATGAGCCGATGACGGCACCAATGAGGGTGAGGCTCGGGTTGTGTTCCCCGCGCGAGCGGGGATGAGCCGAATGTGCATTCACTGTGACCCCTGGAGTGTATGTGTTCCCCGCGCGAGCGGGGATGAGCCGAGCGTTACGGTGCAGAGGTGCCGCTGGACTTCGTGTTCCCCGCGCGAGCGGGGATGAGTCGCGATCACGCATCTGCTTAGCCTGCTTGTGGTAGTGTTCCCCGCGCGAGCGGGGATGAGCCCTCCTCACGAGCAGTACGTGCCCGAGCATCAACGTGCTCCCCGCGCGAGCGGGGATGAGCCTCGATGGGGGGGCGGCTCCCCTCTGAGCCTGGAGCATGTTCCCCGCGTGAGCGGGGATGAGCCGAGTGGCTGCAGAGGGTCAAGGGAGCCTGATTTGTGTTCCCCGCGCGAGCGGGGATGAGCCGAGCACCCAACATACCCAAAGTCGGGTTAGCCGGTGTTCCCCGCGCGAGCGGGGATGAGCCGATGGTTCCCTGGCCTGACCACGTTCAGTTGCTGTGTTCCCCGCGCGAGCGGGGATGAGCCCTGCCACTGCATCGTCAGCTTGAGCGCGTTCAGGTGTTCCCCGCATCAGCGGGGATGTTTTAGAAAGCCTTGTTTACCAGCCCTCCCAAAATAGAGAGGGCTGGTAAGCAGCGCACCCAAAAATATCAGCCTAGTTGCACACAAACCACACCCCAGCCGCTGAGCAACGCCTCCCTCTCCTCACCCTCCCACCCCATACCAACTTCCGGCAAACTTTGCCAGATATCGCCCCTACTTCGTTGAACACCGAGAATGGGCGTAAAATCACCGCCGGTTCATCTTCGCTTTAAAGGGGACCTTAAGGTACGCTAGATGACTGGGTCAGGGAACTCGTGCCGGTCTCACTCACCGCGCATCCGCCCGACAGACACCCACACCCCGCACGCTGCGTCTCACTCACGCACACAGGGGAGGGAACCCAACGTATCGGCCTCACTCACCGTTTACGCCACTGTCCGCGCATCCTGCCACCCGTAACTCACTCAACTCAAACAAGAACTGAATAGGACAATCATGCCCTTGCTTACCCATCGACTCTCACGACGATTCTTCGTAAAGGGTGCTTCCGCCGCCGCCGCTGCAGGCGCACTGACCCTGCAGGCACAGGCCGCTCAGGCTGACGAAGCTCCCGCAAACCTTGCCCCGGCAACCGAGGAAACTAAAGGCCCGCGCCTCGTTATTCAGCGTGCCACCATCACTGAAACCGGTATGACCGTCAACTACACTGCACACGGTCTGCGCGAATTCCTCACCGAAGGCACCACCCTGACCGTACGCCACGGCTACGTTCGTAACGACTCTTTCGAAACTCTGCGCTCCTGGCCGCTCACCCCCGAATTTGACGGTGACGCTGACAGCTTCAGCGGTAGCGACCAGTTCCCCATCGAGCTGATGCAGGGTGAGGGTGTCGAGCACGCCCTGCAGCTGGATATTTGCTCCGACCCGTGGGGTCAGGAGGTTACCCACCAGATTGCTGCGCGCATTCCCGTGGCTGAGACTAAGATCCTGAAGACCTCTTTCGAGGACGTTCCGGATAGCCACCCGTTCGCTGAGGATATCCGCATGGCGAACCAGAAGAAGTGGCTGATGCCGAACCCGCAGTCTGGCGCGTTTGAGCCGGACCGCCCTGTGACCCGTGAGGAGCTCATTGCTCTGCTGAACCACGCTGCAGGTCACGCTGGCGTGAGCGAAAACTCGGATGTTGCACCCTTTGCGGATGCGGCAGGCCGCCCGACCGCGAACGCGCTGCACTGGGCTCGTGACCGCAAGATTACCGAGCCGCTCACTGGTGGCGACAAGATTGACCCGACCGCACCGGTTTCTCACGAGGAGCTGGCGGCTGTGCTGTTCCAGTACAACGCGGAGGTTCAGCTGACTGAAATGAACGAGGCTGCTGGTTCTCGTTTCCGCGACGTGCTCGGTGCCGGTACTCTGCACCGTTACGTTGCGTGGGCTGGCGCGAACGATATCGTGCTGGATTCTTCGGGTGTGTTCAACCCGACCGCGCCGACTACTCGCGCGGAGCTGGCTCGTTTCATTCGCCGCTACAAGCTGCAGAACCTGCTGTTCACTGACTTCTCGTATGTCTCCTAATTTTTAGTCACCTCGGCACCGTCTGTTGGGGTGTGTGGAACCCCCGTCTTCTGGCTTTTGCTGGAGGCGGGGGTTTTGCCATGTCCCGTATTGCCGCTTCTCGGGGAGTTTTAGTGACAGGCTGTGCCTGGCATATGAAATTTTGCGTTATATATGCCTAAAATCTTGCAAAATCCTGTGCGCTAAGTAAGTATTACCTAGAAGGTAAGTTAAAGGTTGCCTTACTTAATACTGTGTGAAGACTAGTTTTCCTTCCTCGTGGGCCCACGAAACCCACACCAAAGAGCAGGAAAAACGCGGCGCCTCACCACCCATCGGTGGGGGAGAGACGCACCTTCACACACCACCCACGAAAAAGGACATACATATGAACCTCGCTTCAAGCAAGGCATTCAAGGGCCTCGCCGTTGGATCGCTGGCACTGGCAATTTCCGGCGTTGCCACCATCCCCGCATCGTTCGCGGCAGAATCCACCCCGGCAGCAAGCCAGAGCAGCGAAGCTCGCACCATCACCGATAAGGCGATGGCTAAGATCACCCAGGGCCTGCCCGGCCAGTTCCAGGTCGCATACTCCAAGAAGACCAACAAGATTTGGGTTGCGGGCACCGCTGACCGCGACGAGCACGTTTCTACGATTGCTCGCATTGACGCAAACTCCCTGAAGATTGAGGCTGTCGCCGAGCTGCCCATCGTCCAGGACGCGAAGGGCTACTCCTACGAGGGTGCGTACGGTATCACCGTCGATGACGAGGAAGGTACCGTGTGGGTGACCAGCACCCGCGATAACTCCGTTGCCGTGTACGATCAGGCGACCATGAAGCAGCTGTGGACCAATGCGGGTCTGAGCAAGGACGACCCGAACTGGATTGAGCACCCCCGCGAGGTGCGTGTCGATCACGAGTCGGGTAAGGCTTTCGTGACCGGTCGCTTCTTTGTCTCGGCTATCGATCTGAAGACCAAGCAGGTTGAGAAGATTCAGCTTGAGGGCGCACCCGATGGCGGTACCCGCTACATCAGCATGAACATTCTGGTGGACGGCGGCAAGCTGTACGTGCCCGAACGCACCGGCGGCAAACTCTTCGTGATCGACACCAAGACCTTCAAGGTCGAGAAGACCATCTCTGTGAAGGGCGATAAGGACGGCGAGGTTCGCCCCTCCGACGTGGCTATTGACCACTCCCAGAACGAAATTTACGTCTCCTCCCAGGGCGTGAAGGGTGCGAACTCCGGCGTGTCCATTTACGATGCGACCACCTACGAGTTCAAGAAGTTCATCCCCTTCGGCACCCAGGCACTCGCACTGGACAACGACGAGGCGAACGACCTGGTGTACGTCTCTGACTTCGGCACCGGCAAGGTGGGCGTGATTGACGGCGGCGCAGCGGACAAGCTGATCGCTGAGGTCGCAATGAACGGCGGCAAGGCAAACGACCTGGTCGTACTGCCCAACGGCTCCGTTATCGCTGTGGACAAGCAGGCTGGCGCAACCGCAACTGTGCCCTACGTCCTCGACGGTACCACCGGTACCGTCAGTACCTCCAGCCAGGTCACCAGCAAGCCTTCTAAGGACAAGCAGGGCAACGAGGTTCCCGCCAAGACCTCCGACATTCAGGCGAACTCCATCCTGAAGTTCAAGGTCACCGCAACCGCAGGCGACAACTCCGAGGTCAAGCAGGTCACCCCCGAAACCCGCGAGTTCCAGGGCTACCCGGCAACCGCCACCAAGACCAAGGCAGCCGACACTACCACCCCCTCCACCGAGGCACACCGCACCGTGGATGCAAACGGTAGCGTTGCGAACATCATTCAGGGTCTGCCCGGCCAGTTCCAGGTTGGCTACTCCAAGAAGAACCACAAGCTGTTCGTGCCCACCGTGGGTGCGCGCGGCGGCCTGGCTTCCTCCCTGGCACGCGTGGATGCAGACACCCTGCAGACCGAGGCTTTCGCCGAGCTGCCCGTGAAGAAGAACGACAAGGGCCAGTACGGTTACACCTCCGCGTACGGCGTGACCGTTGATGACGTGGACGGCACCGTCTGGGTTACCAACACCACCGACAACTCCGTGGCAGTGTACGACCAGCAGACCCTCAAGCTCATCTGGACCAACGAGGGCGTGAAGAAGGACGACCCGAACTGGATTGAGCACCCCCGCTCCGTTCTGGTTGACCACGAGTCCGGCAAGGCGTTCGTGACCGGCCGCTTCTTCGTATCTGCTATCGACCTGAAGACCAAGCAGGTTGAGAAGATTCAGCTCGAAGGTGCACCCGACGGCGGCACCCGCTACGTGAGCATGAACCTGTTCCTCGATGGCGGCAAGCTGTACGTGCCCGAGCGCACCGGCGGCAAGCTCTTCGTTGTGGACACCAAGACCTTCAAGGTTGAGAAGACCATTCAGACTCAGGGTGAGGACTCCACCGTTGAGGTTCGCCCCTCCGACGTTGCTGTGGACCACTCGCTGAATGAGATTTACGTTTCTTCTCAGGGTGTGAAGGGCGTCAACTCCGGTATCTCCGTGTACGACCTGACCACCGGCGAGTTCAAGAAGTTCGTCAAGTTCGGCACCCAGGCGCTCGCCCTGGAGCACGATGAGGACCGCGACCTGGTGTACGTAACCGACTTCGGTACCGGTAAGGTGGCTGTCTTCGACGGCCGCGCTGACGAGGTCATCGGCGAGGTCGAGATGAACGGCGCAGCCGCAAACGACGTGACCCTGCTCAAGGATGGCTCCGTACTGGTCCTCGACAAGAAGGACCGCGACGAGAAGGTGACCCTGCCCTACGTGCTCAACGGCACCACCGGCGAGATCAGCACCGCCAGCGAGTACACCACCCTGCCCACCAAGGACCGCCAGGGTAACGACGTTCCCGCATCGGTTCAGCAGCTGAAGGCTAACTCGATTCTGAAGTTCAAGGTTGGTCTGAAGGACACCGACGCGAGCGCAGCTCCGGTGGGTATCACCCCGACTTCGCTGGACTTTGCGGGTTACCCGACGGTGACCGGTGTGAAGGCTGAGGAGTCGAAGCCGGCTGACCCGAAGGCTGAGGACAAGAAGGCTGAGGACAAGAAGGCAGAAGATAAGAAGTCTGAGGACGCTAAGTCCGAGGATAAGAAGTCTGACGCTAAGTCTGAGAACACCGCAGAGGCTAAGGACCAGACCTCCAAGGATCAGGCATCTCAGTCTGATTCGAAGTCTGACGCTAAGACCGGTGCACAGGACTCCAAGTCTGCTCCGGATGCTGTGAAGGCTGATAAGTCCGGTTCGGCTGTGAAGAACGGTGGCTCCTCTGCAGATGGCTCCGATAATTTGGGCGGTGGCTCCTCGGTAGCTAAGAGCGACGCAGGTTCCTCGCAGGCTGGCTCTTCGCGTGGCGCTTTGGCGAACACCGGTGCTGACGCTGTGATGCCGCTGGTTGCTTTCGCTTCTGTGGCTCTGATTGCGGGTGTTGCCCTGGTGATGCGCCGCCGCAAGGCATAAGCGTAGCGTTTAGTTTTCGGGCGTAAATGCTCGATGTAACGCGTGAGAAGGCGGGTATTTTCTCTTTCGGATTCTTCGAATCTGGGGGAGGGGTACCCGCCTTTTGGGTGCCCGCTTGGGCTAATGCTGGGTAGGTGGTTTTAGTACATATTTATATATGTGCACTTGCCTGTAAAAATATAGGTTTTGAATGTCGAGAAAATGTTTAACCCGTGGTGAATGTCGCTGGCGCGCCTCACCTAAACATTTACATTAATGTGTAAATATAAAAGCATCACAATACCCCTCGTGACCTGGGTTTTTGCCCGCAAGAGCAAGGAAAAACCGGGGAAGCGCCTCAACCTTCACGTGATACTGAAGGCGAATTAGGGGATCACTCACAAAAACACAAAACACGCCCACGTCGCTGCTTGTATTTTCCTGGGAAAACATTGAGGATTAGAAGGTAGGTAAATTTATGCGTTACCTGCATTTCTGCTTTTCGTGCCGTCGAATATGTCACCGCATATTCACGGGTGTCTCGTTAGCATTCGCATGCGGCATGTGAGCACTTCCGTTACACATTTAAAGGACACACATTGAACCTCACTCCCTCCTCGGGCAAAGCACTGAAGGGGCTCGCCGTCGGCTCCCTCGCGCTCGCAATCTCCGGCGCAGCCATGATTCCTGCCTCCTTCGCAGCACCGAACACCGCAAACCAGACCGCGACCCCCAGCGCATCGGCTCCTTCCACCGCATCGCTGAGCCGCGTTGTTGACACCTCCGCGTCCGTCGCGCAGATTACCCAGGGTCTGCCCGGCCAGTACCAGGTTGCATACTCTAAGGCGACCAACAAGATTTGGATGGTCGGCGTGGGTGCACGCGGCGACCTCGCCTCCACCATTGCTCGTGTCAACGCAGACACTCTTCAGATTGAAGAAGTAGCAGCGCTTCCTTTCGAGCTGGATAAGAACGGCGAATTTGGCTACATTTCCGCGTACGGCATCACTGTTGATGACGTGTCCGGCACCGTGTGGGTTACTAACACCACCGATAACTCCCTGTCCGTGTTCGACCAGAACACCATGGAACAGATTTGGACTAACCACGGTATCGCTGAGAGCGACCCGAACTGGATTGAGCACCCCCGCTCTGTGCTGGTGGACCACAACTCCGGCAAGGTGTTCGTGACCGGCCGCTACTATGTGTCCGCAATCGACATGAAGACCTTCGAGGTCACCAAGCTGCAGCTGGAGGGCGCCCCCAACGGCGGTACCCGCTACATCGGCATGAACATGACCATTGATGGAGACAAGCTGTACGTGCCCGAGCGCACCGGCGGCAAGGTCTTCGTCATCAACACCAAGACCTTCAAGACCGAGCAGGTTATTCAGACCCGCGGCGAGAACTCCTCCGTTGAGGTTCGCCCCTCGGATGTCACTATTGACCACTCCGAGAACGAGCTTTACGTCTCCTCCCAGGGTGTGGACGGCGTGAACTCCGGTATCTCTGTCTACGACCTGAGCACCGGCGCGTTCAAGAAGTTCGTTAAGTTCGGTACCCAGGCGCTGTCCATGGAGAACGATGAGGGCCGCGATCTGGTGTACGTGACCGACTTCGGCACCGGCAAGATCGCCATCTTCGATGCTAAGACTGACCGCGTGATCGGTGAGGTTGAGATGAACGGCGGTAAGGCTAACGACCTGACCGTCACCGAGGATGGCTCCGTCATCGCTGTGGACAAGCAGGACATCGCTAACACCACCGCGGCAGTGCCCTACGTGCTGAACTCGAAGACCGGTGACGGCTCTATGACCGACACCTACACCTCCAAGGCGACCGTGGATCGTAACGGCAAGGCTGTTCCTTCCTCGCAGCAGAAGCTGGTTCCGAACTCCATCGTGAAGTTCTACGCCGAGGTTTCCGAGGGTGAGTTCACCTCCACCGCGACTATTAACCCCGCTAAGGTTCCCTTCCAGGGCTACCCGAAGCAGGCTACCGCAGTGCTGATTGACCCCACCCTGAACTTTGCTGAGGGTACCGTCGACATTACCCGCCCCTACACCTTCCACGTGTCCGGCTACGACTTTGAGAAGCCCCCAGCAGAAGGTATTCGCCTGTTCCTCGTCAAGGAAGGCGAATGGTCGATGGGTTACGACAAGCTGACCGATAGCGAACTGGCGAATATTCAGAAGGTCTCCACCGTCGTTCCGGCGAGCGCGTTCGTCTACAACGCACGCACCGGCAAGTACTCCTTCGACGCAACTCTGCGTGTTCCCGCGAACACCATGCAGTACAGCCAGGGCTATATGCTCGGTACTGTCACCGCTGGTTCCGACGTGGCTACCAACCGTAATTACGATTCGGCTGTTTCGCTGATTGTTAATGATGCGAAGGACGCCGGCAATGCGGATAACCGCGATGAGGCTGAGGAGCCGGCATTCCCGACCAATGCTTCGGCATCGCCTTCCGCATCTGCTGCTGTAGCAGAAAAGAAGCCGGCAGCTGAGCAGCCTAAGGGCGAACAGTCGAAGGCTGAGGAAGCTAACGACCAGCTGGGAACCACCGCGAAGACCGCGCCGCTGAAGAACTCTTCTTCGGTGAAGTCTGATGATCAGTCTAAGGGCTCCGGTTCGGATTCTCAGGTGAGCGCTTCGGCAACCAAATCTGCGCCTCAGAGCAAGGGCTCGCTGGCTAAGACCGGTGCTCAGAATGTTCTGAGCCTGGCTGCTGTTGGTGCGTTTGTGCTGATTGCTGGTGCCGCTGTGATGGTGCTTCGCCGCCGTAAGGCATAGTTTCTTGCTCTAGTTTGAGCGGATGCGCCCCGTACATTGTGCGGGGCGCATTTTTGTGCCTTGATGCCGTGGTGTTGTGGTGCCGTGGCGCCTGAACGAGGCAGGCGCGGGCACGGAGGCGGGCGCTGCGGAGGTGCCGGATGGCTGTCGGGGGGGGTCTGCACAGCTGGGGGAGGAGTCTGTTTTTAGGCCTTGCACTCAGTGTAAAATATGTGACTCATTTCACCGCTTTTCGATTTGGTTGTTTCTGGGAACCTCTGTATAGTTATATGTGTTGCCAGGGAGACCTGGTAAAAGAGATGTAAATCTCACGGCCCCATCGTATAGCGGCCTAGTACTCCGCCCTCTCACGGCGGCAACACCGGTTCAAATCCGGTTGGGGTCACACTAGGAAAAAAGCCTTGATTCTTCGGAATCAAGGCTTTTTTGTTTATATCTGTCTTTTTCAAGAAAGATTAAAAGCGAGAAGCCACATGTGTTTGAAACACATGTGGCTTCTCAGCGGTATATGGGACCCGGAATCTACTGTGCCGACGCCTCAGCAGAAGCAGTAGTAGCCTCAGCGGAACCTGCAGCGGTCGCCTCCGCAGACGCAGTACCCTCAGCGGAAGCGCTCGGGCTCAGCGACGGAACCGGCGAGGCAGACGCAGTACCCGGAGCACGACGCACCATACGCCAAGTGCCGTCCTGGTAGTGTGCCACAATCTGGCCAGCCACCGGCTTACCCGGGTACTTGAATACCTCGGTCAGCGGCTGCACACGATCATTGGTCTTGCTGTACACGCCAGCACCCTCAGCACCATCAATTACCATCTCGGTTGCCCAAGTGTAGTAGCCGGTGCGGGTGTCCTTAGTCGGGCGGTCAGCAGTCAGCGACAGAATCATCGGACGCTCGGAACCAATCACCCAGCCGCTCTCCGAAGCGTACATGCTCTGGAAGAACTCAGCCACAGTCGAGTAGTCGCCGGTGTGGTCAATGTTTGTGAAGCGTACACCGTCACCGGTCAGTAGCAGGTAGTTCAGGGTAGCCTGCCAGTACGCGATGAACGCATGCAGACCCTCAACACTGTTCTCACGCAGCTTCGCCGGCTCAACCGGGATCGCGACGTTTAC
>QWCW01000465.1_pt1 | contig 26362 bp, 20 predicted proteins | sample 1972691 | NCBI WGS metagenome assembly QWCW01 (sample SAMN09866698, study PRJNA288562) | Human oral metagenome isolate pre2_saliva, whole genome shotgun sequencing... | reverse complement strand
AAGAGAGGAACTCGAAGCTGGGCAGGCGATGCTGGAGTCGGTGGGATATCACAAATCAAAGAGATTAAACATAATTGAAAGGAAAAGATACATGGATTGGAAAGAAAAAGCCTTTAAAACACTTGAGGATAGTCTTAGCCCAGTTCCGACAGAATTGAACGAGCTAGACTGGAAAAGTGGTCTATCATGTAAGACGGAGCGCCTTGCCCAACACATAAGCGCATTTGCAAATAACAAAGGAGGTGGTGTCCTTGTTTATGGTGTAAATGATGATGGAAGTTGTTTTAATTTATCGCGAGAGGATATTAAGAAAATTGTCCAGAAATTGGGTAATATAGCCCAGAATAATCTGGAGTACTCTATTCCTATAGCTCATAGCGTTATGAAATATAATGGCTATGACTTGTTGTTCATTTATATACCCGAACAGCATGACAAACCAGTAGTTCTACGTGGACATAATATATATGATTCGTATTTGCGTTCTGCAGGCCAGACTGTAAAGATGTCTCGTGATCAAGTTAAAAAAATGATTGCGACATCTAAGGGAGTCACCTTTGAAGAGCGTTTAGCTTTATCTGATCTTACAAAGGGACAGATCCTCCAATATCTGGATTATAAGTCTTTCTTTGAACTCGTGGGGAGAGATGTTCCAAATTCGACAGACTCAATAGTTAATCGTTTAAGTGAATACAATCTCTGTCACGGGAATAATGGAATCTGGGGTATCACTAATTTGGGAGCTTTACTTTTTGCAAGAGATTTAAAGGATTTCCCTAAACTGCGTGGTAGAGAAGTAATCGTGAGAAAATATAGTGGTACGAACAATCGTTCTCAAGAGTTCGAGCAACATGGCACCTACGGATATGCCGTCGGCTTTGAAGGCCTAATTGATTTTATCATGCAAAATACAGGTAAAGAGAGTATTGGGGTAAAGAGAGAAATAATACCAACCTATCCTCAAATTGCAATTCGAGAGTTTGTTGCGAATGCCATAGTCCATCAAGACTTCGGAATAAAGGGACTACCTGTGACTATAGAAATTTTCTCTAATAGACTAGCTATTACTAATGCAGGAGCACCACTTAATGACATCAATAGGCTGATAGATCTACCACCACAGTCACGTAATGAGGAATTGGCTCAGACAATGTTTCTTTTGGGAATTTGTGAAAAACGCGGTAGCGGAATAGACCGAGCTATTTCCGCAATTGAGCAGATGTTTTTACCTGCCCCTAAATTTACCAAAAGCGAACAGCATACAAGAGTATTTCTATATCCTCAGAAAAAGTTTAAGGATATGATAAAGGATGAGAAGGTGTCTGCTTGTTACCAACATGCTTGTTTGAAATATGAAAACGGAGAGTATATCAACAATTTGTCTGTTAGGGAACGTTTTGAACTTACAAAGAATGATTCATCTATAGCTTCTCGTATAATTGCTGATACTGTAGAGGTAGGACTGATAAAGCCCGTGGACCCAGAGACAAAGTCGAAGAAATTTATGACTTATTTACCATATTATGTATAGAGATTTTTATTTGCAAAGAAAATCATATTTATATGTAACAACATGATAATCAGTAACTTTTTATTTGCATAGAAAATCCAGTCTACCCTAATTAGCTTATTGCTGGTCCTTGAAGAAGGAGAATTACAAGAAAAGCAATTGTTCAGAAATTCCGAAAAACTGCTGCAGATAACAAACCTTACGTGACTACATTCTATAACCTTGATATGATTATAGCTTTAGGTTACCGTGTTCACAGTATCACTAGTCCCATTTCAAGTTGAAGTGGTATGTCATGTGGTACGTACATTTCGAGGACAACCTTATCATTGGAATGTTGACTATAGCATGGAGTTCCTGTCACTTCTGTCACGCTTCTCTATCAGCTAAAGCGTTAATACATAGTACTTTGGTAGGAAATGTTAAAATGACAGCAAACAAAATAAAAATAGAATTGTAATATAGAAATGGTGTAGTTGTAAGTAGAATATAGAACGCTAATCTCACAAATAAAAAAGAAAAAAGTATCTATGCAGAAAGGCTGCACTCATGTGTATTACCTTTGCACACGTAACATAAATAATAACTTTAAAGAATAGGATTATGAAAGAACTAAAATGCCCTAAGTGTGGAAATGTTTTCAAGGTGGATGAGGCCGACTATGCTTCTATATTGAACCAAGTTAAGACAAAGGAAATCGAAGCTGAGGTGCAGAGGAGAATGACTGAGATGGACGAGCGTAATAAAGCTGAATTGGCGTTGGTTACGACGAAGACGGAGCAGACATTCCAAAATAAGTTGTCGGAAAAGGAGAAGGAATTAGGTCAGAAGGTGGCTGAGATAGAACGACTGAAAGGTGAGAAAGAGAGTGAGCTGTCTCGACAGAAGTCGGAGATGAGTGCGGAGATTGCTAAACTCAAAGCACGGTTAGAAGGGATAGAGGTACAGAAGACAAGTGAAATGAAGATTGCACTCGCTGAAAAAGAAAAGACGATCAGTGAGTTGAAATCGGAGATTAGCCAGAGTGGTGACAAACTGCAGTTGGCTGTGATGGATGAGCGTAACAAGGCGCAGCAGGCAGCACAAGAGAAAGAAAACAAGATTGTGATGCTACAGAACGAGATAGAACAGGAGAGGAGTAAGGCTCAGCTACATGAAGCAGACCTACAGAAGCAACATGAGAGAGAGTTGCGTATGAAGCAAGAGCAGATAGACTATTATAAAGAACTGAAATCGAAGATGTCTACAAAGATGGTTGGTGAGACGTTAGAGCAGCATTGTAGTATTGAGTTCGAGCGTTATCTGCGTCCACTGATGCCTAATGCTTATTTTGAAAAAGACAATGATGCCAGTGATGGTACGAAGGGCGACTTCATCTTTCGAGATAGTGAAGATGGTACAGAATACCTATCTATTATGTTTGAAATGAAGAACGAGATGGATACTACTGCCACCAAACATAAGAACGACGACTTCTTGAAGAAGTTAGACGAGGATAGAAGGAAGAAAGGATGTGAGTATGCCGTATTGGTCAGTTTGTTGGAGGCAGACAGTGAGCTATATAATAGTGGTATTGTGAATAAGAGTCATGTCTACCCGAAGATGTATGTTATTCGCCCACAATTCTTTGTAACTTTCATCACACTGTTGGTGCAGGCATCGAAGAACTCATTGGAATATAAGAAGCAGCTCATCTTAGCACAGAGTAAAGAGGTGGATGTAACGAACTTTGAAACAAAGATGGAAGACTTCAAGCAAAAGTTCAGTAGACATTATGAACTCTATACAAGGAAGTTTGATGATGCGATTAAGGATATAGATGCTACTATATCTAAACTTCAAAAGGTGCGTGCAGAGTTGGTTAGTAGTGAAAATAACCTACGCCTTGCTACCCAGGATACAGAAGAGCTGACCATTCGTAAACTCACCTATAATAACCCAACGATGAAAGCGAAGTTTGATGAGGCTCGGAATGCACAAACGGCTGTAGAAATCAAAGACGACGAGGAATAGGCATTGTGTAGTTACTATATAGAATTCTTACCTATTAAATACTTAGTAAAATGAAAACATTATCTGTAAGACAGCCATGAGCTTCACTATTGGTGAGTGGGCTAAAAGACATAGAGAATAGAACGTGGGCTCCCAACTATAAGGGTCGCATCTTAATACACGCCTCATCAACGAAGGTTCCTAAGAATTTCGCTGATAGAATGATCTTTGAAGTAAACAATGAAATAGAGAACGAACAATTGTTCGGTAACTTCCCAGAATTTGAAGACCTGGAATACTCAGCAATCATTGGTTATGTAACAGTAAATGGAGATGGCGACGACTCTACTTCGGTTTGGGCAGAACCAGTGGAACATCAATGGCATATAAAAGATGCCTATATCTTTGATGAACCCATTAGAGGAATTAAAGGGAAGTTGAACCTCTTTGAGACACCCGAGATAGACGAGAATAATCTACCACCAGCTCATAAACTGGTGCGTCGTGCACCACGTCTAGAGGGCGATTGCCTTGTTGTTCCACTGACAGAAAGCAGTTTGGACGATGTCCTTGAAGATGGTATGCTACATTTAAGTGTTACTGATGAGACCGTTGTTTTATTGCAAAAATCAATTGATGAGCAAACGACAGTAGAAGATATATTCAAGGAGGTTTCTACTGTTCGTCTTGAAACACCTACCCGAACAATGGACTTCGAGGTAGCAGAGATGGGGTATGGGACCTATCAATTAGAAGATGGTTCATCTGTGACAGCTATCAATCGGTACATGGAGGAAATCAATTATTTCGACTTTATCTTCATACTTAAAGCTATATCTCCTATTGATAAGTCATAAATCATTGTTCAAAAGGTATTTCTTCTACATGTTAAAAGTTAGGGACTAAATACGAAATGGTATTCAGTCCCTTTATTTTTTCTGCCTTTGACAACACCCTTTTACGGGTTATCACTTGTTATTATACTCTAAAGTGAAACACAAGACTTACGCTTTCTCCTCCCCAATTTGAATAAAGTTCTTATCGAGAGCACACAACATTAGGAAATAATCGTTTAAGTTCAGCAAAGTCAATATTGAAGAATCTGTCTGTTGTCTCCAACCAACAAAGATATTGATAATCCATTTGGTAAACCTCTCCAAAGGATTTCCCTTTATATTTTCCGAACGTAAGCACTTCATTTGCTTTATGAATGGGAAATATCTCATCCCATGAAACACCTGGAACATCAATCAGTACCCAACTACCACATCCTGCACAGGGAATTTCCTCATCCTGAATATGGGGGTAACCCTCTTGTCTATAACTATCATCAGGTATACCATTAACAAAACATTTACCATAAGCCTTGCCGTATTTTCCACGTGCTTTTACTCTCTCAACTAAGAAAGTCCTGTCTTGATTAGGGTCTATACGCCTCTCTTCACTTGATGATCGTGCTAATCCTGGCTCACATCTTTTAACTAAGAATGGTGTTCGCCTACCTATATTATAGTAAATATTAAAGATATTGTCGTGTGGATACATATCTATCTTTATTGTTGAAGATCCGAATTTATTTAAATAGCTTATTAAGTTCCTTCTTTATTGCCTTGAGTGCTATACTTTGATCGTGCCCTATGGTCAACCCTGTACCACTACTTTTTATGACTGCTACACTTTGATTGTTCTTATAATCGTAAAGTGTTAATACTATATATGTATGTCCTCCATCCCATTTCTCTGATGTAACGTGGATATTCGGAGTAAGAATACTATCAGAACACTCAGATATCTTTAAGGTATTAGAAGCTGATAACACTGTTAATCTAGTCTTCGCTATTTGATTTTCAACGGTCATTACGATGTCATCGAGTTCCCTATTGCCTACTGTTTCGTTTCCGAAAATGACATACTTATATTTTCTTACGTCTACATTGTTTGATAAAACTGTCTTATGCGAAACACAAGATACGATGAATACTGTAAAAAAGAAGGGGAGAATAACCCTTCTCATAAAGTGTTGTTTCATATCAATTTCCATTTTTTTTATTACTCTTAGTTCAGATTAAGTTCAGATTACGAGATGGATTCTGCAACTTTTGTGTACTGAACAGACTTCCCATCTTCAAAAGAACACACCACAAATATAGTGCTTTTTTATCAGAATATCAAGTTTATAAAAGGATAAATGATAGGATTAATAGCAATTTAGACATAGAGATCTTAATAAAAAAGTATTCCCTTCCAATTGAAATCCAGAATCTAACGCTTCATGCTCTGTAGGAGAAGACAAGGAAAAAGGATGTGGAGAACAGGGAGGAAGAGCATAGAGGATAGTGTATAAAGGTAGAGAGGCAGAAGACTTAGAGCGGAGTTAGCAGTGCGGAGGAATGCTATTAAACAAAAAAAGGAGCTCTTGTGAAACAAGAACTCCTGCGAAATAAGTTGCGGGTGCAGGACTCGAACATGCGACCTCCAGGTTATGAGCCTGGCGAGCTACCAACTGCTCCAACCCGCGATATTAAATAACCAAAACAATTCGTAGATAAATCGCTCTATTACTGAATTGCGAGTGCAAAGTTAAGCATTTCATCTTAATTAACCAAAGATACCGAAAGGAAATAACGGATTTTAACAATTAAAAGATTAAAGACCTATGATAGATAGATAAGGCAGGAGAGTTAAAGGATAAAACCTAACACCTTTATTATAGGAAAATGTAAGATAAGACACCAATTATACAGAATATTTATGTAACTTTGTCCACAGTGACAACCGTGTTTATCGGTTGATGACCTTTCTGTTCACGTTGGTCTGCGGCACGAGAGAGCCTCCTGTCAGCATCCACAGACAGACGGTTGCGGTTCGTTTTACACCTATTTATAATTAAGGAGGGGCACAATGGAATACTGCAAAGAAGAGAAATTAGAATGGACTATCATCTTCATTCATGAGTTCGGGAAGAGGTTTGGACTCACGATGAAGCAGGCTTTCAATTATCTAAATCGGTTCAGTGGGATTGATTTTATAGACAAACATTACGGATATGTCCATACTCAATCCTTCGAAAGTATGGTAGAGGACATTGCCGGACTGTGCAGAAGGAAGGGAGGACAGTTATCATGAAGCTGTTTCATGGGACGAATATAGACTTCGATAACATAGACCTGAAGATGTCGAAGCCCAACAAAGACTTTGGACAAGGGTTCTATTTATCTGATACACGGCAGCAAGCAGAGGAACTTGCCATGGCACGAGTGGAGCTGACTGGCGGTAATCCTGTCGTCATTGAATATGATTTTGACGAAGAACTGCTCCACGATAGGCACTCCCTTAAGGCTTAATAAACACCTACATAGACTAATAATCCCACTGTCATCAGCACATCCCCTCCCCCGGAGGGGCTTGGGGAGGCCGCCCTTCTTCTGTGCTTGGGCTACTCTTCGGGCTTGGGGAGGCCGCCCTACACCAACTCTTCCAACGAGTCAATGATGCGCTCGGCACCTGCTTTCTCAAGCTCTTCACGCGTTCCGTTACCGTAACTGACACCACAAGTGTGGGTTCCTGCACGACGACCCATGATGATATCAAATTCCGTATCACCCACAACGAGCGTCTCATGAGGTGCTACCTGAAAGTGATCGAGGGTCTTCTCAATGGGTTCAGTATCTGGTTTGCGCCGCACAACATCGTCTGCACCAACAAGAAAGGTGATGTGTTCGCTGAGTTTCATGTCCTTTACGAGCGTATGCAACGAATGATGGCTCCTGTTACTGGCTATGGAGACATGGATATTCTTGGCTGTCAGCGCCTTAATCGTCTCCGAAACGCCAGGGAAAGGAGGCACTGCACCGGGCACATTCTTCACGTTGAATATCTCACTGTACACCTCTGCGCACTCCTCCGCCTGCTCTTCTGTCATGGGAATGATGCTTGAGAAACACTCTGCAAGCGGCAGTCCGATGGTTCGGGCACACTCTTCCCGTGACCGACGCGGCAGCTTCAGCCGTTCAATAGTAGCCAACATCGTGTCTGTGATGAGCCGTTGTGAGTCGCCAAGGGTCCCATCAAAGTCGAAAATCACCAGTTTTATTCCGTCCATTTTCCCTGTTTTTGTCTTTTTACCTCTTATGTAATCCTTCACTCGTCGGTATCCTTCCACCCCCAGAACGGCTACTCCCGTGTACTGGACAGCCTTTGCCAAGCCGAAGAACACAGCCCATAACACCCCTTTTGTGCCCACTGACAGAGGTAAAAGCATCTGTGCAAACGACAGGATATAGAAAGGAATACAACACAAAAGGATGATAACTCCCGTTCGGAAGGAGAGCTTCTGGAGCCTTGCTCGGAGCGAATGAATCATTATTTTACTTCTTTTTATTGCCACAAAGGTAAGCATATTTTATGGATAAAAGGGAGGGTCACGTTACAAAAAGCTAACGAACGGAAAACATCTTTTAACTAAATGCTGTTTGTTTTTAACACTATCAGGTAACATTTGTTATCTTTCACCTGCATTATCCTTCGTATCTTTGCACCAGAAAGAATTATAATCAGTGACGAAAAGACTATGACAAATAAGATGAAAGACCATCTTCCCAAGATTGATATGGAGAAGATGCAACGCCTTTTAGAGATTGAAAATCAATACGAATCAGGACAGATTTCACTTGAAGAGGCACATAAACTGATGCGTGAAAAGGTGGGAACGGTGCGTCCGTATCACCTTGCTTACGTGGAACAGACCCTCAAACCAGAGACGGAAGACGAGTGTATACGTGTGGATATGCGCAAGGTCATCGACCTCATGGACGGTTTTATGGACAACAGTAGACCAGAACTTCCTGCCGATCATCCTATCGCACATTATTATAAAGAGAATGATGAGATGCGCAAACTGCTCCTCTCTGTGGAAGATCTGGTGCAATATCCGCTCATCAAGAACCAGTGGTTGGAGCTTTATGACAAGCTGCGTGAGTATCCAATACACTATCAACGCAAGCAGAATCAGCTCTATCCGCTGCTCGAAAAGAAGGGTTTCGACCGTCCAACAACGACGATGTGGAACTTTGATGACCTCATTCGGGACGAGATAAAGGCTGCTTATCAGTTGCTGCTGGACGACAAAGACGATGAGTTCATCGCTGCACAGCAGGAGATTATAGCACATACGCGCGACCTGATGGAGAAGGAAGAGACCATCCTCTACCCCACTTCGCTGGCGCTGATCACACCGGCTGAGTTCGAAGACATGAAACATGGCGACCAAGAGATTGGCTTTGCATTCATTGATGTGGCTAAACCAACAACCACAACAACGGCACCTACAGCCTCAACAGACGGTTTTGCAGCTGATCTTCAGGCACTTCTCAGCAAGTACGGATACGCTGCCGGACCACAACAGGAGCTGGATGTGACAACGGGAAAGCTCACATTGGAGCAGATAAACCTCATCTATCAGCACCTGCCTGTCGACATTTCGTTCGTTGATGAGAATGAGTTGGTGAAGTTCTATTCCGATACTGACCATCGTGTCTTCCCTCGTTCAAAGAACGTTATCGGCAGAAAAGTGGAGAATTGTCACCCCCGTAAGAGTGTACACATCGTAAAAGAGATCGTTGAGAAGTTCCGTAGTGGCGAACAGAGTAAGGCTGAATTCTGGATCAACAAGCCAGGAATGTTCATCTACATCATCTATTTTGCCGTGCGAGATGCCCAAGGCAGGTTCCGTGGTGTACTGGAAATGATGCAGGATTGTACGCATATCCGTGCGTTGGAAGGCTCACAGACACTGCTCACATGGGCTGGAAAGGACGAAGAAAAGCCTGCAGAGACAGCTGAACAGGCACCTGAAAAGGAAGAAGAAACACCGAAAACAGTAATAAAAGACATAGAAATAACCCCCGAGACACGCCTTGCTGATGTCTTCGAGGCTTATCCTCACGTGAAAGATGAGCTGGCTTCACGCTATCTACCCTTTAAGATGCTGAAGACACCATTGGGAAAAATCATGTTGAAGAAGGCTACTATTCATGATGCTGGGGAGCGTTCTGGACTGGGCGAGAAGACCGTTATCATAATGATTAAGGAGGCTATCGCCAAGAAAAAGTAATAGCTCACTGTAAGAAAAATTCGCGTTCAGGATTTAATAGATGCCCTTTTGCATCGTGAAAGGTGCCCTTTTGCATTGTCAAAGGGCACCTATTGCGTTGTAAAAGGGCGTCTTTTACAATGCAAAAGGGCACCTTTTACAAGCCACTTTGTAACTGCTTGATAACCTAAAGGTTACAAAGTCGGTTTTTGGTGATTGTCCTTCATTTCACCAACAAGGGTGCTTCATATTCTGTAAGGTTATTTCATAACTTCCGTTTTATCACTGACAAGCATAAAAAGAGGGGTAGACACATTCGTCTACCCCTCGTTTGTACTATGAAAAAGGTTCCCCCTTCCTTATTGAATAACGCCCCTTACCCTGTCATCGAAGGCTGAAAGAGCTGCTTTCGCACCCTCTCCCATGGCGATGGTAATCTGCTTATAAGGGACCGTTGTCACGTCTCCAGCCGCATAGACACCACTGACGTTCGTGCGATTGGTGGCATCAATGATGATTTCCTTGCGTGGTGAGAGTTCCACCTGACCGCTGACAACATCACTGTTCGGCATCAACCCAATCTGCACAAAGATACCATCGAGCGTTATGTCATGCTCCTCCTCAGTCTTACGGTCCTTTACTCGGATACCCGTCAGGCGTGTTCCGTCACCGAGAAGTGCCGTTGTCTGTGTTGAAGTGAAGAGCTCCACATTCGGCAGACTTGCCATTTTCTGCTGCAGAACATCGTCAGCACGCAGTGAATCGGCAAACTCCAGCACCGTCACATGTCGGCATATTCCAGCCAGATCGATGGCAGCTTCGATACCCGAATTACCACCTCCGATGACCGCAATGTCCTTGTCTTTATAGAAAGGACCGTCACAATGCGGACAGAAATGTTCACCATGTCCGATGTATTTCTCCTCGTCTGGCAGTCCTAAACGTCGCCAGTTAGCACCCGTTGCCACGATGACTGCTGGTGCAAGGAAGGTTTCTCCGCCCCTTACAGACACCCTTTTCACGGCTTCCTGCAGGTTGACAGCCATCACTTTACGGTTGTCGAAGATGTCGATAGGATAGTCATTGAGATGCGTTCTGAGGTCGGCAGCCAGCTTCGTACCCGTTGTTTTTGGTACAGAAGTGACGTTTGCAATCTCCGTTGTGTCGTTGACCTGTCCGCCAATGCGCTCTGCAACGACTGCCACACGCAGTCCTTTGCGTGCCGAATAGATAGCCGCTGATGCGCCAGCAGGTCCACCTCCGAGTACAACAACATCATAATTGTGCTCCACACCACCTGCTTCAGCATCGTGATCCGTACCGAGTTTGTCCTCTAATTTCCCAAGAAGCGTACCCAGATCGCCCCTTCCCGTGTGGAAAGGTTCACCGTTCAGGAAGACAGAAGGTACACCCTGTATGTTCAATCGTGTCACTTCATCCTGCCAAAGTCCGCCATCAATCATCTCATGTGTGATGTTCGGATTAGCCAAAGCCATGACGTTCAGTGCCTGAACCACGTCAGGACAGTTCGTACAGGTCAGTGAAACGTAAGTCTGAAGACGTATCTCCTTGCCTTTCAATGCCTTTATGCGTGCCGTGATAGCACTGTCGGGGAGGTTCTTTCCCTTCCCATCAGCGTTGAGAATAGCCAAGAGAAGCGACGTGAACTCATGTCCGTTCGGTATGCCACGGAAGCTGATTCCCGTCTCTTTGCCGTCATGTAAGATGCTGAAAGAGAAGTGATCACCCTCTGTGTAGGTAGCCTTTACCTTGTCAGAGGTGGATGCTATGTCATCAATGAAGGCTGTAAACTCCTTTGATTGTGCGTCGGCACTGTTACGAATGACGCTGAGTGTTATATCAGAGGTGAGCGAACTGAAGACTTCCCTCACCTGGTTTAAGATGTTTGAATCCAACATAGGCTTGCTTATTTATGATGAGTGGAGAGTTGAACCACGTGTGATTCTTCCCTCCACCCTTACATATAATGTTTTTATATTATGTCAGTTTAGTCAAAATACTTAGATCTTTCCAACGAGATCGATGCTTGGTTTGAGGGTTGCACCACCCTGCTTCCACTTCGCAGGACAAACTTCGCCGTCGTGAGTAGCCACGAACTGCGCTGCTTCTATCTTACGAACGAGCTCGTCAGCATTACGTCCGATGCTGTTATCCTGCACCTCTGCAATCTTAATCAAGCCCTCTGGGTTAACGAGGAAGGTACCACGATAAGCCACACCTTCGTCCTCTTTGTACACTCCGAAGCCTCTACTCAATACGCCAGTTGGGTCAGCAAGCATCGTATACTTAATCTTTTTGATTGTATCAGATGCGTCATGCCATGCCTTATGTACGAAATGTGTATCGGTACTAACTGAGAAAACCTCTACACCCATGCCCTTTAACTGCTCGTATTTGTCTGCAAGATCTTCCAATTCTGTAGGACAAACGAAGGTGAAGTCAGCTGGATAGAAGAAGAAAAGAGCCCATTTGCCCTCGATATCTTTGTTTGATACGGTTCTGAACTCGCCATTCTGAAAGGCCTGAACAGTAAACTCTGGTGCGTGTGCATTAATGATTGGTTCCATTATATTCTGTTTTTTAATTATTGATGAATTATTTATTTGATGATGCAAAGGTACTATCTATATCTTTTCTCACCAACAGATAAAATCTATTAGCCAATAGAAAAAATCTATCAAGGTGGTCCTAAGCCTTATAAATCCTGGACTTTTCATGGTCATTCGAATGTTTTTATTTATCTTTGTAAGGTCCTATTTATCCCCAAAAGACGATGACACTACAACAATTAGAATATGTAATGGCAGTCTATCGACTGAAACATTTCGCCAAGGCAGCCGACTATTGCGACGTAACACAGCCTACTCTCAGCTCTATGATACAGAAGTTGGAGGACGAACTGGGCGTGAAGATCTTCGACAGGAAGCGTCAACCGATTCGCCCAACACCTGCAGGTATGACGGTGATAGAGGAAGCCTGGAAGGTACTTAACAGGGCAAAGAAGCTCAAACAGACGGTTGAAGAGGAACGACAGTCGCTCACGGGGACCTTCAATGTGGGTGTTCTGCCAACCATAGCACCGTATCTCATACCGCGATTCTTCCCACAATTGATGAACGAACACCCCGAAATGGATATTCGAATCACGGAGATGAAGACGGAAGGAATGATCAAAGCACTGCGAAGTGGGGGCATTGACGCTGGCATTCTGGCACAGGTAGAGGGGTTAGAGGAGCTGAATATCACCCCACTTTACCGTGAACAATTCATGGGATATGTGGCAGAAAACGACCCACTCTATAAGAAAGAATACATCAAACCGGCTGATCTCTCGGGCGAATTCCTATGGCTTTTGGATGAAGGACACTGCTTTCGCGACCAGTTAGTGAAGTTTTGTCAACTTAAATCGGCTGCCCGCAGCAAGCGAAGTTATAACCTTGGAAGCATCGAAACATTTATGCGTATCGTTGAACATGGCAAGGGTGTGACGTTCATTCCACAGCTTGCTGTATCCCAACTGTCCACGGAGCAGCATGCGCTGGTGCGTCCTTTTGCCCATCCAATGCCCACACGTGACATCGTCTTTGCCACCTCCAAGAACTTCATCCGCCACACCCTGCTCAACAAACTGGCTGCCTGCATAAAGGATTCACTGCCCGAAGACGTGCAGAAAATAGAGGAATAAACGAGGGAAAAGGCAGGGAATGAAAAGAGAAAGAGAAGGAATAAAAAGGAAAAAGAGAAGGTATAAAAAAGAAAGAGAGCCCATCAGAGGCTCTCTTTTTTAGTTTTCTATCGACTCAACCGTATCTTTCACCTCTTCTTTCGTCAGAACAGGCGTCTTCGGACCATGGTCGATACCAATAACCTCACCCGACATGTCCACTTCATACTTCCGAGGAGGTGCCATCTGGCGCGTCTCCATGAGCACAGCAAGGGTTATTGCACCAACAAAAAGGATGATGGCACACGCTGCAACGGGTTTCTTATAGGTTGGTTTTTGCTTCATTATTCTTATTCAGTGATCTGCATACAGAAAGGTAATGGCATCTGAAGGGTCATGAAAGTGATGGTGGGCTGGTTGTCTTTGGTGCAGATGAGCGTACCTTTTGATGACTTGGCAGCCTTTCCCATGTCGTATCCCATCGCCCTTACCTGTGCCTGAAGACCGGCGAAGGCTGTGCGATTGAAGACATAAACATAGACTGTCTTCCCACTATTATCAAGCTGAACCATACTGGAATTGCCCTTGGCGAAGGCAGTTGGCACGAAATCTTTCGTCAGATTCATGTTCTTAACCCAGTTATAATCCTTGCCATAGCTGTCTGTTGATATACCTTTATATATATAACCTTGTTTCTCCAGCACCTGTTGTCCGGTGTAGAGGGTCTTGGTTTGGAAAATCTTTATTGCGTCAGCAACCGATACGATGTCGCTTTGTGCGAAGGTTGTCATGCTGACGATGAGTGTCATGATAAGCAGTAGAATCTTCTTCATATTTCTTTTTTGTTTGTTATGTATCACGGTCTGTACAACGATTGTCCCTGCTGCAGGGAGCAGTACACGTAATAAGGTATGTTACAAAATTAAGAAAAAAGAATGAACGACTGCCGTTTGACTGCACTTTTTTTAAGGTTTTTTGGGATAATATGTATCTTTCAGTGTACTAGTAGGCGTCCTAGCCATCCTAGGAACCCTAGTTCCAGCACCCTAATGGGCATCCTAGCTATCCTAGGATTCCTAGTTTCAACGCCCTAGTGACCCTCCTAGCCACCCTAGGAACCCTAGTTTCAACGCCCTAATGGGCATCCTAGCTATCCTAGGATTCCTAGTTTCAGCCAACAAAAGCCGAACGTGTGCAGGCTAAGAAATATCCTTACAGAAAACAAACCACGATTCTCTGCAATTCAAAGAAAAACCGTTTAAAACGCCATTCGTAACAAAAAGAGAATCAATGAGTTACAAACAGCAAAGTAAAAGACGCCCTTTTGCATTGCAAAAGGGCGTCTTTTACACATCAAAAGGGCATCTTTTACATTGCAAAAGGGCACCTTTTAGAAAGCAAAAGGGCGTAGATTGAAAAGCAAATGAGAAATAGTTTTACACTTATCTACATTCAATGACTTTTCAATCTGCCCGCTATAGGCTGCAGAAACTTAGTCGTTAAGTGTCTGTGCTGTTGTTATCTCCTCACCTTTCGTTCCTCTTTCGCAGCCTGCTTCACCTGCTCTCTCTGTTCAGAAAGATTATCAATGAGGTTGTCAAGTTGCGTTGAGAGGATCTTAATATCGTCCATCTGCATGGCATCAGTAAGTATTCTTTCGAGCATACAAGATGGAACATCCTTCGCTTTCTCCTGCAGTTCCTTGCCCTTTTCAGTAAGGTGAACATACGTTTCACGGCCATCAACCTTTCCTTTCTGCCGTTTTACGAACCCGAGTTTGTCCATACGTTGCACGAGAGGGGTGACGGTATTCGAGTCAAGGAACAGTTTGTGAGCCAGTTCCATCACCTTCATTCCGTCCTCTTCCCATAGCGCCATGAGGACAAGATACTGTGGATAAGTGATCCCGATGTTCTCAAGAATCGGGAAATAAGTCTGTGTTACAAGGCGACTTGCCGTGTAAAGTCTGAAACAAAGCTGGTTTTGAAGCTTTAGTTGGTCGTATACCATAATACAAATCTTTGTTGTGTCTTGTGCATAAACCGCCGGTACCTATTCACATAGTTGCCGGTTTAATAAGTTAATAAATCTCACATCTGGTGCAAAGGTACAAAAATTTTCCAACTATCGCAGACGATACGCATACTTTTTTAACATTATATAAGCAAAAAAGGCCTTTTAAATGAAGTTTGATTAACGTAACGTAAAAAACTGGAAAACAAGCCCCTAAGACGTGGAACGTAAAGGATAATTATATAAATTTGCACAATCGCAGTGACGAGATAGTCTCTCTGTAATGATATCATGTGAACATTAATTGTTTCAACGCAGAGCAGACAGTCGTTAAAAGTAACTGTGGTGGCCAAGGATTTAATATAGTTTTATTTACTTTTTATGATAACCTAAAATTACACAAGAATGAAAAAGAATCTTTTAAAGGCGGTATTGCCAGCCTCATTGGCACTGTTTGCCGTCACATTCGGTTCATGTTCGCAGGACGGACAACTCACTGGAACCAAGGAAGACACAGGAGAAAGGGTACTTGACAACACCCGAGAGATTCAAAACTATCTGCGGACGCTACCATTAGCGCCAATGATGTCACGCGCATCGGACCCTGTTCCGTCCGATGATGGTACGACAGTTCCAGTTGACGAAGGTACTTCGAAGACTGAAGAAAAGGGCGTACTGAACGGCATTCCGGGTAGTTGGGTAAAGACAACACGTAGGTATAAGATGACGCAAGCGTTCGATGAGAGCTTCCTTTTCGACCCAACAAGCGACATTATCTACCCTGGTTGTGTGCTCAAAGGTGGTACTATCGCAAACGGTACCTATGCTATCATCACTTCACACGAGACAGGTGACGTGACTTTCTCAATCAATTTGAGCCCTGCAAACCCACAAGAAGCAAGGGAAACATCGGCTACTGTTCACAACATTCGTAAGAGTGAATACCAAGAAGTATGGAACAAGTGGGCGAACATGCAGTGGAAAGAGTCACCTATTACGACCATTGAGAGCGTTGAAAAGATCAACTCTCAGGAGGAACTTGCCACCAAACTGGGTGTCGCAGTGAACTCTCCTGTTGCCAATGGATCGCTAAACTTCGGGTTCAACTTTAACAAAAAGAAGAACCATATCCTTGCTCGTCTGATCCAGAAGTACTTCTCCGTGTCAACAGATGCACCTAAGAAAGGTAACATCTTTGAGTCAATCGACAAGGATGCGCTGGACGGTTACCAGCCAGTTTACATCTCTAACATCAACTATGGACGTATCATCTACCTCTCTGTAGAGTCAGATGAGGACGAGAAAGTTGTGGATGAAGCCATCAACTTTGCGATGAATCAGATCAAAGGTGTGGACGTAAGCGTATCAGCCGACCAGTCTCTGCACTATCGTAAGGTACTTGCTAACTGTGATATCCGCATCACTATACTCGGTGGAGGACAGACAATTCAGAAGGAAGTGCTCAAGGGTGACATCGATGCTTTCCAGAAATTCCTCAACGCAGACATACCAATGGAACAGATGTCTCCTATCAGTTTCTCACTACGTTACGCACTTGACAACTCACAGGCACGTGTTGTAACAAGCAATGAGTTCACTGTTACACAGCGCGACTTCGTTCCTGAGTTCAAGAAAGTACGCATGCAGCTGCAGGTTCTTGGCTTCTCTGGTACGAACACGGGTCCATTCCCTAACCTCGACCGTGAGGCTGGACTGTGGGGAAGCATCAGTCTTTCTCTCAATGGACAGGACAATGAGCTGGTAAAGATCAGTCAAGCTAACCCGTTCTACTTCAGTTATCGTGAGAAAAAGGAGACCATGCACCCAATAGGCTTTGGTGGAATCGTTACCGTTGAGTTCGATAAAGACCCTAACGAGAGCCTTGAAGACTTTGTTGACCACCAGAAGATGACATTTGTTAGCGACCTACATTCAACAAGAAGTATTTACAATTACAACTTCGGACGTACTACCTTTACCCATACACTGGGTACTCTCTACACGAAATACAAGGGCGATGACCCAATATTCGTGCTGGAAAGCAACAACAAGAACGTCAAGATTCACACCTATGTGAAGGTACTTGATATGAAATTTTTCAATAAATAATGTGATCCTTTTTAAGTGATTAAAACAAGGAGAGGCATATAACGACTTTGTCTCTCCGCCCCTCAGGACTGTGACAGACTCTCTTTTCTGTCGGAACAGACAGTCTTTTCGGGTAATGAAACAACCCCTAAGAGCCGCTCCCAGGCCCTTAGGGGTTTTTTGTTATACGGAAAAGAGAGCCTGAAACACACCCGATACAGCCTCTCCCCGACCCTCTCCGAAAGGAGAGGGAGAACAATTAGCGAGATACCCCGTTGTATTTGAGAAGTCGGAATGAGGAAAAAGCAGCCTCTCCCCGACCCTCTGAAAAGTAAATAAGTTGCATGCTCAAAACCACGAATTTACGAATTAAGAGATAATAAATTGCAAGCTAAAAACTACGAATTTACGAATTGAGAGATAGTGAATTGTGTGCTATAGAACAAGAATTCACAAGTTAACAAGTAGCAGAATTACGTGCTATAGCATAAGAGATTACGAGTTAACAAGTAGGTGATTTGTGTGTTTTAAGGTATTGGTTTGGACTCTTAACTATGGATTTTAGGATTTAAAAGTCAAGCGGATTGCGCTTTAATATTTAGAGGAGTTAAAGTCCTTTTAGTCATTAAAAACCATTTGTGGGAAACCCTTTCGGATTTCCAACAACGCTTTTGGCGTAACGGTTTTTATTCCTTTTAGAACTCTAACTCCTCCAATTATTCTAACTTTTCATCGGGAACACGTACCCCGTCTGGCACATCCCCTCCTCTGGAAGAGCTTAGTGAGGCGGTTATTAGACTAACATCCCCACCCTTTTTCAGCATATCCCCTCCTTCAAAAGGGGCTTGACGAGGTTACTCTCGAGGCTTAGTGAGGCCGTTAATAGACTAACATCCCCACCCTTTTTCAGTACATCCTCTCCTTCCAAAGGGGCTTGACGAGATCACTCTCGAGGCTTAGTGAGCCTCCATATCCCACCGTATCCTCTCACATCCCCTCCTTTCGGAGGGGCTTGGGGAGGCTCCTCCTTTCCGCACTTGGGCTCCTTCTTTTCGGAGCTTGGGCTCTCCTTTCTTACTCTTCACGCTCCCATTCATCCCAATCACTTACCTGATCTTCCTCAAATGGGTTGGGTTTACTTTCCGCATGGTCACCCTGGTCGGACGCTTCGATCATGATTGATTCGATATTTACATGATGAATGGTAGCCAAAGGCTGTATATATATCTTCTTCATTGCTATCTTTTTATTTTACGGTTATCTTCTTTCCATTTACGATGTATATGCCTGTCGGCACGTGGAAGGCACGTGTCTCACCAGCTTTCACTGTGGTTCTTGCCACCATCTGTCCCGTCAGACTGTGTATTCTCACCTCCGTATCCTTCTTACTCTTGGTGATGATGGTGTTATCAGTTGTGGTAACAGCCAGCGTCACATCGTTGTTCAGTTCGTCAATACCCGTTGGTGTCTTGTCATCCGTGGTATCATCGAAGGCTATTTCCATTGTTGTGAACGCCTTAGCTGCCGCTGCTGGCGACCCGTTAAACTTATAAACGGCACGGAAAGGCCACTGATAGAGCACGTCTTTGCGCAGGTTTCGAAGGGCAACAAACTTATTATATGAGAAGTAGAACACGTCCTGATTCGTTGCTTTGTTCATCCTTACACCCGAATAAGTGTGGTAACTTGTGAGGTTTGCTGCCGCCCCGTCGAGTGTGTTCTGCACCGTTTCGCCCGCTATGAGCTGGTTTTTCGAGTTTGTTTTCTCAATGAAAGCCCCCTTCTGACGTACTGTGAAGAGCACCTGCGGAGTGGCATTTGTACGAGGAAGGCGCACCATGTAATCCGTGTTTGCAGCTGCATCAGCCGTCAGTTTACTGAACTGTGCCGTGGCTTGATAGTCCGTTCCCTGCATGGATGGCGTACTGGTGTAAGTCAGTCCGTTGTCTTTCATCTTTCCAACGGTGAACTCATAGAAGCCGCCGAGGTCGTCTTTATGCTCGCCATTGGCGTCCACTGATAGTGCGAAAGGCAGTACAATAGATGCATAAGTGTCGGTACCATAACCCTGATAAGTCACCTGACGTGCGTATGTAGCATACTTATCTGCAGCCAGCTGGATGCTGAATGGCGCAAAGAAAGGATTCTTATCGATGAGTTGGAAGTCGACAGGTGAGGTGAAATCCGTTGTACTTCCTTCCTTCATAACAGCCACATTGTGTGTCGTTGCCTGTGCTGCTGAACGGTAAGGGAGGTATATGATAGCGTTCTTAGCCAATGGGTTACGGAACGTGTTCATGCTCATTATGCCCGTTGAAGCATCATTCGTGCTACCTATAACACTGAAGAGTTCGGAGTTATCAACGTACAAGATCTGGTCGAATGACGCTGGAGCATTGCTTCCACCGAGTGCTGTTGTCATGGCATCTTTTATCTGTGAGAGTGTCAGATAGCCATAGGAAGCGTTGCCTTCTGTGTCAAATCCGGCGTCAGTGGTTGTGATCTTCGCCCCATACATTGCCTCTTCGTTGTCCTGATCAGCAGCCGTCTTGTAGTAATTGGTCTTGTCATAGATCTTCGTCCACTCCACTTTCGGTGTGTAATTGCCCGTTGTCAGCTCGATATTCGTGGTGTAATAGGCATAAGCATCGTGCTGTTCCTTCTTCGTTGGAGCAATGTTGTATCGCGTTTCGTCCTTTGTGAAGAGGTAAAGAGTCTTCGTTTCGCCTATCTGTACCACAGCGTTTGCGGCGTTGAAGTTACCCCCTTGTGCTGTATAAGCAGCTGCACTGAACGGCGTTTCAGTAAGGTAAAGCGTTGCAAGAGTGTTCCTGTTACGATCGAGCTCCGCTGAATTATTGAACAAGAAAGCCTTATTACCAGCCACATTCACGTCTATTTTGTCCAGATAAGAGTGGTCCGGGTCATATCCACTACCGTAAAGGTCGTTGCCATTGACGGGTGTATACTTCGAACCTACAAAGCTATAACGCACCTTTCCATCACGAGGATCACAGTTAAGGTAGGTCTCATCGGCAAAGAGTGACTTCAGATTGCGGAAGGAGAAAGTACCTTGTGAAGGCGTTGAGAAGCCGAGTGGCACTTTATATACAAAGAGATCGCCACCCATTTTGAAGTCTGTTGCATTCGTAAACGTACGTGTCATCTCCTCACCTTGCGCTCCTGTGCACACGATATCTGCCGTACTGACATACGGATTCAATGGTTCCATCTTCACATCTACGTTCACTAACGCCATACCGGTGGTGTTTTCAATTGCAAACTTCACTGCATCGTTGTTCAAACCACTAATGCTGAAGGTGCCATTGCTGTTGGTTACCGACACGTTTTCAGTCCTTTCAACCGTCGTTCCGGTCTTATCATATATCTTCAAGGTGAAGTTTTGCGGTGTGAAAGACGACCCTGTAGCCTCACGTTTGGGGTATTCGCCACGTGAATAATAGGAAAGTACGGTCTGTGCAGCGGTAGAAGCTGTTGCAGGAACATACGTTAGATAGTATCTTGAACCATAGTTGAGGTTGTAAAGTCTACCTTCTGTATCGAAGAACCAGTTCATACTGGCATTTGAAATGTTTGTTGTCGTCGTGATGGAGTAGTCGTATGACGTTGTGCGTGCCCCTACTGTGAGATAGATTTTCGACCCACCTGCATTCTGTATGTAGATACGTCCCAAGGCATCTTGTTCCCAACTGGAGGCAAAAGAGGTCCATTGCAGGTAACGGTTAAGGTATGCATTCACCCCTTTTTTCTTGATTCTAAAGCCCCGTTGACTACCAGATTGACTCGTACCATACGTATATTTAAAGGTTGCACCAGTGATACGATAGCCCACAGGGACGGTGTTTGTTTTCCCGTCAGCGTATGTATTCACAATCTTTGTAGGTGCTTCTATGTAGTAAACACCGCTCTTCAGCGCATTCCAGTTGGTGCTTCCCGACTGTAAAGCAGAGATGTATTGATTGCTACCTGTCGTCTTTTTCCATGTTCCGTTCTCAACGGCTGACTCGTGAAAGAGCTTCACCGTGGCTTCCATCTGCTTGATATTGCTGGGCATATAAGCCAGGAACTTCTTGCCATTCTTCTCTATTCGTTTGATTTCTCCTACATCAATCTTACGTGTTTCGAAGCCATTCTCCACGAGATTGGTCAACTCTTCCGACACGTTTGACGGTGAAATAGACACTGGGAACTCCACATCCGGAGCGATATCAACCTCGAATGACTCGTATTCAAAGCCCGCGAGCGTGTTGGAAGTGCTGTGATCACCAATGAAAGTGAAGTAAATCACGTTGCCAAGGTTATCCGTTGTCCCATTACCACGCGTCAGTTCGTAGGTCTTTGTCTTACCGTCGCCAGTGTGATAGATTCTGATTGGCGTACCAATCCATTGCATACCGGAATTGTCTTTACGTGCATTCTCCATCGCAACGTCCGATTGTGGAATCTCACCGAAGTACCAATCCGACGTCTGTCGCCATGTTAGCTTCTGTGTTCCATCGGCGAATTGGAAGGATTTGTTCAAGATTTCGTAGTCAGCCTGCCCATAGCTACCTTTGAGATTGTTCTTGATGCGGATGGTGTACTTCGTGATGCGGTATCCTTTTGGCACTGCCAGAGCAGCGAAAGAGTTAAAGATACCTGTGATGTGGACCACCCTGTCATCGTCAATACTGGTGGTGTTGTGATCGTAGAAACGAATGTTTCCCGTGTGATTACGCATCAATCCGTCGGCAGAAAACACTGGTTGGTCGGTTGTTGTGTACGTAAGTGGGGCTTGATTGTGGATAAAAAGCGATCCATAGCCACCCTCCGAACCAGCCTCAAGTGCACTTTCTGAGCGCGTCGAGATGATGTTTCCTGATTTAGGACTAATGGTTACTTTTACAGCCTTACTGCCTGTTTGCGCAAAGGAGTTGATACATCCCATGACCAGCAAGAATGTAAGGGCATACAACTTGCAATGGTGCAAGCCTAAAAATGTCCTTTTTGGTTTCATTTTTTAATCTTCGTTTAAATGTTATTTATAAAAAAAGTAAATGTGTTATTAGTCAAGAAGCAAGTTATTCGGTTGCAAAATTATGAATAAAATTGCGTATTATATGTACCAACACAGTGTTATTAATGTTGTTTAACATATTCATTTAAACCATGAACAATCCTTTCTCACAGCGTTTTACACCCTCTTTTTGAGTTTCAGAAGTACACTATCACGATTTAATGTTAAATCTTTTTTTATTCATTTATGCATAAATCTGTGTGCCACAGCACTGGCCGCGCTATTGTTAATAAGATTAAATTACTTTTTATCTATGTGATTTTTTGTTTCAATTAACAAACAATCGCCTCCTCAACCGTACGCATTGCGTGCGCCAAACCACGGATTTACGAATTACCAAATAGGTTAATTGCAAGATATAAACTACGAATTTACGAATTACAGATAGGTGAATCGTGTGCTTTAAACCACGAATTTCACGAATTACATATAGTGAATTGTATGCTTTAAACTACGAATTTCACGAATTACATATAGTTAATTGTATGCTTTAAACTACGAATTTCACGAATTACAGATAGATGAATTGCAAGATAAAAACCACGAATTTCACGAATTACATATAGTTAATTGTATGCTTTAAACTACGAATTTCACGAATTACAGATAGTTAATTGTATGCTATAAACTACGAATTTCACGAATTACATATAGTTAATTGTATGCTTTAAACTACGAATTTCACGAATTACATATAGTTAATTGTATGCTTTAAACTACGAATTTACGAATTAAGAGTATAGTCAGTCTGTGTGCGACAAAGCATATTTTGACCTCAAAAACTTTAGACTTTGAGAATTAACCCATGAACTTTTAGCTTTAAATCTTCCCCTCTATATCTCCCCAACCCCTAGCAATCCGTATCCCGCCAGGCACATCCCCTCCTTCGGATTTGCGTTGTAAAAGATGCCCTTTTGCAATGTAAAAGGGCATCTTTTGATGTGTAAAAGGGCATGTTTTGCAATGCAAAAGGGCACCTTTTACAAGCCTCTTTGTAACCTATTGATACTGCGGAGGTTACAAAGGCGATTTTTAATGATTATCCTTCGTTTTGTAATCAATAAGCCTTTGTGGATTGTAAGATTATTTTATTAATTCTTGTTGCTTACTGTTAACGACAAAAGAGGGCAACGGATGCAGGATTCCCGTCCGTGGTTTGCGAAACGGAAGGGCACAAACCGTCTGTGAGAGTATGAGCCTCTGCAAGGGCAACAGCGAGTGTTTCCCCTTTAGGCTTAAGCGATTAACATCTGCAGGGGTCGTCATATTCATGACGAACGTGTGTTTTTTAGGTTCAAAACACTTTTTGATTTGCGTCAAGAAGATTATTGATTGAAATTATTTCAGATTCGATTTTTGTTCGTACCTTTGCACCGCTATTTTGATAAATAGTGCTAAATTATCACAGAAAACGTATATTCTATATACATATTTACTAAGGATTCAGGATTTAAAAAGCGGAAATTAAAAAAATAATTGCTCTATGACAACGAAGAAAACTTATCGTAGACCCAACACAACTGTGGTTCTTCTTGCCGCAGAAAGTTCATTGATGACAATCAGTGCTTCAACCTCTGACCCAACAGAAGGTGGTGACCCAACAGGTGGTGATAACTCAACACCAAATCCATTTGCAAGCTCATCTGCCAAGATGCAGTGGTTTACAGGAGAATAATTAAGATTTTATTAATAAAGAAATGAAGATGATGAAAAAGAATATCTTTTTCCCAATAGCCTGCGCTCTTATGGCAGCTCCATTGCTGACAAGTTGCCAAGACGATGTAGATAGCTCTGCAGGCGAGAACTCAAATATCCATACTTATAGCCTCGTTGCTGACGCTTCTGAAGGATTGCAGCAGGCGCCTGCCAGCCGTGCATTGACAGAAGATGCAAGTCACAATATCAAGTCAAGCTGGGCTAACGAGGATGAAATTTTGACTTATGTAATTAACGATGGTCTTGAGGCTACAAACTATAGCATAATTACAAATAAAAATTTAGGTAATGGTAACCGCTTTGATGGCGAGATTGCTTCAAAGAAAGCTATCACTACAAGTAGCCAGATTGCGTTTTTATACCCAGGTAAGGCAGCTCAAGGTAATGACAAGACTATTACTCCTGTTGTTTTAAGCAAGGAAAGAAGTAGTCTTTTTCATGAGGAAAGCGACAAGACACAAGAGCTTGTTGCGTTGGACCTTACTCAGCAGGATGGTACTGCAGAGACCATTGGTAATCGCTTTGACTTCCAGTGGGCCAAGCAGAGCCCTAAGTCTGTAAATGGTAAGAAAGTAAACGTGAACATTGGTAAGATGAAGCGTTTGGTTACAATCTGGGGATTGCGCTTTACAGACGATAAAAACAAACCTCTTGCAAACATTGACTCTATTTATGTTTCTAACGTAAAGGGTAGCGATGTCCTCAAACTCAGCGATGGTACATTCGTTGATGGTAACCCAGAGGATGAGATGATGAACGTTGTCTTGAAACCAAAAGCAGGTAAGAAGTTTAGTTCTGTTGGTGGTAACTATACTTATGTAGCTTTCCTTCCTGGTACTTACGAGGATGTTGTTGTTACAGCGTACGTAGGTAGTAAGGTGTACCAGAAGTCATATAGCTCAATCACTTTCGGCTCTGACAAGATTTATCGTACAGACCTTTTGAAGATGGAAGATACTAAGCAGAAGGCTTATGTTGAGGTACAGGGTATTAAATGGGCTACAGGTAACTTCATCCACTATAAGGAAGGCTCACAAGAGTACTGGGGTATTGCTCCTACACAGTGGTGGATATCACGCCGTGCTGTGATGTTGAATTCAAGTCGTAAGGAAGTTTCTTCAGGTGGTATTCTTCAGTCTTCACAGTTCGAGAGTACTCCAAAACAAACAACAGATGACGTTGACCTTTTCCGCTTTGGTTCTATTGCAAAGGCACTTTCATTTACGGGAATCCCAGGATTAGATGTTTCGGGAGAAACCGAGATTTCTCAGAAAATAAGTTCTGATGGTAAGCATGGTGATATCGCATGGTATTACACAAAGGATAATAAGAGAAAATATCGTATGCCTACTGAAGCTGAGCTTAAGACTCTCTATACTACAGCTCATGTTATTCCTGCTTACTGTTACACAGATAAGGGTACAGTTGTTTACGGAGCTTTCTTTACAACTAATAATGGCGAGAGAAAGAAGCTTTTCCCAACAAAGGCAAAGAGATATGACAAGTACACAAATGTGACTGCATTAGTTCGTGCTAATAAGGGATTGTTCTTGCCTATTACAGGTAGACGTTCAGACGGAGCTGCTGTAATAGGATATAGAGATATGGCTTATAGTTTAGGTGCATACGGTCAGTATATGAGTAGTACAAGTGCTACCATGAACTGGGACTTCTTCTTTGGTCCAACTGAGTGGAACTTCTCAAAGAACTCTAAGGGACAAGCAAAGGCTATTCGCCCTGTATTGGTAGAAGAGTCTGCTACAGGTTCAGACAATAGTTTTGCACCATTTGCTAACATTAAGTAAATTAGTGTTGTCCACTTTAAGGTTTTGTTTCAAGGCTAAAAAGAAAGTTAAGCTTGTGCTTTTATAAGCATAAAGTCTAAGATAAAATCCCATCATAGATAGATGAAAATCTAACTATGGTGGGGTTTTCTTTTTAACTATATGCCATTTGTAAATACAAGGTGTAAGTTTATTAAGTTGTTACTCTATATGATCCTCCCTTAAAAACCTAATACTCCTCTGATTCATAGTATATTATCCTGTAAATTATTTGTTTGAAACACAAACTATTTTGTAAACGAGCTGCTATAGAGCCAACGATAGGACATCTTAAAGCAGACCACCGATTATCTCGCAACTTTTATAAAGGTGTGAAAGGAGATGCTATCAATGTATTATTAGCTGC
>QWCW01000174.1_pt1 | contig 26427 bp, 20 predicted proteins | sample 1972691 | NCBI WGS metagenome assembly QWCW01 (sample SAMN09866698, study PRJNA288562) | Human oral metagenome isolate pre2_saliva, whole genome shotgun sequencing... | reverse complement strand
CGCAACGTATTCTTCCTCATCAATTCCGCAAAGGTACGCCCCAGCGAAATCGTGAAGGTGAACGAAGTAGTGAACTACCTCAAGCAGAACCCCAGCGCTAAGGTTTCTATCACCGGTTATGCCGACCGTGGTACCGGTAACGCCGTGATCAACAGCCGTCTCTCCAAGCAACGTGCAAACGCTGTCTTCGCTGAGCTCGTTAAGCGCAACATCGCTGCTAACCGCATCATCAAGGACGCTAAGGGTGACACCGTTCAGCCCTTCGCTGTCAACGATCAGAACCGCGTCGTGATCTGCATCGCTGAATAATAGCGACAGAGAACGATCTTCGGATCGATCCTAAATAGAACTCCCCGTTGCCCATGTGGCGACGGGGATTTTTTGTTCCCGTGCGACGTGTCACACGGATTTTTTTGTACCTTTGCGAGAAAACATCCCCACTTTATGAATATCGGAGACAAAGTTCGTTTTCTCAACGCGGTCGGCGGCGGCCGCATCACCGGATTTCAAGGCAAAGACCTCGTCCTCGTCACCGACAAAGACGGTTTTGAAGTCCCCACTCTCCGCCACGAGATCGTCGTCGTCGACACCGACGGCTACAACCTCGAGCGCAAACCCGCCCCCGGCCGCAAAAGCAAGGAAATCAATCCCTATGACGCCGCCGAGCGCAAAAGTCGCGCACAAGTCGGCGCCGGCGAAACCCACACCAGCGTCAAAGCCGCCCTCGCCGCACACGATGGTGAAGACGAAGGCGACGAAGTCGACGAAACCTACGCTTTCGCCGGCGAAGACACCGATCCCGCCGATCGCGAAATCACCTTCCGTGCCCGTCCCCTCGAGCGCAAAGGCGCCGATCAGCTCAACCTCCACCTCGCCTTCGTCCCCGCCGACACCCGCAAACTCAGTGTCACCGAGTTTGAAGCCTATTTCGTCAACGACTCCAACCTCTTCGTCCGCTACCTCGTCCTCACGCAGCACGGCACCGACTATCGGTTGTGGCGCGAAGGCCTCGTCGAACCCAACCGCAAGGTCTTTCTCGCCAAACTCACCCACGGCGATCTCCCCGACCTCGAGCGCCTCACCTTCCAACTCATCGCTTACAAAGAAGACAAGCCCTTCGCGCTCAAACTCCCCCTCAACGTCACCCTCCGTGTCGACGGCACCAAGTTCTACAAGCTCCACACCTTCGGCGATTCCGACTTCTTCGACGAACCCGCCCTCGTGCGCTGTTTGGTCGAGAACGATCGCCCCGCCAAGTCCGTGTCCGTCAGCGCCGAGTGCATCGAAGAAGCCCTCATCACGCCCGACATCGAATCGCGTCGCGATCGTCCCGCCCGCAAGAGCGACCAAGTAGGCCATGCCACGCGCGCTGCCGTGCCCGGCGCCGCAACGCTCGATCGCAACGCCATCGTCGAAGTCGATTTGCACGCCACCGCCGTCCTCGACTCCACGGCCGGCCTTACCTCGACCGATATTCTCACCTGTCAACTGCGCGTTTTCCACCAAACCCTGCAGCAGTATGCCAAAGAGCCCGGTCGTCGCATCGTCTTCATCCACGGCAAGGGCGAAGGCGTGCTGCGCGCGGCCATCTTGAAGGACCTCAAACGCCACTATCCCCGCTGCACCCACCAAGATGCCTCCTTCCGCGAGTACGGATTCGGCGCCACGATGGTCACCATTCACTGATTTCCGCGCCGCCCAATCGTTCATCGGAAAATAACGCCCCACTTTTCGCGCAAAGACCTCGACTTTGCTCAAAAAGTGCCCCATTTTTTTCAACTCATTCTCCACTTTCTTTTCTTCCACACCATGCGTAGATTCGTTCTTGCCCTCCTCGCCCTCTTTTCGCTCACGGCCGCCCGTGCCGACGAGGGCATGTGGTTGCTCAAGCTCATGCAAGAGCAGCACCTCACCGATTCTCTCCGCAAAGCCGGCTTGCAGCTCGCGCCCGAAGCCCTTTACAGTGAGAATGCCCCCTCCCTCCGCGATGTCGTCGGCCGTTTCGGCGGTGGATGCACCGGCGAAGTCGTCAGCCCCGACGGACTCATCTTCACCAACAACCACTGCGGCTTCTCCTTTGTGCAGGCCATGAGCGACCTCAAGCACAATTATCTCCAAGACGGTTTCTTCGCCAAGAGCCGCGCCGAGGAGTTGCCCGTGCCCGGCCTCACCTTCACCTTCGTGGTGCGCATCGACGATGTCACCGCCCGCGTCGAAGCCCTCGCGCGTCAAAAGAAATATGATCAGCACACGCGCCAATCGGCCGGCGTGCTCGCCGCCTTGTCCGAAAAGCTCCTCAAAACCAGCGCCCTCGCCAAGACGCCCGGCGTGAGCGCGCGCATTGTCCCCTTCTTCGGCGGCAATCGCTACTACATGTTCTTCGAGCAGCGCTACGACGACGTCCGCCTCGTGGTCAATCCGCCCCAGCAGATCGCGCAATTCGGCTTCAACCAAGACAATTGGCTCTGGCCGCGTCACAATGCCGACTTCGCCGTCTTCCGCATCTACGCCGATGCCCAAGGTCGTCCGGCACGTTATGCCAAATCGAACGTGCCTTTGCGCCGCGAGAAGTGGTTGCCCATCAGCCTTCGCGGTGTCGAACAGGGCGATTACACCATGATCATGGGCTTCCCCGGTCGCACCAGCCGTTTCCTCACCGCTTCGCAAGTGCGCCTGCGCTGCGAGAGCATCAATGAGCCCATCAATCTCGCCGGCGAAGCCGAACTCCGCTTCATGAAGTCGCTCATGGACAGCGACAAAGCCGCCTCGCTCAAATACGCCGGCGAGTACATGAAGCTCGGCAACATGGTGAAAAACTTCGGCGGCATGAACGCCAGCGTCGCTTCCACCCGTTTGCTCGACATCAAGGCGCGCGAAGAAGCCGCTTTCCGCGAATTTGCCGCTCGCAGTGGCCGGCCGGAATACAAAAACATCATCGAGCGCATCGATTCGCTCGTGGCCGCCGTGCGCGACACGCTCCACGACTACAACCTCCTCCGCTTCACCTACGGCGCACAGGACTTCCACCCCGATGTGAACGCCCTCTGGGCCTTCATTCTTCGCTTCGCCCCGCGCGTGCAAGCCAACTGGGAGCGACTCGACCGAGGCAAAAAGCAAATCAAGGCCGGCGCTGAGGAGAAAAAGCACTACCGCGATTTCATGCAGTCGGCGTATCGCGTGGCACTGACCACTGATTTCGACTACGACCTGCGCAAGATGAAACTCCTTGCCCCCTATTGGGCCAAGTACCACCGCCTCAAAGTGCAACCCGACTTCGTGCGCGACGACATGAACGCCTATTTCGATTCGCTCTACAGCGCGACGGATTTCCGTGACACGGCCCGAATTGACTCGTACATGTCCACCGACTATTTCGAGGCCTACTCCCAAGATCCCGTCATCAGCCACTGGTCTCTCTACGAGCGCCTGATGGATGAAGTTTATCGCCCCGCGCTCGACCGCTATGAGCGCAAACTCGCCGAATTCAACCAAATCTATGTGCGCGGCCTCTGCGAAATGTACGGATGGACGAAGGCGCCCGACGCCAATTCCACCTTGCGCATGACTTACGGCAGCGTGCGCGGCTATTCGCCCCGCGATGCTGTGCAATACGGCTGGCGCACCGGCTTGAAAGGCATGTTTGAGAAGGAAAATCCCGCCGATCCCGACTATGTGGTCGACGAAAAACTCCGTCAGCACTATCTCGCCAAGAACTACGGCCCCTATGCCGACGCCGACGGCGAGTTGCCCACCTGTTTCCTCACCAACAATGACATCACCGGCGGCAACTCGGGCAGCGCGGTCCTCAATGCCCGCGGAGAACTCATCGGTTTGGCCTTCGACGGCAACATCGAAAGTCTGTCTTCCGACCTTCGCTACAATCCGCAGCTGCAGCGTTGCATCAACGCCGACATTCGTTACATCCTTTTCGTCATTGACACCTACGGCGGTTCGCATTATCTCCTCAACGAGATGGAAATTCGCCGCTGAACCCCTCTTTGCATGATGCTTCCCGAAGCTTTTGTCACCCGATTGCGCGCTCTCCTCGGTCCCGCCGAGGCGAGCGCGCTTTGCGTTGCCCTCACCGAAGGCGACACCCCCGTGAGTGTGCGCCGCAACCCCGCCAAGTGGGGGAGCGATGAGTTGCCTTTCGTGGCCGACGACGCTCCCCTTGCCGCCACCCCCGTGCCGTGGTGCGAAGAAGGGCGCTACCTTTCGGCGCGACCCGCCTTCGCCCTCGATCCGCGTTGGCATGCCGGCGCTTATTATGTGCAAGAAGCCGCGTCGATGTTCGTGGCGGCGGCCTATCGTGCGGCGTTTCCCGACGGCGGCCCCCAACGTGCCCTCGATCTCTGCGCCGCCCCCGGCGGCAAAAGCACGCTCTGGCGCACGCTCCTGCCCGACGACGCACTGCTCGTGGCCAACGAACCGGTGAAAGCGCGCGCCAACATTCTCGCCGAAAACCTCATTAAGTGGGGACACCCCAATACCGTCGTGGCCAACGCCTATCCTGCGGATTTCGGTGGCCTGTCCGAGAGTTTCGACCTCATCGCCACCGACGTTCCCTGCTCGGGCGAGGGCATGTTTCGCAAAGATCTCCAAGCGCGTGCCGAGTGGTCGCCCGAAGCCGTGGCGCATTGTGCCGAGCGGCAGCGCGAAATTCTCCGCGACGTGTGGCCGGCGCTCCGTCCGGGGGGCTATCTCGTCTACAGCACCTGCACTTTCAACCGCGAGGAGAACGAAGACATGGTGGTTTTTGCCTGCGAAGAACTCGGTGCTGAGCTGATTCCCATTCCCCTTGACGCGTCGTGGCCGATAGCCGGCGACACCACCGGACGCGACCTCTCCGTTTACCATTTCTTCCCCCACCGCACCGCCGGCGAAGGCCTCTTTCTCGCCCTGCTGCGCAAGACTTCGGACGAAGGCGACGCCAATTCGTCAGTAGCACCCAAGACGCGCCGCGCCGACCGCGACAAGCGCCGCAAAGCCGCCAAGACCGAAGCCCCGCCCCGCGAGTTCAAGACGTGGTTGCGCGAGTCGGAAGCGTTCGCCCTCCGTTTGTTGCCCGACGGCCGCTGGAATGCGGTGCCGCGTGCGCATGCCGATTTTGTCGAACGGCTGGCCGGTGTGGCGCGCCTGCTGGTTTCGGGCGTCACCTTGGCTGAACGCAAAGGCACCAAGCTCATTCCGCACACCGCCTTGGCGCTTTCCACCGCACTTGCCCCCGAGGCCTTCCCCCCCGTGGCGCTCTCTGCGGCAGAAGCGCGCTGCTTTTTGCGCCGCGAAGCCATGGTGCTGCCCGCCGACGTGCCCCGCGGCTACGTACTTGCCACCTTTGAGGGACTTCCCCTCGGCTGGCTCAACAATCTCGGCTCGCGCGCCAACAATCTCTACCCCGCCGAGTGGCGATTGCGCTTGACCGAGGCGTAAAAGTGCCGCCCTTTGTGGGCGGAGTGCTCGACCTTTGTGGTCGCGTCTCGTCCGTGTCGTCGCGTGCGCCTCATTATATATTATTCCCCTCTCGATTTTTCCCCGACTTATGCAATATCTCTGTTTCACCTTCACCCTTACGCCGGCCTCCGAAGCCGCCTATGACCTGCTGGCCGACGCGTTGGCCGGTGCCGGCTTCGACAGTTTCGTGCACACTGACGAACTCGACCTGCCGCGCGTGGCCTTTCAAGACAATTTCCCCGAGAGCGCCGTCTTTGCCGACAAGGCCGCGACCGATGCCTTCCAGGCTTACATTCCCGCTGCCCGATTTGACGAAGAAGAACTCCGTACTGTCTTGGCCGAGTTCCCGCTGCCCGGCCACCGCATCGACTATGTGCGCGAAGAAGTGGAGGACAAAAACTGGAACGAGGAGTGGGAGAAAAACTACTTCCAGCCCTTGCTCATCGGATCGGCCGACCATCCGCGCTGTGTTGTCTCTTCCACCTTCCACACCGACGTGCCCGAAGCGGAATATGCCATCAAAATCAATCCGCAAATGTCGTTTGGAACGGGACACCACCAAACCACGGCACAAATGCTCGAGCGCTTGCTCGACGACGAGGTGCGCGGGCTCGAAGTCCTCGACATGGGTTGCGGAACGGGCATCTTGGCGATTTTAGCTTCGCTGCGCGGGGCGAAACACTGCGTGGCTGTCGACTTCGACGAGTGGTGTGTGCGCAACACGCGCGACAATCTCGCCCTCAACGCCGTGGGAGAGATCGAAGTCGTGCACGGCGACGCCACTGTCCTCGAGTCGCGCCCCGAAGCCTTCGACTTGGTGATCGCCAACATCAACCGCAACATCCTCCTGGCCGACCTTCCGCGCTATGTCGCCGCGATGCGAAGCGGCGCACATATTTATATGAGTGGATTCTACACGGCCGATGTCGCCCCCCTGCGCGAACGCGCCGAAGCCTTGGGACTCACCTTCGTCGACGAGCGGAGTCGCGAAGACTGGGCGTGCATTAAATTCGTCAAAGCCTGATGCGCCGCCTCGTTTCGTCCGCGTGCGCGGCAACGGTTGCCGTGTTCGCTCGGCGCGCAGTGGTCGGCGTGCTCGTTGTCCTCACCGCGCTGTGCGTGACGGCGAGGGCGCAGGCCGAAACGCCCTTACGCCGTCCGCTTTCGTTCTTGCCCGCCGCGTCCGTCCTCGTGGTCACTCCCGGAGCGGGCAATGTGGTGGAACGTGTCATGCAGGTTTCGCCCTATTTGGCGCCGCAGGCCGACACGCTCACCGCCCATTCGGCACGCGCCTTCCGCCGTTTGGCCGCGCGGCAGCCCGATCTCGCGTGCTGTTCGGCCGATACGCTCGCGCGCCTCTTCTTGGTGACGGGCGAAGCCCACATCGCCGCCGCGCTCGACCGCGAACGTTTGCGCCGAGACAGCCTCCTTTCGGCTCATCCCACCGACCGCGCCGCCGCACAAGCGCTGCTCAACACCCTCGGATGGGTGGCGGCGAGCGAAGGCACCGACCTGTATGTGAACCTGCCCGTCGACTGTATGATCAATGTCGCCACCCCCGCGCTGCGTTGCACCGTCGATCAGATTTGCGAAATGGGGCGGGTGAAATATCGCCTCTCCGGTTTTCCGCAACACGGCAGTGCGCTGCGCCTGCACCTGCGATTGCCCGCCGGCGTTGAGCCCGATCAGGTGTTTCTCAACGGCCGCCGCTTGCTCGCTCCGCAGATCGAGCGCGGATACCTCGTGGTGGATCGCGCATGGCGCAACAATGAGGAACTCTATTACGATCTGCCCGAGCGGCAACAGCTGTTCGGCGAGTGAAGCCCGCCACCGCTGTTGGCAACTTGGCGCTTTCGCACGCGAAAAAGTCGACAAAGGCCGCGTTTTGTTTGCCCTTGTCGACTCAAAAGCGTAATTTCGCAACGAATATTCAAAACAACCTATGGAAATTACCGGTAAAATCATTTTTGCCCTCGAACGCCGCGCCGGCAAGTCCGCGCGCACCGGCAACGACTGGGCATCGCAGTCCTACGTGCTCGAGACGCACGACCAATACCCGCGTCGTATGGTCTTCGACGTGTTCGGCGACGACAAAATTCAGCAGTTCAACATCCAGCCCGGTCAGGAGTTGACGGTGAGCTTCGACATCGATGCCCGCGAATATCAAGGCCGCTGGTTCAACAGTATCCGTGCTTGGCGCGTGATGCCCGCACAAGCCCCCGGAGCCGCTCCGGTTGCAGGTGTCAGCCCGCAGGTTGGCACGCCCGGCGTGACGATGCCGGCCGATGGCGCTGCACAATACGGACAAGTGCCCGGAGTCGGCGTGCCCGGCCCTCAACCTCAAGCTGCCGACGGCGGAACGGACGATCTCCCCTTCTGAGCAGTTTCAACTTTTGTGAGTCGTTTCTCCCGTACTGCGGGAGAATCGGCTTTTTTTCTATCCTATGTTCGTAAAAAAAATCTTTCGTTTCTTCCGTTGGGCGTTGGGCATTTTCTTCGTGTCGAGCCTCCTTTCGGTGATCGCCCTGCGATGGGTGCCGGTTTACGTCACCCCGCTGATGGTGATCCGCTGTGCTGAGCAGTGGAGTCGCGGCGAGCGCCTGCGTCTGCACCATAGTTGGGTGCCGCTTGAGGAGATGCCGCCCTCGCTTCCCGTGGCCGTCATCGCCTCTGAGGATCAGAAGTTTTATGTCCACAGCGGTTTCGACACCCAAGCCATCGGCAACGCGCTGGTGCAGCGTATGGAGGGCGGGCGCCGCCTGGGCGGCAGCACCATCTCTCAACAAACGGCGAAAAACGTGTTTCTCTGGCCCACGAGTTCATGGGTGCGCAAGGGCTTCGAGGCCTATTTCACCGTGCTGATCGAGTTGTTTTGGTCGAAACAGCGCATCATGGAAGTCTATCTCAACAGCATCGAGATGGGCGACGGCATCTATGGCGTGAAAGCCGTGGCGGAGCAGCATTTCGACTGCGAACCGTCGCAACTCACGCGCCGCAACTGCGCGCTGATTGCCGCCACGCTCCCTGCCCCCCTGCGCTTCAGCAGCAAAACGCCCGGCCCCTACATGCGCAGCCGTACACGCTGGATCTTGAACCAGATGCGCCACGTGCCGAGCTTCGACATGGGACAGCATTAAGTTCCCTTTTCGTTTGCAGCGCGCGCCTGCCGTTGCCGCGCCGCCGCTGTTCGGCAAAAAAGAAACATCCCGCTTTCCTGAAGCCAGGAAAGCGGGATGTTTTTGTGGCACAAGAGCAAGGTCGCAGCCCGATTTGTGCGCGCTGCTTGCGGAGATCACCCTCGAAAGGCGCGGGCGCTCAGTTGTGGAGCGAGAGTTCGCGCAGTTTGTGCTCGTCGAGGATGCGCAGGGTGCGCGAAGCGAAGGCGATGGCGCCCTCTTGCTCGAAATGTTTGAGCGTGCGAATAGCGTTCGAGGTACTCATATTCGAGAGTTCCGCCAGTTCGCGGCGCGTCAAGGGCAGGCCGATGTCGTGGTGGTCGGCGGGGTTGCCGTAGGTGGAGCGCAGGAAGAGGAGGGTTTCGGCCATGCGCTCGCGCAGCATGCCCTGGGTGAGGGTCACGATTCGGCGGTCGGCGATGCCGAGTTCGCGCGCCATTTGCTTGACAATGAGCTGCATGAGTCGCGGCGACTCGTCGATGAGTTGGCGCACGAGGGGAATGGGGTAGGCCAAGAGCGTGGTGGAACGGTGGGTCACGGCATTGGCGGCATAGTGCTCATCGGCCAAGGCGGCGCGATAGCCGAAAATTTCGCCCGGCCCGATGAATCGAAGGGTTTGTGCGCGCTCGGTGCGCCCTTCGCGGTAGAGACGCACGGTGCCTTCCAGCACGTAATAAAGGAAGTGGGGAACGTCATCCTGCCGGTAGATGATTTCGTCTTTGGGGAGGATGTATTCGCGCTGAGCGGCAAAGAGGCGCGCGCGTTGCTCGGCGGTGAAGGCTTCGCGAAAGGTGTGCGAAGCCGAACGAAGTGACCACGTATTCTGGATTGTCATCTGCTTCATATCTTCTCTCTGTCAGAAAGGGGTGGACGGTTGGCCATGGCACGGAGGCGCGAACCGCGGTGGCGGTGCGCTTCGGGCGAGTGGATAGGACAAATTTATGCATTCGGCTGCAGGCAGCCAAATATTTCTCTTGATATTTTAGGAAGTAAACGTTCCGGCTGGGCATTTCTCTGAAGGGGGCGGCGCCGGCGACCGCAGGGGAGGGGAAACCGCACCGACAAGCAGGAAACTCGAGGGCGCGGAGCGGGAGGGGAAAGCGCAAACCGGGGTGGGGTGTCCGTGTGGGGACAGGAGGCGACCCGAAAAGCGCTTTGTCGATGAGCGCAAAGTTAATCATTTATTGGCAAGTAGGCGAGTTGGTCTGCGCTCTATTTGTGGTGTGGGGAACGAGGGCGGCCGAGGAGCAAAAAAAACTCCCCTTGTTTTGCGAAAAACGAGGGGAGTTTTGTCAGAAATGTGAGGACTTTCGCCCACAAACCGTGCGGTTTTTCGCAGCCAAGCGGGTGGGCGGGACGAAAGGCTTAGGCTTCGTCGTCGGAGGTGGGGGTGGCTGATCGGTCGTTGTCACCGAAGCCGTCCCAGCCCTGGGCACGGAGGGCAAATTCGTTGCCGTCGCGGGTGATGAGTTGGCTGCCGAGTTCCGGACGCGTGATGTGTCCGATCACTTTCACGTCGTCGAGCGATTCGATGAGCGTGTGTGCCGAGAGGGGCACGGTGAAGAGCAGCTCGTAGTCCTCGCCGCCGTTGAGAGCGCAGGTGCTTACGTTGAGATTCAGCTCTTCGGCGGCCACGGCGGTCTGGTAGTCGATGGGCAAGCGGTCTTCGTAGACGCGGCAGCCCACGTTGGAGCGGCGACAGAGGTGGAGGAGTTCGCTGCTCAAGCCGTCGCTCACGTCGATCATGGCGGTGGGGCGGATGCCGGCGGCGCGAAGGGCTTCGATGATGTCGCGTCGCGCCTCGGGCTTGAGGTAACGCTCCAGGAGGTACTCGCGTCCGCTGAAGTCGGGGGCGAAGTTGAGGGCGGCGCGGGCGGCTTCGCTCTTGGCGGCGCGGAGCTGCGAGAGGTAGATGCCTTTTTCGCGTTCGAGGAGGCAGAGTCCGAGATAGGCGGCGCCGAGATTGCCGCTCACACAGATGAGATCGGTGTCGGCGGCGCCGTCGCGGCCGCAAATGTCGGTGGGGCGGGCGGTGCCGAGGGCGGTGAAGCTCAGCGCGAGGCCGGTGAGCGAGGCACTGGTGTCGCCTCCGGCGAGATCGACGTCGTGGCGCTCGCAGGCCATGCGGATGCCGGCATAGAGTTCGTCGACGTCTTCGACTGCGAAGCGCTTGGAGAGCGCCACTGCCGCGAGGAGTTGGCGGGGAGTGGCGTTCATGGCGTAGAGATCGGAGAGGTTGACCATGGCGGCCTTATAACCTAAATGCCGAAGGGGCGAGTAGACGAGGTCGAAGTGGATGCCTTCCATGAGTAGATCGGTGGTGGAGAGGAGCACTTCGTCGCTTTCGGGGCGCAACACGGCGCAGTCGTCGCCGATGCCGCGGAGGGTGTGGGCGTGGAGGGGGGGAAGGGCGGAGGCGATGCGGTCGATGAGCCGAAATTCGCCCAGTTCGGAGATTTGCATGAGGAGGGGACTTGAGGGGCTGAGAAAGAAATGGCCGGCGCCTGCGCGTGGGCGAGGCGTCGGCTGTGAGGGGCGGGAGCGCGGGGGCTTAGAAGTAGTAGCCGAGTCCGAGGCGGACGCCTACTTCACTGCCGCCGGTGAAGTCGTTGACCGAGACTTTGTAGAACACCTGGGGCTCGATGGCCACATAGTGGTTGAGGTAGAACGTGTAGCCGAGCTCGAGGGGAATGTGGAGGTTGTTGATGTTGGGGGCGTGGTGCGAAAATTCGGCACCGGTGCCGATGGAGAGTCCGTTTTGGATGACGTAGTAGCGGAGCCCTGCGCCGAGGGTGAAGGCATCGTTGTGCTTGGCGTAGTGATTGTAGCCGAAGCTGGCGCGCGCCAAGAGACAATCGGCGACGAAGTAGCCCCCGTCGATGTTCATCCCTGCGCGGATGCCACCTTTGTCGGTGTAGTTGAAATTGAGATTGGAGAGTCCGGCGGCGATGTAGCCGGTGCCGGCATCGAACTGGGCGTGGCTCTTGGTGAAACCGAGGGTTGTGAGGAGAAAGAAGAGGGTGAGAATGCGTTTCATGTGTAGAGAGAGATGAGAGGTGTGGAGATAAAAGCGAAGGGAGAGATGAGCCGAACAGTCGCTCGCACACGTTGTACAACGGATGCGAACGACTGCGGTAAAATGGGGGTTAGAGGGTAGAAATGCGGGCGATGAGGCGCTGAGCGTGCTCGTCGGCCTTGGCTTCGATGGCGGCGAGTTGTTCGGCATCGGTGCGCAGCGAGTAGGACACGCCGCAGGTGCTTTCGATGCCCACGAATTCCATGCCGGTGAAGCCGGCAGCGTGGATCAGTCCCTGCATGAAGGGGGAGAAATCGGGGGCTTCGGCGCCTGCGGGGGTGAAGAATGGGGCGCCGGCACCCGTGGTGAGCGAGAGCAGGAGCTTCTTTCCCTTCAAGGCATCGCCGCCGGTGCCGTGAGAGAAGCCGTGAGTCCACACTTCTTCCATCCAACGCTGGAGCAACGAGGGGATGTTGAACCAGAAGAGGGGGAACTGCAGCACGACAACGTCGGCGCGGCGCAGACGATCTTGCTCAACGGCGACGTCAATGGGCTTGTGGGTGTAGAGCGCGTCGAGGCGGAGCACTTCGACATTGGCGAGATCGCGTTCGAGGCAGTGGAGAATGCGGAGGTTGGCGGCGGAGTTGTTGAGATCGGTGTGGCCGCTGACGATGAGGGTGTGTGGCATGAGTGTGTTGGTTGAAGGGGTGGAGGCGCGAAGCGGACGTGTCGGTCGGAAAAGAGCGGCTGAGCGCGAACCGATGGGCGCGGTTGGAGGGGTGAGCCCACAGGGGGTGGGGCGGAACTGGCTATAATAAAAGAGGAGTGCGGCACTGTGGGCACCGAAGTGCACTTAGTATTCGCGCCAGAAGGAGGGAACGAAGGGAAGGAGGAAGGCGAAGATTTCCAAACGGCCGGCGATCATCAGGAACGAGGTGACATAAAGACCGCCGTCGTGGAGTTCGTTCCAAGAGTCGAGCGGCCCGATGGCATAACCGATGCTGGGGCCGACGTTGGAGAAGGCCGAAATGCTCAAACCCAGCGCGTCGAAGAGCGGAAGCCCCATGACGATGAGCGTACTTACCCCAACGGTGATGAGCAAGATGAAGAAACAGGTGTAGGCAAAGATGGATTGCACCACGTCTGTGCCGAGTTTGTCTTGATTGATGCGCAGCGAGAGCACGGCACGCGGGTGGAGGAGACGGCGAAACTCGTTGCGGATGATTTTGATGGCCGTGAGTATGCGCACCACCTTGACACCGCCGGCGGTACTTCCCGAGCAGGAACCGATCACGCCCATGATGAGGAGAATGATCCACGTGAGGTGCGGCCACGCGAGGAAGTTTTCGGTCGTGAAACCGGTGGTGCTCATCATAGAGACCACATTAAACAGCGATTCGCGGAAGCCGTGTTCGCTCAAGTCGCCGGCTTCGAGCCATTTGCTGAGCGTGATGATTGTCACTGCCAGCACGACGAGAAACAAGTAGAGGCGCAATTCTTCGTCGCGGAAGATGTTGCGCCAACGACGCTTGAAGAATGTGAGGTAGAGCAGGGTGAAATTGATGGAACTGAGCATCATAAACACCACGGCTGCGTATTCGATGAGTGGAGACTTGAAGTAGGCGATGCTGGCACCGTGCGTGGAAAATCCACCCGTTGCGATGGTGGCGAACGCATGGTTCACAGCATCGAAAAGGCCCATACCGCACAAATAATAAGTGAGTGCGCAGGCGACGGTCACTATCAGGTAGGTGCTCCACAGCCAGTGGGTCGTGGTGGACACGCGGGGGTGGAGTTTCCCCAATTTCAAGCCGGTGCTTTCGGCAGAGAAGAGTTGTTGTTCACCCATACCGAGAGCGGGGAGCAGCGCGAGGGTGAAAAAGATAATTCCCATGCCGCCTATCCAGTGCGTTAGGCTGCGCCAAAAGAGAATGGAGTGGGGGAGGGCATCGATGTTGTCGAGGGCGGTGGCGCCGGTGGTGGTGAAGCCGGACATGGCTTCGAAGAAGCCGACGGCAACGCGGTCGGTCGCGCCGCTCGTGAGGAAGGGAATCATGCCAAAGAGGCAATAAACGATCCAAGTCGACGAGACAATGAGATAACCGTCACGGCGACCGATTTCTGGATCGGCGTTTCGACTCAAAAGACTGAGCACTAAACTCGAAACAAGGCAGAGGCCGATCGGAATGAGCCACGTGCGATGGGCATTCTCCTCATAGTAGAAGCTCAGTCCGTAGCAAAGTGCCATCAGAGCGGCTTCGAGAAGAATCAAACCCGAGAGGGCTCGGGCGATGATGCGGAGATTGAGCATTCAATTGAAGTATTTTTCGAGACGGCGGAATTCATTTTTCAGACAGAAGAGCACTACCAAGTCTCCCTCTTCGAAAGTGGTGTCGCCGTTCACCATGTAGGCTTCGCCTTGGCGTACATATCCGCCGATGTTCACGCTCGGGGGGAGATTGAGTTGGGATACGGGTTTGCGCGTGATGCGGGTATTGGCGTGCACCTTGTATTCTATCACGTCGGCATTGGCGATATCAAAACTTTTGAAGCTTTCGACGTCGGCTTTCAAGAGCATTCTGTGGATGTGGGCCGCTGCAAATGCTTTTTTGTTGATCACCGAACCGATGTCGAGCTGCTCAGCCATGGCGATATAGTCCGTGTTTTCGACCATAGCAATGGTCTTTTGCACGCCCATGCGCCGCGCGGCGAGACAAGCCAGGATGTTGGTTTCGCAATTTTCGGAGGCGGCGACGAATACTTCGGCGTGGCTGACATTTTCGTCCTGCAGGGCGCGGATGTCGCGTCCATCGCCGTCGAGCAAAAGGAACTTCGGATGCGTGATAGCAGCCGTGATGGCATCGAATTTCGCCGGGTTGCGCTCGAAAACCTTCGCTTTGATGTGGTGGGGCAGTGTGTTGATGCTGTGAATCACCGTGTCGGCCGCGCCCATATAGAAGACACAATGCGTTTCGGTGGAATGTGATTTGCCAAACAGTTCGCGCACATACGTTACGTGTTCGGAGGTGGTCATGACAAACACGAGGTCGTCTTCCTCCAAGCAGTCGTTGCCGTGCGGAATGAGCGTGGCGCCGTTGCGTTTCACCGCGGTGATGTGGAAAGGATCGGAGGGTGAGGCGATTTCGGCGAGGGGGCGATTGAGAATGCTCACACCCCGGCGCACCTTCACGGCAAAAAGCAGGAGTTTGCCGTCGCTCACTTCCCACCACTGGCGCGCCCACGGGCGAACGATGAGGTGATTGATTTCGGCGGCGGCGAGCATTTCGGGATAGATCACGCTGTCGATGCCGACTTTGAGGAAGAACTCCTTATAGTCGGGGGCGGTGTATTCGGCGTTGTCCACGCGCGCCACAGATTTGAGGGCGCCGAGCCGTTTGGCCAGCATGCAGCAGGTGATGTTGCGGCTCTCGTCGGGCGTGACGCCGATGAAGAGATCGGCGCCCTTGACATTGGCCTCTTGCAGCATGGAGATGGATCCGGGCGAGCCGCACAACGTGAGGATATCGACGCACGAAGCAACGCTGTTGAGGCGTTGTTGCTGTTCGTCGATGAGGGTTACGTCGTGGCCGTCCTTAAAAAGAAGTTTGGCTAAGTGGCTGCCGATTTGTCCGGCGCCTGCAATTACGATGCGCATGGGAGTGAGTGGGAGAAAAAGGGCGTGTGAAAACGCGATATGGGGGAGCGGCCGAAGGCGCGCGGCCTCGAATGAAGGCGGCAGTGCGCGGTTGTTGCCAAAAAAGGGTGTCGCACGGGGCGACAGTGAGAGCTTTTCGACCGCTCGCGGGGCATTTTATTCAATCCTCGGTGAGCGGTGGGCTGCAAGGTGTGTGCCTTTGGGTCGCCGGCGGGCGTTTTTTTTTCAATCGTCGGTGGACGGAAGGCAAAGCGCGCGGTCGTTGGGTCAAACCGTGGGCGCGGCGGGCGCGGCGAGTGCAGCGCGGAAGGCACGGGCGAAGCTTTCGCCGTCCATCGCGCAGTCTTTTCGCTGTTCGCCCACACTGCCGTGTTCGATGAAGCGGTCGGGCAGACCGAAACGCTCCACCGGCACCTGAATGCCGTGGTCGGCCAGGAGTTCGAGCACGGCCGAACCGATGCCGCCTTCGCGCGAGGCGTCTTCGATGACGATGAGGCGGCGGTGAGTGCGCGCTATATTTAAGAGGAGTGTCTCGTCGAGCGGTTTAGCAAAGCGCAGATCGACGTGCGTGATGCGCCCGTCGGCCGGTGCCGTGCCCTCAAAGTCGGGCGCACCGCTCGCGGCCGGGAGCTCAACGGCCAACTGCGAGATGAGATCGGCCACCTCGGCGCCGAGGGGGCCGAAGGTGAGCACGGCCAGTGCGCCATCGCCTTTGCGAAGCAGGCGGCCGCGACCGATTTCGACGGCTTCGAGCGGACAACGCCAGTCGGAGCGATGGCCGGCACCGCGCGGGTAGCGGATGACAAAGGGGCCGCCGCCGGGCAGTTGTGCCGTGTACATGAGGCGGCGCAGCTCGCATTCGTCCATCGGCGAGGCGAGGGTGAGATTGGGCACCGTACGAAGCGCCGCAATGTCGAAAGCACCGTGGTGGGTGGGGCCGTCTTCGCCCACGAGTCCCGCACGATCCAGACAGAACACGACTTGCAGATTGAGCAATGCCGTGTCGTGGATGATGTTGTCGTAGGCGCGTTGGGCAAAGGCGCTGTAGATGTTGCAAAACGGCACCATGCCCTCTTTGGCCATGCCGGCCGAGAAGGTCACGGCGTGGCCTTCGGCAATGCCCACGTCGAAGGTGCGTTCGGGCATGACGCGTTGCAACAGGTGCATGCTGCAGCCCGTGAGCATGGCGGGCGTGACGCCGACAATGCGCTCGTTGGTGCGCGCCAGTTCAACGAGGGTTTCGCCGAACACGTCTTGGAATTTGGGCGGCGCATCGCCCGTTTCGCCCGAAACCAGGCGCACACCGGCAGCGGCGTCGAACTTTCCCGGTGCGTGCCACACCACGGGGTCGCTTTCCGCGCAGTCGTAGCCCTTGCCCTTCACCGTTTTGATGTGCAGCAGGCGCGGCCCGGTCATGGGACGCAGGGCGCGGAGCAAGCGAACGAGCGAGATCACGTCGTGACCGTCGTAGGGACCGAAATAACGGATGTTGAGTCCCTCGAAAATGTTTTGTTCGTCAGAGAGAAACGACTTGAAGGCGTTGTTGAGCCGGATGAGCCGCTTGCGACGCGAGGGCGGCAACCAGCCCCAACTCTCGAGGCGGCGCGCCAAACGGTTGCGCAATCCGTTGTAGGCCGAGGAGGTGTGGAGATTGAGCAGGTAGCGTTTCATTCCACCGACCGAGTTGGAGATGCTCATGTCGTTGTCGTTGAGGATGATGAGCAGGTTGTTGGGCGTCTCGCTCACGTTGTTGAGTCCCTCGAAGGCCAGTCCGCCGCTCATGGCGCCGTCGCCGATGACGGCCACCACGTGCTTGTCGGTTTCGCCGCGCTGCATGGTGGCCACACTCATGCCGAGGGCGGCCGAAATGGAGTTGGAGGCGTGACCGCAGGCGAAGGTGTCGTATTCGCTCTCGGAGGGCGAGGGGAAGGGACGCACGCCACCCCAACAGCGGTTGGTGTGGAACGTGTCACGACGGCCGGTCAAAATCTTGTGTCCGTAGGCTTGATGCCCCACGTCCCACACAATGCGGTCGTGGGGCGTGCCGAACACGTAGTGCAAGGCCACCGTCAGTTCGACAGTGCCCAGACTCGAAGCCAAGTGGCCGGGATTTTGCGAAAGTTCGTCGAGAATATCGGCACGCAGTTCGCGGCAGAGCTGCGGGAGCTCGCGGAGTTTGAGCTTGCGCAGGTCGGCCGGTGTGTCGATGCGGGAGAGGAGGGGATATTTGTCCGGGTGCGTCATGTCTATGAGGGGGACGTCGGCGGGCGACGTCGAGAGAGGGTCATTCGCCGAAGGCTTCGGCCAACTGGTTGCGGCGGAAAGCCGAACGGATGTATTGCTGCATCATGGCAATGGCGCGCGCGTTGTTGCCGCCATTGGGCAGGATGATGTCGGCATGCTGCTTCGAGGGTTCGATAAACTCGTCGTGCATGGGTTTGAGCACGTTGCGATATTTTTCAATCAGCATTTCGAGCGGGTGACCGCGCTCGGCGATGTCGCGCTCGACGACGCGAAGCAGGCGCTCGTCGGGACAAGTGTCGACAAAGATCTTGAGATCCATCTGTTCGCGCAGGTCGCGATCGTAGAGCGCCATGATGCCCTCGACGATGATCACTTCGCGCGGCTCCACGTGGATCGTTTCCTTGCAGCGCGTGCACGTGAGGTAGGAATAGGTGGGCTGTTCGATGGCCACGCCGTGGCGAAGTTGCTCGATTTGGTGGGTGAGCAGCGGCCAATCGAAGGCGTTGGGATGGTCGAAGTTCGTGAGTTTACGACGTTCTTCGGGCACGTCCCACTGATGTTTGTAGTACGAGTCTTGGGGGATGACGGCTACGGCGTTGGCCGGCAGACTTTCCACGATTTTGCGCACAACGGTGGTCTTGCCCGACCCCGTGCCGCCCGCGATTCCGATGATGAGCATAGTGTTTGTGGGCTGGTAGTTATGCGCAAAAGTACACAGAAAAAACGAATCCTTGAAATTTCGCTCTTTCAAAAAGCCCTCTTTTCCTGCCCTGCGCGCGTGTTCTCTTCCGAGCGAGGAGGACTTTCGCCGAAAACTTGACCGTTTTTGACAAAAAGTCCCCTTGTTTCGTGCGAAACAAGGGGACTTTTTCGTGTCGGCCGAACAGGTTGTGCCGGCGGTTGTGGCTTTGTGGGGCGGAACGGCCGATTAGAGTCCGGCGGGGAGCTTGTAGCCGGCCAGACGCGCCACGATTTTCGGGATTTCGGTGTTGTCGATGCGACCGCGGAATTGCTCCGCGCCGGCGCCGATGGCAAAGACGGGCACATAACCGTCGGTGTGGCCGCCCGTGGTCCAGGCCACGTGGGCGTGCTTGGCGAGAATGCGCTTGGCTGTGGCGGCCAGTCCGCACTCGGAGGCGTAGAGTGATTCGGCGCCCTTGTCGCGTCCTTCCACCATGTCGGTGTAGGCTTGGCGCAGCGCTTCGACTTCGTCGCGGGTGGGTTGCAATTTCGTGCCGATGCCGAAGTTCACTTCCAGATCCTTGCGCACCAATTCCCAGGTGAAGGCGTCGCCCTTCGTGCGGCGCAGGTATTTGAGGCGCGCAGTGTAGTTGTAGCTGCTCATCGTTTGTGCGGCGAGCAGACGGAGGTCGAGGTTGTAACCGCCGTTGCCGAGGGCGAGGCCGCCCGTTTCGTGGTCGGCGGTGATGAGGATGAGGGTTTCTTTCGGGTGCTTCTTGTAGAACTCATAGGCCACGCGGATGGCTTCGTCGGTGTCTACGACTTCGTGCACCATGGGGGCAGCATCGTTCGTGTGGCACGCCCAGTCGATTTTGCCGCCTTCGATCATGCAGAAGAACTTGGCGGGATTTTTCTTCATGAGGAAGTCGATGGCGCCGCGGGTGATGTCGGCGAGCGTCAAGTCGCCGGGTTTGCGGTCGAGGGCGTAGGGCAGCGAGGTGCTGTCGCGGTGGTTGGCCTCGCGGCTCTGGAAGTAGATCATGCGGTTGGCCTTGCGCCACGTGTTGTTGAACTCTTCTTTGCCGTTGGCGATGACGAAACCGGCGTCGCGAGCTTGGGTATAGAGGTCGGCTTCACCTTCTTTGAGCGGGGCGGGCTTGAGGAAGGAGCTGCCGGCGAAGAAGTCGAAGTTGGACTTGACGAGGTCGCGACCGATCTCGGCGTACATCTTTCGGTGCTTCTGGTGGGCGTAGAAGCAGGCGGGGGTGGCGTGGTCGACACTCACGCTGGTGGCGATGCCCACCGCGGCGCCGGCTTCTTTGGCCCACACGGCGATGGAGGTGACGGGCGTGATGCTGTCGGGGAGCACGCCCACGGCGTTGTTATACGTCTTGCGACCGGTGGCCAGTGCGGTGCCGCCGGCGGCAGAGTCGGTGATGCCGTGGCTGTCGCTCTGGGTGTTGACGAGCGCGACGTTGGGGAAGCTCGGGAAGGTGAGGGGTTTGATACCGCGGTGCCCTTCGACGGCGGCGAGATAGGTCTCGGTGGCGTTGACTTGGTTCACGCCCATGCCGTCGCCGATGAAGTAAAAGACGTACTTCGGCCCTTTTTGGGCGAAGGCTGCGGCGGCAAAGGCCAAACCTAAACAGAGGGTGAGAAAATTGCGTTTCATATCGTGAGATGAAATTGGATGTTGGCTTGCGAAGGTCGGTGGGCGGGGCGGTTTTGCGGCGTTTCGTCCGATGAAATGGGGAGAAACGGAGCATTGGGTGCGCCGATTTGCAACACCGATGGAGCAAAGTTACAAATTTTTACGGCGACGACGGGGTGCTTCGTGGGCTTTTGCGCGGGGGCGAGGTGGCTTTTGTGTTTTTTAGCCGAAGGATGTAGGGACTGCGGGGACGTTGCCTTCGGCTCGTTGGCGGAGAATAAAAAAACGATGCGCTCCTTGCGGAACGCATCGTGAGGGGGTGAAAAAAACGCGCGGGACTTTACCCGAACGGGGGATTTATTTCAAACTGTCGGCCTTGGCGCGGAGGCTGTCGATCTCGGCTTTGTAGGGGGTGAGGACGACATTGACGTCGCGGATGTTGCCGAAATCGGTGCCGAGCACGACATCGAGGCGATAGCTCTGGCCGTCGGACGAATTGGTGACGCGGTGTACACGACCGACGAAGATGCCGGGGGGGAAGACGGAGGAGTAGCCGGAGGTTTCGATGATGTTGCCGGTGCGAACTTTGGCGTAGCGGGGCACATCGTCGACGTGGGCGCGGCGCGTGCTGCCGCCGTCCCAGAGCAGATAGCCGAAATAGTGGCTGCCGCGCACGCAGCAGGAGATGCTCGACTTGCTGTTGGTGACGGGAAGTACGAGTGAATGGTGCTCGCCGACGAGATAGATGATACCGACCACGCCACCGCCGCCCACAACGCCCATTTCGGGGCGGATGCCGTCGGCGCTTCCGCGGTCGATGACGAGGTAGCCGTCGCCGCCGGAGCGGATGTTGTTGCTCACCACGCGGGAGGGGAGGAGGCGGTAGCCGTTGAGCTGTTGCAACACGCGGCGTTCGGTGTGGGTGCTGTCGTGTTGGGCTTCGGCGAGGGCGTCGCGCAGGGTGGCGTTCTCACGTTGCAGGCGAATGTTGTCGTCGGTGAGGGCGCTGTTGATGTTGCGGAGGTTGAAAAAACTCTCGGTCTCGGTGTAGGCACGGTTGAGTTGGGCGCTGCCTTCGCCGGCGGCGGTGAGCCATACGCTGCCTTGATAGTCGTTGAAGCGGAAAAGGAGGGTGAGACTCACGATTTCGAGCACGACGAACAGGAAGATGTAGTTGTAGCGACGGAGAAAATCGAGAAGGATTTGCATGGGGTGGGGAGATTGACGGGGCTTTTGGCGTGCGGCAGGAGGTATTGAGGTGTTCCCGGTGCGTTGTTTCGCGGCTTTGGGCGGATTGCGGCATGCCGCCGTGGGATGCCGAATACATCCGGTGTGTTGTTTCGCGGTTTTGGACGAGTTGTTGCATGCCGCCGTGGGGTGCCGAATATAACCGGTGCGTTGTTTTGCGACTTTGGGTGGGTTGCGGCATGCTGCCGTGGGATGACGAATACGACCGGTGTGTTGTTTTTACGGCTTTGGGCAGGTTGTTGTGCGCTTATAGGCTGCTGTGGCGCAAAAAGCCCAAGCGCCCCGCCCGAAAGGTCGGACGGGGCGCCGGTTTGAAGGGGAAGCGTGCGGGAAAGCACGCGGGGTGCGCAGCAAAATGGGGAAGTTCGAAGGGAAGTTTCCCAACGGTTGGTGCGCGGATTCGTCGTTTTAGTGTCGCTTAGCGCATGAGGCAGGGATAGTCGTCGACATTTTCGAGCGCTTTGCCGGTGCCTTTCGCCACGCAGAGGAGGGGATCTTCGGCCACGTGGAAAGGAATGTTGATTTTGGCCGTCAAACGCTTGTCGAGTCCGCGCAACAGGGCGCCGCCGCCGGTGAGATAGATGCCGTTCTTGACGATATCGGCGTAAAGTTCGGGAGGCGTGTTGCTCAATGCGTTGAGTACGGCCGTTTCGATGCGCGCTACGGAGCGTTCGAGGCAGTGTGCGATCTCTTGGTAGCAGACTGACACTTCCATCGGGAGCGCTGTGATGCGATTCGGACCGTGTACTACGTAATCGGCGGGGGCTTCGTTAGCGGGAAGCTCAGCCAGCGCGCTGCCGACCTGGATTTTGATGCGCTCGGCCATACGTTCCGAAACAGAGACGTTGTGTTGGCGGCTCATGTACTCGCGAATGTCGGCCGTGAAGTCGTCACCGGCCATCTTAATGGAGTTGTTCGAAACGATACCGCCCATCGAAATGACGGCAATCTCCGTGGTTCCGCCGCCGATGTCCACGACCATGTTGCCTTCAGGGGCATTTACGTCGAGACCGATACCGATGGCTGCGGCCATGGGCTCATAAATGAGATAAACGTCGCGACCGCCGGCGTGTTCGGCGCTGTCGCGCACGGCACGGAGCTCAACTTCGGTGGAGCCGGAGGGCACTCCGATCACCATTCTTATGCTGGGAGTGAAGAGATGTCGGCTGGTTCGCACCATATTGATGAGGCCGCGCATCATTTGCTCGCAAGCGTTGAAGTCGGCGATCACGCCATCTTGCAAAGGACGGATCACGCGGATCTTTTCGCTCGTCTTTTCATACATGAGCTTGGCGCGTTCGCCGACGGCGATGGTTTTGTCCGAGCTAGGATCGAGGGCAACGACCGAAGGTTCGTTGACGGCGATCTCACCATCGGCAATAATGATGGTGTTGGCCGTGCCCAGGTCCATGGCCAGCTCGCGTTTCATCGAGAAAAAGGAGGAGAAAATTCCCATTGGGCAATGCGGTTGTTAGAAAGTGGAGCTAGGGAAGTAGCTTGTTGGGTGAATGTTTCCGAATTGTGCTTCAGGCCTTTTCGAACCAGTCGTGGATGGCCGTGTCGTAGTGCGAAGAGGTGGCGAAAGCGCGTGTGGCAAAGCCGCGACGCTCGTCGAGCGTGGTTTCTGCACCGCGCGCTTCTACGATTTCGAGCAGGGGAGCGTAGTCCGATTTCGAAGAAACGATTACCACATCGTTGAAGTTTTTGGCCGCGGCGCGGATAAGTGAGATGCCGCCGATGTCAATTTTCTCAATAATGTCGGCTGCTGAGGCGCCGGAGGCCACAGTGTCTTCGAAAGGATAGAGATCCACGATCACCAAGTCGATGTTGCCGATCTCATACTGTGCCATTTGCTGCACATCGTCGGCCAAATCGCGGCGACCGAGGATGCCGCCGAACACTTTGGGGTGAAGTGTTTTCACACGTCCGCCCAAAATGGAGGGATAGCCCGTGAGGTCTTCCACGCGTTCGCAGGGAAGTCCCAACGAACAGATAAAGTCGTGCGTGCCGCCCGTGGATAAGAATTGGACGCCGTGGCGATGCAGGGCGCGGAGCAGCGGTTCGAGGCCGTCTTTGTGATAAACCGAGACGAGGGCGGTTTGGATTTTGCGATTTGTGGCCATGCGCAATGTCGGAGTTTGGTATTTGGCCGCAAATATACGGAAAACTTTTGGATTGGCGTGCAATTCCCCCGCGCATACTGCAAGACTTTGTGCGCAAAAAAAAGATTTTTTCCCGCCGGTCGTCTCTTGTCGCGCGCGTTCCCGCCGGTGTGGCGGATAAAGCGTGCGATGGCTCCGCACCGTGCGCCCCTTTCGAACGAAAAGTCCGCGCAAAAAAAACGACCCCTCCCGCTGTTGGTGAAGACAGCGGGAGGGGTGCCTATATATATAAGGAGTCGATGGCTCAAACGCAAGGCGAGCCCATTCGATGTTCGCGATCAGTGCGTCACGATGAGGCGACGTGCCACGCGGGTGCCGGGTGTGGTGATCGAAAGCACATAGGCGCCGGCCTTAAACTGTGCGAGGTCGATCACTTCCTCGTGGGCTTGTTGCACCCCACTGAGGTGGCGTTGCAGCACCGCGCGTCCGTCGAGCGTATAGACCACCAGGGTGGCTTCGCGCTCGGGGTTGTTGAAGAGCACGCGCCAAGCAGCGGGCGTGCGCGAGATGCTTACCGGTTCGAGACTGGCCGAAGGACGCGCCAAACCTTCGAGTTTGCCGAGGCGAAGGGCTTCTTTCAGTCCCTCGTAGGCATCGACCAGACCATAACCATAGTGGCTGTCCCAATCTTTGCCCTTCATGTCAGCGTGCTTGCGCGAAGTCTTTTTCAGAATCTCCATCACCTGCTCGTGCGACAGGTGGGGATAAGCCTGCAACCACAGCGCAATCGTGCCGGCCATGAAGGGAGCCGCTTGCGAAGTGCCTTCCATCAGACCGTACCACGATTTGTCTCGCCCTCTGCCTACCGAAGTCGTCAGGAGCAAGTCTTCATCGCTGGAATCGAAGCCCTCGGCCAATTTGTTTTGCGCACTGTTGATGAGCGAACCGGGAGCCAACACGGCGGGTTTGAGATAGTTCTCGTTGAGGAACGGGCCGTTGGACGAGAAACTGGTGATTTGTCCCACTTTCTCCTCGCTGATCTTTTCGCCCTTGTAGTCGGTGTTCGTGGCATAGGCACCTACGGCGATGGCGCGGGGGATAGAAGCCGCACCTTCGCCCACGATGTACTCGTCGTCGGCTTGGAGCGTTGCCGCCTCGTGGTCTTTCATGGCGCGCTTCGAAACGCCGGCCGAAAGACCGTTGCCGTCCACCCACACGTGGAGATTTTCGGCCTTTTTGTTGTCGGCTTTCGCCGTGATCTTAAAGCCGATTTTCATATTGATGTCGTCGGTCGCTCCGTCTTCCTCGTCTTCGTCACCGGGGAGCACGGCATTTTTCCAAGCCGCGCGGAGATCCAAGAAATAGCGGTGCAATTCGCGGTTGTTGTTGGCGTTGACCACGCCGAGCTCGCTGCTCTCGTCGATCACTTTTTTCCAATATTCGGCCGTTTGCGGGAGCATTTCGCCGCCCGAATAGAGGAAGGGCGTGATTTCGAAGTGGGTTGCGCCGTCGGCCGCGCTGCCCCAGATGTCTACGTTGGTGTAGAATTGATCTTCCGCCTCGCCGTCGATCACACTTTGGAAGTCGACATCGACCAACAAGTATTTGGTTTCGCCGGGCGCGAGAGTGGCTTGCGAATGGATGTGCAGATCACCTTCGTTGCCGATGGCCGCCGTGATGAATCCGCCGCGGCCGTCCAGGAGTTTGTCGATGCTTTGGTCATAGTCTGTCGTGCCGTCGTGAGGGCCCGTTTGGCTGCCGAAACTCATGTTGACCACCCAAGGTTGTTTGGCCTGTTGGGCATATTCCTTCACGAATTTCACATCCTCCATGATTTCCGCGTCGTCAAACGAGGAGGGAATCATGATGATGTCGGCTTCGGGCGCCACCCCTTTCAGGCCGGTGTTGCCGACTTCGCTGCCCGCCGCGATGTTCGTCACGTGCGTGGCGTGTCCCGTCTCGGGTTTCGCGAGGTCGGTGCCGGTCGGGATCACAGCGGTGGGGCGGGTGTCCTTGTTCTCGGAGGCTTCGCTCGAATAGCCCGAACGATCCCAGAGCATCTTCACGCGCGAATTTTTCGACGTGGGGTCGAGAAACGCGGCGTGGCGGAATTCAAAACCTTGGTCGATGACGCCGATCACGACCCCGCGGCCGGTGAAAGGGGTGTCGAGACCCGTGCCCGTGTGCACCTTGGTTACGCCCGCATCGGCGCGCGCTTTGTTGAGCGAAGGGCGGAAGCGACGGGGGAAAGTGAGGCGTTTCACCTCGGGAAGGGTCGACAGCGTGTCGAGTGCCGCGGCGGGCACGGTGGCCGTCACCATGGCGTCGGTGATCACGGTGGCCGTTCCGCCCAAAGCCGTGATGTGCGCCGCCACGTTCTCGGCCGCGCCTTCCACGGTCGAGATGCTCAGGCGCAAAGGCGCGTTGACGTTCACCACACGGCCGCGCAGGCGGAGGTGCGTGTCGCTACTGTCGGCGCTACTGCGTGTGGCACGTGCCAGTGCAGCGCGACGTTGTACGATTTGGCTGATCGCTGCGTCCATTTTGCCGGACGGGGCGGCTTGTTGTGCCGAGCCCTGCAGCGCGTAGCTCAGGCCACCGAACAAGAGGAGGCCAAATAACGGAAGACTATTATGTTTCATTGAGATGAGAATTGATGCGAATTTTGCCCGAAAAAAAGGGCTTGACGGCGAAAGTACGCATAAAATATGAATTGCAGGGGCGTTCACCGCGGGAGAATGCGCAAAAAAATGCTTTTTCACCCCTTGCGAAGAGCAAAAAAAGCCTCGGCCGGCGCACCAATTCGCCGAAAAACGACGAACGGTGCGTGCGCTGCGCTTAAGGCTGTGCCGCGGTTTGCGCCGCGCGGCGGGCGATGCCTTCGGCCGCTGTGAGCCCCGTGAGCCAAGCCGCCGTGAGGTTGTAACCGCCCGTCACCCCGTCGATATCGAGCACCTCGCCCGCAAAGAAAAGTCCCGGCACGTGCTTGCTTTCCATCGTCTTGGGCGACACGGACGAGAGACTCACGCCGCCGCACGTCACAAATTCGCCCTGATGGGTGGTGCGCCCCGTGATGGCATAGGCATCGGCCGTGAGCACTGCGGCCAAGCGGTTGAGTTGCTTGCGGTTGAGTTCGGCACAGCGCCGGTCGGCCGGCACTTCGGCGCGCTCGAGGAGCAACGCCCACAGCCGACTCGGCAAGT
>QWCW01000180.1_pt1 | contig 26819 bp, 22 predicted proteins | sample 1972691 | NCBI WGS metagenome assembly QWCW01 (sample SAMN09866698, study PRJNA288562) | Human oral metagenome isolate pre2_saliva, whole genome shotgun sequencing... | reverse complement strand
TTCACATACACCGCAACTGCTTTGTTTAGTGCTGATAAGCAATATGAAAAGACATGGCGCATTGATGCTATTCCATGGAGCGAAAGTAACCCAGAGGCATTCGCTGGTCTACATAATCAAGGTAACAGAATACTTATCATCTTTGATGAGGCATCAGCTATTTCCGATAAGATATGGGAAGTAACAGAGGGTGCATTAACAGATAAGGAAACCGAGATTATATGGTGCGTGTTTGGAAACCCTACACGTAATAGTGGTAGGTTTAGAGAATGTTTCAGAAAACATCGGAATTATTGGACTACATATCAGATTGATAGCCGTACTGTTAAAATCTCTAACAAAGCCAAATTGCAAGAATGGGTAGATATTCATGGTGAGGATAGCGACTTTGTAAAGGTGCGTGTTCGAGGGTTATTCCCTAGTGCATCTGATACACAGTTTATCTCCGCAGAAATAGCGGACGAGGCGCAAAAACGAGTGTACAAGGTTGGACAGTTTAATAACTTACCAACGATTATTGGTGTAGACCCTGCATGGACTGGCGGTGATACGTTAGAAATAGTAATGCGTAATGGCTACTCTATGAAGTGTTTGGCAACTATTGAAAAGAATGACGATGATATGCGAATGGCACAACTCATCGCACAATTAGAGGATGAGTACAAAGCAGATGCGGTGTTCATCGACCAAGGCTACGGCACAGGTATTTATAGTATTGGTAAGTCGATGGGTAGACGATGGCGGTTAGTTGCCTTTGGTGGTAAAGCACCTAATGATATGTACTTGAACATGAGAGCATATATGTGGGGTGAGATGAAAGAATGGCTAAAAGAGGGCGGTTCTATTCCACCTACAGACCAAGGCTTATATGACGATATAACAAGTCCTGAGGCTATCATTGATAAAAACGGCAGAATACAACTTGAAAGTAAAAAGGATATGAAAGAACGTGGCTTACCATCTCCAAATAAAGGCGATGCATTAGCCTTGACCTTTGCGTTCAGGGTCAATAAAAAAGTGAATGTAGGGAGTAGGGTTCATGCTAATACAGAGTATGATCCATTTAAACGATAAGGGGTGATTAAATGTGCATGAAAAATAAGATGCCTGACACACCAATGCCAGCACCAGCACCAACTGTACAAACAGATGATGCAACTACAATGACTGGTGAAGATTGGTATGCTAAAAAGCGTAAGGGCAAACGTGGTTATGAAAGCACAATTCTTTCCACGGCAACAACTGGCACTAAGAATACATTAGGGGGTTAATGATGCAAGGAACTATCCTATCAACGCTTGCTAGACAACCGACAAATGCGATGCCTAAGAAACGTGATTACACGAAAATTAAGGCAAAGTTTAATGCTATGTTCAACAATCGTCAAAAGTATGTTGCTAAGTGGAAAGATATTCGAGATTATCAACTACCTTTCCTTGGGTTATTTGATGATGAACAAGACCAATCAAAAGTCTACACCGATAAGATTAATAATGGTGTGGCTTGGGAGAGTTGCCAAATCTTTGCTAGTGGTGTAATGAGTGGCATGACACCGCCTAGCCGTAAATGGTTCAAGCTGACATTAGAGAATACTGACCTAGCAGCTAATAGTGATGTTAGTAAGGTACTTGATGAACGTGAAGAAATACTCTATGCAGTATTTGCTAAGTCAAATTTCTATAACGTGGTACATCAAGCCTATATGGAGTTACCATTTGGACAAGCGCCTATGTCAATCATGCCTGACCCTAAGTTTGGTGTAAGGTTCACATCTTATCCAATCGGTACATATGCATTAGAGTGTGGCAGTAATGGTGAGGTAAACACCTTTGGTAGAAAATACCGAATGACTGCAGACCAGCTTGTTGAAGAGTTTGGTTATGATGCTTGTACTGAACAAGTAAAACGTGAATATGACGATGGCAAAGGTAATGCAACAACTCATGTTGTGTGTTGGTTGGTAACACCTAATAAAGACCGCAATGGGAAATTAGGCAATAAGAATATGCCTTACTCATCCATTTATTGGATAGAGGGGAGTAACTCCGATGAGGTACTAAGACATAGTGGTTTTGAGGAGTGGTCTATTCCTATTGCAAGACACACCACACATGATCTAAGCGGTTATGGTAAAGGGTGTGCATGGTTCGCACAGTCCGATGCACAGATGTTACAACTTTTAGAGAAAGATTTAGTAACGGCTATTGAATTAGGTATTAAACCACCTATGAGTGCTACATCTGATGTGATTGGTAGTGTAAATCTATTTCCGGGCGGTGTAACGGAAGTTGATACTGGCGGTAAGGTTGAACCGATATTCAATGTAGGTATTGATGTTGCAAACGTACAAGCTAAGATACAGTTTGTATCTGAAAGCATTAAACGTGCCTATAGCGCTGACTTATTCTTGATGCTTGATAACATCGATAGCGGACAAATGACCGCACGTGAAGTTATGGAGCGTACACAAGAGAAGATGCAACAGTTAGGTCCTGTAGTTGAACGCTTACAAAGTGAGTTTCTTAACCCAATCATTGAACGTACTTATGGCATCCTAGATAGGGCTGGAATATTTCCACCAATCGATGAACAAACTGCTGAAATGCTAAATGGTATGGATGTAAAGATAGAATACATATCTCCATTGGCACAAGCACAGAAAATGTCCTCATTGGTGAACATTGAACAGTACTACGCTTTCATAATGTCATTAGCACAAGGTAATGCGAACATCGTTCAGAAATTCAACTTTGAAGAGGCAGCTGACATTTATGGTGTAAACCTTGGTGTGCCAGCTAGGGTAATTCGTTCTAATGATGATTATCAAAAAATTATGGAACAACAACAACAAGCACAACAAGAGCAAGAGGAACAAGCACAAGCGTTACAAATGGCACAATTAGCACCTCAAATGGCTGGAGCAGCTAAACAAGCAACAGATGCAGCCAATGACGGAAACCCAGTAATGCAACAGTTAATGGGTATGGGGGTGTAGATGAAAACAAAACAAGATTATATTCGTGATCGTGATATTGATGCACTTAACCACGTACTAAGTACTGAACTTGGTAGGTGGTTTTTTTGTAGGCTTTTAGACAATACGGACATTCTAAAGCGTTCGTTTACTGGCAATTCAGAAACCTTTTTCAATGAGGGTAAAAGAAGTGTAGGTCTAAAGTATATGCAAATGCTTGGTGCTATCGGTGATGGTGTTGAGGGTGTACTCAAATACCACCAAGCACAACTGGAATATATCAATCAACAAAAACTATTTAAAGATTTAGAGGAAAAAGGTGAATGACTATGGCAGAAGATTTAACGCAAAGCACGAATGATAACACAACGAGTGCAGATAGTAGTACACCTACTACGGATGTTAACACGAATACCCCAGACACAATCTTAGGCGGTGGTAGTGCTGACACAAGCAGCAACCAAGAACCACCTGCAGAACCTACTGTATATGACTTTACACAAGCCTTTGATAGTGGCGAAGTAGACCAAACAATCGCAGCTGACTTTTCTAAGTTGCTTAATAGCGTAGGTGCTACACAAGACCAAGCAGTCGAGATGGCTAAGTTTGGTAATAAGTACGCTACTGACCTTGTAACTGCTTATGAAGAGAAAAGACAAGATGCTTTGATTGAACAGTATAAAGGTTATGCAGAACACACAAAAGAGGTATTAGGTAATAAATACGATGAAACAGTTGGTAAAGCTGCAACTGGTGTTGAAGTTGTAGAAAAGGCAATTCCTAATATCCGTGAGTTGCTAGCCGAAAATGGCTTAGGTAATCGTGTAGAAATTATCCAACTATTCGCACAGATTGCTGGTATGGCTGGTGAAGATAATAACGCTGGTGGCGGTCAACCAACTGGCGGTACACAGTCAGAAGATGCAATCAGAAGAAACTTATATCCGAGTATGTTCAAATAAAAGGAGAAAATAATTTATGGCTACAATCGGAACACAAAACCCTACTTTAATTGATTTGCAAAAGCGTATGGATCCTAACGGAAAAATCGCACAAATCATTGAACAATTAAACCAATCTAACGAAATCATTCAAGATATGACAATGATTGAATGTAACGATGGTACATCTAACAAAACAACTGTACGTACTGGCTTACCTGATGCTACATGGCGTATGCTTTATGGCGGTGTACAACCTAGCAAATCTACTACAAAACAAATTACCGACACTTGCGGTATGCTAGAGGCTTACTCCGAAGTAGATGCTAAGTTGGTTAAGTTGTCTAATGACCCTATAGCGTTCCGTGCTACAGAAGATGCTGCATTCGTTGAGGCTATGGGTCAAGAAATCGCACGTACACTTTTCTATGGTGATGAAAGCACACCAGAAAAATTCGTTGGTTTATCCGCACGTTTTAACACATTAGACCCTAAGAAAGCTGATAGTGCTAAAAACATTATCGATGCTGGTGGTACTGCAAACCTTGCATCTATGTGGCTTGTAGGTTGGGGTCCTCTTACTGTACATGGTATTTATCCACGTGGTACAGAGGCTGGCTTGCAACAAGAAGATAAAGGTAAAACAACAATCACTAAGCCTGATGGTTCTTTATTCGAGGCATATCGTACTCACTTTGAACAAAACATCGGTTTGTGTGTGCGTGATTGGCGCTATGTTGTACGTATCGCAAATATCGATATGAAATCCATTAAGGAAGATATTTCCGCAGGTCCTAACTTGATTAACTTAATGATCCGTGCAGAAGAAAAAATGCAATCTCTTACTGGCTGCCGTCCTGTATGGTACATGAACCAAGAATTGCGTACATTCTTACGTTTGCAAAAGAACAAAGTACATGGTTCTACAATCACAGAAGATATGGAAATGGGCAAAATGGTTACACGTGCTAATGGCATTCCTGTTCGTAAAATCGATGCATTACTTTCCACAGAAGCACGAGTTACTGCTTAATTAATAGGGGGATAAATATATATGATTATTGATACTCAAAATACATTCTTTTTCAAAAAAGACATTACAACAAACACTAACTCCGATGTAGTGATGAATGGTAATGGTGGCGATGCAGACCCTAACTTATTCCTTGTAATTCGCATCGATAAAACAGTAACAGGCACACCTTTATTTAATGTGTATACATCTGATACTGAAAACATGGCTAATGCGGTATTATTACATGGCATTACTATGGCTGCTAATGCTCCAGCTGGTACAGAATACAAAGTGCGTTTGGCTAATGGTGCTAAGAAATATATCAAAGTAAACGCAAATAACATGACTGGCGGTCAAATCTCCGCATTCTTAACAAGTGGCATTAACATTAAATAAGGTGGATAATATGGAATACGTTGCAAAAGTAACCCTTTATCATAATACAAAGGGTCTAATTGAAGAGGGAACAACAGTTGAATTTACAAAAGAAGAAGTGGCTGAATACGATAAAGACTACTTCAAAGATTTGTTTGAAACTGTTGGTGCAGAAGAAACCGCTGATGTAGATGAAGAAAACTCTACGGAAGATAAACCAAAGGCAAAAGCTAAAGGTAAGAAAGCGGAAGAAACTGCTGAATAATTGAACGAGGGGGTATTTTGCCCCCTCTTTTTTTATAGAAAGGTGGAAATATGACACCTACGGATATTTGCAATCGAGCGTTATCGCTTATCAATGCTGGTCGCATCCGTTCTATGACGGAAGAAACAGAACCTGCTAGACAATGTAGATTGCATTATGATCTAACACGTAGAGTATTGTTAGAGCAGTTTGAATGGAACTTTGCACGTAAACGTGAACGTGCGGTATTGTCCGAACACAAGATTGATGGTTGGGGTTATGTATATGCATATCCTGAAAAATGCGTTCGTATCCTTGCGGTAATTCCACAAGGCGAACGATACCGAGCGGAAAAGCAACGTGAATATGATGTTTATTTGACTGATAACAATACAAAGTACATCGTATCTGATGTACCATTGATGCACATTGATTATGTGTACGATATTACCGATGCTGATGTAATGAACCCTATATTCGTTAAAGCGTTGGTGTGTAAGATGGCATCTGACCTAGCTATGCCATTGACTGGCAATAGTGGTTTGTTTGACCAATCGTACAAGTTATATCAAGCAGCATTACAAGAGGCAAAATCTATGAGCGCTAAGGAACGTAGACTAGATATGCCTTATGTTTCTAACTATATCAAGGCAAGGAGTTGGTAATATGCAACCGATGTTTATCGGACAAGTCGCATTTACTACAGGTGAGGTATCGCCTGATGTATCTAGTCGATTTGACTTAGAACAATATAAAAGTGCATTACTACTTGCTGAAAACGCAGTCATTCGACCTTATGGTGCGGTAGCACGTAGGCAAGGTTCACAGTTTATCGGTTACGCTAAGTACAATGATAAACCAGTTAGATTGTTTGAATTTACTACGAATAAGAACCAATCATTCATGCTAGAGTTTGGTGATAGGTATGTTCGAGTGTGGCGGAATGGTGTGTATACAAATGTTGAGGTAGCAACACCATTTGAGGCGGACGTTGTAGGCGAATTAAACTGCATCCAAAGTGGCGATGTAATGTTTATTTGTAGCGGTAAGTACCCTATTCAAACGCTATCACGATATAGTGATACTGACTGGCGAATGAGTGCGTATAAGTTGACCGAGCAACCTTACGATGAAATAAACACAGATAATGGACACACATTAACTGTTAATGGTGATACGATCACATCGACAAAAGACCTCTTCACAGAAGATATGGTAGGTAGTGTCATTCAGATTGCCTACTATGTAGAGGCGGTACACACTAAGTCCGCTGGCGAAGTGGTAGAGAAAAAAGTTAGAAAAAATTATTTTACTGCATCATCTACCGAGAAAACCTATAATAATATCAATTACAATGTTGGCACGTTTAGTACTGATACAGAGTTATCATGGAAATTCACAACACACGGAACATGGGAGGGTACTGTAAAGTTACAGATTTCTAACAATGATGGTCAAACGTGGAAAGACTACAGAACGTACACATCTAAGAATGATTACAACGTAACTGATACAGGTAAGATAGAGGCTGGAGCAAGGCTTAAATACATCTCCGATATTAAAGGTGGTTCTGTAAATTGCGACTTATCCATTTTGCCATTTACCCAATATGGTATCGTTGAGATTAAAAGCGTAACCGATGCCAAGAACGCAAAGGTTAATGTTTTAAATGGCATTAAAGAGGGTGAGCCAAGCCATCAATGGAAGTTAGGCAGTTGGAATATGGGTAGAGGTTATCCAAAGTTATGCACATTCTATCAAGACCGATTTGTAGTTGCTGCCACAGATAGCAAACCTAACTATATTTGGTTTAGCCGTACTGGTGATTATCCTAACTTTGGGGTTGAAAAAGTAGGCGGTACAATCACAGATGATAGCGCAATTACATTACCAGTAATCAATCGCAAGATGTATGAAATCAGACACCTTGTACCAGCTAATGACTTGATTGTACTAACAAGCGGTAATGAATGGATAGTTGATGGGAGTAAGACTATTACACCTACTAACTGTTATTTAAAAACACAAACACAACGTGGTGCATTGAAATGTGAACCACAGTTTATCGGTAATCGTTGTGTGTTCGTTCAAGAGCGTGGCGGTACTGTTCGTGATATGGGTTATTCCTATGAGAGTGATAACTACACAGGGCAAGACCTTACACTATTTGTTAAGACTTTAGTAAAAGGTCATGTGGCGGTTACAAGTGCTTATGCACAAGACCCTGACAGTATTATTTACTACGTTCGAGATGATGGGCAGTTGAATTGCTTAACCTACATACCTGAACAAAAGGTGTATGGTTGGTCGCACTTTGTTACTAATGGTAAATACCGATATGTAGAGAGCGTGGCAGAGGGCGAACAAGACACAATCTATTTTGTAGTAGATCGTGTGATTAATAATAAGAGTGTGAAATGTATTGAACGTAGTATTCCGTTGTACACAGAGGATAACTCCGATGTGTTCCTAGATTGCTATGTTAAAGTCGCTAATTCAATTAAGACTGATTACATAAACGCACCTCATCTTGTAGGGCAGATGGTAGACATAGTAGTTGATGGTCAACAGATGCCATCTAGGGTAGTACCACCAACTGGTGTCATTAAATTAGATGGCAAAGCAAATGTAATTACTATTGGGTTACCTTACACTACTAAAATTAAAATACCTAGCGTAGAGCAACAAATAAACGATGGCACATTGCAATGTAGATTGGTTACTATAACACGAGTTGCATTGAGATTGTATCGTTCCTATGGTGGTAGCGTAGGTAAAACATTTGATGATGTAGATGATTTAATCTTAAAACCTAAATCGCTATTTACTGGTGATACTGTAATAGTACTACCTAAGATAGCAACTAGCGTTAATACAAATACAGAAATTTGCATAAAACACTCAAAACCTTTCCCATTTAACCTGTTAGCGGTAACAAGAGAGGTAGAAATTGGCGGTGGTTTCCCAAATGTTCATGGAATGTAATATTTGCCCCTCTAAGCACGTTTCTTTAATTCGTGAGTTATATATCAACTTACGTTCGATAGATGCCTTAGAGGTTAAATATATCAATCGAAAAAATTCGAACTACGGCGAAAATGACTTTGTGAATGATATTCTTGGTGAAGATTATCAAAGTCGCATTGTTATTGATAATGACAAACCATTATGTGTGTATGGGGTATCGAACACATCATTAAATGGGATGTATTGCATTTACTTTTTGGGGAGTAAAGATTTTGAACGTAGTTTGACATTACAAAAGCAATTTATAAAAGTTAGTAGAAATATCATTGGGGAATGGTTACATACTAGGGAAGTACTTTTTAATTACATACACAAAGAAAATCACCGCACCATTAGATGGCTAAAGTCTTTAGGTGCGGTTATTCATTACGATATTAACGATGGGGATATGGTTTTATTCACATTGAGAAAGGGGGATGCGAATGTGTAACCCTATTGCATTAACTGCAGCAAGCATGGTTGGTACATTGTTTACGCAACACCAACAAGGTAAGGCGCAAGCTGCAATGTATAACCAACAAGCAAGGGTGGCAGAGGCGAACGCACGAATAAGTGATCGCAAGCAAGAACAGATTGCAGACCAAGCCTTGCAAGAGCGAGATAAAATGTCCGATAAGATGCGACTTATACAAGGGCAGAACACGGCAGAAACTGGTGCTAGTGGCTTGATGATGGATGGTACACCATTACAACTTATGGCATCTAGCTATGACGAGTACAACAAGGATATTCAAAATTGGGAAACTAACAAGAATAACAGTATCTACAATGAATATCTTAATGGCATGAACTACCGCAACGAGGCAAGCACCGCACGAGCAGCTGCAAGCAATGCTAAAAAACAAACTAGAATGGCAATGCTAGGTACGATATTAAGCGGTGCATCTAGCATCTATGGTCTTAAAGGTCAGTATGGCGGTAGTAACATTAAAGCTAATACAAACTACTACACACCAAATGAAAGTGCATTGAAAGCAGCTGGTGTATCAAATGTTAAGTTTGTTACAAGAGGTGCAGTTAGAAATAATAGGTGGGGTATTTAATGAAGTTAGTTAATTACAATGGCGAACAAAAACTAAATACCATAAGCGGTGGTGTTCAAGCTACTGGAAATGAATTAGCGTTTGGCGGTAATCAACAAGGCTTAAAAGGTACAATTAATGCCATTGATAATATTAACGCACAGATGCAAAAGCGACTTGATGAAGATTTGAATATCGCATATATGAACGCTGAAACAGATTATAAGAATAGAATATCTTATGAACTGACAAATAAAGAAAACGGCATTCTTCATAAAGAACTAGATGGTGCTGCTAATGCTACACAACTGTTTAATGAGGCAGAAAGCAACATTAGGCAAGATGTGTTTAACAAGTTACCTAATAACGATAGATTGCGTGAGCGTTTTCTTCAAATGGTGGAGAAAGACTATCACGCAAATAATATGCGTGTACAAGTGCATGAGCGTTCAGAACGTGAAAAGTACAAGGATGTAACATTTAACAACAATGTAAAATCATCTGAACAAATAGCGGTATTAGGTTATAACAACCCTAACATTGTATCTAATTCTCTTAACACCATTAAGAATAGTATTGAAACTATGTATGGTGATAGGGGTGAAGAGTTTGTAAAAGCTAAATATCAAGAAGTGGCTGATAGAGTAGGCGGTGCAATCATCGATGAAACAGTAACACGAAATGATATTACTGCAGGTCCACAAACAATCGCAGCACTAAGAGAAATGGGTGTAAGTGAGGGAATATTATCTAAAGCTGCAGTAGCCATCGATAAGGTAAATACGCAACAAACAATAGATAAACGTATTGTAGGTGATGTAGATACCTATGGTGAAGATGATGCTAGTATCGAAAAAGGTGCTGATGCATTTATTGCTAGTCTACCTAAAGCAGGACAAGGTGGCAATTTAAACGTAGCTGCACTTGATAGTGCGGTTAATGAACAGTTGGGTAAGCCGTATTTACTTGGCGGTGATGGTGGCGAAAGTACTGACTGTGGTAAATTTACGCTTGATGTGTCAGCAAAAGCTGGTGTTACTCTTAATTATCGCACCGCAGATGGACAGTACTTGCAAGCTGAACAAGAGGGCAAACTTATACATGATGTATCGCAAGCACAAAAGGGCGATTTAGTATTTTGGCACGTTCCGAGTAATGAGGCTAGATGGGCAACTAGCGATGATCCAAGTGCAGTTAATTCTGACGATAAAGCCTATAAAGGTGTAACTCATGTAGGTGTTTATATGGGTGATGGTAAAGTTGCACAAGCTGGTAGTGGCGGTGTGTCTATCGTAAGTACTGATATATATCCAATCGTTGGTGTAGGTAAGTTTAGCGGTAGTGCTAAAGGCTATACAGACGGCGAACTCTTACAAAAACGAGAAGAGTATATGAAAGCCTATAAGGTGGAAGTATCAAAACGCAAGAAAGCAAGGGCAGAGGCACTAGCACGGCAAAAAGAGGCTATTCAACTACAACTAATAGAAATGGGTAAGAATGGTGCATCTAGTGGTGAAATGGCTAATTTCTTAGATAATGCTATTGGTGATAACAAAGAATTGACACTAGCATTTGGTTCACAAAGAAATCAATTCATGAGAGCAAATGAAAGAGAACAACAAGCTGCTAACCAATCATGGGGAATGAATGAAATTCGTTCCATGCTTGGAAATAACAGACCTCAATCAGAAATTTTTAAGTTTATCGATGATAACCATATTAATTTATCATTAGAGCAATACAACTCATTGCGTAAAACTCTTAATGACCGTGATAACGGAACTGGTGATTATGCACCAGAGTTAGCTAGTGTGAATTATGTTCTTAACGATAGTTTGGAGAATATGAACGAACAACAAAAGGGGTTAGCACGGATAGGTTTTAAACAACAGATGGGTGCGTGGAAAGCTAAATTTGTAGCAGCCGAGGGGAGAGAACCTACAACTGGTGAGTTAGATTGGGCTGCACATGAAATAGCTGGGCAAACAGTAATTCAAACTACAAATGTAGAACACTTTTGGCAAAATGGAGATAATTATAAAACTAATACATCAATGGCTATATTGGCTGGTGATGGTGTGGTTGATTGGAAAGTACTTGGAGATACACACTATATAAGACTTTATAAGTCGAATGGTGATTTTGAAGATATTGACGAGGGTACATTCCATGCTAGGTATAATATTGAGGGATAGGTGGAAATATGTCTAATAACCCATGGAAAATTGAACAACAGAAAATCAACCCATTTATTAACAAGGATGGCGATCATGGAGAGTTAGGCACACCTGTTAATGGAGTTGTAGGTAATGCGGTAGATACAGTCAAACAAGTAGGTAATGCATTAGGCAGTTTAGCCGATGCACCTTATCTAGTCGATACAACTGGTAGCGGTAAGGATAGAACCTTACAAACTGTATCTACCATTGGTGAGGCTTTAAAAGAAAACCCTATTGTAAACAACCCAGCCTTACAAGCTGCATCCGCACGTTTTATCTATGCAAGTAATGATGCGGTAAAAGCTAATGCAGCACTAGACTATGCTAATAAACTGAACATAGGTGCTGATGTTATCTTGAATAGCGGTGAAACAGGGTTTACGAGAGCAGCTTATCTTGCTAATCAAGTAGATAGAGGGCGAACAGTACAGTCGCTATATGATGAGTACCCAGAGTTATACAAAATTAAATATGGTTCACAATCAGAGGCTATATATAGTTTAGACAATTTACAGTCCATTAAGTCTACTCATGGTATATGGGATAGTATTCAACAGAATGTATGGTCTATCAATGATCAGATGAAATTGGGCGATGCTGGTTATGAATTATCCAACACTACAGACCCTAAGAAAATCGAAGAATTAACAAACGAAATTCAACGATTACAAACTAACCTTTCAAATTATCGTCATGCAGATGGTATGGATATTGCACAATCGGTTATCGGTGAAACTGCAGGGCAAGGCTACATGATGGCTAAACAAGGTGGTGTAGGTGCAATAGCTGGTGCAGTTGCTGGTGCATTAATTGGTGGCTTGGCTACAGATGGTGTAGGCGCTGGTGCTGGTGCTGCTACTGGTGCTAAATGGGGTGGCGGTGCTGACATGGCATACAATATGTACAAAATGTCATTTGGCAATAAGTACATTGAACTCATTCAAAAGAAAGATGCGAACGGCAACCGAGTATACACAGACCAAGAGGCTAATCAATATGCTATGTCTTACGCTGCTATTGATGCAAGTATTGAGTTTGCAGCAACTGCAGCTATGGGTAAAGCAGTTAAAGCTGTAGCACCTAAAGGCATGATTGCAAAAGCTATTAGTGCTGGAGTTGGTGATACAGTCAAAACCTTTGATAGAGGTATTGGTACAACAGTTGCACAGATGGCTAAGAACTCCGTCAAAGCTGGTTTGCCTGAACTCTTTGAAGAGGGCTTGCAAGATGTAAACGAAAAGGTACAACACAACCTAACACGTAAGGATAATGACCTAGAGGGATATTATAGCGTAGGTGATATTGCTATTGGTTCGCTAGATGCAATGAAACAAGCATTACCAGCGGTAATAGGTTTCGGTGCTATTGGTGGTGCAGTAGGCGGTGTGCGTACTGCAAAGGCTTTCCGTGATTTTCAAAAGCTAACACCAGAGCAACAACAAGCAGCTATCATTGCAGAGCAAAACCGCAATGGCGCAATCATTATGGATAATGTTCGTAAGGATAGTACAACCAATAAAATCGCAAAAGAAAACCCTGAACTATACGGCAAAATCGTACAAGCACAGGGTGATAAGATTGGTGTGTCTACACAATATGTAGATGTAGCGGAATTAGTACAATCTGAAAACGGACAACTGGCAATTCGTGATATGGTTGATAATGGCTTGGTTACACAAGAGGAAGTGAAAGCAGCTATCGAGGCAGATGCACCTGTTGAAATTCCTATTGGTTCATATGCACAAGTATCAATGAACTTATCCGATGAAACAGTAGATGCATTAAAACAAACCTCTTACTTTACACGTGGTGGTATGTCTTTGGCTACACTAGAACGTGCAAAACAAGAAGTAGATGTAGCTAAATCGGTATTGAAAGATGATACCTCTAAACGTGCGGAACGTATCAAGGATGATATTATCCGTAATGAATTTGAGGGTGCATCTGATATAGATCGTAAAGTACTTAATGAGGTACTATCTGACCCTACAAACATTAAACGTAACTTCAATAATTTATTGCATACGTTGAAAGAACAATACAGAGAAACCTATGCTAGTGATTTTGACAATGCAGATAAATCTATCAATGATGCGGTAACTACTGGTATTGAACCACAATGGCTAACTGATTATAAGGCTAACAATGGTGGTAAAGCACCACGTACTAATGCAGAACGTAGACGAGCGGCATATGAGTATAGCCGAGCAACTACAACGGCAAGCCTTGATGGTAACGCTGATGCATTAGCACAATCTGATGCACATTATGCAGATATGGAACATATGCTAATGCAAATCGAAAGTTTAGAGGCTATGAAAGATAAAGTCTTTGAATTGGCGAATAATGATATAGCATTACGGATGCAATTATCTAAAAGTGGATATGATGTATACAACGAAGTAGTTAAAGCTATTAGCGAAAGCACGAATAGAAAACAACGTGAAACTGCAAAAGCAAATGCATTATTGATGGCACAACACGCTGATATAATGGCACAATATATGCGACAAATGGGCAAAGGTGGGTATACTGCTATGGACTATTTGCGTGATAGTGTGCGTATCAACATGAATGCTGTTTTAGAAAACCAAAAAGGGTATGCGCAACCATTGGTAATGCATCAAAAATTACAAGCCGGTATAACTCAATGGGGAAAAACGCTAACTGATTTACAAAACGGAACGCTTAAACAAGGTGTAAATAAAATAATGTCAGCACCTTTAGTGTTTAGCACAATTAAAGATCCTGACTACAAATTTACAACTGGTGATGTTTATATAACAACGAAAATGCTTAATAAAGTATTTTCCACTAAGCATGCACATAAGTTTGACTTGAATGTTATGAAACAATTACCGGGTGCGTTATCTAATCCGATTGCAATATTCAAAAACTTTGACCCTGTTGCTAATGCATCGGTAAAAGGTGAAATTATTGCCGTTGTTGAATTAAGAGATACGCAAAATAACCTTGTTCATGTGCCGTTGGTTTTTGATGTTCAAAGCGGAAGAAATAGCTATCAAACTAGGGTTAAAAGTATATTCCCTAGAGTTAATACTACATGGTACTCTAATGCGATAAATAATGGCGATTTGTTATATGTTAATACAAAAAAAATAAACCAACTAACAGTCAATAACGTCCAATCAAGCGGACAAATGAGTGTTAGTTGGTCTAATATTATTAATAGTATACCAAACGAAAATGATTTAGACAAGCTCCGAAAGAAACATAATTATCAGTATTATCAATCCGCATGGCATGGTTCACCACATGATTTTGACACATTTGATTTAGGTGCTATTGGTACTGGTGAGGGTAATCAAGCACATGGATGGGGCTTGTATTTTGCTAAGAAAAAATCAGTATCTAGGAATTATCAAAAGGAATTGTCTAAGCGATTAGGAACTACAAATCCGAAATTATTCAAAGTTGAAATTCTAGATGAAAAAACAATGCTTGATGAAGATAAATATTTCAAAGAGCAAAATAAAGATGTTGTTAACAAAATAGTATCAGCAGTTAACGATTTAGATATTGATAAACGTAAAGCTTTATTGTCTCACTATAAAAAACATCCATCTTATCCTGTTAATAAAGAGTATGAAAAAATACTAGGCAAACTACAGAGTGTAAAGCAAGATAGGGAATATATAGTTGAGGCTTTAACAAACAATGTAAATAAGATAAAAGAAAAAATCGCTAGAGAAGCTGCTACTGAGTACGGATATAACTTTGACGAGTTGAAAGCGGATAATACATTTGAAATGGCTAAAAAGCTAATAGGTGAAATTAATGAAAAGTTATCGGCACTAGAAAAAGAGAAAGAAGTTGAGGGTGCAAAAGAAAAAATAAAAGAAGATAAGATCTTGGAAAGTATCGGTGATACATTTACAAAAACACCATATACAGGAAGAGATGTTTATGTTGCATTGTCAAAAGCATTTGGCGGTGATAAAGGTGCATCTGAATTTTTAAACTCAACTGGTGTTAAGGGCATTACATATGATGGATATACAGACGGACGATGCTATGTAGTGTTCGATGATAAAGCAATTAAAGTCATTGAAAAGTACAACCAATCTATAAACGGCATGACAGAAATCATGAAAGATGGTGAACGCATTATCAGCATTTTTAAGACAGCTGATAGAAGTACATTCTTACACGAAATGGGTCATGTTTTCTTTGATGATATACAAAAATTAGCATCTATGGAAAACGCACCTGAGCAACTTGTAACAGATTGGAACAAGTTGAAAGAGTGGAGCGGTTGGGTTGATGGTGAAAACGTAGACAATACGAAAGCACATGAGAAATTTGCACGAGGTTGGGAAAGCTACTTGCGAAGTGGTGAAGCACCAACAAGTGCATTGCAAAGAGTATTCCGTCAATTCTCCAAATGGCTAACATACATTTATCGTAGCGTTCAACGATTAGGTGGTGAAGTACCAACTGATATTAAAGATGTTATGGCACGTATGCTTGCAACCCAAGAGGATATTGAGGCATACGCAGAGCAACAACAGTTAGAACAGTTTGAGAAAACCGAACTGTACAAGCAACTATCAGAACAAGACCAAGCACGTATGCAGTCCTACATTGCTGATGTAAAAGAGAAAGCAAAAGAACGTGTAATGCGTAAGTTGATGAAAGAACTTGATAATAGACCTATTAAAGAATGGGAAGAAGAAAAGGATGCTATCCAAATTGAAATCGAAAAACGATTGATTGAACAATATCCTATCTACAAAGAGCATCAACGATACAACGTGTTTGGTGCTGGTGCATTGAAAGATACACAGTACAACTCTATTGAAGAACTAGAGAAAGCGGAAGTAGAACAAACTGGTGCTACATTTAACGATGCTATCAATCAAGAAATGGACAATGCGAAAGCAGAGTTTATGAGAGATAACAATGTAGGCAAAACCAATGAGCAAATCGCAGAAGAAATCTTGCTTAGTACCCAAGGTCAAATGAGATTAACCGAAGAAGAAAGTAAGATTATTCAACAATCTACTAATCGTGAACTAGCGAAGAATTGGGAATTGTTAGAACGCATTCGTAAACTAGACCCTAACGCAGAAACTATTAATACGGAATTAGACGAAATCGAAAAAGAGGTTAAGCCTACTAAGTACGATGAGTTGAAAGCTGATAAGAAAAAAGTAGATGCTGCATTGACTGATGCTACTAAGGAACTTGAAAAAGCAGAAGATCGTATCAAACGATTGGAAGATGCATTGCAAGACCGCATCAATAATGTACGTTCTATTCGTGGTGCTGGACTTGGAACGATTTCAGACTACATGAACAGAGCAAAAAAAGAGTTGGGTGAATTGCCTATCTCTAATGCTATTCAGTTTAAAACATATCAGAATAAAGCCGTTACTGCTGGTAAAAAAGCAGATAGAGCATTGGCAAGTGGTAAGGTTGATAAAGCACTAGGATATAAACGTGAACAAATGCTCCAACAAGCGAGAGCAAGAGTAGCATTTGAAAACTTTGAAAAGTCCAAGAAGTTGCGATTGAAATTGAAACAACAATTACAACGTATGACTAGACCTAAAAACCCTATTGCTATTGAACCTAATATGCGTTATTTCTACGCACACATGGCATACCAAATGGGTTTAACTAAGTATGACGGCTTACCACCTACTGATGGTTTTGATATGAATACAGTATTATCCGCACTTGATGTGGATGCACTTATTCTTAACCAACAATCTATGGTTCAATTAGAACCTTGGATAGCTGAAATGTTCTATGCTAAAACACCTAAATCATTTAAATCTATCACGATGAATGAGTTGGAAACCTTAGAGGAACTCATGACTGGTATGTATAAAAATGGCAGAAATGAGTATGAGGGTACAACTATACTAAATGATGAGGGTAAAAGCGTATCGTTTGAAAATGCAGTACAAGAAATCATCGATGAGGCTACCGAAACATTTGGTGGTGCAACTGGTGATGTGTTTAACATTCTTAATAACCAAACGAAAACAGATGCAGTTAGTGGCAAGTTATATGCTTTCCACCTAGCATTGATGAAAGTTGAAACATTCCTAAGACGAATGGGTGGCGGTAAAAACGGCTTTGCAGTTAAATACATCTATGACCCAATCAGCCGCGCAACGCAAGCGTTCAATGAACGTAAGGAAGTATCAATGCGTAGATTGGCTAAGGATGTAGGAATATATTCCAAGCGTGAGTTATTCAATATGCGTAATGAACATCTATATACAGTTGGTAACTTGTATGGACTTACTAAAGAGCAATTAATCATGATTGCCCTTAACTGGGGTACAGAAAGTAACCGACAACGTGTAATGGAAACTACAAAGGCAAATGAAGTTGAAATTGAACGTGCGTTCCAAGAACACATGACTGATAAGGACTGGGAGTTTGTTATTCGCACATGGGATCATATCAATTCATTCTTTGATGAACGCAGTAAGGTTCAAGAGGAACTCTATGGTAACCCATTAAAGAAAGTAGAGGGTTTGACATTCTCTATCGGTGGCAGAAACATTGAGGGGCAATATTTCCCTATCGTGTATAACCCTAAAGTCAATGCATCTGTTAGCGACAACCAAGTTGAAGATATTGCAAAAACTATGGTTAGTAGTAATGCGGTTTGGGGTACTGGTATGAGTGCTACTAAATCACGTTTAGATGTGGTTAAGGATAAATCATTGTTGCTAGACTTTGATGTAATTCCTAACGCTATCACAGAGGCTATTAACCACGTTACAATGCGTAAAGCTGTTACTGATGTTAATAAGTTAATCTCTAATCGTGAACTACAAAACTACATCGTTGATAAGTTTGGTGCTGATACTTACCAATTCTTGCGTACATGGGTTAGAGATAACTGGCAAGATGAGGCGGCTAAAACAAACGATATAGACCGCTTAATTCTTACATTGAAAAAGAATACATCAACCGCAGTAATGGCTGGTAGAGTATCGGTAGCGTTACAAAATGCGTTAAACATTCCTGTTGCGTTCTATCGTATCGGTGTAGGTAATACTATTAGAGCCATCAATCATGCTGGTATTGGTTTCTATGGGCACGGCACAACTACTTATAACAACACTAGAGATTTTGTATTAGGTCAATCAATCTTCATGCGTGAGCGCATCCAAACATTAGATAAAGACTTGAAACAAGGTTTATCTATTGCAGGTAAAGGCTTGCGCTTGGGTGATACAAATGTTGGTGGTTATAAGGTAGAACAATTAGCTGACATTCGAGATGATATAAATCAAATGGGGTTCAGATTACTTACAGAAACAGACTTTGCATTATCTATTCCTGTATGGAAGTTTGCGTATGATCAAAAGCAAGCTGAACTATTTGGTAAAGAGGGTGTAAGTGCTGAATGGGTAGAACAACAATCGATTGAAGCTGGCGATAGAGCGGTGCGTGATATATTTGGTAGCGGTGATACAAAGGATGCTGCTGCTATTCAGCGTTCACGTTCTACATTCACTCAATTATTCGTTCCATTCTATTCCTACGCTAATACACTTTATAACATCATCACAGAGGGTAACTATGCACGTAAGGATAATGGCGATTATGCAAGGTTCGTTAAGATGCTATGGTGGACATTGATTTCACAAGCAATAGGTATGATGGCTTATAAAGCCTTAACGAATGGTGATGATGATAAGCCTGAAGATTTAGCTAAGTCATTTATCGAAGAGTTAGTTTCACAAGGTACTATGGGTGTACCAATCATCCGTGATATGTCAAATATGGCTATGAAATACATTCTAGGTGAAAAGGTATTCAATAAAGGTAATAGCGTTATGGCATTAAGCATCGTTGAGAAATTCTACGATTTAGGCAACGCAATTATGAGCAAAAACAAAGATGGTATAGATGTAGGCAGAAGTTTCAGTCAGTTAGCAAACAGAGCAACTGGGTTTAGTGATACTGTAACTGATGGCTTATGGACATTAGCTAAATTTGGTTTCACAGATACCGATGCATCACTAGAGGATGCAATCATGGCAGTAGTATTTGATAGACGATTAAAAACTAAAAAAGATAAAAAGAAACATTGATAAATAAGGACTATCCATAATGGGTAGTCCTATTTATATACATTGAAAGGGGATGTTAAATTGACACCAGAAGTACTAAAACCATCTGTAGTGTATCAATGCGATGGGATAAATAAGAAGTTTATTTTCCCATATGATTTTGTCCAAATCGAGGATGTTAAACTAACTATCGTTGATGAAGATGGCACAGAGGCGGTACAAGTAGGCAACATTGATTATGACGAAAGCACAAAATCGGTAATTTACCCAGCTAATGGGGATGCACTAGCCGTAGGGCAAAAGGTTATCTTAGAACGTAAGACACCTATTTCACAAGATATGGACTTGCCTGATGAATATCCGTTTGAGAATATCGAACACGCAACGGATAAGATTGTACTTATCTTACAAGAAATGAAAGCTGATTTAGATAGATCACTTAAAATTCGTGTAGATAGTGATAAGAATGCAAATGAAGTTGCAAAAGATATTGTTGAGCGTTCTGTAAAAGCAGCTAATGATGCTATGAATGCTATGAATGTAATTAGTGAAAAGTCAGATAAGATTAACGCTAACGCAGACATAATCAACAGATTAGGCGAAGAAATCAAAACCATTGCCTCTACTGTTGATGATAAATTGGCAACGGCTAATACGGCACTTGATACATCCTCAACTAATGTTGCTACGGCAGAACGATTAGTGAGAGATGCAAAGGCTTATGCAGGTCAAACAACTGTTGATAAACGAGATATTAATAATCTTGTAGACCAAGCTAAAACCTTAAAGAATGACATTGATAATAAACAAACCTCTATTGCAAGTAATGCTATCAAGGCAACAGATGCAGCAAAACGTGCAGAAGTCGCAGCAAGTAAAGCGGAACAAATCGCTTTGCCTAATGGCGGTGGCTTAGTTACAAAAACCGAGGCTGATGCAAAATACCAAACTAAAGATAGTTTGTATGGCATCGTTTCCGTAAAAGATTTTGGTGCAATAGGCGATGGTGTGGCCGATGATACTGCAGCATTTAAACGTGCTAATGACAATCTTAAAAATAAGATATTGTTAGTACCTAATGGTATCTACAAAATCAATGAACATCTAACTTTCAATACAGTTGATAGTGTCATGGATATGGGTACATACAGTAACATCAAGCCCTTCTATCCAACAGAAACACCTATGCTTAAAGGTTCATCTAATATCGCCTTTGTGAAAAACATTCAATATGGCGATGAGGTAAACCAATGTCAGGGGTTCACATACAACGATAAAAAGAATGTATTTGTACTAGCTTGTATTAGTGGCGATGGTAACAACCAAATATTCTATGAACTTAATTCGTCCACGTTTGAAATTGTAGGCACGTATAAATTTAATGACCCTGACAAGATGGGGCATTGTAACACTATGTGCTACAACAAATACACGAACAAGATTTATCTTGCAAATGGTTTGAAGAATGGCAATAACCTTACAGTACTTGATGCGGACACCATGCAATATGAACGCACTATCACATTAAATGAACGTGTATTCAATATTGGCTATGACCCAATCACACGGACATATGTAAGCATCGTACCTATTAGCGGTCAACAACGCTTGCGTGAAATCAACTTATACAACGATGATTTCAAGAAATTAAAAACATATCAAGTCGATTATGAATACGATGATTTCAATAACAATGGTGCTTTCATGTTAAACGGCTGCATCATGAGTGCAACGCTTGGTAGTTTGGTAGAATGTACACCATTTGGCACAGTTAAACAGATTATTGAAATCAATAGAACTACTGAAATTGAAGACATTGCATATTGCAATGGAAAATTCTATTTTGCAGTTTTAACAGAAAAACCAAACAAGCGACACCAAGTTGATATTTATGTTGGTGATCCAAACAAGGACTATCAAAACTCAATCAATACTGCACGATTGGCAACGCTTGATTACTTGAAACTAACAGGCGGTACATTGAACGGCGCACTTAAAATGGCTAATAATATATTGATTGAGGGTTATAAGCCTGATGGGCATGGTGTTGGTATGGCTAAAGTTTCTACCGCTGGTAACGTAGAACTTGGCGATAACTCCGTTAATACGTTTATTAAAGGTAAGGAATTTAAACACTATGATGGTACAGATAGTTTCACAGTACTTACTACCAAACATTACGGAACGGCTATCTATAAGAAAAAAGATGTGGATGATAACTTTGTTAAGAAAACAGAAGTAGACCAATTAGGTTTTCCATATTCTAAAATTGAAACGGCAACAGATTGGAATACATTCACAGAACAAGGTGCTATTGAAATCAACTTTGATGGTGGTGCTAATAACCCTCCACGTAGCCACAAACAAGGGATGCTAATCGTAATGAACTTTGGCAAAGGTGCAATGATAGACCAAACATTCCATGCGTTCAATGGCGAAACCTACCACAGAATGTTCATGGCTAATCAATGGAAATCTTGGGGTAGAGTACAAACATCCTTGAATAGCCGATTGAAATTGTGGAGTGCTAATGGTGGAAACGAGGTGTATGTTGAATAATGCCTAACTTAAAAGTTAAGAAAGGGAACGATACACTAACATTTGAACTGACTGATAACTTGCGTGATGTAGGCGAAAAACGATTGCCGATAGTTATTAATGGTAAAACATATTATGCACGATTGGGCGGTGATAAAACCGCCCTTGTGGTGCAACGTACATCAAACGGAAGTAAAAGCTATGTACAAACTAGCCCTATATTATTCAATACTTGGAGATGGGGAAAAGTGCCTTATGACATTAGGGGTACAGAAAAAATGTTTGTGTACTTACCGAAAGGAAAATATAGAGCGACTGTGCATGGTGGGTATGACAAAACTAATGAATTTACTATAGCTACATCGCAGGATATTGAAGTTAATGTTTCCACGACAGGTAGAGATAATTTTTTAACAGGTACTGTTTTCAATATAAATGGATGGAGAGATACTGTAAGTTTAACACGGCATCAATTTACTATAACTATTGAACGAATTGGAGAGTAATCATGATTGAAGTTTTTTTTCCGCCTTTTATGGTTGAAGTTTTTAGTGTAAGCGAGGCGGTGAGAATTTCACTAGCCATATTTACAAGTGTTGTTTTAGTGTTTGTTGATACATTGTTGCGTGTCTTAGTCGAGGCACGCAATTTTAATTTGGCTACTAATAGAGAAATCACATTCAAGAATATGTTCCTAGCGATCATATGGCGAGGATGGGCGAGTGTTGAAATCGATGGACACCAACGCAGATTTCTAGTAAGTGGAAAACTACGAGCAGATATGACTAAGAAATTAGTTAAATCTTATCCATGGTTATTCCTCTTATCGTTCATTCTCTTAACATTGCCTGATGTAGACATACCAATGTTAGGTCGCATTGATGTATTCCTATCTACATTGATGTATCTAGTACCAATCATGGTTGAGTTAGCATCGATTGTAGAGAATATGATTGAACTTGAATTAGTAGAAACTAGATGGTTTAAACGTGCGATGAGTTTGGTTAAGGAATTGATAGCGTTCGTGAAATCAATAAAGGATGCGATTAAATGAAAATTAATTATGAGGACACTATAACCTTAGTAGCACTTGCAGCCGCACTAATCATGACTATTTACTTAGAACAAAAGGACTTGGCAAGTGTAATAGTTGGTGTATTAGGTGGTTATATCGGTGCTACTGGTGGTGTTAAGCGTTCCCAATATATGAATGGGGGCAGCAATGACAAAGAAAAGGAGTAATTACAATGGCTGAATTAGGACAGTTAAGTGCTGAATATGAAAGTAATGGTGATCCAGCGTGTGTATCTAGTGGCATCAATGATGCTGGCGGTATCTCTTATGGCACATATCAACTAGCAAGTAATTGTGGTAGCGTTGATGCATTTCTTGGTTGGGGTTTAAAACAAGGTGGCTTTTACACAGATTATGCTAGGGCATTAATTGATAGCGGTGAAATCAATTCTGATGGGTTCATTGCTAAGTGGCAAGAATTAGGCACAGTTGATGCGGTAGGCTTTGAAAAAATGCAACATGACTACATCAAGTCCGCATACTACGATGTAGCGTGTGAGTACCTAAGACAGAATATGTTTAACGTAGAGAAACATTCTGATGCATTAAAGGATGTAGTGTGGAGCAGAGCGGTACAGTATGGTACTGGTGAAATCGTTAATATGTTCAATGATGCATTAAAGCTAATGGAAAAAGCATTGAATATTGAGTTGCCTAACTTATCTTATATTGATGATAAGCGGTTTGATTATGACCTTATCGCTGGCATCTATGATACGTGCATGAGCCTTGAATGGAATAGTAGCGCATTAATGGATAGCCTAAATAATCGATTTGCCGATGAGAAATTCAAAGCGTTAAAAATGCTAATGAAAGAGGTAGAGGGGGCATAGGTGAATGTTTTATCTACGTAAGGTACTAACTTATATCAAAACACATAAACGCACCATACAGGTCATAATTCCGATGTTAGTGTTCCTGCTCATTTGTATGGGATGCTATCACATATACAAACAGAAACAAATTGAAAAGCCTGTTGTAATCACACAACAACAATCTAAATCACCTACAGAATTGTCAAAGGCAATTCATGTAACGGAACAACAAGCACAAGAGGTTATTTCCATAAAGGAAAGAACTCAACCAGTAGCGACTTATTACACACAAGCACCTACAGTTGAAGTTGCTGCAGAAAAGGTGAAACAGGATATTGCACATAGCAACCCTAACTTGCCTAAAGTGGCCACAGAAAAATCTGATAGAACCGCAGTAGTGGCCAACACAGACGAGCAAAAAGTCGATGTGTATAAGATTAATTTAAATAAAGAACATAAGATAAAAACTGGTGTTACTGTGATTGATAAAAAGATGTATGAAACTATCGGTTATCAAGCTGGTAGAGTTGAGATGCTAGGGCATTTTGAGGGAACACAATTCAAAGGTGGTAGTGTACTTTATACAGTAAAGGCATGGTGATCTAATCTATCTCCGAGTTGCACGGCTTGCAACAATCAACTGTTAGTTGACAGTTGGGATGTATTGGATGAAAGGAAAACATTATGGCACAAGTATTTACATTCGAGGGAAAAACACATCAATTCGCAGAAGATATTCAACCAAATCAAGAGGGGTTATATATGGCAACCTTGGTAGACCAAGACAACGTGCGTTGCGAAATGTGGTTTGTTAATGGTGAATTGCACCGCTTAGTAGAATTAGATAAATAAACAAATTGAGGGTAGCGTAATTGCTACCCTCTTTTTTATTGCCGTCAAAAATTCGTCAAAAAATGAATTTTAAATATTGTGTTTTGTGTAAGTGGTTTTGATAAACCACGATATAAAACTTTGATTATTACAACGTATTTTGAATTTTGAAATAAAATTAAGCAATATAACCTTTTATGATCGACAAGAATGTAGATACACCGCCAACTGTAGAAAATCTATATAAAGAAGGCTATCTTACAGAACATGTTAAAACTGCAAAAGATATTTGCATTTACATATGTAGTTATATTAATAGCTATACAGTAGTTATATTTACATTAATATATGTACAGTTGATTTTATGGAAGGACAAGGTATGAAAGGGACTCATTATGTTATAGCACTGATCGTGTATTTAGCATCCATTGTATTGCCTATTATACTTTCATCACGAGCAATATCCTTTATTCACGTTGCTTTGTATGCTGTATTTTCACTCATCATCATAGCAGGTGCTACCATCGATATGCATTACTATATATTGCCTGATGAAGGGGCGTTAGTGCTTGTTTTAGGTGGTATAGTGTATAGCCTTATAAATGATAAGTCTATGCTTATAACGATTATAAGTGTTATGAGTGTAGGTGCTATTACATATGGACTTCGTCTTATGAGTCATAAAGGCTTTGGACTAGGCGATGTGAAATGGTTTTCTGCTATTGCCATGTGGCTTACGCCGTGGGAGATTGTATGCTTCTTTTACGTAGCCTTTTGTGTTGGTTCTCTCTATCTCTTACTAACAAGCTATCGTAATCGATACATTCCATTTGGTCCCTTTCTATGCTTTGGTGGTTGGTGTGCCTTACATGGCGGATCCTATATGGAGGTGTTGTACCAATGGTTAAGGCACAACCTATACATCATCAATACGGTTCTTTGTTAGCTGAGTGGATTATTGCAATTAGCTTATTTTTACTTCTTATTTCTATGTCTTTGCCCATTGTAACAACGCCTAGCCGCTATACTCTAAATGGAAGTACTGAAGAAGTAGTATATATGTTAAAAAAGGTTCAACTTTGGTCTATGCTTGGGCATAAGTCTAATGGAAAAGGGCGTATGTTATTCATATTAAATAAAGACAGCTATACCTTAGAGGAGGATGCTCATCATCATACAGTTAATATATCCTTACCTGCAGGGATTGAAAATGTACAACCCTTAACGGTTATCTCTTTTTCTTCTCTAGGATTACCTTATGATGGAACGGAACTTATTTTACGGGATCGAGAAAGTGGTGAGAGAAATCGTATATGGATATCTGTACAAACGGGACGTATTCGATGGGAAGAAGTACACTAAGGGCTTTATGTATGGAGATGCCCTAGTATCAACAGCTATTATTATGTTTATCTTGCCTGTTATATTATCTGTATTTTGGATGGCTACCTTAACAATCTATAAGGCTTACTATTGGGATCATATATTACAAGATACCATAACATATGTAGAAGAAAGTAAGTCTACGTATTATCAAACGGGACATATTCAAGAAGGTATACATAACTCTCAATTTATTATGAGTCCCAGTGAATCGATTACATATAAATCACATGTAGAGCCTATCGTAGAAAATGGCATTGTCCTACAACGATTAACTGTGCAGGCCATAGATAAT
>QWCW01000169.1_pt1 | contig 27103 bp, 13 predicted proteins | sample 1972691 | NCBI WGS metagenome assembly QWCW01 (sample SAMN09866698, study PRJNA288562) | Human oral metagenome isolate pre2_saliva, whole genome shotgun sequencing... | reverse complement strand
TCTTTCAAGTATCGCAAAGTCGTCAGTCGCCTTTTATTCAATTAGCAACTAATTCTCCGTGGTCACATTGTGGTGTGATTGTAGAGAAGGAAGGAAAACTCTATGTGCTTGAAGCTTCTAATGTTGTCAAGCTCACTCCACTAAAAAAGTGGATTGATAGGGGTAAGATGGGAAGGTATAAGAGAAGACGAGTACTGAACAAACCTGTCAAAATTAAGTACGCTAAATACCTTGGTAAGCGTTATGATTTAGCCTTTAAGTTTAATAATGACAAGTACTATTGTTCAGAACTTATATATGACATCTATAAGGATCAGTTTGGTATTCAACTCGCTACGCCCAAGCCTATCAAGTCTTATCATATCTTTGGACTTGGTAAACTAACCTCATGTCGCTTTGTTTTCTTAATACATTTCTATAAAACAAACTTTGCTGTCACTCCTATCACTCTAAATAATCATCTAACTTATTAGTTTACAGTGTGATTACTTGAAGTGTTAAAAGTGACAGCAAATGAAAACTAAACTTTTCTTGTAAGAAGTGTATTAGTCTCTTGCTTTTTTCAAGCCCTTCTCGCCCCATATATTATAAGTACTTACCCCCTGTTCCCCTGTTACTTTGTCTCCCTTCACAATCAACTTGTTCACTCGTCAACTCGTCTTCTTGTCCACTCGTCCCCTTGTTACTCTGTCTTTCTTCGCAATTAACTTGTTTACTCGTCCACCATTCCCTTGTCAACTTTCTCCCAAGAGTGTATTATTTACGTAATATCCTCCCTTTCCTATTGCTTATTTGTTTTTTTTTATTAACTTTGCCTAAGTTCGCAAACAACAGGGGGCTTACAGTCTGAATAACAGCCCCATAGTGCCATTAACCCTGCCCCTTGAGACGGCAGTTAAGGCATGACAAAAGAAGAATAAAAACCTAACTATTATGTATAAGCAATTACTATTCGGTTTACTATTATCGTCATTAACAGCGACACCGATACAAGCTGATAACCATCCTACGGGAGGCTATCTCTTCGGTCAGGCTACAGCACCAACGGGTGATGAGTGGCAGTCGCCAGATGCATTGGGCTACAATAAGTTGCCTGCTCGTGCCTTGTTTTCATCCTTCTCATCCGTCAATGAAGCACGGAAGGTGCTGCCAGAGTTCGCAAAGGATTACCTTTCTCTCAACGGAGAATGGCATTTCCACTTCGCAAAGAACCCTGATGAACGTCCAAAGGACTTCTTCGCAAAAGGTTATGATGATAGTAAGTGGGATCGTCTGCAGGTGCCTGTAAGCTGGAATATGGCAGGTATTCAGAAGGATGGAACGCTGAAATATGGTGTACCAATCTATGTCAATCAGTGGGTTATCTTTAAGTATAACATCGAACCAGGCGACTGGAAGAAGGGTGTTATGCGTGAACCACCAAAGAACTATACCACCTACGAATATCGTAATGAAGTGGGTTCATTCAGAAGAAGTTTTGATATCCCAGCCAACTGGGACGGCAAGGAGGTCTATCTGAACTTTGATGGTGTTGACTCCTTCTTCTATCTATGGATTAACGGCCATTACGTAGGCTTCTCAAAGAACTCTCGTAACACGGCACAATTCGATATCACACCTTATATCACAAAGGGTAAGAACGAGGTGGCTGTTGAGGTTTACCGCTCATCGGATGGTAGTTTCCTCGAGGCGCAAGACATGTTCCGCCTGCCTGGTATCTTCCGTAACGTGAGTGTTACGGCAACGCCAAAGGTGCATATCGCTGACGTGAAGGCAATCCCTTCCTTTGAAGATGGCAAGGGCACTATTGACCTCAACACAACACTGCAGAACCTTACGACAAAGAAGGCAAAGGACCTCCACCTCCGTTGGAGCATTTATAAGAACAGACTCTTTGCTGACGACAACGAACTCGTTGCAACCTTCGAGGATACGAAGACGAGGACCGCTTGTGGCAGCAATGCCCAGACCGACCTCCGGCAGACGCTCACCCTGAACAATGTGGCAACGTGGACGGCTGAAGCGCCAAATGTCTATGTCCTTGTTGGCGAGCTGTTGCAGGGGAAGAAGGTTGTTGAAACCATCAGTTTCCAAACTGGTTTCCGTACCGTTGAGATTAAGGATACACCTGCCAGTCAGGACGAGTTCGGTTTGGCTGGAAGATATTATTATATCAATGGTAAACCTGTGAAACTCAAGGGTGTCAACCGCCACGACACGAATCCATTGACGGGTAAGGTGATTTCTCGTGAGCAGATGGAACGTGAGATTATGCTGATGAAACGTGCGAATATCAACCACATCCGTACCTCTCACTATCCTAACGACCCTTACTTCTATTATCTCTGTAACAAGTATGGTATCTACTTGGAGAGCGAAGCAAACATCGAGAGCCATGAGTACTTCTATGGCAAGGCATCGCTTTCACATGTGCCAGAGTTCCAAGCAGCCCACGTCGATCGCGTCATGACAATGACACGTCAGTTGGTCAATCAGCCATCCATCGTAATCTGGAGTCTTGGCAACGAGGCAGGACCAGGTCATAACTTCGTTGTAGCTTACGACTCTTTGAAGGCTTACGATGCATCCCGACCCGTTCAGTATGAGCGCAATAACGACATCGTGGATATAGGTTCTAACCAGTATCCAAGTATTGCCTGGACTCGTGATGCCGTGAAAGGAAAGATGAACATCAAGTATCCTTTCCACATCTCAGAGTATGCCCACTCAATGGGTAATGCTGTCGGCAACCTCGTTGACTATTGGAACGCGATGGAGTCAACCAACTTCTTCATGGGTGGTGCCATCTGGGACTGGATTGACCAGAGTATGTATAACTACACAAAGGATGGCAAACGTTACCTAGGTTATGGTGGCGACTTCGGTGATACACCTAATGACGGCCAGTTCGTTATGAATGGTATCATCTTCGGAGATGAGCTGCCAAAGCCACAATACTATGAGGTGAAGAAGGTTTATCAGTATATTGGTACAAGCTGGAAGGATACGAAGACCGCTACTCTGGACGTATTCAATAAGAACTATTACACGGATGACCTCAGCAATTACGCTATGTCGTACGAGTTGACAGCTGATGGCGTACGCGTAAAACAGGGCGAGCTCGAACTTGGTAGCGTACCCGCACGAAAGCATAAGAGCATCACGATAGCAGGCCTCAACGAGGGTCTCGACCCTAACAAGGAGTACCTCCTTCACGTTACCTATCGTCTCAAACGTGACATGCCATGGGCTAAGGCGGGCTATATTCAGGCTGAGGAGCAGTTGCCTGTACAGGTAGCAGCGGTGCGTCCTGCCCTCGACGCAAAGGGTAAGGTGATGATATCTACCGTGAAGGATAACAAGTTAGCCCTTTCAGGTAAGGACTTTACGACAACATTCGACCTCTCTAAGGGTACGATTTATAACCTTCAATATGCTGGTAAGACCATCATTCCTGATGGTTGTGGACCAGAATTGAACGCCTTCCGTGCGTGGGTCAACAACGACAACTGGGCTTACGAGGATTGGTATGCGAACGGTTTGAACAACCTCCAACATAAGTGCACTGACTATACCACCCACGTTAATGCTGACGGCTCAGTGTCAGTGGTCTTCAACGTTGTGTCACAAGCACCTTATGGCTATCGCCTTGAGGGTGGCAATGCCAACTGGAAGAAGCTGATTGAGTACAAAGAGAAGCCTTTCGGCAAGGACGACTTCCACTTCAATACGCAGGTGGTTTACACCATCTTCCCTGACGGAAGTATAGAGAGTGAGAGTGCAATCACAAGTAATAAACCTAACCTGACACTTGCGAAATTGGGTTATACCCTTCGTATTCCTAACCAGCTCGGTCGTCTGAACTACTATGGTCGTGGTACCATAGATAACTATCCCGACCGCAAGACGGGTCAGATGATTGGTATCTATGCACAGCCGAATGTGAAGGATGAGTTCGTTGCCTTCCCTAAACCACAGGACACTGGCAACCATCAAGATACACGTTGGCTCTCACTGACGGGTGACGATGGTAACGGTGCGCTCTTCGTGGCAAAAGATAAGATGAGTTTCTCAGCGCTGCCTTGGTCGGATAACACCATCGCCATGGCTAACCACCCACACGAGTTGCCACAGAGCGACTACACCTATCTACACCTTGACATGGCTATCACGGGGCTTGGTGGTAACAGCTGTGGACAGGGTGGTCCGCTGAAGCACGACCGTGTGATGGCAACGCCACATACCTTCGGTTATATGATTCGTCCTATGTCTGCGGTCAAGACGGACGCACTCGTGCGTGATGCGAATGTAAGTCTGAAGGGTGCTACCCCACTGACCATCGTTCGAGATGCGGAAGGCAACGTGACAATCAATGCAAATGGAGCCAAAGGCGACATCTTCTATCGTATCAATGGTAGCAAGAAGGCGGTGAAGTACATGGGAGCAGTGAACCTACATGATGGTGGTACCATCTCAGCGTGGACGAAGGAGAACGATTGGCTCGTTGCTTCTCAAACCTTCTCACGCATTGAGAGCATCCCATTGTCTGTTGTCTTTGCCTCAAGTCAGGAGAGCGGTGAAGGTGATGCAAGTCACTTAACTGACGGCAACCCAAGCACTTACTGGCACACGATGTACTCAGTGACAGTGGCAAACTACCCTCACTGGGTCGATTTCGATTGTGGCGGTATGAAGACCATCAAGGGCTTCACCTATCTTCCTCGTCAGGACAGCAACAATGGTAACATCAAGAACTACAGCATCCAGGTGAGCAACGATGGTAAAACATGGAGCAAGCCTGTTGCTGAGGGTACCTTTGAGAATAACCGAAAGGAGAAGACCATCCTCCTCACCACCCCTGTCAGGACCCGCTTCGTCCGCCTGACAGCCCTCAGTGAGCAGAATGGTCAGGACTTCGCCACTGGGGCAGAGTTTAAGGTGTTGGAGAAGTAAAAAGGGAGGGGTAAACAAACGGCCAAACAACTGGCCAAACAACTGGCCCCTCCCCCTTACCCCTCCCCCAAAGGGAGGGGCGTAATTACCGAGATACCCCTTTGGTTAGTTGACGAGTTGACAAGTTATATGTAGCAAGAAATACAGCAGACGGAGGATATCATAATTATGAATTGACGGAGATTATGAATTAAAATGTTCCTATGTTACTCTGTCTTAAATTACCCTGTCAACAAGCAACTTGTTAACTCGTCAACTTACAAACTCATCAACTTGCAAACTTGCCAACTATAAGCCTCCGCACCATTTATATTAATGCTTGAAGAGGAAGCTTGTCAGGGAAAGCGCGTTTATATTACCATACAAACACAGACCATCTTGCTAAATGACTAATCTTTCAGACATGCCAAAAGAATCACAATTTTTGCTCTAATAGCAAAGATTCTGATTATCTTCGTATTACGCAAATAGTTCGGTATTTTTGCAGTAATTTTACTCAACATTTTACAAGCAAATTGTTTCCTACACTCCTCCCCTCTGAAGGGGATAGTGGAGTGAGGCTGTATTGTCTTTAACAGCCACTAAAATCATAAAATATAGGTATTGGCGTGTAAAGAAAATATCTATAACTTTGCATAATTTCTACGCCTGACGCTAGTCAGGATGACGAATTAATAAATAAAACAATATAAAATGAACAAAAAGATTATTTTGATGTTAGCCTTCATGCTAACAACCCTTTCAACGCTACAAGCGAAAACAGCTTTAATGATTGTAGCTCACGGATCACCAATGGAGTCATGGCGTAAGCCCGTATTAGACTTAGAGCCACTTGTGAAACAACAGGTTGCAGAGGGGAAACTAAAAGGTATTGATATTGTAAAGGTAGCCTTGATGGAATATACCGAGCCTTCAGTGGCATCCGTGGTAAAGGCATGCGAAGCAGAAGGTGCTGACACCATCTTTGCACTCCCTATCTTCATCGCACCATCCGGTCATACAGAAGAGGATTTGCCAAACATCCTTGGTCATAAATACAACCCTTATGTACGCGAAGAGCTGGCTGAAGAGAAGACGGAGATGGTACACACGAAGACGCCAATCATCCTCGGTCCTACCTTCTATTATAGCTACCTCTTAGAGAAGAGCATGCACGACCGCATTCAGAGTCTGTCAAAAGACCCTCAGAACGAGGCTGTCATCTTCCTCGCACATGGCGATGACGAGCGCATAGGCTTTTGGAAGGAGGTGCTTAACAACGTAGATAAGTACACGAAGGAGAATACGAAGATTAACTATGTTGACCATGCACTCATTGAGATGGGACACAATTTTAGTAATGAACTGATGCCATTGCTCACCAAGGCTGCCCAGAAGAAAAAGCGTATCATCGTACAAGGAATCTATCTCACCTCTGATGTGAAGCGTATGGCTGACCGTCACAAGATGCAGGATGTGCAGAAGGAATTGGTGAAGAAGACTGGTGCAGAGATTATCTATAGCCCAGACGGAATTCTTCCAGCTTCTACCTCTCGTGTTGTAGAGTGGATTGTAGCCCAGACAAAGCAATGGGTAGAAAGCAAACGATAAATTAAAAGAAATGAAAAAACTGTTGGGATTGGGTGTCCTCGTATTGACAACCCTTTTCATCAATCCTATTGAGGCAGTGGCACAGCATCAGAAGCTCTATGGCTATGTCACTGACGCTAATAACGAAGCCCTCATTGGTGTGACTGTCCATGTGCAGGGCACGAAGATAATGACAGTGACGGATGCAACTGGACGATATCAACTGAGTGGAGATTGGGGAAGTGGGACACCGATTTCCTTCAGTTACATTGGTTATAAAAAACAACAGCTGAAAGATGCTGGCCGCGAACGCATGGACGTGAAGATGGTTGAAGCCGACAACCAAATGGGTGAAGTCGTCGTAAAAGCCAAAAGCAATATCAACGCCATCGACCTTCGTGCGAAAGCTGGTATCGTTGAGAATGTAGATATCAAACGGCTCACTGACAAGCCAATGATTGACATGGGACTTGCCCTTCAGGGTATGGTGCCGGGCTTGAACATCATCAACACAAGCGACTTAGGAAGTGCACCACAAATCAGAATCCGTGGTAACTCATCCTTCCGATGTGGTAACACGAGCAACGAACCCCTGTATGTCCTAGACGGAAAGATTATCACGGCAGAGACGTTCTACAACTTGAACCCACAGGACATAGCAAGCATTAAGGTGCTGAAAGATGCTGCTGCCTGTGCCTTATATGGTATAAAAGCTGCCAATGGCGTTCTTGAAATCACTTCGCAGCATGGTTATACCGGGAAGATGACCCTCTCCTACAGCATGGATATGGGCTTGACACTTCGTGGCCGTCGAGGTATCAAACTGATGGATACGGATGAGAAACTCGAATTGGAACGCTTACTACAGAACCCTGCCGCACCGGGCTATTTATACAGTCGTGACTACTACGAGCGTTACCATGCCGCTGACCCGAACAAAGAACAACTGATTGCAGAGGGAGAACAGCGTCTGGCAGCCCTTCGTGCGATTCATACCGATTGGTTCAAAGAGCTTATCCACAACAACCTCTATCAGAAACATAACATCAGTATTAAAGGAGGGAACGGGTCAACAACCTATTATGTTTCAGGGAACTACACCTACCAGGGTGGACGAATCGAGGGGAACGACAAACGACGTTTCAATGTCAGGATGGGACTTGACCAGCAGTTGGGGAAGATAGGCTACCTGATGATAGGCGTTTCGGGCGGATATGCTAAGAGCAATTCACCGAATGGTACAGACTTCGACCCCACCTCACTCGTTTATAACCTTAATCCTTATGAACAAAAAACAGGTCAGCTTTTCTCTTATCCTAACAGGACCTTTAATGACTTGATGCATCAATATCAGAGCGATGCAACGGATAGGAATGCTGGAGCCGACATTAACATCACACTCACTCCATGGAAGGACCTTACCCTAGCTTACGTGGCGGGGCTTGACTTCTTACAAAACGATGTGCATCGTTTCACGCCAGCCTCAGCCTTCTCAGAACAAAACTCGGGCATCCCTGTACTTGCACAAGGCATCTACAGCCGTACGAAGGGTACGACAACAAATATCTCGAGCAACCTTCGTGTGACGTACAACCATGTCTTTGCTGATGTTCACGATGTGACCCTCGGTGCTAACATGGACTACTATGGCACTAATTCAGATGCAGTAGGCATTGTTGGTTATGGCGTTGGCAATATCGATGCACCATCAGCCATCAACAACTCCCTACAAGGTTTCCGTCAACCAACGGTTAAGAACCCTCGCGATAAGAATGCACAATTGGGAGTTGGCTTCGTGGCAGGATATACTTACAACAACGTTTATGATGCTTACTTCACCTATAAGAACGATGCATCGTCAATCTTGCCAGCGGACAAACGTTGGAACACGGCATGGGCAACAGGGCTGGGCTGGACACCAACAAACTATTCATGGCTGAAGGACAACAAGATACTGACGCGCCTAAACCTCAAAGCCTCTTATGGTGTGACCGCCAACCTTAATGGTGTGACGGTATCCAACACGGTGGGTACGTTCATGTTTGGCGAGACGGCTTACGAGAACAGTCGTGTCCTTTCATTGATGTCATTGTATAATAAAGACCTGAAACCAGAACAGAATAAGTCAACCGACTTAGGTTTGTCTGTCGAACTATTAAAACGCCTCACCTTAGACGTGAACTGGTATAACCGTCGGACGGAACAAGCACTCTTGGATGTTCCTATTGCCACCAATTCAGGCTTTACCTCAATGAAAAGAAACATCGGTATCCTTGAGAACAGAGGTATCGAGTTCGGACTCAATGCAAAGCTCCTGGATGCTTACGACTATCGTTTGTCCGTAGGTGGAAACATTGCTTATAATGATAACAAAGTGATTAGTCTTTATTGGACCGACAAACTCTACATTGACGAACAATCCATTGTACCCGATTATGAGGTGGGCAAGTCATACGATATGTTCTACGGCTTACATTCCTTAGGCATCAATCCACTCACGGGTTACCCTGTCTTCTTAACGCCTGATGGTAAAGAGAAGCAAGGAACTGAACAGCTGACACGCGATGACTTTGTTGCGCTCGGCCATCTCACACCGCCTTACTCAGGTAGCTTGTATGCGAACTTCTCATATAAGAACTTCGATTTCGACATTGCTTTCTATTATGTCTTAGGAGGAAAGCAACGCTTCAATTATCAATATGTGCGCAACAAGGACAACGCCATCTTCAACGCTGTCTCAGGTCAGACGGAGAAGATGTGGTTCAAGCGAGGCGATGAATACAAAGATTACTGGACACCTTTCTATACACAGAGTATTGCCGAGGACAACATTGCCCTCTATCCTAACTCACGCACAGTGGGCAGTAGCAATTACTTAAAACTCTCAAGTTTCTCAATGCGCTATAGGGTTCCATCAAAATGGTTGAAGCAGGTGTTGCCACTTGTGCGCTATGCGAACGTTGGTTTGCAAGGCTCAAACCTCTTTACATGGACCAACTATAAAGAGTCCGACCCAGAAAGTGGTCGTTTGGTGGGGACACTCCAACCTGTCTTCACCTTCCACCTCAATCTTACATTCTAAGAAAGGATTATGAAAAGAAATAAATTGGTTTTCAGAAACATCATTATAGGCGTATCATCCATCCTGCTCACGGCCTGCAGTTTGAATATTCCGCCACAGGACATGTACTCTGACCCTGACGCCATTACAAACGTCTCAAACGCACGCTCGTTTCTGGCTTCGGCTTATCAGGCTTACCCTCATCATGAGTATGATTTCTCTTTACTTGGTAACGATTTCGTCCCAACATCACTTTCGGTTAAGAACATCACAACCTCAAACCTCTATAACTGGAACGACCTTGAGATAAGTAAGATTGCGCCAAGTCTTTGGCTGGATTATTACAACGTCATTGCCGTATGTGACGGAACACTTGAGCGCATGGATGCTGTCGTAACATCAACTGATGACGAAGCGAAGGAGAAACAAAACATCATTGCTGAAGCGAAGGCATTGAAGGCTTTGGCTTACTTCCAACTCCTTAAGATCTTTGCACCTGCTTACGACTTAAACCCTGACGCACCGGGTATCGTACTGAAAGACAGACTCGGCAGAGAAGACAAACCGCGTTCGTCAATCCGTGATTGTGTGGCAGCTATCAACCAATTGCTCAGCGAAGCCAACTTCACGGATGAGACCTCACAACGCAATGGTTGGTTATCGGCAACGGCTGTTAAATATCTGCAGGCTGATGTAGCCCTTTATTCTGGCGATTACGCTACGGCAATCAGCAAGGGTAATGAAGTCATCGCAAAGAGTAATGATAGCTATTTCACCTCAGAGGGTTTGAACAGTTTGTGGACAAAGGAGAATTACGCAGGACGTATCTTTGCGTTCAACACCAACACTACCTATTATTCTGCTATCCAATACAGTGCTGCTGAGGGCGATTATTTCTGCGTCAATCCGAAGTTGCTCTTTGAGAACAATGACACAAGACGCACGTCGTTCTATTACCCATTTACAATGAACGGTTCTTCACGTACACTTCTTGGAAAGTATAATCGGAGCAATAAACTGAACCAAACGATTACCTATATCAACTTAATGCGTTATGCTGGAGCTTATTATATTGTAGCTGAAGCCTACTGCCGCAAGGGCGAGACTGAGGCGGCACGTACGCTGATGAATCATTATTGGGCATGTGTTGGTAGGACAGAAGCACCTGCAACCGTGTCTGCTCAGGACCTCTTGGCACTTATCCTTACTGATAAGCAGTGCGAGTTTGCTGGTGAGGGCGTTAACTTCTTTGACCTTAAACGCACGCATACGACCGCTCTGCCACGTTATTCACAATGGGGAAACAGCGTTAGTAACTCAATCGCAACGAACGACTACCGATGGACCTTCCCTATTCCGAAGGCTGATGTTAGATACAATCATCTGGAACAAAATGCAGGTTGGCCAACGAATTAACCTCCGTTCGGTCAGCATCCTTTCTTCCCTTCAATCGGTCTGTGGCTCGCACAACACAAGGGAAATAAAGTAGAACAAAGCTCCCGCCTCAACACTTTTAAGTAGGAGCTTAAAACAGAAAAGTAGAAAAATGAAGAAGTTATTCTATAGTTTTTTTCTTATCCTTGTGACGACGCTAGTTGCCTGTCAGTCACAAGAGAATCCACGTGAGACGATGACGAACAGTGTCGAACTCACTATCCCTGGTAATGCAATCCTGTCAGAAGACGACACGGCTAGTGTCCTCGTTCATGCCATGATTGCGTTCACACCATCTGAGCGGGTCGCGCTACCATTGACTTTCACTGGAAATGATGACAACATCTTGCAGACAGACAGTAAGGAGATTGTCTTCGAACCGGGTCAGAAGGAGGTTGTCTTCCGTGTGAAATCTAATGGGAAGCATTTGCTTTCACTCCCAAGAAACATCCTGCTACAGGTTCGCGAAAGTGCTAACCCAGTGGTGAAAGGATTCGGGAAAGGCGTTCACCTCATTGTCAATCCTGATACTGACATCCCCGTACTGACAGCGGCGCAGTTGCAGTTGATTAATGACGTAAAGGAGAAGTATGGCTTTGACCTCAGCCGTCTGCTAGGAAAGGTCCCTGTCAAGACCACCATCACGTTTAATAAAGGTGACGAGGAGGGTTTCTTCCAAGGACAAGCACAACGCACCTACGAAGGACATAGCATCATTACGCTTGCGGACGATGCGACCATTGACCAGCCAAAACTGAAAATCCTGACGAACCCAATGGGGCTCACCACGTTCCTCTATGACGTGTTAAAGCGTAAGACGGTTGATGATAACGAGTTCTTCATGCAGACACCTTATGGTAAAGCTGCCGTGAAAGCTATTAACTATCAGGCTGACAAGGAGACGTTCACGGCTTCGTTGGATAATATTGGTATCAACCCAACCACGAAGGACGTTACCTTTACAGGACAGAAGGAATCCCCTTATGGCGATATGATTACGTGCATCCCGTTCAAATACGACTACTCCGCATGGAACCGGCTGTTAGAAGAGAAGGCAAAAGGAACAATCGTCGAGATTGAAGAGGATGGGAATACCGTTGGTTATACCATCGACGACGACTTCCTCTTAATGGGTGGCTCGCTCAATCCGAATAAGTTCCTTGGCGTGAGTGACATCAGCAGTGATGGCTTCGGTAATAGTCCAAGCGACTGGATTGCATCATCATCGGTGTTAGACTTCACTAAAGGGACGCTTACCTTTACCTTCCCATGGGACTTTGCCGATGCCAATGGCTACGAACAGGTGACTGTCGTTTATACCCTGCACCAATAGAACAATAAACACATTACATGAAGCTTAGATTTAACAGATACGCACTACTATCCACTATCGTCCTAGGGCTCTTCCTCTGTCTTAGCACCTCAAGTAAGGCCTGCATATTGAAACAAAAGTATATCGCCTTGCCTGCCGGAATCGTGGAGGGGAGATTGGATAACGGATTACGTTATGTCATTCTGCCCAACGAGTTTCCACGGCATAACATTGAAGTACGAATGATTATGAACGTGGGCTCGCTGCAGGAGGAAGACGACCAACGAGGTGGGGCTCATTTTCTCGAACATAGTGCGTTCATTGGGACAAAACACTTTCCGCAACGTTCGCTCATCGATTACTTCGAACATCAGGGAATGAAGTTCGGACGTGATATCAATGCTTTTACGGGCTTTGACCGTACCATCTATTGTCTGTCTCTACCGAACTATCCCGACAACACAACCCTCCTTGACTCTACGTTCTTAGCTCTGCGCGACTGGCTCTGCGACATTGACTTTAACGCTGAAAGAGTGAAGAAAGAACGTGGTGTGATTGTTGAAGAGTTGCGTGCTTACCAGCAGGATGACGACTTCTATGCACTAAAGATGGGCGAGAATCGTTATGCAGAGCGCATCCCTTTGGGCACAGAGAACAATATCAACAGCATTGACAGCGAACGACTGAAGTCCTTCTATCATCGCTGGTATAAGCCATCGCATGCTACGGTGGTAGTGGTAGGTGACGTGAAAGCGCCTGAAGTGATTGCACTACTGAACAAAGCTATGGGCACAATCCCTGTAGCTCAGCATGATGCGGCGTTTAAGCCTTACCCCATGACTTATAAGAAGGGCGATGCGTGGATGCAATTGGCGGACAGCATCAAACAGGAAAACAAGTTGGAACTGATTATCCCCCACCCGACAATCATCGAGAGAACCTTACAAGATGCAGTCGATAAGCAGCGCATGCACATGCTCGTGCAATGTCTTTCAAGTCGCTTAACGACCGACGACGTGAAATGTAACGTCTCTAACGCATGGTATTTGGCTGATAAGGACCACTTCGTCTTTGCCTTCCATGGTGCAGCTTCCGCAGCTTTGGCAGACCAAGTGGCTGCGACCTCGAATGAATGTCACCGACTGCTAAAATATGGCGTGGGGCGTGATGAGCTACATCAACTCATCCAAACCCGTCTGGAGCATCTACAACCGAACACATCACAACGCTTCTCGGATGCTCTTTGCGACGACCTGACTGATTATGTCCTCTCTGGCGATCGTGCAATCTCTGATAGCAACGACCTCGAATGGGTGCGCAACCAAGTACAGACAACAACCACACAACACCTACAAACATTGCTGGAGGAGGTTCTGCAGTGTAAGAAACAGCATTGTTTGTATGCTTATACACATGCAACGGACAGCACTGGAAGTCCGTTGCTCACCGCTGCATCCGTAAATAAGGTATGGAAAAAAGGATGGAAAACCACACTGAAACCTTATGTTTTTCATCCGAAAGAAACGGAGGAAGAAGTGCGCATCACCCTGCCTGACTGCTTGCGTAAGGAACCTGTTTACTCCGATAAGTTCATTAAGGCACGTCACCATTGGACTGATTTAGGCGTTGACGAGATTACTCTGACGAATGGGATAAAGCTGATTGTCCGCCCAACGATGGATGGCGACTCAACGGTTTACATTTCAGCCCTAGGTCGTGGCGGTACTGCTGACCTGCCAGCGAAGATGCAACAGAAGTATCATGATGCTGTGAGCTATGTTGACATGGGCGGTCTGGCGAAGACCTGTAACGACACCTTGCTCGCTGCCATGACACAAAAAGAGCTGTCGATGACCGTCGGACAGGATGCTTACTGGTACCAGCTCTTAGCCTCAGCACCTACGGGAAAGACCTCTGCACTGTTTAATCTCGTCTATGAGAAGATGTGCCATCCGGGTATTAATCGTGACGACTTTGCTGAGAGCATAGCCTCTGAGATTGAGAGTGTTGGCAAAGAAAGCGTTTTAGAACGACTGATGTCGCACGATGTCGATCGATTGATGTCAAACACCATCGACTCTCTGGTGGGGAATGTTTCCTCGGGGGATGGGCAGGTGATGACGAAAGCGGCGTTGCAGGCGTTGAATATCGACACGCTCACCACGTATTACAAGCAGTTATTTTCTAATCCTAATGGGCTAACCATCATCCTGACGGGCGACTTTAATCCTCAGCAGGTGATACCAAGGGCGGTTGCCACCTTCGCACAGATGAAAGCGCCTACCGCAGCACTACCGCTTATGGGGTCGCCTTTCATCCCAAATCAACAGAATATCGTCAGAGCGTTTGAAGGGGGGAACGACCATCAAACGGTGCTGAAATATGTTTTCGCAGGTAGTTACGACCCGTCCCTGCAGGCGTCATTGAGCATGAAGCTGATACGTGATGTGTTACAGGATAGGGTCTTGAAAGTCCTACGTGAGGGGGCAAACATCGTTTATTCGCCTTACGTTGATCTCTATTACGATGGCGTCCCACAACAGAAGTACAACTTCATCATCACACTCTCGGTGAAAGATGAAAACCGCCAACAGTGTGAGCAATTGCTGAAGGACATCCTTGACGAACTAAAGGAGAAACCTATCAGCGAGGCTGAACTCTACAAGATGAAACGCTCCTTCCTCGTCACAAAGGATAAGGTGCTCACGGACAAGGCACCAACGGAATGGAAGAAAGCACTGATGACACTCGTGAAGAATGGGGAGTCGCTCTCTGATTTCAACGACTATCCGTCTGTGCTTCACAGTATAACGCCAAAAATGCTACAAGAAATGATAAACGAAATGTTGAATTGGAACCACAGAATCGTGGTTTATAAATCGCAGAAACAATGAACAGAACAAGAATCTTACGTATTGTCTTCACGCTGCTTTGCTTATTGATGACAACACTGACACATGCTGAGAAACAGCCTGAAGCTTATAAGCTCTACGATAACAAGGGGAACGTCATCACCTATGACCAACTGATTAAATCTCTTTCAAAGGTTGATGTCGTCTTCATTGGCGAAATCCATAACTGTACCATCACCCACTGGCTTGAACTAAAGTTATTAGAGAGTTTATACAAAGCGGATAAAAAGAAGCTGAAGATAGGTTTAGAGATGTTTGAACGTGACAACCAACTGATTCTCAACGAGTATCTACAAGGACAGATTACGAGCGACCGCTTTGAAGATGAAGTCCGCCTGTGGCCTAACTACAGCACTGATTATGCCCCATTAATCAGCTTCGCACGTGAGAATCACGTTCCCGTCATCGCTACAAATGTGCCACGCCGCTATGCTACTGCGGTGAAGGAGCATAGTCTTGCCTACCTCGATTCACTCTCTGCGGAAGCGAAATCATATATGGCTCCCCTGCCAATTGAGTATCAAGAGAACGAAAATGCGGAACAGGGCTTCGCCATGATGGGTATGCTCGGAAAGAACAAACATTCGAATGCACGCCAGATTGCGGAGGCACAAGCCATCAAGGATGCCACAATGGCTTGGAGCATTGCCAACAACCTGCAAGAGAAATTCGTGCACTTCAATGGCAATTTCCACTCTGACGGACGTAATGGTATCATCCCTTACCTCCTTAAATATAAACCAGGCGTATCCTATGCCGTGGTAAGAGCCGTGCGACAAGAGGATATCTCCAAATTGGACGACACCTTCAAGGGGCTTGCCGATTACTATATATGTGTCCCTGAGGACATGACGACTTCCTATTAATCCTATATCATGATTCCTTTATAAAGCTTATATTATTGTGTTCCTGGCAGTAAGCTTCCGCTTACTGCCAGTTTTTTTTGCTCTATAACAAATCATGTGGGTGATTCGCCATAGAGCCTAAAATTATTTTTGGAAGGTATAGTCTCCACCTAGACACAACGCCAGATTGGCCTTAGTTTTAATATGCTTAACGCACATTAAATCCCTACTCTTCCACATACAGCAATGGTGTTAACCCTTCGCGCATGTGGTGCATACCATCCGCACCATTAGTGCTAAGCACCCGCACCACATGTGCTAAGCACCCGCACCAAACCGGTGGAGAATGATTATAATAATGATTGAAGGTAATTACGAAGATCTTTCCAATGATAATACGGGAAGACATCTGTGTGTAATGCAAGATGTGCCTCTTTTTCGTTATGGAGGACCTTCACCAAGATATCATTCTTTTTATTCTTATAGAAAACAAACTGAATGTTGCCTGCCATGGGTACAGCCTTGAAATCACTCCACACATTATAGACTTCATAAGGATTACTAACACTGACATCAAAGTGTTCAAGTTTGATGAGAGCCAGCAATGGAATAATGTTGCCATCATGACCGAATCTCAAGGTGGCTGCAATGTTCTTATTTGCAATTGCCTCATCGGCACTTTCTATTATATTCTTCACCAATGGCGCAGCCTTACCTGGACAAGCACCTTTTCCATCTGCATGGCTGGCGCCATCAACATAAAACTTATAGTTGATGACCTGCCACAGGTCGAACAACTCACGATTGGTCAGCACCTGAGGCAACTGAATATTGGTATCAATGTCCTGCATATCAACAACTATCCAATAAAGTCCCCACATGAGTTCGCTTGGATTTACCTTCTTCAACACGTAGATGCTATCGTTAAAAATAGACTGACACATACGTTCTGGGTGCGTCTGAGCGAGTGAGAACTTGCGATATTCCTCCACCCAGGGGCCATGCTTTCCATCGGCAAATGCATTTGAGGCTTTCGACTGCCAGTTCAAATATTTCACATATTTTTCACTAGCCTCGAGATGCATGTCAAGTCCAGGTGATAATCCTTTAAGTTCATCGCAGAAGGCAGCCATGCTCATTGCACACCGCAAGGACATGGTGGATCTTGCAGAAACCTTCTTCCCCTTTCGAAAAACTTCAGGATAGTGGGCATACATTCGATGTGCAATTCCACGATGCTGACGCTCGCCTACCGAAGTAAGGTCACCACCTCTACCACGGGCCACAACTCTTCGAGTTTAGTAAGCAAGTTGCGTCCCAAGTCAGTCAATGCTTGCTGCGCCTGTGCATCCTTGAGCAAGTCTATAATCCATTTATAGTCCCTGTCACCCAAGAGAAAACGAGAACCAAAAAAAAGACCACTTCTGTACTCGATTAGGAGTAAAGAAATGGTCTTTTTCTTTGCTTTTAGGAAAACTCAACTTAAAGTTTGAGAATTCTCAATTAATAAAATTGTATATTTATACACTCTTAAAGGGGAGGGCCGCCTTCTTGCATATCATCCCTTCCTAAGGCGATTATCACTTGAAAACAAGAGTGTTACAATTACAACAAGAGGGGATTTTTAGATAAAAAACGTAAAATTAGCATAAGATCCTACACTTTTATCATTTTTTTTGAGAATAAAACTTTGAAGTAAGGAAAAAATATATATTTTTGCCAACGAATTACGATGAAAACGACACGGCATATAATAAGAACAACTCAAATATTGTGAAAAGTAAAAAGTGCACCTTACTAATTTAGAATTAAGATTGAGAAACGAAACTCATAGATAAGTTTGGAAAACGACATTAATAAGATAATAAGATAAATTGTAAAGGTTGGTTCGGTTAATCAGCTTGTGACGTTTTGCTTCTTAGTTAAGCGAACTCATCCGTCTGCGTAAACGTGCATAGCTATCTATGTGTCAGAAATGAAGGTGGAGATAAGCCAAAGCTAATATTGCAGGAAGTCGCAAAAGCGGTGAGGTGGCATAAGGATTCGTCCTTATGGTGCTACCAGGAGAACAATCCTGAATGATCATTCTAGCTGCATGATGTTGATTGTGTAAGCTATTACGATATAAACCGCTGACTCAAGTGGTTTCTTTTTACCTATTAATATTAACAAATCAAAAAATTAAAGAAATGAACAGTTCTTTACTTAAGGCGGCTTTGCCTGCCACATTGGCCTTACTTGCCATGACCTTTGGTTCTTGCTCTCAAGATGAGTTAGTAACCCAGTCAAAGGAAGAAGGAAAAACGGAGGTTGGAACTCAAGCTGATATCCAAAACTATCTCCGTACCTTACCTTTGGCACCACAGATGACGCGTGCCAACGCACCCGTTGACCCTGAAGATGGTTCGCCAATACCAACTAATGAAGGCGACTCTGTTATTGAGGAACATGGTAGCCTTGATGGTATTCCTGGTAACTGGGTAAAAACGACACGTCGTTACAAGATGACGCACTCGTTTGATGAGAACTTCCTTTTCGACCCAACCGTTGATATTATCTATCCTGGTTGTGTTCTTAAGGGTGGTACCATCGCTAACGGAACCTATGCTATGATTACATCTCACCAGACGGGTGACATTACATTCTCTATCAGCTTGGCACCTGCTAATCCTGCAGAGGCTCACGCTACATCTGCTACGATTCCAAATATTCGTAAGAGCGAATACCAGGAAGTGTGGAACAAGTGGGCTACCATGGATTGGAAGGAATCACCAGTCACAACGATTGAGAGTGTTGAGAAGATTAATTCACAGGAAGAGCTTGTTACAAAACTTGGCGTAGCAGTGACAACTCCTGTTGGTAATGGGTCAGTGAACCTTGGTTTCAACTTCAATAAGAAGCGTAACCATATCCTTGCTCGACTTATTCAGAAGCACTTCTCTGTGTCAACAGATGCTCCAAAGAAGGGTACAATCTTTGAGTCTATTGACAAGGATGCACTCGATGGTTATCAGCCTGTTTACATTTCTAATATCAACTATGGCCGTGTTATCTACCTCTCTATTGATACCGATGAGAGTGAAAAGAATATCAATGAGGCTATTGAGTTTGCACTCAATCAGATTAAGGGTGTTGATGTAAGCGTATCAGTTGATCAAGCCCTTACCTACAGAAAGATGCTTGCTAAGAGCGATGTTCATATCACTGTTCTTGGTGGTGGAAAAACCATCCAGCAGGAAATCCTCAAGGGTGATATCGACTCATTCCAGAAGTTCTTGGCAGCCGACATTCCAATGGAGCAGATGCAACCAATCAGCTTCTCACTCCGTTATGCTGTCGATAACTCACAGGCTCGCGTCGTAACTAATAACGAATTTACTGTAACACAGCGCGACTTCGTTCCAGTATTTAACAAGGTACGTATGCAGCTTCGTTTCCTCGGCTTCTCTGGTAAGAATACAGGTCCTTTCCCAAATATTGATAAGGACGCAAGAATATGGGGTGACGTAGGTATTTCAATGAACGGTCAGGAAACTGGACTCGTTAGCATACCTAAGAATAATCCTTTCTATTTCGATTATCGTGAGAAGGACGAGACGATGCACCCATTCGATCAGAACAATGTCGTAAACATTGAATTCGATAAGACGGGTGACGAGAGCTTAGAGGACTTCATTGATCATCAAAAGATTTCATTCTACACCGATCTTCATTCAGCAAGAGGTAATTACAATTTTGGAAAACTTAATTACGACCATACATTTGGTACACTCTATTCACTTTTCAAGAGTGACAACCGCGTTATTAAGTTGGATTGCTCTCGACAGAAAGTCAGAGTCTCTGCCTATGTAGAGATCATGGATCTCAAATTCTTTAACAAGTAATCAATATCCCAATCCGTTCAATAGGAGAAAAAAAATACAGCCAACACCTTATCTCAACACGAGAAAAGGAGTCGGCATGACAAAAAAATACTCTTCTATCATGAAACATGTAAGCTTAAAAAATGGCTTGCAGACATCTCCTATTGGGCGATTGGGATAAAAACAATTCTTAATATGAAAAAGATTTTTTCACTATTATCGTTCTTGCTAATTATATGCCAGATGGCATTAGCAGGACCTGTTGACGAAAGTCAGGCTTTTAAGGTTGCCGAGAACTTCTTTGGTGGCGGAACAACAAAGTCACAGTTGAAGATGTCTTACAAGGCTCCTTACAAGAAGTTTAGTAACGGAAAAGGTGAGTCAAACCTCTTCTATGTCATTAATCGTGGACATGACCAAGGTTTTATTGTCGTAGCTGCGGATAACCGCGTTATGCCTATCTTGGCCTTCTCTGACAAGGGTTCGCTTACAGAGGATGACCTCAATGCACATCCTTCAATTAAGTGGCTCTATGACGAGTATCGCAATGAGATTAAGTGGGCGATTGAAAACACCCCTGACATCCCTTCTCCAGAATATAAGAAGGCAATCACATCACGTGATGCAGCCAACTACGAGGTAGAGATTCAGCCTTTGTTGGAATATGCAACAGACAGAGCCACAAAGCTGGAGACTCCTATCAGCTGGGGTCAGAGTTGGCCTTTTAACCAGTATTCTCCAAACTATCGTTATAACGGAAGAACCTATCCAACAGTTTCTGGCTGTGTAGCAACAGCTATCTCTACTGTTCTTCGTTGGCACAAGTGGCCACGGAAGGCAAAGGGCTCAGTAAGCTACTATTGGAAGAACAACTATATGTCATTAAACTTTGATGGCAATGGTCCTGAGAATGCTGCTTACGATTGGTCACAGATGCCTGCCGGTGTTGACAGTTATGGCAATGACCGCGCTACGGGTCGTCGTCTTACTGACGTACAAGCTGACAACATTGGTCGTCTTCTTCGCGATGTTGGTTATGCAGTGAAGATGGACTATAACCCAGCTCGTGCTGGTGGTTCAGGTGCTTATGTTTATGATGCACCAAGAGTTCTTATCAACAACTTTGGTTACAAAAATTCTTTACGTTTCCTTGAGCGTAGTAACTTCACAATCAACAACTGGTTGAAAGAGGTACATGACGAGATGCGCGACTACGGACCAATCGTTTATGCAGGTTTCTCTAATGGTGGTGGTCACTGCTTCGTTCTTGATGGTTATGCATCAAATCGTTTTGTACACGTTGACTGGGGTTGGAACTCCAATTCTAATGGATGGCACCTCCTCACCGCTCTTCAGCCAGGTGAAGAAGGTATTGGTGGTGGCTATGGCGGTTACAGCCGTAACCAGCAGATGCTTCGTTATCTGAAGCCAGATCGCGATGCTGACCCTGATCCAGATCCTAATCCAAATCCAGAACCTCGTCCAAACCCAACACCTGACGTAGAAACAGGTGCTAACCTCTACATCGCTCAGAAGTGTGAGCAAACAGCATTGCCACAGAGCAACTATGTTCCTGTAACTGTAACTGTTGGTAATAGAAATGAGAACGCAGCTTATTCTGGTCGTTTGGCATTGGCTATTTTCAAAAATGGCGAAACACGTGCGAGCATCGTTGCTACAACTTCAACAGCTGTCAGCGCTAATGCATCAAAGGCTATCACTTTCTATGCTAACCTCGCTAACGTGACACCTGACACTTATAACTTGGTTGTTTCTTATGCTAAGGACTCTAAATATGAGACTATCAATCAGATTGCTGGTACAGTAACAATTGGTAAGGTTAAGCCAGAACCTAAACCAGATCCAAAACCAGACCCATCAACATTAGTACCTGATCTCTATGCAGTGCAAAGAGTGGTAGAATATGTAGAGAAGGGTAAGACTCCTAAGATTGTTGCTACTATCGCAAATCAAGGTAATGCTACCTATGATGGCGACTTGAAGTTATATGCTCTCCCAGCCGGCACCAACGATACCAAGCAGGCAGTATTGATTTCTGAAGGTAAGGCTAAGATTGGTAAGAGTCAGCGCGTAACCTTCTCATTCTATACCAATGACAATATCAAGGAACTTGCTGAGGGTAAGTATAGTCTTGTCGCAGGTTACTTCGTAAATGATAAGGAAATCGCTGTTAAGCCAAGTTCAGGTTCTGAGGCATGGAAGATTGGTGAACTTACCATCAACCCAGCTGACAATGATGAAGAGAATATCACTGTTCACGACGTGAAGTTGCAAACTATCTTCTTCTATCAGAATGGTAAGTACATTGGTTCTGACAACTCATTCATCTCTAAGAAGTATGACACCTTCACTGCACGCGTTTACATCAAGTCTGTAAATGGTTATGAGGGTCGCATCAGCTTCTACGTAACTGATCAGCAGTATGGTTCAAGACCAATGAACAGCAATATGGTTGACAAACGTACCGTTTCTATTAAGCCTAACACCAATGGTTATATCGAAGTCAGCTTACCAACAAGATATCTCAACAGCAAGCGCTTCTACATGAATATCCTCTTCAACAATGGTGGTGCTAACTGGTTGTACTCTCCAACTGACGCTGTTCCATTCTATACAAGCTCAGCAAACGATAATCCTTCTGATATGACAGGATGGAACTCTAACCCAACAATGGGCCCAACCTTCGACTTTAACGAGGCTCCTGTTTATGGCGAGCAGTATCAGTCAATTGGTAACAAGGGTGAAGGTGGTGTTATCGACAGTACCACAGGTATCAACGAGGTGAAGACTGGCAACGCTGAACTTTCTGTTTATCCAAGCGTCGTTACAAACGAAATCAATGTTTCTGCTCCTAACGATGGTGTTGTAAATATGTTCAGCATCCAGGGTAAGCTTATCGGCAAGCACAATGTGAAGGCTGGTGAAAATGTCCTTGATGTTACAAACTTGGCATCTGGCGTTTACCTCATCAACATGGGTAAGGCAACTCAGAAATTTATCAAGAAGTAGTTTTTAAGTTTTAATATGCACTTAGGGCAGGCTCCTGCAAAGATTGCTTACTTAATCTTTGAGGGGTCTGCCTCTCTTTGTTTATAGACACAAGGCAGTTGACAAGTTGGCAGTTAACGAGTTGACAAGTTGACGAGTTGACAAGTTGACGGGTTGACAAGTTAACAAGTTGCTTGTAAGCAGGATAATATAAGACAGAGTAGCATAAGAACGATTTTAATTCAGAAACCAGAAATAAGAAATCAGAAACCAGGAATATGATTTGCTCTGTTTGCTGTGCTTATCGCTACAAATAACTTGTTAACTCGTTAACTCGTCAACTTGTCAACTTGTCAACTCGCCAACCAAACCAAAGGGGGAGGAGCCGGTAAGTTTGGAAATTTATAGTAAGTTTAATTTAGTTCTGGGTGTACTAATTCTTAATTCTGAATTAATATTCTGCGCGCCTTCATGACACCAAGTGAGAAGAGGGTGCTCACAACACATAGCAATGATGCTACTCCCCAGCGTAACCAATCGTTATCAGAACGTACACAGAGGAAGACGAGGATGCCGATTGTCAGATGGAGGACGGCATAGAACGCTAAACATGACGACAAACGATAACGATAACGCAAGTAAGCATAGACATAGACACAAACGAAGTTGAAAAAACCTGCTACTGCCATACCCACACCCGCACCAAAGAGTCCCCACTTGGAAAAGCCAAGTAGGACGAGGACTACCAGAAAAACATCATATGAAGACTCTAAAAGCAAATAAGACTTTGAATCACCTTTTGCCAAAGGAATATACTCAACCGGCAAACGAATAGCACGGATATACATCGCCAGAACGAGTACTTGCGCCATGTTGAGGGCTGGTAAGAACTTATCGGAATAGAGAAAAACAATCAACTGGGGCAGCAACAAGAGGAAGATTGTGAGCAAAGGAGAGATGAGCAAAAGGGTCACTTCAATCTGTCGGTTGACAATCTGATTAAATGTAAACCTCAGATTGTTCGCTCCTGACAGACGCGGGAAATAGTCGGTCTCCATCGCAGAGAATATCATGCCCGCATACACCATCGTCATCATAAAGGCTGCATTATAGAAACCGACGGTGTCGATATTGGCAACATTATTAAGGTAACTGCGGATAATCAAATCAGCACCTGAACTTAAGATGCCAGTGATGACGAAGGCCGTTCCCAAACGAATCATCCCCCACCCCTTGCCGAGAAAAGCCTTATGGAAAGAGATGAGATAAGGATAAAGACGATAGGAAACCATTATCGTTAACAGCAATTGCACAAAGGCCATCAATACCAACGACGGAACGATGGCAGCAATGCCAAAGAAATAATAAAGGGGAATGGTTAGGACTAAGGCTGACAAGACGTTATAGACAGAGATGAGCGCTAACGAACGCAACTGACGAACTCCCTTGAGGATGGCAAACTCGCCACCTGCCAAAGCTGCCAATGCTACGCAAGGAGAGAGAAGGATGAAATGAAGCGTGTGTCCGTTCCACGAGAAGGTGTAACGGCTCAGCCAAGGACTACACACGACACAGACGAAAAGGCCCAACAATGCCGTGAGCATACTCCATGAGCGCACAACGGCAATGTCTTCCGTCAGTTTCTCCTCGTTGTTCTGGTCGTAATCCTCTGACAGCTTACGCACTGCACTCATGGATAGGCCAAAGCTCGTAGAGTCGCTGATAAACCTGATGGTGGAATTAAAGAGTGAGGTAAGCCCTACACCCTGCGTGCCGAGAAGCATAGCAACAAACTTATTGCGAACGAGACCTATCAACACATTGAGCACTTGTACACCACCGAAGAGACTGATGTACTTCAAGATATGCAGATAGCTGTCAGGATTAGAGGCTTTTTTCATTACATTAACTAACGGATTTCAAAGTTTTTTATTATTTTTGCATCAAACAATATTACATGAGACTATCTATTATTATCCCCATCTTTAACGTTGAAGACACACTCCAGAGATGTTTAGAGAGTGTGTTAACGCAGGCGGATGAGCGGATGGAGGTGGTGCTCATTGACGATGGATCAACGGATTCCTCTGGGAGGATAGCGGAAGAAATGACGGCTGACAAGGGGAATTGTAGGCTTATCCACCAAACGAACAAGGGTCTTTCGGCAGCAAGAAATGCAGGAATAGAAGTGGCAACGGGCGATTATCTCACCTTTGTCGATTCTGACGATTTCGTTGCGGAGGGTACATACGATGCGCTGTTGGCTGTGTTGTCAGCACATCCCGACTATGATATCCTTGAATATCCTGCTTTGCTGTATTACGGAAGTGCGACAAAGCAACGCCTGCTGACTTTCACTGATACAACCATCGGTTCTATCCGTGACTACTGGTTGGACGGAGCTCATCTCCACACCTATGCTTGGAATAAGCTTTATCAACGTGAACTCTTTGCGCAGACGCGCTTTCCAGAGGGTAAAGTATTTGAGGATGTCTATACTTATCCTTTCTTGTTGCAGCAGGCAAAGAGAGTGGCAACAACGTCTGTGGGACTGTATTACTATTGTCAGAACGACAAGGGTATCACTGCTCAGGCAGGCGGAAAAGAATTAAACGATCTCTTGGAAGCGCATCTCAAACACCTTAAGCTGTGGGGAGAACTGACCCCTGCTTACTATCAGTCGCTGGTTAACATTCAATTAGATGTCTATGAGGCTACTCATGCTGCCCCTATCCTACCCGTTCTGCCCTATAAAGGAACCTTGAAACTCTTTATTCTCCACGTAATAGGATTAAAACGCTTATGTCAACTCAACCAGTTTATTCACAAAATAAGGAAGATAAGCCACTTGTAAGCTTTGTCGTGACTTTCTATAGCGAGCCTGTTGATATGCTAAAGGAGTGTATCAGCAGTATCTTGGCATTGAGTCTGAACGAGACGGAACGCCAGATTATCGTCGTGGATGACGGTGCGGAGTATTCTCCTATCAACGAATTGCTTGCCCTTTCATCAAATATCGTCTACGTACGTCAACCTAATCAGGGGTTAGGACAAGCACGAAACACGGGTATAGCGTTGGCTGAGGGAAGCTTTATCCAGTTTATTGATGGCGACGATCTCCTGCTAACAAGTCCTTATGAGCAGTGTTTGGATATCATCAGATACCGCGAAACGGATATGGTCTTGTTCCAGTCAACTGATAAGAAAACCGCAAAACCACTTGCCGATGCGGAGGGTCCGATAAGTGGAACAGAGTATATGACGCACCATAACCTGCGTGGAAGTGTGTGGACCTACCTTTTCCGCAAGGAGATTCTGCACGACCTGCGTTTCCCAAAGGGCGTACTTCACGAGGACGAAGCTTTTACGCCACAGATTATGTTGCGGGTAGATAACCTTTATACAACGAAAAACAAGGCTTATTACTATCGTAAACGGGAGAACTCTATCATGCACAAGCGTGACAAGCGTTGGTATATCCGCCGCCTCGCTGATGCCGAACAAGTAATCTATCGTCTGAAAGACAGAGTCGATTATCTCCCTGTCAAAGAGCGTATTGCAATGGAACGACGCATCGCCCAACTGACAATGGACCACATTTACAATGTCATTACCATGACACATGACGAGACCCATCTTGACCATGTGCTCCAACGTTTGTCTCGACATGGGCTCTTCCCGCTGCCCGATAAGGATTATACAACTAAGTATAAGTGGTTCAGAAGGATGACTAACAGCAGTTTCGGGCGTAAGACATTAATAATGCTTTTGAGGGTAAATAAGAGATAAAAGAATTGCATTAGAATCTAAAATTACCCCATAAGACTTGTATAAATGTAATTTATAACCATAAGAATAATGGCTGATTATTACAAAGAAAAGACTGAGGAAGGGGACAAAAAATGAAGAATATCAAAACACTCGACCAGATAAAAGACAAATACTATGGTTTAAAAGGAACTCCTGAACGTGATGAGTTAGAACGGGAATTGGAGTCGCGGCGCATTGGTCTGAAGATAAGAGAGGCACGCGAACAACTCAAGATAACACAGGAGCAATTAGCAAACCGCATTGACAAAAAACGTTCCTTTATATCTAAGATAGAAAGTAATAGCGAGAATATCACACTGAAAACCCTTTTTGAT
>QWCW01000555.1_pt1 | contig 27229 bp, 39 predicted proteins | sample 1972691 | NCBI WGS metagenome assembly QWCW01 (sample SAMN09866698, study PRJNA288562) | Human oral metagenome isolate pre2_saliva, whole genome shotgun sequencing... | reverse complement strand
AAAGAATCGCCTAATTTATAGAGGAAAATAAATAAAATTAACACTATTGCTTCCCACATTCCTTTACGAGTCACAAATTCTTGGAACGGAGAAACAAAAGCCATATAAAACGGTTGATTACGATCAACGGGGCGGTGATTTGGTTCTTTCGCGAATAAAGTAATAAGCAAACATGGCAACATGAAACTTGCTGTTATCACAAATACTGTTTGCCATGAATAATGATCGGACAAATAGAGTGACAACCCACCCGGAATCAAGCCCGCAACACGGTAAGCATTAACATGGATGGAATTGCCTAAACCCAGTTCATTATCGGTTAATATCTCACGTCTGAAAGCATCTACGACAATATCTTGGGTGGCAGAAAGAAAGGCGAGTGCAATGGATAATAAAACGATAATTTTAAGATTTTCAGCTGGATTTAAATAGCCAAAGCTAAACAAAATCGCCAAAAGCCCAAGCTGAGAAATAAAAATCCAACTCCGGCGCAATCCTAAAAATGGTGGAGAATAACGGTCTAATAATGCCGCCCAAAGAAATTTCCAAGTATAAGGCAAAGAGGTTAGCGTAAAAGCTGATACGGTTTTAATGTCTAATCCAGCTTTAGTAAACCATGCTTGCATCAGCTGAATCAACACAAAATACGGTAAGCCTGAACAAAAGCCCGTGTAAACACAGAGCAACATATTTTTAGAGAAAATCTGTTGCCAAATGGAAGGTTGAGAAGTGGAAGCGGTCATTTTTCTCCCGTATTTTGCAAAACTAGAATGAAATGATGAAAGAACGATTGCTAAGCCAAAACATAAGTAGATTCAAGAATAAAGAACTTATTCTAACGTCTGCTTAACAACCGCTTTTCTTATAGTGGAATACTCTGTGAATTAGCCTTTATATCCATTCGGATTTTTCTTTTGCCAATTCCAAGTATCTTTCATCATTTGCTCTAAACCACGCTCAGTTTTCCAGCCCAACTCCACTAAAGCTTTATGCGGATTTGAATAACATTCTGCGATATCTCCAGGTCGGCGATCAACTAATTTATATGGCACTGGAACATTATTTGCTTTTTCAAAGGCTTTTACCATATCTAACACTGAATAACCAACGCCTGTACCTAAGTTATACACGTGGAAACCAGCATCATTAGTATGTTTTTGTAGTGCTTTTAAATGACCTAACGCTAAATCTACCACATGAATGTAGTCACGCACACCAGTACCATCGTGGGTTTCGTAATCGCTACCGAAAATAGAAAGCTCTTTTAATTTACCTACTGCCACTTGGCTAATATAAGGCAATAAGTTATTTGGAATACCATTCGGATCTTCTCCAATTAAACCACTTTCATGCGCACCAACTGGGTTAAAGTAACGTAGCACGACTGCACTAAATTGCGGAAAAGCTTTTGCTGTATCTTCCAAAATACGTTCCACCATGTATTTTGAAGTCCCATAAGGGTTAGTTGTACCACCAACTGGGAAAGTTTCTTTAATCGGGCAACTTTCTGGATCACCATAAACGGTTGCAGATGAGCTAAATACAATAGTATTCACATTCGCACGTAACATTTCTTCAACTAAAATAATAGAACCCGTTACGTTATTTTGATAGTAACGCAGCGGCTCACGCACACTTTCACCAACTGCTTTTAAACCCGCAAAGTGAATGACGGATTCAATCTGATTTTCTGCAAACACTTTACGCAAAATTTCACGGTCAAGAATGTCACCTTTATAGAAATTTACTTTTTTGCCAGTAATTTGCTCAATTCTTGCTAAAGAAATCTCTGAAGAATTGTATAAATTATCTAATACTACGACTTCCTGTTGGTTATTTAACAGCTCAACAACGGTATGCGAACCGATATAACCTGCACCGCCTGTTACTAAAATTGCCATAATAACTCCTGTTATTTAATTATTTTTTATGCAATAAACTGTTTTGATTATACCCGTTCAAGCACTTAAATTTAACTAGAAATTTCACATAGAATTTGTAAAAATCAGCCACATTTAAGAAAGTTTTTAAGCAACATTGCAATAGGCTGTGCTGCAAGCACGATAATTTTTATAATAATCTAAAATCGCAAATAAGCCGCAGTAACACTGATACTGTCACGTTAAGTTTAATGCTCGGCTTTGTGGTAATGATGATTTTAGATGTAGCATTAGGGTAATTTATTATGATTTGGTATAATCTTCTCTTCAGTTTAAAAGGCAGATTAAATCGACAGGGCTTTTGGATTGGCGTTGGATTTAATTTTATTATTTTATTTTTCATTGCAAATTTTTCACAAAATCTGACCGCTTTCCAGCCGTTATTTTTCTTGCCACTGTTTATTTGCGGTTATAGCTTACTCACTATTGGTGTTAAAAGATTACACGACCGTGGACGTTCAGGCAAAAATGCACTCATTTTAAGTGTGCCTTTCATTTGTCTGATTACTGCGCGTTACCTACCGCAACAAAGTACAGAATACTGGCTTATCGGCTTACTTATGCCGATGCTCATATTTACCCTCATTACGATAGAATGGGGATTTTTTAAAGGTGAGAGCCAAGCTAATTTATACGGCGAAAAAGGGCTTTCGCTGAGCTTAAAATAACAGCGCACGGCTGTTTACAGAGACATTATGACCGAAACAATTCAACTTAATTATCACAAAACCCATTTTTTAACTTCAGCGCCGGATATCCGCCACTTGCCAGAAGATAGCGGCATTGAAATTGCGTTTGCTGGCCGTTCTAATGCGGGAAAATCAACCGCATTGAATGCATTAACTAACCAAAAAAACTTAGCGCGCACTTCTAAAACACCGGGGCGCACGCAGCTGATTAATTTATTTGAAGTAGAACCTCAATGTAAGTTAGTTGACTTACCAGGCTATGGCTATGCAGCCGTCCCTGAGCAAATGAAGATCCAATGGCAAAAAGCTTTGGGTGAATACTTACAAAAACGCGAATGTTTAGGGGGTGTGGTAATCTTGATGGATATTCGCCACCCACTTAAAGATTTAGACCAACAAATGATTGAATGGGCAGTATCTGCCGATCTTCCTGTGTTATTACTACTGACTAAAGCAGATAAACTGAGCCAATCAGAACGTAGTAAAACCGTGAAAATGGTACGTGAAGCGATTCTTCCCTTCCAAGGCAACATTCAAGTAGAGGCTTATTCTGCGCTGAAAAAAATCGGCATTGATAAACTTTCTGCCAAACTAAATGCCTGGTTCTCCCCTGCAACGTCCTTACAAGGAGCTTAACATGACCGATTTCAATGCACTACGCCAAGAAACCGATGAGATTATTCAAAACTTACTCGATGATGGTTCTGATCCTGATGCACTTTATATTATTGAGCATCATGTCGCCCACCACGATTTTGATAAATTAGAAAAATTAGTGGTCGATGCTTTCAAACTTGGCTATGAAATTTCTGAAGCAGAAGAAGTTGAAGAAGATGGGAAAGTTTTTTTCGTCTGCGATATCGTCAGTGAGATTCATCTAAATGCTGATCTCATCAGCGCACAGCAAAAAGAGCTACTTCCACTGATTGAGAAAAACGGTGGAGAATACGAAGGTTGGGGAACATACTTTGAAGATCCAAACGGCGAAGAAGACGAATATGGTGAAGATGGCGAATTCTTTGATGAAGATACCGATGAAGATTTCGACTTTGATGAAGAAACGGTAACTCGCCACTAAAATTTAACCGCTTGTAAGCAGCTGCTACAAGCGGTCTTTTTTGGGAAAAAGTTTGCAAAAGTGCGTATCGCACATGCTTTTTCTAACTTAATGTAAATTCAACTGGCTTAATTTTTCTGCTTCGATTCTAAAGTCCTCAATCGCTTTTTTATCAAAGAAATATTGCGTGCCGCAACATTCACATTGCATATCAATTACGCCATTTTTTTCTGCTAACATTTCTTCAATTTCTTCTGCTGGAACTAATAAAATCGCATTGCCTGAACGTTCGCGCGAGCAACCACAATGGAATGCTGTGGCTTGTGCAGGATAAACCTCTACTTTTTCTTCATGGAATAAGCGGTATAGCAACTCTTCAGCAGTCAATCCAAACAGCTCTTCATCTTTTACCGTTTCAGCCAATGTCATTAAATGCTCGAAGTCTTCTGGTGTTCCTGTACCATCTGGCATAATTTGCAACAACATCCCGCCTGCCACAGCTTTACCCTCATATTCGCCAGTGCGAATCACTAAGTGCGTTTGTAGCTGTTCAGAACGGGCAAAATAATCTTCCAAACATTCACGGATAGTTGGCTTATCAAGGCTAATCACCCCTTGGTAGCGTTCGCCATCAATTGGCATAATAGAGATCACTAACACACCATTGCCGATCATTTCATTTAAACTCGCTTGTTCAGCAATATCTCCGTTAACACGAGCCAAAGCACGTAATTGTTGTTGATCATTACCATTAACAACCGCTAATTTTAATGGCCCATCACCTTGAATTTGCACGGTTATTGTACCTTCAAATTTCATGGTTGCGGTTAATAAGCTGGTTGCCACCAACATTTCCCCTAATAGGTTTTGTACGGCTTTTGGATAGTTATGCGTATTAAGTGTCTCAGTAAAAGTCTCGTTTAAACGAACCCATTCACCACGCACAGCACGGTCTTGGAATAAATAACGATAAAGTTTGTCGTTGTCTTGTTGATAACTCATGGAATTCCTCAAATAAAAAGCCCCTCAATGAGGGGGAATCAATGTTGGCTTTAATATGGAGATATTGTGCCAAAATTACAAGATGTGATCTTTAAATTTCACTAACTCGCGGCGCTCTTTTTTGTTCGGGCGACGATCTGGATGTGGCATTGAAAGTGCATTCGCTTTACGCGCCAATGCAATAGCTTCACGCTGCTTCACACTTTTTTCCGTTTCTTGATAAAGTAGCTGAGCTTCTGGCGCACCACGGCGTTGGTCGCTTAATGCTGTGACGATAATTTCTTTTTCATCATTACCTTGTCTTAGCTTAATCGTTGCGCCGACTTCTACCTCTTTACAGGTTTTAGCACGCTGACCATTATAATGAACTTTACCCCCTTCAATCATCGCTTTTGCGATAGAGCGCGTTTTATAAAAACGTGCCGCCCAAAGCCACTTATCTAAGCGCACACCGGATTTTTCATTAGCAGATTGGGCTTTCATTGCAAACTCTCTTCTCTCAAAATTGGCAAATCTTTAGTCAAAAATGACCGCTTGTTAGCAGAATGCCTTGCATTTAACCGCAAACAAGCGGTCTAATTCAAGCAAAAATTTGCAAATTCCGCCAAGCAACACGAAAAAATTTGCATTTTCAGGCAGTAATCGGTAAGGTTAATGCCTATTTATTCTCGTTTTTAAGAGGTTCTTATGAAAATCATTCTTCTTGGCGCACCGGGTGCAGGTAAAGGCACACAAGCGCAATTTATCATGCAAAAATTTGGCATTCCACAAATCTCAACCGGCGATATGTTCCGTGCTGCGATTAAAGAAGGCACTGAATTAGGCAAACAAGCAAAAGCGTTAATGGATGAAGGTAAATTAGTGCCAGATGAATTAACCGTTGCATTAGTAAAAGATCGTATTGCACAACCAGACTGTGCAAATGGTTTCTTATTAGATGGCTTCCCACGCACTATTCCACAAGCAGATGCATTAAAAGAATCTGGCGTGAAAATTGACCTCGTTTTAGAATTTGATGTGGCAGATGAAGTGATTGTTGAACGTATGAGTGGACGCCGTGTTCACCAACCTTCAGGCAGAACCTATCACGTGGTTTACAATCCACCAAAAGTGGAAGGAAAAGATGATGTTACTGGTGAAGATTTAATCATTCGTCCAGATGATAAAGCAGAAACTGTATTAGAACGTTTATCTATCTACCACAAACAAACCAAACCGTTAATTGCTTACTACACAGCAGAAGCAGAAGCAGGTAACACTCGCTATGAGCGTTTAGATGGTACTAAACCTGTTGAAGAAGTGAGCGCTGAATTAGCAAAAATTTTAGGCTAATCATGCTTTAAAAACAGAAAAAGGAAGTCAATTGACTTCCTTTTTTGCATTGATTAACCACGTTTCATGATTTCGAAAAACTCTTCGTTGGTTTTTGCCACACCAAGTTTATCAATCAACCATTCCATCGCTTCTACTTCACCCATTGGGTTAATTACTTTACGCAACATCCACGTTTTTTGATGCTCTTCTGGGCTCATTAACAAGTCATCTTTACGTGTACCAGAACGGTTAAAGTCAATTGCTGGGAATACGCGACGCTCTGCAATTTTGCGAGAAAGATGGAGCTCCATGTTACCGGTTCCTTTAAACTCTTCAAAGATAACCTCATCCATTTTCGAGCCGGTATCAATTAACGCCGTTGCAATAATCGTTAAACTGCCGCCTTCTTCTACGTTACGTGCAGCACCGAAGAAGCGTTTAGGACGATGTAATGCGTTTGCATCCACACCACCAGATAAAATCTTACCCGATACTGGGGTTACGGTATTATAAGCACGCGCTAAACGTGTAATAGAGTCTAATAAAATCACAACGTCTTTTTTATGTTCAACCGCACGCTTAGCCTTCTCAATTACCATTTCAGCAACTTGAACATGGCGAGTTGCTGGCTCATCAAATGTTGAAGCAATAACCTCACCACGCACAGTACGTTGCATTTCGGTTACCTCTTCCGGACGCTCATCGATTAACAAGACAATCAACTCACATTCCGGATAATTATGGGTAATGCTTTGTGCAATATTTTGTAGTAACACCGTTTTACCTGCTTTTGGTGGAGCTACGATCAAACCACGTTGGCCTTTACCAATTGGAGCAGCTAAATCTAAAATACGAGCGGTTAAATCTTCGGTTGAACCGTTGCCGCGTTCCATACGCAAGCGAGAATTGGCGTGTAATGGGGTTAAGTTTTCAAAGAGAATTTTACTGCGGGAGACTTCCGGTTTATCATCATTTACTAAATCGACTTTTAGTAATGCAAAATAACGTTCGCCTTCTTTTGGTGGTCGAATTTTGCCCTCAATCTTATCACCCGTTTGTAAGTTAAAACGGCGGATTTGACTTGGTGAAACATAGATATCATCCGGCCCAGCAAGATAAGAACTGTCTGCCGAACGTAAGAAACCGAAACCATCCGGTAAGATTTCCAACACGCCTTGGCCGAAAATATCTTCGCCACTTTTTGCGTGTTGTTTAAGGATTGCAAACACAATATCTTGTTTGCGCAGACGGGCTAGATTCTCTAAACCCATTTGGTTTTCACCCATTTCGACTAATTCCGAAACAGGAAGATTTTTAAGTTGAGTAAGATGCATAGGAATAAAACTACTTGATAAAAAAATGAATTCGTTAGATTAGGAATGCGTTAAGAAATGATATAGAAGGTTCATACCTTAAAAACGTGGCGAAGAATACGCCAATTTAGGCAAAATTGCAAATTTTTTATCAGAAAAGACCGCTTGTTATACGCGGTTATTTTATATATTAACGCTCTATTTCCTAAAAAAATCGGGTAGCCAATCTACCCGAAAAATTATTGATTACGCTTTTTTCAAGAACTCTGATTTCAACATAATTTTGCCACAATCTACGTTATGATCACCATTTACTAAGCGAATATTTTTAAATTTTGTTCCTTTTTTCAATACTTCTGATGAGCCTTTTAGTTTTAAATCTTTGATTAGCAGCACATCATCGCCATCAGCTAATAAATTGCCATTACTATCTTTTACGATAAGTTGATCTTCATCCGCTTCAGCAACTTCTTCACCAGTCCATTCATAAGCGCAATCTGGGCAAACAAATTGAATAGAATCGTGATAAGTATTTTCGCCTTTACATTGTGGGCAAGCTGGAAATGTCATTTTTTGTCCTCTATTTAAAAGCTGTTAGTGTATAACAAAAATGCTGAAAAATTAAGCCAACAAGCGGTCTATTTCGACTAAGATTTTGCAAATTTTGCGATCTAGCTCGAAAATCCGTGAGAAAAAACTTCCGATTTTCTAGAAAAATCGCTAGCCTTAATTAAGGGAGAACAGTAAAATTCGCTTCTTTTATTCATTGCAAAACTAATCCTTTTGCCATAATTCGTTCTTTAACGAGCGTGTAATAACGAGGCTATTTTAATGACTTCTCAAACTCTTCAAGCAGAGGCGAAAGACGCATCTGCACAGCCTGCTAAAGCAGAAAAAATCAATTTAATGAATCTGACCCGCCAAGAAATGCGTGAGTTATTTGCACAAATGGGTGAAAAGCCGTTTCGTGCGGATCAGCTAATGAAATGGATTTACCATTTCGGGGAAGATAATTTCGATAACATGAGCAATATCAACAAGGTATTGCGTGAAAAACTTAAACAAGTTGCGGAAATTAAAGCGCCAGAAGTGGCAGTAGAACAACGTTCAGCCGATGGCACAATTAAATGGGCAATGCAGGTTGGCGACCAACAAATTGAAACCGTATATATTCCTGAAGCCGATCGCGCAACGCTCTGCGTTTCTTCGCAAGTAGGTTGTGCGCTGGCTTGTACGTTCTGTTCAACCGCACAACAAGGGTTTAACCGTAACTTAACGGTGTCTGAAATTATCGGACAAGTTTGGCGTGCCTCTAAAATCATCGGTAACTTTGGTGTCACTGGTGTTCGTCCAATTACAAATGTGGTGATGATGGGCATGGGCGAGCCATTGTTAAATATGAATAACGTAATTCCTGCGATGGAAATTATGTTAGATGATTTTGCTTATGGCTTATCTAAACGCCGTGTCACACTCTCAACCTCTGGGGTTGTGCCGGCATTAGATATGATGCGTGAGAAAATTGACGTAGCATTGGCAATCTCTCTGCATGCACCGAATGATGAATTGCGTGATGAAATCATGCCAATCAATAAAAAATACAACATTAAAATGTTGATGGATTCAGTGCATAAATATTTAGAAGTGTCTAACGCTAACCACGGTAAAGTCACCATTGAATACGTCTTACTTGATCATGTTAATGATGGCACTGAGCACGCTCATCAATTAGCTGAAGTATTAAAAAATACACCATGTAAGATCAACTTAATTCCATGGAACCCGTTCCCTGAAGCCCCTTACGGTAAAAGTTCTAATAGCCGAGTGGACAGATTCCAAAAAACGTTAATGGAATATGGTTTTACTGTTATTGTTCGTAAAACACGTGGCGATGATATTGATGCGGCTTGTGGACAACTTGCTGGCGAGGTTATTGACCGAACCAAGCGTACATTAGAAAAACGAAAATTTGGGCAAGGCATTGCGGTAAAAAATCAGTAATTGCCTACTCATAAAAATTGAATAAAGAGAGCGGCAGTTTGCCGCTTTCTTGCGATTGCACTTCGTAATAAAGCTTGTATGATAGCAAGGCAATCATTGGTAACCTCTCTCTTATCAAGGCGCTTTATGTTATTTGTAAAATTTCTGAAAAATCTGACCGCTTGTAGTTTAATTATTCTGCTTGTCGGCTGTACTACTTCATCCCCGCCACAAAAAGCACCTCGTTCAGAAGCAGTCAAAGCTCGATTGAACTTAGCGCTTGCCTATCTTGAACAGCAAGACTATCCAAAAGCGAAAGAAAATATCGATAAAGCCCATCAACATGATACTCATGATTATCTGCCTTATTCGGTGATGGCTTATTATTATCAGCAAATCGGCGAACCAACTTCAGCAGAACAAGCCTATCAGCAAGCATTGCGTTTAAGCGATTCTCGCCCAGATGTGCTAAATAATTACGGCACTTTTTTATGTAAACAAGGTCAATTTCAACAGGCTTATCAGCAATTTGAACAAGCGGTTAAAAGCCCTGAACCTTATTACCACCAAGCCGATAGTTTAGAAAACATCGTGCTATGCGCTAAAGCTGAGCCGAATCAAGCAAAAATGCAACAAACATTAGCTCAATTAGAAAAACTTGATCAAGCTCGCGCAGCAAAGCTTCGTTAACGTTTTAACGATAAGATTTTATTCATAGGAACCCCATGTCAGAACTTAATCTCCAAATCAGCCAAATTATTGCTGGCGAACTGAATGTCGGCAGTCACCAAATTCTTGCCGCAATGCAATTACTCGATGAAGGCAACACCATTCCTTTTATTGCGCGTTACCGTAAAGAAGTCACTGGCGGGTTAGACGATACGCAACTGCGTCATTTTGAAACACGCTTGATTTATCTTCGCGAATTAGACGATCGCCGCCAAACTATTCTTAAATCGATTGAAGAACAAGGCAAATTGACTGATCAACTACGAGAGAAAATTCTCTCTTGTGAAAGTAAAACAGAATTAGAAGATCTTTATCTCCCTTATAAACCAAAACGTCGCACCCGCGGACAAATCGCGATTGAAGCAGGGCTAGAACCATTAGCTGAAATGCTTTGGCAAAATCCATCTTTAACCCCAGAAGAAGCAGCAAAAGCCTTCGTCAATGCGGAAAAAGGGGTTGCAGATGAAAAAGCCGCTTTAGATGGCGCACGTTATATTTTAATGGAACGCTTCAGTGAAGATGCCGAATTACTTGCAAAACTTCGCCAATATTTGACCGCTTGCGCAACGTTAGAAAGCCGCGTTATTGAAGGAAAAGAAAGCGAAGGTGAGAAATTCCGTGATTATTTTGAGCACAGCGAACCGTTCAAACAAGTTCCTTCTCATCGTGCTTTAGCCATGTTCCGTGGTCGAAACGAAGGTATTTTGGCACTAAGTTTAAATGCTGATCCAGAAGCTGAAGAAGGCAACAAGCAAAGCCACTGCGAAACGATCATTCGTGAACATTTAGGGGTGATATTCAATCAGCAGCCTGCCGATAAATGGCGTGAGCAAGTCATTAGTTGGACGTGGAAAATTAAAGCGGCACTACATCTTGAAACAGAATTGATGGCAAGCTTACGTGAAAAAGCCGAAGAAGAAGCGATTGATGTTTTTGCGCGTAACCTTTCAGCACTGTTAATGGCCGCACCTGCCGGTGCACGCAATACTATGGGGCTTGATCCAGGTCTGCGTACAGGGGTGAAAGTAGCGGTGGTTGATAATACGGGGAAATTGCTAGATACCGAAACCATTTACCCGCATACCACTGGCAAAGCTGCTGCAGAAGTCACGCTTTATAAATTGATTAAACAGCATAATGTGGAATTGATTGCCATTGGTAACGGAACGGCATCACGTGAAACCGAACGTTTTGCGAAAGATGTGCTTAAGCAAATTAAAGCCTCTAAACCAGATATGCTCATTCCACAAACTGTGGTGGTCAGTGAAGCTGGTGCATCAGTTTATTCAGCCTCTGAATTTGCAGCGAATGAGTTCCCGAATTTAGATGTATCTTTGCGTGGTGCGGTGTCAATTGCCCGTCGTTTGCAAGATCCACTTGCTGAATTAGTAAAAATTGAACCAAAAGCGATTGGGGTTGGGCAATATCAACATGATGTTAACCAAAGCCAATTAGCTCGCAAACTGGATGCGGTAGTAGAAGATTGTGTAAATGCCGTTGGGGTAGATTTAAATACCGCATCTGCAGCATTACTTGCTCGCGTTGCAGGTATGAGTAAAACTTTAGCGCAAAATATTGTTGATTATCGCGATGAAAATGGACGTTTTGCTAGCCGTTCTGAATTGAAAAAAGTCCCTCGTTTAGGGCCAAAAGCTTTTGAACAATGTGCTGGCTTTATGCGTATTTTAGGGGGCAAAAATGCACTTGATGCTTCAAGTGTTCACCCAGAGGCTTATCCAGTCGTAGAGAAAATCTTACAAGCTACTCACTCTACCTTACAGGAATTAATGGGCAATAGTAGCCAAATTCATCAACTGCAAGCTAAAGACTTCGTAGATGAACAGTTTGGTTTACCAACTGTGCTGGATATCTTCAAAGAATTAGAAAAACCAGGGCGTGACCCGCGAGGTGAGTTCAAAACCGCTGTTTTCATGGAGGGCGTAGAAGATATCAAAGATCTCAAAGTCGGGATGATTTTAGAAGGGACGGTCACTAATGTGGCTAACTTTGGTGCTTTCGTAGATATTGGTGTTCACCAAGACGGTTTAGTACATATTTCCATGCTTTCCCACCAATTTGTTGAAGATCCACACAAAGTGGTTAAAGCCGGTGATGTAGTGAAAGTCAAAGTGTTAGAGGTTGATGTGGCTCGTAAACGCATTCGTAAACGCATTGCACTTACTATGCGCTTAGAAGATAAAGCGGAATCTAAACCTGTTGGACAAAAGACAGCTGAGTCTAGACGAGAAAAATCGGCCGCACCATCTCGCAACCAATTTGCGAATAATGCCTTTGCTGATGCGTTAAAAGGTTGGAAAAAATAAAAACATGAAGTTTGCGCAATAACTTGGCTCAAAAGTGCTGCTTTTCTGTCATGGTTTAGTAAATTTTTGGTAAAATAGTACCGCTTGTACCCTCTCCCGCGCAAGCCGGAAAAATAAAAGGAACAATTATGTTTGTAGAAATTTATGGCCGCTTAACTTGCCCTTACTGTGTAAGAGCGAAAGCGTTAGCAGAAAAAATGAAAGGCGAATTAGCTGATTTTGATTTTAAATTCGTTGATATGATTGCAGAAGGCATTTCAAAAGAAGATTTGGAACCACGCGTAGGAAAACCTGTCGCAACCGTGCCACAAATCTTTTTGGACAATCAGCACGTTGGAGGTTGCACCGATTTCCAAGCCTTAGTGAAAGCAAAATTCGGTATTGAAGTGTAATGAAAGAAAAAGTCGTTTATCTAAGATAAACGACTTTATTTTTATCGCTTGATGAAATAGAGATCCCACACACCATGCCCTAATCGATGCCCTCGCTCTTCAAATTTGGTTAATGGGCGGAAATCTGGACGTGGAATAAAATCATTAGTAGCGGAAGTATTTTCCAATTCAGCATCAAACTGACGTAAAACTTCTAACATATGCTCCGCATAATTTTCCCAGTCTGTGGCAAAATGGATAAAGCCACCACACTTCAATTTGCTTAATACGCGCGTAATAAATGCTGGTTGAACAATACGACGTTTGTGGTGTTTCGCTTTCTGCCACGGGTCTGGGAAATAAAGCTGTAAGCCACCTAACGTATTATCTGCAATCGCATCACGTAGAATTTCAGTCGCATCATGGCAAATCACTCGTAAATTCTTGACCTGTTTTTCTAACGCATAGGCAATACATGCTCCCACACCAGGGGTATGAACTTCAATGCCGATATAATTGCGATCTGGGTTTTGTGCTGCCATTTCAACCAATGAACGCCCCATCCCGAAACCAATTTCCAATACAACGGGGTTATCATTGCCGAAAATTTCACGAAAGTTAAATGGGGTTGGCTGATAATCCAAACCTAAATTTGCCCAGTTGCTATTCATCATGTCGCGCTGATAATCACTTAAGCGACCAGTACGCAACACGAAGCTACGCACTTTGCGCAAATAGCGACCATCTTCGGTAAACTCGGCTTGTTCTACGGTTTTACGCTTTTTATCTGCAAAAGTTTGTTTTTCTGACATCGGTTTACCTTAGAATCTCACCAAAGCTGAACCCCATGTCCAACCGCCACCAAAGGCTTCTAATAGCAATAATTGCCCACGTTGAATACGACCATCTCGCACCGCCTCATCTAATGCCACTGGCACAGTTGCAGCACTGTTATTACCGTATTTTTCAACCGTTAATACTACTTGTGACATATCCATTTCAAGTTTCTTTGCAGTGGCCGCAATAATACGAATATTAGCTTGATGTGGCACTAACCAATCTAAATCAGACTTGTCTAATTGATTAGCTTCTAAAGTTTCTTCTACAACACTTGAAAGCTGGCCTACTGCAAGTTTGAAAGTCGCATTACCTTGCATTTGGATAAACCCTGATTTTTCCTCACCGCGTTTTTGAGCTGGGAGGGCTAGCATATAATCCAGATCAGCAGATGCGTGTAAATGAGTTGATAAAATCCCTGCTTGTTCGCTTGCTTCTAAAATCACTGCGCCCGCACCGTCACCAAAAAGAACGACTGTACTGCGATCGGTTTCATCTAATGCGCGAGAGTTTAGATCTGCGCCAACCACTAACGCTTTTTTCACTTTACCTGATTGCACAAATTGATCAGCGACGCTCAACGCATAAATAAAGCCTGTACAAGCTGCAGCAACATCAAAAGCAATCGCATCACGAATGCCTAATGCACCCTGAATTTGGCACGCAGCACTTGGGTAAGCGTGTGAATTAGTCGTGGTTCCTACCACAATGAGTTCAATATCATTTGGATCAATATTCGCCATTTCTAAGGCTTTTTTAGCAGCTTCGGTACCCATTGTGGCCACCGTTTCATCTGCTGCGGCGATGCGACGCTCTTTCATGCCAGAGCGGGTAAAAATCCATTCATCGCTAGTTTCGACCATTTTTTCTAGGTCTGCATTGGTGCGCACTTGCTTTGGCAAGTAGCTGCCCGTTGCTAAAATTCGACTTTTCATAGTGTTCTCTGTTATTCAGTTAATTAGGAGATTATAGCGTAATTTTGGCATAATTTATAGCGGGCTTTCTGTACGACACAACGCAAGAGTGGCTTCAATCAATGCTAAGGCAATCGTGCCTTTAGGCGGTAATTCTGGCAATGGCTCATCACAATCAAACCATCTTGCATCACAAAGCTCGCTCTCTTGTAGCTTGATCTCGCCTGAATCATAATCAGCTAAAAAACCTAACATCAACGAATGCGGGAACGACCACGGCTGGCTACCAAAATAACGAACATTTCGAATTTTCAACCCACTTTCTTCCCAAACTTCGCGCTGCACGGTTTGCTCAATCGGCTCGCCTGCTTCAACAAATCCAGCCAGCGTGGTATAAATTCCGCCCTTATGGCGCTGATGATTCGCTAAAAGGATTTGTCGCCCTTTCCGCACTGCCACAATAATAGACGGAGAAATGGTGGGATAAATTCGGTGCCCACAAGCCTCACACGCCAAAGCTATTTCAGATGTGGGGTACTGATCTTTTTTGCATAGAGAGAAATAAAAAAATTTGGTCGGAAAAAATGCGGAGAGTCTAGGAAATACAAGGCTCTCCGCATTTTTGTTGGTGGAAACTATGCAAAAAACAAAATGGGCAAAAATAGTAAAAAAGTGAGCGAAATTGCACTATTTTTTGCATAGGATTGAGCGGGGTTTAAATGGTTTTTAAAAAGACTTTAAAATATTTTAAATTAGTTTATGACCAACGTGAACAACCTGTCCAATGATTTGTAGGTTTTGTGCTTCTTGGTTGGTGATTTTAATTGGCTCGTACTCTTCTTTGTTGTCAGAAATTAACTCAACGCCGTCCCATAGCATCTTAACTCGCTTGACCCATACACTATCGCCATTTTGTACTAGGTAGATGTTATCACTTTTTACCTCATTTCGGCTAAAATCAACTAATAGCTGATCTCCATTGTTAATGGTAGGCTGCATTGACGAACCATTTGCCCAAAATACGCCACAATGCTTTGCTTTAACGCCTAGGCTATGCAGAAGGTTATTATCGTATGGTACCTTTCCATCTGGTTCGGTTACGCCCACGTTAAAGCAACCAAAGCCAGCTGAAACCTCAATACTTTCAAAGCTAGCCAGCATTTCTACTTCCCCCATTTCTTCCATGTCCGTGCGTTCACGCTCTAAGCGCTCAAATGCTCGGGTTACAATACCTTTATTGATTTGCAGCTCACTTTTTTCACCTGTTAATAGGTAGTTTGGAGTAGTCTTTAATATATTAGCAAGTTCAATTAACTTTGAGATTGGTGGTTCTCTAGTTTCAGCTTCCCATGCTTGAAGGGTGGATATTGCTGTTCCTCCAAGCTGATTACATACATCAGCCCTACTTAGTTTCACTTCTTTTCTGCGTTCTTCTATTCGCTTACCAAATAAGTTGGTTGGAGTATGCGACAGCTTGCATTTCATCACGGATATAAAGATGGCACAACATTAAAAAATGCTCTTGATCGACCGTGGATTAAAGGTGAGCGCATTATTGCTGAGGCAATTGGTATTCCTCCTGAAGAAATCTGGGCTAGCAGATACCAACAGAGAAATCTTAAAAAATTTGCTGATCGATAGCATAAAGAGGTGATTATGAGTTTAAGCAACCTAAAAACGCACTATTCAGCAAAGGAGCTAGCCGATTTAAGTTTAGCCTGTTTACCTAAAACAAAGCAAGGTATTTTATACCAAGCTAAGAAACAAAAGTGGAAAGCTTGTAAAAAGGTAGGTGTAGGGGGTGAAAGTTTAGAGTTTTCTTTAGTGACTCTCCCAGAAATAGTGCAGCAAGAACTCCGCACACGCTTTGCCGTATCAGTGGTGGAGCAAAAGCCGAAGAAACTGCCGGTAGTCAAATCCGAAGTCGATTTGGCAAACCTAACCAATAAACAGCGCGCAGTGGCAGATGCCAGAATGGTGCTGATTAGTAAGGTGCTAGAGCTAGAAGATAGTGGTATGAGTCGGATACAAGCGGTCAGATTTTTATGTCAGCTTGCAAAAAATGGCGAACTACCACCGGAAATGGCAGAACGCGTTGCAATGGCAAATGCGAAGAAGAATGAAAAGCGGACGATTGGCGAACGGACGTTAAATCAATGGGTGATCGATTATTGTAAGGCTGAGAATGCTGAGCAACGATTAAAAGCCAGCGCTCCACGGGTGCGACAACCAGTGGAAATTACGGAGCTTAACTGGCTACCTGAGTTTTTAGCGGTGTATCGCAATACAAATGGACTAAATGTGACAGAAGCTTATCAGGAATTTACATGGCGTTGGCAGACGGCTTTCGCAGACCAGCAGTTATGGTTGGAGATGATGCCGAGTATCCACCAAGTGCGCCGAGTGATGAGCAAGTTTAGCCAGTTATTTAAGGCGATTGGTCGTAAAACAGGCGCGGAACTCCGAGCATTGAATACGTATGTGAAACGTGATTGGTCGGTGCTTAAAGCAAATGATGTGTGGGTGGGGGACGGCCACTCTATGAAAATGAAAGTGGCTCACCCTGACCACGGAAGACCTTTTATCCCTGAACTTACGATGGTCATGGATGCGGCAAGTCGATTTATCGTGGGTTGGTCGGTTTCTCTAGCTGAGAACTGTATCGCGGTAGCTGATGCGATTCGCTACGGGGTAGAAAGACATGGTATTCCCGCCGTTTACTATTCAGATAATGGTGGCGGGGAAAAGAACTGGACGCTAGATGCGGATATTACGGGGATTTTGCCAAGATTGGGGATTAACCACCAAACAGGTATTCCCGGCAACCCGCAAGGGCGAGGCATTATTGAGCGAGTGAACCAAACCATTGCGCTACGAATTGCCAGACAGTTTGCCACTTACCACGGCAAGGGGGCAGACCGTGAAACGGTTCGTCAAGTGTCCACGGGAGTGGTCAGTTTAGAAAAAGCCTTGCGACAAGGCAAAACAGAGCTAACCGATAAACAAAACCGAGCAAAAGGCAAATTGCCGAGCTGGAAGCAGTTTATTGATGCCGTTGAAGCTGGGATTGATTGGTATAACAACGAGCATGTGCACCGTGAAATCGGTACAACGCCCGCTAAAAAACGCGCACAGCTGTTGCAAGATGTTGAGGTGCTAAACATTACCCCGATTGAAGCCAGAGATATGTTTAGACCACAAGTCATTCGTGTAGCACAGCGTGGTTGGTTATCAGTGTTTAACAATGATTACTTTAACCAGAAACTGATTGAGGTGGATGGGGAGAAAGTGACAGTGAGTTTTGATATTCACAACGCAGAAAGTGTGATCGTTCGTCATTTAGACGGCAGATTTATCTGTGAAGCCCAATTTGATGGCAATAAACGTGCGGCATTCCCAGAAGCGTTTATGGATAAAGCGCGCAAAGAGCGTGCAAACCGCCGAATGAAGCTCAAACAAGAGCAGGTTGATGAGATTCAGGCAGAGTTAAACCCAGTCAGAACGATTGAACATACGGCAACGTTTAGCTTTGTGGTGAGCGATAAAGCAAAACAGGCAAGACAAGCAACCCCAATCTTCTTAACACAAGCAGAGAAAGAAGAGTGGGAAGAAAAGCAGAGAGCCTTTGGGTAAGGAGTAAAGAATGGAAAAAACTAGAGTTCAGACACCTGAAAGCGGGAAAGTAGCTCCCTTAAGTTGGATTGAGCAAGTTCGACAACAGCGTCAGGCTCGCCGTCAGGAGTTACTAGCAAAGCAAGTTGAAATTCTAGCAAAGCAACAAGCTCAGTCTGAGAAATAACTTTCTTTGTTAATAACGAATTAAATAACTCTCCTAGTAAATCATTAGTCGCTAGGCTTGCGTATTCAAGTGCTTTAATTCTTTGTTCGAGAGTTTTTAACGTAATGCTAGACATAACGATTTCTTAAATTTAAACCAATTTAAACCACATTATAACGAGGTTAAAAATGAAAAACCAACAATTAAAAGACTTTATGGAAGCCCGTGGGCTACAGCAAAAGCAAACCGCACAGATGTTAGATATCTCAATCCCAACACTTAGCCTTTATTTGAAAGGATCTTACTCAGGCAATGTGCAACAAATTGATGAAAAGGTGGAAGCCTTAATTGCTCGCCATAAGGAAAAAGTAACAGAAGCGAAATATAGCACGGACTTTGTGCGAACCCTTACCGCTCGCCGTGGAATGGATGTTATCAAATATGCTCATGTGGAGGGCGAATTAAATGTGATTTATGGTGCAGCTGGTTTAGGTAAAACCCAAATGCTGAAACAGTATGCAAAAGAAAATAGCGGTGCAGTGTTGATTGAGGTTGATCCAAGTTGTGTGCCAAAAACCTTGCTTAAACGCATTGCTAAAGTGATTGGCACCACCGATACAGGCACAAATGACACGTTGTTGGAAGCAATTACGGCGAAACTAAAAGGCTCTGAACGTGTTTTATTGGTGGATGAAGCAGAACTTTTATCTACTCGGTCATTGGAATTTATCCGCCGAATCCACGACTTGACGGGGGTTGGTGTGGTGCTTTCTGGTATGCCTCGCTTACTCATTAACTTAAAAGGTAAAAACAACGAATTAGCGCAGTTATATAGCCGAGTGAGCTTTGCATTAGATCTTGGCAACCAATTACCGGAAGGCGATTTAGCGTTATTGGCTGAAAAAGCATTAGGGACTGCGGAATATAACAAGACGTTAATTAAAGCAGCAAAAGGTAATGCACGCCGACTCAGTAAATTGATGCGGGGCGTGGTTCGGACAGCGGAAATCAACGATGCGGAGATCAACGCTGAGATGATTGAACAATATGCAGGCATGCTTATCCACTAGGAGGGATTATGGCAAGACGACAAATTTATGCTGCGTACGCTGGCGATAAATACGTAATGGACGGCACGGCATTGGAACTCGCACTAGCATTAGGACTGGCAGTAAGTTCGGTGCGGAAATTGGCGACACCCAGTTATCAAGAACAAAAACGTGGCTTACAAATTGTGAAATTGGGACGCGCAGAGATAGGGGATAGAAAATGAATAAGGTGTTTAGTGAAATCGGCAGTTGTTATATGAGCCGAAATAATAAAGGCGTTTATGAGGCCATTGTAGGTCTAGAGTTAGCCGCTTTAAAGTGCGAAGAGCTTGAGCTTGAAGTGCTAAAAGTGGATTGGGGCGAAGGCTATAAGCCGCGCCTAGTATTACAAAGTAATACGAAAACACAGCACCTTATTGCAAAAGGTAAAGCCATGCATTACGGCTTTATTAGTAAAGGTGGGAAAAGATTTGATTTATATCAAATGCAGGTGCGCGGCGTGAAATGCGTGTGGGAAGCCGAGCAAGAGTCTGTTAACTAAAAAAAGGAAAGCTTATGACAGAAATTATCACTAAAAAATCCACAGAACAACACCTGAAAAATCTAGGTGTGGAATATAAACAAGTAGGTCTTACACTTAAAGAACATATTTGCGATGCCACAACAGAAATCTATGGGCAAACATTTAATGTAAATGTATACACCATAATCGGATATGGTATCCAAATCAGAGTTTCGGGTAATCCCAAAGTATGCATGATCTCTTATGAAAGTATGCTCAAGATGGCTGAGGCAATGGGTATTTTTGATTTTAAAAATGAACAGGAGTAAATGATGAAAGTAATGATTGATGGTAAAAATTATTGGAAAGATGCCAATGGCGCATTGAAGCCAGATGAGTTAGTTAAACCGATAGATAAAGAGCGCGATAAGCTAGTGCGTAGTTTTGTGGCATTAGCCGAAGAACATAGCATGGCGATGAAGCGTTTTAAGCGCATGGTATTTGACGATGTGGGAGCATTTATTAGCCTCTCAGCAGAAAAATATGGAGTAAGAATTGGTGGTGCTAAAGGAAATGTAACCTTGTTTACTTATGATGGCAGTTACAAGATGCAGTTAGCAGTACAAGAGCATATCCGCTTTGATGAACGTATTCATGCTGCTAAAGCGCTAATTGATGAATGCTTGCATGATTGGTCGGAAGGAGCAAAACCAGAATTAAAAGCTTTAATTGATAATGCATTTGAAGTAGATAAAGAAGGTAATCTTTCTACAGCTAAGATTCTTTCACTTCGTCGAGTGGAAATTGCGGATAAGCGTTGGAATCAAGCTATGGAAGCAATTTCTGATAGTGTGCAAGTGGTAGGAAGTAAAGATTATATTCGCTTCTATCAGCGTGATGCAGATGGGAAATATCAGCCAATTAGTTTAGATATGGCGAGCGTTTAAAGTGCTTATAAAGCCTCCTTTCGAGGGGGCTTGGTTAAGTGTTTTAACCAAGTGAGGAAGTTGTGGAAGCTAAAGTAAAACTGGATTATCAGAAAAAGGCTCGGGCTCAGATGGAAAATGTGATGATGTTGTTACAGTCCGCCTGTGATGCCTTAAATGATGAAGCTTTTGATGTGGCAGATAATCTCTGGCGACAAGCAGGCTCTGATTATCAGTCGGTCAGAATTAAGTTGGGATTGTTGAGATAGGAGTAACATATGCAATTCAAATTTTTTAAAGGTGATTTAACACAAGAACCATTGAAAATAATTTATGCAGATTTTAAGCAGTCAAGCGAAAAACGTTCGGCTGAAATTAAAGCGGTAATTGCGAAATATCCTTTTAATGATGGTTTAATTAGTAAATCTGGTTGGTATTGCAGAATGGTAAGTGGAATTGCCTGTAAAGCATCGAGGGTTTGTAAGGTTGAAGGTATTAAAGGCTTTAAAGTTAAGCCAGTCAGTGATGGCTATTTTGAAGTTAAACCAGATAAACGTTATAAGGTCGGACGAGAATTGGCTGAGGATTTAAAGAAAATCGATGCCATTTACCAAAGACATCGTGACTTTTCTTATTTTGTCTTAAGTCGATTAAGCATGCTGTACACCGTAACAGATTACTATTCAACTTCAACGCGACCTACCGCTTATTTATCTGCAGCAGGTGCCTATGATGGCGTGTTGTTAGTTAAAATGCCAACTCCAATTGATGAAGATAGTGAGCCATTTCCAGACGTGCCAAGCTGCTTGACTGAAATTAAAGAAAGTGAGTTTTTTGCTTTACAAGGGAAATAATATGAAACTATGCCGTTGCCCAATTTGCCATTCGGATTTGCACCTTGCAGCGTTAGTGGAAGATGATGCCGGACGAGAATTATTGCGAGCGATTACGGAATTAACTGCAGGCTGTAGTCGTCCGATGGTGGCATATTTAGGATTATTTAAACCTGCGAAAAGTACATTAGCGAATAGCAGAGCATTGAGAATCTTGCAAAGTTTGCTAGAAATCTACCCTTGCTCGAATGTATTGGCAAAGGCTTTAAGCGATACGGTAGAACAGGTACGGCGCAATCGACGTGAAACAGGACGAGTTGAGCCATTATCTAACCACAATTATTTGAAAAAAGTCTATGAGAGCGTGAAACCGCAATTCGCGGTTGTGCAAAATGAAGGGGGACGTAAAGAAAAAAGCCAAGAGAGCATGGAAGCGCAGAAAAAACATGGTGCGATCCAATATATTGAACGTATGCGGGCATTGGGGCAGTTAGAAGCGGTGAAAAATACCGAAAGCTATCAGATTTGGTTGGCATATCAGGAGGAAAAAGGCAATGCAACCACAAACTAGAAAGCAGATGATCCAGAAAATCCATATTGGAAAGGCTGAATTAAAAATGGATAGGGAATGCTACACGCGATTTTTGTTAGAAACCGTGGATAAACACAGTTGCAGTGTGATGACAGACAGTGAGTTGATGCAGGTGTTGCAAGCGATGAAAGCAAAGGGCTTTAAAGTAAAAAGCCGAAAATATGGTAAACGCCCTGATGTGGGGCAAGCTAAAGAGAATGCGGTGCGAAAAAACTACTTGGATAAAATCGAAGCGTTTTTAAGCGAGAACAAGAAGCCTTGGAATTATGCTCATGCCATTTGCAAAAAAGCCTTTGGAATTGACCGCTTGCAGTGGTGCACAGAAGAGCAGTTGCGAAAGATTGTGCAAATGTTAGCTGTGATGGCGAAACGGCATGGGCAGAGAGTGAAATAAGGAGAAGAAAATGACCATAAGTAGTAAAGCGATTATTAACAATATGGTAAAAGCGATGAATGCGCCAGCCGTGTTAGCCTTAACGCATCAAACAAGAATTGTAATGATTATGAGGGTTAAGGGGAATTTAAGAGGGCAACTAGATTATGGAAAATTGCGGAATTTAAGAGCTGTGAAAGGTGTGGCACGATGTTATGTGAGACACGGACAAAATAGAACCATTGTGAAAATGATTTTGTCGAAGAAGTTTGAGTTTTAGTGCTAACACAATTAAATTTTTAATGCAATCGTTCATAATTTGAGCGGTTGCATTATTTTTATGTAATATGACACAAAAAGTGATTGATATATCATATTATTTTGGTAATATGTACGCATCGCAAAGCAATGCGATAAATCAAAAATCACTTTAACCAGACGCCACCTACGGGAAGGCGCAGAAGAAGGAAAAACAAAATGAGCAACTTAACATTTGCAACCAAAGCTGAAGCAATCGAATTTTTACGCAGTCAAGATTATTTATTCGAACATTCAAACGGATTTAGCCCAGAAGGCACATATTACCTTGCGCATGGCGAATACAGCCAACCAGATTTTAAACCTGTAAGATATAAAGACGGTTGGGGGATTAAAAAAATTCACTACTTTTACGATGGCACATTTTATGCACCGAAAAACGGAAGATGTGCAATTCTTGATAACATTTTAGTTTTAGAATCTATGTTGTATTAGCAATTCCAGCCCCTTGCGGGGCTTTTTACTAGGAGAAAATAAAATGAGAAGAAGTATACATTTTTCCGACTTTTCAGAGCGATACATTGCAGGGCGTAAGCAAACCTCCCTTTCTGGGCAGGTAAATAATGCATTCGAAATTTTGGAGTTTTTGGCAATCGAAAATTTGCCAGATTTAAGCGAAGAAGAGTTTGCCGAGGTTTGCAATGTTTATGTAGGTGGAGAGTTCGGAAAGATTGCAATGCCGTTGCGTATTGCGAGCGATATGTTGGACTATTACGGGGCAACAGTGCCGAGCCAATGCGAAAACCCGCAGCTTGTGGAAAAATTAGCAGCTTTACCACAGGTTGCGCAATTTGCACTAATTGACAAAGTTCGCCAATTTTGGACAGCAGCAAGCAAAGCCGAAGAAGAGAAAAAGCAAGAGCGAACAGAAGGTGAAGAGACTATGTTTGTTTTGGGGAAAGTAGCGAGAGTTATTTTTGGAGATGACGTCCCGACAAATACGCTTAATTTTCTGCTGACCTCCCCGATACAGGGGATTGCAATGGCAACAAAACACCCAGCTTGCCGTAAGGCGAATCAGGAAGCCATCGCGGAATTGATGGATAAAATAGAGATAACTTTTTTAGAGGACTGGAAACCGAACCTTGGAGAGCAAGGTGCTTTTTGGTTAGGTTACTATAAAAAAGACTAGAGATAATGCAATCGTTCATCATTCGAACGGTTGCATTATTCCTATGTAATATGACACAAAAAGCGCTTGATGTATCAAGCTGCAAATCTAAACAATGGAAAGGTTAGATATTCGAAAGCCCACTTTATTGTGGGCTTTTTTTGTGTTATTTTTTAATTTGGTCTTACTTTTAATGAGGTTTAAAATGAAAAAATTAGTAGCAGTTTTAGGCTTTGTCTTATCAGTTTCTAGCTATGCGGAATTTGACCAAGCAAGATTCGATAAAAACACAGCTTATTACAATGAACATAAAGCAGACGCTCAAGCAATTATTACCTTATTATCTGTTTTTAATGCAGACAATGATGGGGTAAGAAAAGCTTTTGAAAATAGAGCCAATGGAGATGCTGAACAATGGAGTAAATTACTTGGTAGAGTAAATAAAGCTCGTGACTATGGGGATAAATTAGAGGTGTTTATGCATTTTCAAAGTTGCAAAAATGCAGTATCACAAGCTAATTTACTATGGACAAGTGCGGCTTCAATGGTAAATGATTTTAGTGAATGGGATAATCCTGAATCATTTCGCTTGAAGCAATACCAAGAAGCAAGAAAGAGCTTCAGAACTAATTATGCTAACTGTAAGGATGAAGTAAAATCCCCACCACAGAAAGAAAAATATAACTAATTTATTGAAGACCGCCGAAAGGCGGTCTTTTTTTATCAAAATCTGCAATTTTTTTTGAAAAACATTCACAAAATCAAAAATCGTCTGATATATTCCGCGAAAATTTAGTCAGATAGGTGGTTGTTTATGTGTGAGTTTGAAGAAGTTGAAGTCTATTTACCAGAAACAGTAAAAGAAATTGTCGGTGTGATTGGGTTATCTGCAGCCGTTGCATTAGTGAAAAGTTTTGGGGGGACGGGGTTTTATTTAACAGCACACGGGTTGGATTATGATCGCGTGGTGTCAGCAATTGGGGAAGAGTTGGCGAAGAAATTGACGGAATACTATCAAGCTGCTTATTTCTACCTGCCGAAATGTGATGTGGCGCTTAGAGTGCTGCGTAATCGGGCGTTTAATGCGGATTTTTTGGCGTTGACGGCACAGGGTAAAAGTGGTCGTGCTGCTATGATTGAGCTTTGTCAGAAATATAAACTATCAGATCGGCACGGCTGGGAGATTGTCTATTCTTTTCGTCGTACGCCTACGCATAAGCAGGCGATGTTGTTTTAGCTTCTCTTAAAATCTCCCCTAACCCCTCTTTGCAAAAGAGGGGAATCTGGTTTCTCTGTTGAAGTGCATCTTTTATAAAATCACTTTCTCTTTATTCAAAATAGCCTCCAGTTGTTTTTAACTGGAGGCTTTTTTTATGCAACAAACTTTAACTTTCCAACAGATTTTTGACCGTGTAATTGGTCACGAAGGGGGATATGTTCATGACCCGCGAGATGTCGGTGGGGAAACCATTTGGGGAATTACCAAGCGAACTGCGCGCGAAAATGGTTATCAGGGTGAGATGAAACAGATGAAACGTGAGCAAGCCTTTGAGATTTATAAGCAGGCGTTTTGGCAACGTTATCAATGTGAGCGATTGCCGTCTGCTTTGGCATTTCAGTTTTTTGACGCGTGCGTCAACCATGGCGCAGGGAATGCGGCACGAATGCTGCAGCGTGCAGTAGGTGTGTTAGATGATGGTGTGATTGGCAAGCTAACCTTGCAAGCTGTGGAAAATCAGGCGCTTAACGATACCTTGATGCGTTTTGTGGCAGAGCGTTTGAAATTTTATACCCGTTTAGCGAATTTTAATGCTTTTGGTAAAGGGTGGATTAACCGTATGGCGGGCAATCTCGTTTATGCCGCTCAGGATAATGGGGAGTAATAGATGGAAATTACACTATTTCAAGCATTTTTATGCTTAGTTTTTATTTTTATGCTCTGCTTTTGGGGGCGTTTAGGCTATCAATTTGGCGTGGTTATTGGAGATATGATGACCACTTGTTACCTTGAATTAAAAGCTAAGTGGAAGGCAAAACGGGAGGGCAAATAATGAAGCAATTTTTATTTGATCTCTTAACCAACGCAGATGGGCGTGCTAGTACCACTGGTTTTATTCAGTTTATGAGTTGGCTGGTATTAACGGCGATTTTGATCCATGCGTATTGGGTAGATAAGGCATTTATTTCTGATTGGTGGTTTGCTTATGCGGGGATTTGTGTGTTGGGTAGTCCTGCAACAAAAGGCGTAGTGTCGGCATTAAAACGTCGTGAGGAGGAGAACTATGAGCGTCCTTAATCTCTTTGTGTTAGCTGCTTTAGCTGTTTTAGGTTTAAGTGGTATGGCTGCATACAAGATTCGCAAAGCACGCCAAGAAAATGACCGCTTGCTTAAAGCAAAACAGGCATTAGAAGAAAAAACTCGCAAGCAAGCGGTAGAAATTCGTCAAAAAAATGCAGAGGTTCAAAATGCGAAAACTTACCGAAGAAATGAAGAAAACACTCGCCGTGTTAGCGCTAGCCGCGTCGATGAGCAGTTGCACCAACAAGGTTGGTTCAGAGACGGTGACAATTACGGGGTGCAGTGCGTTCGGGATGATTTATCCAAGCCGTGCGGATACGACGGAAACCAAACGTCAGATACTGGCTCACAATCTGACTTATAAAGAGGTGTGCAATGAAGATGAAAAAATTACTCAAACGCCTTAAAGGTTGGTGGTTTGAACGTCAGTTTCGCAAGCAGAAACCTGAAGTTGCAGCACGCCGAGAGTTTTTAAAAACGGCAATTAAACAGGGAAAGCGTGATGATTGATGAAAAGCTATTTCAGATGTTGGTGTCGTTTGTGGTTGCGCCGCTAGTTGGCTTTTGTATTAAGGTAGTTTTTGACCGCATTAGCCGTAATGAGCAAGGCATTAAAGAGCTAGAAAAAGAGCTGGAGACGAAGTATCAGTCGAAAGAACTAGCTCAAACGGTCAATCAAGGCATTAAAGAAAAACTAGGGGAGGTATTAAAACAGCTCCACGAAATCAATAATAAATTAGATAAAAAGGTGGATAAATAATGGGTCGCAGAAAGGAAAAACGCACAGATTCAGAAAAACTGGATTTGATTTTAGGGGCAGTCTCTGAAATCAATGAAAAAGTAGATAAACAGAATGAAGAGATTGAAATTCTTCGCCGTGAGGTGCTGAAAACCCAACGCTTGGTTGATGAAATGGCACGCAAAAATCGCCGTTCGGCATTGATTGCAGGTGGTATTGGCGGCGGTTTAGTCACGATT
>QWCW01000430.1_pt1 | contig 27302 bp, 30 predicted proteins | sample 1972691 | NCBI WGS metagenome assembly QWCW01 (sample SAMN09866698, study PRJNA288562) | Human oral metagenome isolate pre2_saliva, whole genome shotgun sequencing... | reverse complement strand
AGTCCGCATTGAAAACTTGGAAGAGTTAGTGACAGCTACAAAGCAATTTACTAAACCGGATGAAGCAGAAGATCTTTCTGATTTAACCGCTTTTTTAACCCATGCTTCGTTGGAAGCTGGCGAAGCACAAGCCTCTCCGAATCAAGACTATGTGGAACTGATGACGCTACATTCAGCAAAAGGTTTGGAATTTCCGCGCGTGTTCATGGTGGGCGTTGAAGAAGGTATTTTCCCAAGTGGCATGAGTTTTGATGAAGGGCGATTACAAGAAGAACGTCGCCTTGCTTATGTAGGTATTACGCGTGCCAAACGCAAATTAACCATTAGTTATGCGGAATTACGCCGCTTATATGGCAAAGAAGAGCGCCACGTGGCATCACGTTTTATTGAAGAGCTCCCAGAAGCGCATATTCGTGAAATTCGCTTACGTGGCAACATCAACCGTGCTGCGAGTTTTGTACAAAATAACACATTTGTAAAACAGGTCGCAAAAACGACCGCTTCCATTCTCAATGATAGCAGCTGGAAGATGGGGCAAAAAGTGATGCACCCGAAATTTGGGCAAGGCACCATTGTCAACGTTGAAGGGAGTGGTGAAGCAACACGCCTGCAGATTGCTTTCCAAGGCAATGGCATTAAATGGCTGATTGCAAAAATGGCGCCATTAGAAAAGTTATCGTGATAAGCTAATAAAACGGGAAAGCCCCAGATCAAATTGATTTGGGGCTTTTTGATGCTTAATGTTTAACTTAGCGAAGAAATGCGGGAATGTTTTTCTCGTAAGCGGCAATCGCATCTTCATGTTGAAGGGTTAAGCCGATGTTATCTAAGCCGTTTAATAAGCAGTGGCGGCGGAATTCATCTAATTCAAAATGATATACTTTTTCGCCAACAGTCACTGTCATGGCTTCTAAATCAACATGAATTTGCTTGCCCTCATTTGCCCACACCCATTGGAAAATCTCTTCCACTTCCTCTTCGCTTAAACGAATTGGCAACATATGATTGTTTAGGCTGTTATTGTAGAAAATATCTGCAAAACTTGGGGCAATCATCACTTTAAAACCGTAGTCAGCTAATGCCCATGGTGCGTGTTCGCGTGAAGAACCACAACCTAAATTTTTACGCGCTAATAAAATAGTTGCGCCTTGATATTGTGGAAAATTCAGCACAAAATCTGGATTTGGCTGGGTTTCTGCCGCATCTAAATAGCGCCATTCGTGAAATAAATGTTTCCCAAAACCCACGCGAGTAATTGCTTGTAAGAATTGCTTTGGAATGATTGCATCCGTATCCACGTTTGCTGCATCAAGTGGAACCACTAAGCCTGAATGTTGTTTAATACCTGCCATTTTTCTTATCCTTTCTTATCTGAGGGTTAGTTGAGTTTCACATCACGAATATCAACAAATTTACCAAATACTGCCGCGGCAGCTGCCATTGCTGGGCTAACTAAGTGAGTGCGACCATTACGACCTTGACGGCCTTCAAAGTTACGGTTAGAGGTTGAAGCACAACGCTCCCATTCACCTAAACGGTCATCATTCATCCCTAAGCACATTGAGCAGCCCGGATTACGCCATTCTGCGCCAGCTTCAATAAAGATTTTATCTAACCCTTCTTTTTCTGCTTGTTCTTTAACTAAACCTGAACCCGGAACAACTAACACACGTTTGACATTATCTGCTTTCTTACGGCCTTTCATGACCGCTGCGGCTGCGCGTAAGTCTTCAATTCGGGAGTTGGTGCAAGAGCCGATAAAAACTTGATCAACAGGAACATTTTTGAAATCGGTATCTGCTTCTAAACCGATATAAGCTAATGCTTTTTCTGCCGAAGCTTTTGTTACCGGATCAGCCATTTCTGCTGGGTTTGGAACGCGTTCATCAATTCCAATAACTTGCCCTGGGTTTGTCCCCCAAGTCACTTGTGGTGCAATGTCTTTCGCTTCTAGCACAACAATGCTGTCAAAGTGAGCATCGTCATCTGATTTTAAAGTTTTCCAATAAGCGACAGCATCTTCCCAATCCTGACCAGTTGGCGCGTGCGGACGATCTTTTAAGTATGCAAAAGTCGTTTCATCTGGCGCAATTAAGCCTGCTTTTGCACCGAATTCAATCGCCATATTACATACCGTCATGCGGCCTTCCATCGAAAGATCACGAATCGCTTCACCACAGAATTCCACAACATGACCTGTACCACCCGCCATTGTGGTTTTACCGATAATAGCTAACACAATATCTTTTGCAGTGATGCCGGGCGCAACTTTACCGCGCACTTCCACTTTCATATTTTTTGCGCGGGCTTGTTTTAAAGTTTGGGTGGCAAGAACGTGTTCTACTTCAGAAGTTCCGATACCAAAGGCTAACGCGCCGAATGCTCCGTGTGTGGCGGTGTGAGAGTCCCCACAGACAATGGTCATCCCAGGTAGGGTTAAGCCTTGTTCTGGCCCCATAACATGGACGATCCCTTGCTGTTTGGTTTGCATATCAAATAACGAAATCCCCGTTGCTTCGCAGTTTTTGGCTAATTCCAGTACTTGAATTTTGGCTTGGCCTTCTAGTTGATTAACATCGCGCACTTGGGTAGAAATGCTGTGATCCATCGTGCCGAAAGTTTTGCTAACTTGACGAACTTGACGACCAGCTACACGTAAGCCGTCGAATGCTTGTGGGCTAGTTACTTCATGAATTAAGTGGCGGTTAATATAAAGAATAGGTGTTTCGCCTTCTGCTTCATACACGACATGTGCATCGAAAAGTTTATCGTAGAGTGTTTTTGCCATAATAATCCCACTTTTAAATCAATTAAATTTTAAACAGAACAAGCGGTGGAATATGCAAAAAAGTTTGCAAAAATCACCGCTTGTGTGAATGCCATTCACTATAACGACTTAAAAAACGAAAGTAAAATGCAAATTTGTCACTTTTTTTCGACTTTTATGCTATGCGATCAGCAAATAATGACTCTGTTTTAGGATTGCTTAGAATAATATTCTAAATATCATCTTTTTCTTGGCGGGTTGTTTGAGGTTTTTTAGACTTTTTAGCGGAATGAACCGTTAGCATTTTTTAGTATAATTGATTAAAACTCAGACTAAGAATGAGGAGAGGCAATATGCAAACAAAACAATTTTTTGTTTTTGGAGAAGTACAAGGCGTTGGATTTCGCTTTTTTACTTTGCAAGAGGCGGGCAAAATTGGGCTAAATGGCACGGTAAGAAATCGGATTGATGGCAGTGTAGAAGTGATTGCACAAGGCAGTGAAGTACAATTAGAGGCGATAGCTGCTTGGCTTAAACATGGGCCGAAAACGGCAGAGGTAGAGCGAGTGGTTGAGTTAGATTACCCAACCACCACGATTTTTGAAAATTTTTCGATTATTCGTTAATCCGCTTGCACGAATGCTAAGGCTTGCTCAACCACTTCCACGCCTGCGCCGGGTTTGGTTGCATTTTCGCTTAAATGGCGACGCCATTGGCGAGCACCCTTGCATTGTTGGAAAGCACCTAGCATATGGCGCACGATATGGTTAAGGTAAACGCCTTGTGAGAGTTGTTGTTCAATGTAAGGGAACATCTTCTCCACGGCTGCTTTGGCAGTGACAAGCGGTCGATTTTCACCAAAAATTTGCGAATCAATCGCACCCAGTAGCGAAGGATTTTGGTAGGCTTCGCGCCCAACCATTACGCCATCAACAAATTGCAGGTGGGTTTTGATTTCGTCGATAGTTTTAATGCCACCGTTAATCGAAATATTTAAATGCGGAAAATCACGCTTAAGCTGATAAACCCGCTCATAATCCAGCGGTGGAATTTCGCGATTTTCTTTCGGGCTGAGGCCTGAAAGCCACGCTTTACGCGCATGTACGATAAAATCTTGTGAATAAGGCTGCACTTTTTCGATGAAATCGCATAAAAATTCATAGCTATCTAAATCATCAATACCGATGCGATGCTTCACTGTCACAGGAATATCTACCGCATCGCGCATCGCTTTCATACAATCTGCAACCAAATCAGCTTTGCCCATCAAGCAAGCACCAAACATGCCGTTTTGTACGCGATCTGAAGGGCAGCCAACATTAAGGTTAATTTCCGCATAACCCCGTTCTTCAACTAACTTGGCACAATGCGCTAATTGCGTTGGATCACTTCCTCCTAATTGCAATGCAACTGGATTTTCAGCGGGATCAAATGCAAGTAAATCATATTTTGCGTGAATGATTGCCGGTGCTGTAATCATCTCTGTATAAAGCAGCGTGTGTTGCGTAAATTGACGATGAAAATAGCGACAGTGGCGGGTTGTCCAATCAAGCATTGGCGCAACGGAAAAACGTCCGCGGTAGTAGGTTTGGTGCATAGTTTTCTTTAATCTTTGGTGGAATATGAAATTTCCTCTCCTTTGATGGGAGAGGAAATAGCAAGATGAACAGCGTTAAAATTCAGGATACAGAGTGTAGTTAAACATCATCAGCATGATGAATGAGCACAAATCGTTCCCAAAGTTCTTCGGTCGTTTCTTGATGCGCCGGATCCGGAATAATACAGTTGCTGATTGGGCAAACTTTCTGGCAAGTCGGGTTATCGTAATGGCCTACACATTCCGTACACAAAACAGGATCGATAACATAGATTTCTTCCCCGACAGAAATTGCCTCATTTGGGCATTCGGGTAAGCACATGTCACAATTGGTACATTTGGAAGTAATGAGTAACGCCATGACCTGATGAATTCTCTTGGTTGCAAAAGTCGGCGATATTAGCCTTTTTGCTGTTCTAAGTAAAGCACTGTTGCCGCAACACGTGAATGTACGTTGAGCTTACGGAGTAAGTTGCGGATATGTACTTTTACCGTTTCTTCCGAAATAAAGAGTTGGGCGGCAATTTGTTTGTTCGACATACCGGTGGCAATCCACTGTAGCACATCGCGCTCACGATCGGTAAGTGTATGTAATGGATCGCTTTCTGGTTGGCGATTTAGGATATGTTGACGTACGTTGTCGCTTAATACCATTTCACCTTTCAGTGCACGCTGAATGTTTTCGACTAACTCAGCTGTGTCGCTGTCTTTTAATAAATAGCCATCAACACCGGCATCCATCAATGCAAAAATATCAGATTGCGCATCAGAAACCGTCAACACAACAATACGAGAATCTACGCCTTTTGCGCGTAAAGCACGCAAAGTATCTAAGCCAGAAATGCCTTTCATATTTAAGTCTAGAATAATTAAATCTGGCTCGGTTGCTAAAGCCAATGCAACACCTTCGGTGCCGTTGCTTGCTTCGCCGACCACTTCAATATTATCTTCTAAAGATAAAATTTGGCGCATGCCTTGGCGCATCAATGGATGATCGTCAATTAAAATAATTTTGTATGTCATTGCTACACTCCTCAAAAACGGCTATTTTCCGTGCTATTGTGCCTAAATCAAGTTACCTAATTGAGGTAATTTGTCTATTTTTGATCTTCCTATCTTGCTTGTCTAGCGCATTTGCAAAACTTTCCAAGAAAATCACCGCTTGATCCGCTATAATAAGGCTAACTTTTTTTCTGAAAAATTGACCATGACAACAACCACTTATTTCGCCACAGCGGCGCGCGGTTTTGAGGAAATGCTTAAAACCGAATTAGAACAAATTTGCCAAGCGCAATGCCAAGTTGCACAAGGCGGTGTGCATTTCACCACCACACAAGAAGGCATGTATAAAGCGTTATTACATAGCCGTCTCGCCTCTCGAATTCTATTACCACTGATTACGACAAAAATTTTCAGCGAGTTAGATTTATATGCCTCAATAGTTGGTTATGCTTGGGAAACGGTATTCGACCCGCGCGATACTTTTTATGTCGATTTCAACGGGACGAACCGTGAAATTCGTAACACACAATTTGGTGCCATGCGTGTGAAAGATGGGGTTGTGGATCACTTTGAGCGTAAAGGTTTTGCGCGTCCTACGGTAGATAAAATCCAGCCAGATATTCGCTTGCATGTTTACCTCAATCGTGATGATTTAATTGTTTCATTGGATTTAAGTGGCGAAGCGCTACATATGCGCGGCTATCGTGAAGAAACAGGTAAAGCGCCATTGCGTGAAACATTAGCAGCCGCCATTATTTTACGTTCTGGTTGGCAGCCAGATACCCCATTAGTCGACCCAATGTGCGGTTCAGGCACATTATTGATTGAAGCCGCGCAAATGCAGGCAAAAATTGCCCCACAACTTCATCGTAAATATTGGGGCTTTAATGCCTGGAAAGGTCATCAACAAGCCATTTGGAAAACCGTGTTAGATGAAGCCTATTTGCAAAAAAATGAAGAAATTCGACCGCTATTTTATGGCTTCGACCTTGACCATCGCGTGTTAGCAAAAGCAAAACAAAATGCGAATAATGCAGGGGTAGGGCATTTAATTCACTGGCAACAAGGCGATATTGCCGCTTTGAAAAATCCGTGTGAAACAGAAGTCGGCACTGTGGTGTGTAACCCGCCTTATGGGGAACGTTTAGGCACAACGCCTGCGCTTATTGCACTTTACTCTGTGTTTGGTCAACGCTTAAAACGTGAGTTTGCTGGCTGGAATGTGTCAATTTTCAGTGGTGAGCCAGAATTGCTTAACTGTTTACGTTTGCGTGCTCATCGCCAGTTTAAAGCGAAAAATGGCCCGCTGGAATGTTTGCAGAAAAACTATCAATTAAGTGAACGAAAAGCAGAGGAGCAAGCAGAAAACCTTACATTTGAACAAAATGCACAAGTTGCGCCTGATTTTGCCAATCGCTTAGCGAAAAACATTAAGAAAATTGAAAAATGGGCAAAACAGCAGGGCATTGATGCTTATCGTTTATATGATGCAGATTTGCCAGAATATAACTTGGCAGTTGATAGATATGCAGATCATATCGTTGTACAAGAATATGCTGCGCCAAAAAATATTGATGAGCAAAAAGCCCGTCAGCGCTTGTTAGATGCTGTTTCTGCAACGCTATATGTGACGGGGGTTGAAACTAATAAATTAGTGTTGAAAGTTCGTCAAAAACAAAAAGGCACCAATCAATATGAAAAATTGGCGAACAAAGGCGATTATTTCTATGTGAATGAGTATGGCGCGAAATTATGGGTGAATTTGACTGATTATCTCGATACAGGATTGTTCCTTGATCACCGCTTAACCCGCAAAATGGTTGGCGAGATGGCAAAAGGTAAAACCTTCTTAAATCTGTTTGCTTATACCGGGTCGGCCACCGTCCATGCGGCTTTAAATAGTGCAAAAGCGACCACGACGGTGGATATGTCGAATACTTATTTGAATTGGGCAGAGCAGAATTTAGAGCTTAACAATTTATTAGGTAAAAACCACCGCTTGTTCCAAGCAGATTGCTTGCAATGGCTTGCGGAATGTCGTGAGCGCTTCGAATTAATTTTCGTTGACCCACCAACGTTTTCTAACTCAAAACGTATGGATGAAAGCTGGGATGTACAGCGTGATCACATTAAGCTGCTTACCCAACTTAAACGTATTTTAACAAACGATGGCACCATTGTTTTTTCCAACAATAAGCGCGGTTTTAAAATGGATTTCGATGCGTTAGCGGAGCTTGGCTTAACGGCGGAAAATATTTCGAAGAAAACACTACCGTTAGATTTCGAGCGCAATCCGCACATTCATAACTGTTGGATTATTCGCCACCAAATTTCAGCCTAATTGCAAGGCGATAAGGAGTTTTATGCAAAATATGTTAGACATTGCCAAACAGGCTAAAGCGGCAAGTGTGGTGTTGGCACAATTAGGTAACGTGCAGAAAAATCAGGCATTATTGACGATTGCTGAACAGCTTGAAGCGCGCCAAGCAGAAATCTTGGCGGCAAATGCAAAAGATATTGAATTTGCCGAGTCGCAAGGGATTTCCCCCGCGATTATTGACCGTTTGTTGCTAACAGAAAGCCGTTTGCAAGGCATCGCGAATGATGTGCGTAATGTAGCGAAATTGGCTGATCCAGTCGGGCAAGTAATAGATGGCGGATTATTAAATTCAGGCTTAAAAATTCAGCGCGAGCGTGTGCCATTAGGCGTAGTGCTAACGATTTATGAAGCGCGCCCAAATGTGACGATTGATGTTGCTTCGCTCTGTTTAAAAACGGGGAATGCTGCTATTTTGCGTGGTGGCAAAGAAACGAAATTTACAAATGCAGTGCTAGTTGAAGTTGTGCAACAAGCATTAGAACAAAGCGGATTGCCAAAATTAGCTGAAAAAATGGCAGGATTAGGCGTAACGCTGCATACAGATGAATTGCAAAAAGCAGATAAAATTGCACCGCTTGATCAAGAAAAATTACGTCAAGAGTGGCTCTCTTTAGATTTAAGTGTCGTTGTGGTAGAGGGTTTAGAAGGGGCTGTGGCACATATTCGTGAATATGGCTCGCAACACTCAGAAGCGATTTTAACGGCAGACTATAAGCTCGCGCGTCAGTTTGTTGCGCAAGTTGATGCCGCTGCAGTTTATATTAACGCCAGTACGCGATTTACAGATGGCGGAGAATTTGGGTTAGGCGCGGAAGTTGCAGTAAGCACGCAAAAACTTCATGCGCGAGGCCCGATGGGACTTGAAGCACTGACCACTTATAAATGGGTGTGCGAAGGGGATTATTTAAGCCGCGCTTAACGATTTCTCCGGATTAGTTATAGCGAAAAAATGAACAATCGGGTAGAATATCCCTCGATTTTTTAGCGTAGAGCCAGCCTCTACGCTTTTATTTTCTAACTTATTGATAAATCTATTATTTTTTGATTATGGCGAAATTACATATTACGACTTGGGGCTGCCAAATGAATGAGTATGACTCATCTAAAATGGCAGATCTTTTATTAGCAACGCACGGTTTAGAATTAACTGAAAATCCAGAAGAGGCAGACGTTTTATTATTAAATACCTGCTCAATTCGTGAAAAAGCGCAAGAGAAAGTGTTTTCTCAATTAGGTCGCTGGAAAAACTGGAAAAAAGACAAGCCTGAATTGATTATCGGCGTAGGTGGTTGTGTTGCATCGCAAGAGGGTGAGCATATCCGTGATCGTGCGCCTTTCGTTGATATTGTTTTCGGTCCACAAACGTTGCACCGCTTACCTGAAATGATTAACAAAATCCGTGGTGGCGATCGTGCTATCGTAGATATTTCTTTCCCAGAAATTGAAAAATTTGACCGCTTACCAGAGCCAAAAGCAGAAGGCCCAACCGCATTCGTGTCTATCATGGAAGGTTGTAACAAATACTGTTCATTCTGCGTGGTGCCTTATACGCGTGGTGAGGAAGTTTCTCGCCCCGTAGATGATGTATTATTTGAAATTGCGCAATTGGCTGAACAAGGCGTGCGTGAAGTTAACTTATTAGGTCAAAACGTAAATGCTTATCGTGGCGATACTTTCGATGGCCAAATTTGCAGCTTTGCAGAATTATTACGTTTAGTGGCAGCTATTGATGGCATCGACCGTGTACGTTATACCACAAGCCACCCAATTGAGTTTACCGATGATATTGTGGAAGTGTACCGCGATACACCAGAGTTAGTGAATTTCTTACACTTACCAATTCAAAGTGGTTCAGATCGTGTGTTAACCATGATGAAGCGTAATCACACTGCATTAGAATATAAAGCGATTATTCGTAAATTGCGTGAAGTACGCCCGAACATTCAAATCAGTTCAGACTTTATTGTTGGCTTCCCAGGTGAAACTGCCGAAGACTTTGAGCAAACAATGAAAGTGATTGAGCAAGTAAACTTTGATATGAGCTTTAGTTTTATCTATTCTGCGCGTCCAGGTACGCCAGCTTCTGATTTACCAGATGATGTGTCGGAAGAAGAGAAAAAAGAACGTTTAGCACGTTTACAACAACGTATTAACTTCCAAGCCATGCAATTTAGTCGCGCGATGCTTGGTACAGAACAACGTATTTTGGTTGAAGGCCCGTCTAAGAAAGACATCATGGAATTAACTGGTCGTACAGAAAACAACCGCGTAGTGAACTTCGTGGGAACGCCAGATATGATCGGTAAATTTGTGGATGTGAAAATCACAGATGTTTACACCAACTCATTACGTGGCGAGGTCATTCGCACTGAAGATGAAATGGGGTTACGTGTGGTTGAGTCCGCAGCAAGTGTGATTGCGCGTACGCGTAAAGAAGATGAACTTGGTGTTGGCCAATATGTGGTTAACCGTTAATTTGCAAAAAATCTAAAAAAACGCCCGCTTGAGTGAAACAACAAGCGGGCATTTTTTATGGTTATTTTGCTAATTATTCTTTTGGTAAGCGTTTAATCGAAAGGATTAAACCGCCCCAAATAATCACTAGCGCAATGCTCATCATAATAATTGCAGAACTACTCATGATTATTCCTCCACTTTAAATTCAGCTTCATTTTTCCAAGGCAGTAGCGAAAGGATAAATGCAACAACTAATAACAATCCTGCCATACCCCAGCCGAAGATGTTCACGAACCAGCTTGGATAGCCTTCATAGCCTTCATTGAAGATTTTAATAGCTTCACTAAATACCATGAACGCTAATACGCCTGTCGTAATAATTACACATAAACGCCATAGAGTTCCCACTTTAAGTGAGGATGTTTTGTTAATATGGTGACCTAAAGTGCTGAGTTTGCCTTTTGCCACGATAGCTACTAATGAAGCAAAGGCTACGGCAACAATACCAAAGTAGTTGACGAATTTATCCATGACATCCAACATTGGTAAACCTGTCGTGGTACCGAATAGTACGGTTGAAATTAACATCATTGGTAAGCCAACGGTAAAGGTTGCTGCAACACGGCTTAATTTTAATTTGTCTTGGATTGCGGCAATGATTACTTCAATTACTGAGATGAAAGAAGTTAATGCAGCAAAGGTTAATGAACCGAAGAATAATACCCCTAAGGCAGAGCCTAATGGTGCTTCGTTAATAATAGTTGGGAAAGCGATGAAAGCTAATCCGATACCACCTTTTGCCACTTCACTCACTTCTTGGCCTGACGCTGTTGCCATAAAGCCAAGTGCAGCAAATACGCCGATACCTGCAAGAACTTCAAAGCTTGAGTTCGCAAAACCAACCACTAAGCCTGTGCCAGTTAGATCTGAATCTTTTTTCAAGTAAGATGAGTAAGTAATCATAATCCCGAAACAGATAGAGAGCGAGAAGAAGATCTGCCCGTAAGCAGCAATCCACACGCTAGGCTCAGCTAATTTTTCCCAGTTTGGCGTAAATAATGCATCTAAGCCTTTTGCTGCACCTGGTAAAGTAAGGGAATAAACAACAAGAACTAAGAACATTACCACTAATACCGGCATTAAGATGCTTGAACTTTTCGCAATCCCTTTTTCTACGCCTAGTGCTAATACCACAAGTGAGATTAGCCAAACTGCAATTAATGGTCCAATGACCATGCCAACAAATTCAAAGCTAATACCGTTAGCGATATCGCCAGCTTTAAGGAATTCGCCAATGAAGAAATCTGCTGGTTTATCGCCCCAAGTTTTTGCGAAAGAGAAGTAAGTGTAAATAGCGGCCCAGCCAAGCACGACAGCATAGTAAACCCCGATAATGACGTTCACCATAACTTGCCACCAACCGAAGGTTTCAAAGTGTTTGTTTAAGCGGCGGAAAGAGAGTGGTGCGCCCCCACGATGGCGGTGCCCGATAGCAAAGTCTAAGAAGAGTAATGGAATCCCAGCGGTTAATAATGCCACGATATAAGGAATGATGAATGCACCACCGCCGTTTTCATAAGTAGCATACGGGAAACGCCAAATATTTCCCAAGCCGACGGCAGAACCGATTGCGGCCATGATAAACGCTTGACGACCAGAGAAAGTCGCGCGTTTTTGTTGAGTAGGTTGACTAGACACGGAAAGTTTCCTCTAAAAAATAGAATGTTTGTTTTAAATCAAAATTTCTGCGAATAATTCGCAAGTGGAGGCAAGAATATGATGAATATTTAGGGATGTAAAGGGTGTAAAGTGTTGCAAGGGTGGTGAATTTGGTTTTTTCCTAGTGATTTAAACTGATAATAGTGGTTAATTTAGTGATATTTGCTATATTTGGTAAGGAAAATTAGTTTTTTGCACTTGTCGGATTAGAGAAAAACAGCAGAAAGAATTATTTTTTTATACGATGAAAAAACGGTCAGTTTGCAAAATATTTGCAAAATCTGACCGCTTGTAATTAGGCTGAAGCTGGTTCGCTTTCAGTTTGAAGTGGTTCAACTCGGGCTTGTTTTACCATATTATCTGCCACTTCCATAATGGTCACTTTCAGATTATACAGCTCGAATTGCGTATCTTCTTCAGGGATTTTTTCTAAATGTTCGAGGATTAAGCCGTTAAAGGTGCGGGCTTCATCCACAGGCAGTTGCCAATCAAACAATTTGTTTAAATCACGCAAGTTAGCGGAGCCTTCAATAATCACCGTGCCATCTGATTGTGGTTTTACTTCTTCAGCAAGGGTTGGCGCGGTTGAAGTAGTGAATTCACCGACAATCTCTTCTAAAATGTCTTCCAGTGTAACTAACCCTTTAATGTCGCCATATTCATCGACCACTAAACCAATACGCTCTTTATTCGTTTTAAAGTTCATGAGCTGGGTTGTTAATGGTGTGCCTTCTGGAATGAAATAGGCTTCATCAACAGCACGAATTAACATCTCTTTGGTGAATTCGTTACGCTCAAGCATCAGGCGGAATGCTTCACGCACACGGAGCATACCGAGTACGTTTTTGTCCATATTGCCTTTATAAATTACGACGCGTGCATGCGCTGCGCCTGTCAGTTGGCGCATAATTGCTTTCCAATCGTCTTCGATATCAATGCCACCAATATCGTTGCGTGGCACCATAATGTCATCCACAGTCACTTTTTCCATATCTAAAATGGAAAGCAACATGTCTTGGTGTTCGGTTGGAATGAATTTACCGGCTTCAAGCACCACACCTTTCAGCTCTTCTGCGCTTAATCCTTGCGATTCATTTTTGCGAATATGCAACAATTTCATTAAGCCGTTAATGATTAGGTTCATTAAGAACACTAGTGGCAGTGCGATTTTTTTCAGTGGCGTGAGGACATAACTCACGACAAATGCCACGCGTTCAGGGAAAATTGCTGCGATGGTTTTTGGTAAGATTTCGGAGAAAACCAACATCACAAAAGTTAATGCCCCAGTGGCAATCGCCACCCCCATATCGCCAGCTAATCGCATACCAATCATGGTTGCAATCGCAGAGGCTGCGATATTGACTAAGTTATTACAAATTAAGATGAGGCTTAATAAAACATCGGTTTTTTCGAGGAGTTTTTCTGCTAGTCTCGCCCCTTTATGCCCTTGCTCAGCAAGGTGTTTCATTTTGTAGCGGTTTAGAGACATTAGCCCAGTTTCAGAGCCAGAAAAGAATGCAGAGAGCAAAAGAAGAATAGTAAGAGTAATAAAGAGACTACTCAGGGGGATACTGTCCAAAATAAAAATCCTATGATAAGTAAATCTTCAAGCGGTCGATTTTAGTTCTGTTTTTGCAATAAACAGAGAAAATTCGACCGCTTACCTAATCAATTACTTGATTAAATGGCTACCAAAATAGCCAACTGTGAGTAATATCATACCCGAAATCGAGTAAATAAGCACCCGATTTCCACGCCAGCGCCATTTCCACTGCCCTAATATTAAAACGCTATACATTATCCAAGCAACAAAAGAGAAGACGGCTTTATGCACTTGTTCTGGCGCAAAGAAATTATGTAAGTAAATAATACCGCTAATGAGCGTCACGGTTAATAATGCTTGTGCCGCAACCGTTAGCGTAAAAAAGTGGCGCTCAACTGTCATCAATGGTGGAAGCATTTGGCAGAAAATAAATTTTTTGCTTTTCAGTTTTTTATCTAACCATTTGATCTGTAATGCATATAAAAGTGCGAGAAAAAAGAGCGCATAAGAGAATAGCGCAATCCCTAAGTGGAAAACCAAACCTGAATTCTGAGCTAAATTCCGAATGAAATTGCCCGTTGTAAACAAGGTTAAGACAATGCTACAAATAGCAAAGGTATAAACCACCATCAGTGGAAACCAGATGGTTTTTAAGCGGGGAAGGGCTAAGGTTGCAAATGCACTCAGGAAAAAACTCATCAACGCATTGGCATTCGCTAAAGAATAATTTTGGCTGCCACCTTCTAAAATAAAGTTTGTGGTAAGGCTAGCAAAATGGCAAATAACCGCCACCAAACCAATGATAAACACTGCTTTGATATTTGGCTGAGTTTGCTTACCGGTTTGATTTTCTAGGTTAACCAAGGTTGGGACTACCCATAATAGTGCGCCGGCATAAGCGATTATCGCGAAAATAGCAAAAATCATGATTTTTCCGTCAATTAAGAATTATTTATGGCGTGGCTTGGATGATATTTTGATAAGCCATTTGCATTTCATTGACTTGTTTGACAACAAGAAAGAACATAAGGGCAGATAAGAAATCAAAAATGTTGCTAAAAATAGAAAAATTGGTCAAAAAAGCCAGCGCATTTAAATCTTCAGAATCTACTTTAAATGATAATCGTGCATAAGCACTATCGACCATATTAGAAAAAATCCATAATCCCCACCAGATTTTTAACAACATTGGCGATGAAGATAAAGACCAGCCAGATGGCTTTTGGCTTGCAAACCAGGTTTCTCGCATGGTTTGATACGGTTTAAATAAAGCCATAAAAGGCACAAAATACCACCATACACAACTGCCATCGCTAAATTTTAAGTTTTCAACGCCCCAAAATCGTAAGCGTTTATGCGAGCGGTAGAGCCAAATTCCTGAAATAATAAAAACACTAATGAGTATAACGAGAAATAGCATGTTAAATACGGTGGTATAGTCATCAAATTGGTCGACATAATCAGGAATAATGCCATTTCCAAAATTGTTCAAAATATGAATTGTGATAAAGTCATTTACAGTGCTCACAATAATTAGGAACATGTATAGCCCTAATATTGTTTTAAGTAATGAGGAGTTATTTTTGATTGGCTGCATAATTACCTTGTTTATAGAAGACATAAAATGCTTGAGATTATAGATGGATTTTAACGTTTAACAAATTTGAATTATCCATAGAAAGCCAGATGATTTTCATAAAAACGCTGATTTTCCTTTTGACTATTTGACATTCTCTCTGTAATATATCGACCCTATGCAAAAGGTAAAACTACCCCTCACTATTGACCCATACAAAGACGCACAGCGTCGAATGGATTATGAAGGCATCATTCCGATGACGCTTTTAAACCGTTTGGGTGAATCTGTGAGCAAAGTGCTAAGCGATGCACAAGTTACTCTCTCGTTATATGTTGATCCACAAAAACTGGTCGTGATTAAAGGCTCGGCAACAGTTGATGTGGTGCTTGACTGTCAACGCTGCGGTAACCCATTTACGCAAACGCTCGACTGCACATTTTGTTTCAGTCCAGTGTCGAATATGGATCAGGCGGACGACTTGCCCGGAATTTATGAGCCTATCGAAACTAACGAATTTGGCGAAGTAAATTTACTAGATATGGTAGAAGATGAATTTATCATTGAATTGCCATTAGTCCCGATGCATGATGCTGCACACTGTGAAGTGTCCACGCAGGAACAGGTTTTTGGCGAATTGCCTGAAGAACTGGCGAAAAAACCGAACCCGTTCGCTGTATTAGCTAATTTAAAAAAGAACTAACTTAGGAGTATAGCCAATGGCTGTTCAACAAAATAAAAAATCTCGTTCACGTCGTGATATGCGCCGTTCACACGATGCATTAACCACTGCTGCAGTATCAGTAGATAAAACTTCTGGCGAAACTCATTTCCGCCACCACGTTACTGCTGACGGTTACTACCGTGGTCGTAAAGTAATCAACAAGTAATCCTTTAGGGGGTTCACTTGAAACAACTAACGCTTGCGTTAGATGTCATGGGCGGGGACTTCGGTCCCCGTGTTACTATCCCAGCCGTATCAAAAGCATTGGCTGAAAATCCAAGGCTTAATTTTCTTTTATTTGGCGATCAGCATATTGCCAATCCCTTTCTTTTAAAGCTTCCTGAAGCACAACAAAGTCGAATCTTATTTCATCATACTAAAAAACAAATTGAAAATGATGTGCCGTTTCCGCTTGCTATTCGTCAAAGCAAAGATAGCTCTATGCGTCTTGCTATTGAAGCGGTCGTAAATGGTCAAGCACAAGGTTGTGTGAGTGGTGGGAATACCGGTGCGTTAATGGGGCTTGCAAAATTATTGATAGCACCGCTTTCTAATATTGAACGTTTGGCGCTGACCTCACTTATTCCAACGATGGATGGGAAATCTACGGTAATGTTAGATCTTGGGGCAAATGTTGAAGTAACACCGAAACATCTACAGCAATTTGCCGAAATGGGAAACATTTTTGCTCAAACCATGTTAGGGTTGGTTTATCCAAGACTCAATTTGCTTAACATCGGTACGGAAGAGAGTAAGGGTAATCAGGTCTTAAAAAAAGCACACCAATATTTAAAAGGGCGTTATGACCTGAATTATCAAGGGTTTATTGAAAGCGATAAGCTTATGAATCATCAAACTGATGTTATCGTTTGTGATGGATTTAGTGGCAATATTGCGTTAAAAGCGCTTGAAGGGGCGGCTAAAAATATTTTAGCTTTGCTGAAGAAACCTAGTGAAAGTATGTGGTTGTGGCAGATAGTGAAACGTTGTTTTTTACGCGTACTGTTTTATCGCTATTATCGCAAATTACAAGAAATTAACCCTGATCGCCATAATGGTGCAACCTTACTTGGACTCTCCAAAGTAGTGGTGAAAAGCCATGGTGGCGCAAGCGAAAATGCCTTTTTTCACGCTATCAATTACGCCGTACAACAAATTGAAGCAGATATTCCAGAAAAAATTTCTTCTGGGTTAACTGATTTACATCGTTATTAAAAATTATGTTAGATATTGTTTTATACGAACCTGAAATTCCACAAAATAGCGGGAATATTATCCGTTTATGTGCTAATTGTGGCTTTCGCCTTCATTTTATTGAACCCCTTGGGTTCACTTGGGATGATAAAAAACTCAAGCGTTCTGGTTTGGATTATCATGAATTTGTCGATATTCAGAAATACAAGAATTTTGAAGATTTCCTTGCGCGCGCTAAACCGAAACGTCTGTTTGCACTCACCACAAAAGGCGAGCCAAACCATAGTGAAGTACAGTATGAGTTAGGCGATTTCTTGATGTTCGGGCCAGAAAGTCGTGGTATTCCGATGTCAATTTTAGATACTTTGCCGATGTCACAAAAAATTCGCGTACCAATGTGTAAAGACAGCCGTAGTATGAATTTATCTAACACGGTAGCCGTTGTGGTTTATGAAGCATGGCGCCAATTTGGCTATCAAGGTTCAGTGCCAAGACAGCCTATTTAACTTTAAATAACAGCTAGCAAGCGGTCAGATTTTTCTCTTTTTTACCAAAATAGCTTATGAATCAAGAACAACATCATATCGAAGATATTATTGCGATTTTCAATCAATGCTTTGCTGAAGAATTTAACACACGCTTAGAAAAAGGCGGAGATTACCCAATTTACTTGCCTGAATTTTTAGATGAAGATGGCGTAAAATCGGAGCGCCCTTATCATGTGATTTTATTTGCGCACGGTTATTACAGCAGCGCATTACATGAAATTTCGCATTGGTTAGTTGCAGGGCGTGAACGTCGAAAATTAGAAGATTTTGGTTATTGGTATGAGCCTGATGGTAGATCGGCTGAACGCCAACGTGAGTTTGAGCAAGTAGAAGTTAAACCACAAGCGATTGAATGGATTCTCGCCACCGCGGCAAATTTCCGTTATTTCGCCAGCAGTGATAATTTAACCGGCAACCCTGGCGATAATACTGCGTTTAAACAAGCAGTGTATGAACAAGTGAAAACCTATGCAGAAAAAGGGTTACCGAAACGCGCAGAAACTTTACGCCATGCGCTTAGCCAGTTTTATGGCACGCCAGATAAAATTGAGTTAGAGAAATTTGATTTGAGCCGTATTTAAGGTTCGACATAAAAGGCATCGTGGAAGCTGATTGATTCCATGAAAGCCAAGAAAAAAATCGCAAGCGGTTTGATTCCCCTTGCGATTTGCAAAATATTTAGAAAATCCTACCGCTTGTTATTTCAGTAGTTCTTCGTTTTTCTTATAGTTCCACTTGCTGCGAGGTTTATCAATATATTGGAAATACTCGTTGGTAAACGTGCCTTGTGTGCAAGTAATTTTATCTCGGCGAGTATTCACAACTTGATCGCCAATCGCATTGTTCAGCGTATCTGGCCCAGTCATCACAAACACGCCACCCTCAATACGTCGGTTTTCAATATTATTCACAATCAAATCAAGCGTTGCTTTCATAATTGGGTGCCCAGCTTCGCAAGCGAGAAAGAAGTTCGTGTATTTGTCTCGACGCTTAATGAGCACTTCTGAATCTTGCTCTTGAATAATTTGTGAGAGTGGGAAAACTAAATGTCCATCAATGTCGATATAAATGCCGCCTTCACGCCAAAGGGTAAAAACGCGCCAAAAATCTGCCTGCGCTGCGCCATCGGTTAATTGGCTATAAGCTGCAAAAACATGAGGTTCTGCGTGTGCTTTGATATATTCTTCGCGTGCTTCAGTACTGACATAACGATAATCGTAACTGAGCGACATCAAACGGTTGAATAAGTAGTTACAATACATTGGCAAGGTCACTTTATTGGAATAGTTGGTTTGCCAAATGGTGCGGTTAATTTTATCTTTACGATGTGTGCCTAATTTTGCAGGGCTAAACTCAGGAATGGTAAAGCGTTTTTTGGGAAAAAGTGCATGAAATGGATAGCTTAGCATTTTCACAATGTTGCCAAGCAAACGAGATAAGCCATTGCATAGCACAATAAATTTTTCATATTTTACTGACATAGCGGTTTCTTATTTTTAATCAATTATTTTTCGAGTTGAGTTATCGCAAAATCTAATGCGTAATCATATCCTTTAGCGCCCAAGCCGCAAATTACGCCTTTAGCAATATCACTTAGATAAGAGTGATGGCGGAAAGGTTCACGCGCATGGACGTTAGACAAATGTACTTCAACAAATGGAATTGATACGGCAAGCAGGGCATCGCGCAAGGCCACGCTGGTATGTGTAAAGGCGCCTGGGTTGATGATAATAAAATCGACATTTTCAAAGGCTTGATGAATGCGGTTAATGAGCGGTTCTTCGCCATTTGCTTGGAAATAGTCTAATGCATAACCTCGTTTGGCAGCTTCGGTTTGTAAGTGTGCTTCAATATCTGCAAGGGTTTGAGCGCCATAAATTTGTGGCTCACGTTTGCCCAACATGTTGAGGTTTGGGCCATTTAAAAGAAGAATTTTTTTCATGGATTTACTACCCTTAATAAGAAAACTGCCCTTGTTATAAAATGATTCGTAGAGGCAAACTTGCCCCTACGATGAAAATCATATAACAAGCGGTCAATTTTCCGCAACGTTTTGCGAATTGCTATCGTCAACTTCATAAGCTAACGGATACATATTCAGTTTTTCCATTAGCATACGGTCGCCATCTTCTTCTGGGTTTTCGGTGGTAAGCAATTTGTCACCATAGAAAATCGAATTCGCTCCCGCCATAAAACAAAGCGCTTGCATAGATTCTGGCATATTACTGCGACCTGCAGATAAGCGAACATAGCTGTGTGGCATGGTAATACGCGCAACGGCAATAGTACGCACAAATTCTGTCCAATCGAGATCTTCAGCATTTTCAAGCGGCGTGCCTGGCACTTTCACTAACTGGTTAATCGGTACACTTTCTGGCTGCGGATCAAGGTTAGCCAAGCTTGCAATCAAGCCTGCGCGTTCCGCACGCGTTTCATTCATGCCAACAATCCCACCACAACAAATTTTTAAGCCTGCGTGACGCACTTTGCCTAGCGTATCCATACGATCGTCATGTGAACGGGTATGCACAATTTTATTATAGCGTTCTGGATCTGTATCAAGGTTGTGATTGTAATAATCTAAGCCAGCCTCTTTAAGATCTTCTGCCATGCCATCTTCTAACATGCCGAAAGTGCCACATGTTTCTAGTCCAAGTGATTTAACGGCTTTAATGATGCTTGAAACCGTTTCAATATCTTTCGGTTTTGGCCCACGCCATGCGGCACCCATACAGAAACGGCTTGCACCACGTGCTTTGGCAATTTGTGCTTTTTCAACAATGTAATCCACATTTAACATGGTTTGCTTTTCAACGCCTGTATCGTAACGGGCAGATTGCGGGCAATATTCACAATCTTCAGCGCAACCGCCGGTTTTAATGGAAAGCAAGGTTGAAAGTTGAATCGCATTCGGATCAAAATTTTCTCGATGAATACTTGCTGCACGGAAAACTAAATCCATAAAAGGAAGATCGAAAAGTTCTTCAACTTGGCATTTTCGCCAATATTGTGCGGTTGGATGAGGGGTAAGTTCGTTTTTGGCTTTAAGATGTAGAGAATAGGTCGTCATGAAACCTCCAAGGTGCGGTATCCTTTTCTGTATTTATTTTTAGAAGAGTGAGGGCGTGTTCAACACGCCCTTACATACAAGGATGTGACACCGATTAAAAATTATTCTTCAATTGTACGAAGTAATTCGTTGATACCCACTTTACCTAAAGTTTTTGCATCAACTTTTTTCACGATAACCGCACAGTAAAGACTATATTTGCCACATTTTGATGGAAGACTACCAGAAACTACCACAGAACCTGCTGGTACGCGACCGTAGTGGATTTCACCTGTTTCACGATCGTAAATACGAGTAGATTGACCGATAAATACGCCCATTGAGATTACGCAGCCATCTTCAACAATCACGCCTTCAACCACTTCTGAACGTGCACCGATAAAGCAGTTGTCACCAATGATAGTTGGGTTTGCTTGTAATGGCTCTAATACGCCACCAATGCCGACGCCACCTGATAAGTGTACGTTTTTACCAATTTGTGCACATGAACCTACGGTTGCCCAAGTATCCACCATGGTGCCTTCACCAACATAAGCACCGATGTTCACATAAGATGGCATTAACACGCAGTTTTTAGAAATATATGCCCCTTTACGCACAGTTGCAGAAGGTACTACACGGAAACCTTCTTGTGCAAAACGTTCTTCAGTATAGTCAGCAAATTTTAATGCCACTTTGTCATAGTATTTAGTTTCGGCACCATCAATGATTTGGTTATCATTAATACGGAATGAAAGTAATACCGCTTTTTTCAACCATTGGTGAGTTACCCATTCGCCATCAATTTTTTCTGCAACACGGTAAGTTCCGTTATCTAATCCTTCAATAACTTGCTCGATTGCTGAACGTGTTTCAGCATCTACAGTTTTAGGGGTAATATCCGCACGGCGCTCAAATGCCGCTTCAATAATTGCTTGTAAAGACATTGTTGTGTTCCTTAAACATATCAAATGAAAAGTAAAAATTCGGCTCACTTTTTAACATAGAAAGGCGCGCTTTTCCACAAGAAAAACGACAAGCGGTCGAATTTGCAAAATCTTTTACCAATTCGACCGCTTGTAAAAAATAATTAGCGTACTTCTGCGGTGTAGTTAATTTTCTTTACCGCTTCAATTAGTTGTGCATCTGTAACATTCGGTGCTGCCACAACTTTTACTTGGCGTGCTTTCATATCTGCTTTGGTTGATTCAACTCCTTCTATTGCTCGTAGCTCTTTATTCACTAAATACACGCAAAGTTGGCAGTGCATCTCTTTAATATAGAGTAGCACCTCTCGATTTTCTGTTTGCTGCGTAGCAGGTGTTTGTGCTTGATTTGCATAAAGTGATGGAGAAAATAGCAGTGCTGCTAATAACACGCTGAGCATTTTTTTCATGAGAGTATCCAAGGTAGAATGTAGGGGTAAGTTAAGAAAAATAGAATCACAACTAATGCTACGCCATAGAAAATCATCAATGTGCGACGAGAAAAATAGCGCGTGCAAATGATTTTCTTAGAAAAGAACAGTTGCCAAAAGCCATAGCCAAAAACGCCGATTGAGAGAATCAGCAATGGCAGTTGCAAATAATCGTATTCACTTAAACTCATCAGCCACGGCGAAGAAACACCAAAAAGCAAATAAATAAGCGGGGCAATGCAACAAAGCGTAGAGCCGACTGCGGCACTTACCGCAGCCAGCAACATTGCAATGAGTCGATTACTTGATTTGGGTTGAGATGAATTCATAACCGAATGCTTTTGCATCATAAGAGTTAAGTGGATCGCCACCAATTTCCGCATACGGATAACCAAAGTTATTGATTGGGGTTAACGCTGGTTGTGGATAAAGATCGAAATCGCGCGCATGGTTATAACCCATCCAGTTTGCTTCCCAGTTACCGAAAAGATAATCCGCAACAGCTTGTGTTTCTTTATCATTCACCGCTTTTTTCTCAGTTAAGCGCATTTTGGCGACATCGGCTGAATCAACAGGCACCCAACCAAAACCGGCTAAGTAAAACTCTGCACGGCAGTGTTGTCCGCCATTAACATTCGCCACGCCATCTTTCGCGCTACCAAATGCGGTTTTTGAGTATGGCTCAAGTTTTTTCGCAGCACCTAAACGAATGCCAAAGACTTCTCGTGCAGGAATATCCGCTGCACGGGCAAGCGCAACAAAGACAGAGTTGATATCGGTACATTTGCCTTTTAACACGCCGCTAGTGAGCATTTTTTCAACATCGCCCTCGCCGCAACCTAACACAGAATTATCACGCTCCATGTTTTCTACAATCCATTGATGAATCAACTGTGCTTTTTTAAGCGGATTGGTTTCATTGCCTACGATTTTATCGGCGAATTGTTTCACCACACCGTCCGTTTTAATGTGAGTGGTTGGTTTTAGATATTCTTGAACATCCACTGAATAAATGATTTTTTCTGGCACTTGGTAATCTTTTAATGCCCCTTTCGCCATTGGTTCGCGATCTTTAGTTTCAATGGTTAATTTCACTTTGAGCAAGCGCTTATCTGCATTGGCATCCCAGTTAGCATAAAGGGTTTTAGCACCATATTGATTGTTTTCAGTTACATAGGCTTTTGCATAATTTCCTTCAAATTCGACCGCTTGTACCGTTTGGTAATCATTGCTAAATGGCAATGGCACCCAAAGGTTGGTTTCACCTTTTGAACCTTGTGGTGGGACTAAATCATAAGATTGTACGAATTCGTAAGTATGAGCGTCAGTATTCGTATTCGGAAGGGTTTGTGCTGAAACAGCTGCAGATGCAAGTAAGCTTGCGAGAAGTAATTTTTTCATAATGTGATTCCAATAAACAAAACTTGTTATATTTCTCTATGTAAAACATAGATTGTTGCTAGCATAACAGAAAATTCTTCTCACGCAAGCGGTTGCTTTTTGAAAATATTTTGCAAAATTTGGAGTTTTATTGACTTTTATGCAAAAAGAGATGGAGAAAATATTTACTTCTAATTATGATTGGTGTGAGTATTTTTTATCCACATTCAATTTTAGGAGAACCTTTATGAAAAAATATTATCTTTCGTCTGTCTTGCATTACTTGTGCCTTCACTCTCATATGCAAATGATGACAGTGCAGCCAAAATTAACTTGATTAAACAAGTGTATCAAGAAGCACGTAATCCAGAGCGTTTATCTTCAGATATCCTGAAAAAATATGCCGATCCTTCATTTAAAAAAGCACTAAATGTAGCAGACCGTGCAGAAGATGGTTGTTTTGATGCCGATCCTATTTGGAATAGCCAAGACCCTAACTATCAAGAAAAAGTGCGCGTTTCTGTATTATCTAACGGCAAAGTAAGAGCGTTACTGTCTGGCCGTCATGTTGATTATTCAGTAAGCTGTTCTAATAGTACTTGCAAAATTTCTGATGTCGGTGGCTGGAAGAAAGTATTATTACAATGTAGATAATTGGTTTATCTATTCGAATTTCATCTATATAAGGAATAAAATGACCATGAAAAAAATTATCTTTTCTGCTTTACTGGCATTCAGTGGCATTGGAGTTGCAAATGCGGCCGTAGTCTAGTACAAGAACGTGCCGATCAAGAAGGTAAGTTTTTTGAGCAAGGTGTGACTAAAAAAGTGGTGCAACAAGGGCGATTATATTTCCACGCTGCCCCACACTCTGAATGTAAAACACCGAAAGTCTTTATTATTAAAAACGATCTTGCGAAAACCTATGCGCATTATAACGGATATGATTTCATTATTTATCGAACCAAAGCTGGTCATGATGTTTCAGGGTGGGTTAAAGCTAATGCGTTAAGTACAGATCTTAAAGCAAATCCGATTACTAGCGAAGAAGCCGCGATTAAAGCAGTTGAGAAATCTGTTATGAAACATAAGCTTTTAAGCTCTCTTGATTGTATTGGATTTTATGTTCAAGAAGATAAAGAAACATATGAGATCGACATAAGAGAAGTTCATAATAAACGATGTGGCGGTGATGAAGCAACTGCGCCCCGTCTATTAAGCTACACAGTGAACAAAAAAACGGGTGAGATGTGTACTGGCAGTATGGTATGGGCAGAACGAGTGGGGGCGGAAGACCCAACAGATTTCACTTGTCGCCCAATTGATTAAAACATAATTTATTAGCATTGATAGAAATATCGCAAGCGGTTAAATTTGTAAAACATTTTGCAAATTTAACCGCTTGTTTATTTCTGATATTTTTCAGACTGATACGATGAGTTCATGAACTGCCACCAACTTGACTAAAATCAATATGCATTAACGCAAAGTCGGTAGAATCAATGAGGCAAATACCACAAGAAAAGAGGAAAACTTATGAGAAATCGTTTCTTAATCTCTGGTCTATTTGTCGCATTAAGCGCAACTACCTTTGCCCAAACCCATCAGGCGCATTGGTCTTATAACGGAAAGGAAAGTCCTGAACATTGGGGAGACTTACTGACCGATTATCAAACCTGTAAATTGGGTAAAATTCAATCGCCAGTTGATCTGGAATCTGATAATGGCATGAAAGTGGTGAGTAAACCACTTAATATGAATTATTTCCCTACAGCTTTCCAAGCAGAAAATAACGGGCATACATTACAAGTGAATGTTGCGCAAGAAAATGCGCCTTTCATTACACTAAATGATAAACCGTTTTATTTAAAACAATTTCACTTCCATACCCCAAGTGAACATACCTTTAAACGTAAACATTATCCTTTAGAGATTCATTTTGTACATCAAAGCGAAGATAAAGCTTTAGCGGTGATGGCGGTGATGGTTCAAGAAGGCCAAGCAAACCCTGCGTTAGCGCAAGTGGTTGAGAAAAAATTGGCTGTTGGACAGAAAGAAAAATTAGCCCAACCGCTTGATGCGAAAGCGCTATTGCCAAAAGAGATGATTCGTTTCAGATTAAACGGCTCGCTCACAACCCCACCTTGTAGTGAGAATGTATCTTGGATGATCTTCCAATCTCCAATTCAAGCAAGTGCTGAACAGATTGCAGCTATAGAGGCAATTGAAGGCAAAAATAACCGCCCAACGCAACCGCTAAATGAGCGTGTGGTGGAAATTGAGCAGTAATTTTTGATGTTGCGTGGAGAAAATTCTCCACGCTTTTTTTGCAAAACGATCGTTAAATTCGACCGCTTGTTCACTCAAAAACGTAAATAGGGCGTACTAAGTACGCCCTATTTTTATATTAGCTATGATTTATCAAGAGGATGCTTGATTATTGTGTTCGTAATGAATTCGCCAAAGCATTCGTGAATCGAGCTGGCTTGAGGCAATCATCGTTAAAAAGACCGCAGCGCCAAAGAAGAATGCAGCATCGCCTACCGAGAAGCTGAGGATTTGCCCACGTTCTAACAATGACATCATTAGCGCTAATACAAACAAATCGAGCATCGACCAACGCCCTACAAAATGCACGTAATGAAGCAGTTTCATTTGTAGATGAATTGGGTGCTTCCATTTGTAATGAATCGCCAATAATAAATAAAAAAGAACGGCAACTTTGCTAAATGGCACCGCGATACTTGCAATAAAAACGATCGCCGCAACTGAATAACTACCCAGGCTAATAAAAGTTAGCACACCAGAAAACAGCGTATCAGCAGATACCGCACCAGCCAGTCCAGTGGCAGAAATCGGCAAAGTATTTGCAGGAATCATCATGATTACCCCCGCAATAAGTGCTGCCCACACACGTTGTAGCTTTATATTATCGGGAACAGAAAGATTGCTTTCACAACGCGGGCAACGTCGTCTGCCTTTTAAGTCAACAATATTTTCATCAAAGGTATATTCACAAGTTGGGCAAAGCATTGGATGCCCAACGTGATCTGATGGCAATGGGCGATATTCTGGATAAAAATACGCCCAACCAGTTTTCGGGTTAATCTTAATGAATAATAGCGTGGTGAGAATAGTCACAATCACGAAAGCACTTAATTGAATGCTAAAGCTCAGGCTAGCGTAGTCTTTAATTTTGAACGCTGCCACTCCAAGTGCAACTAAATACACATCTAACATTACCCATTCTTGAATTTTCGTCAGCAAAATCAGCGTATAACGTGGACGCTGATGAATAATTCGCTGAACGCTGATAGTCAGTACTAAAATAACAAAGGCTATCGGCATAATAATGGAGCAAAACAGCACCATAAATGCCGTGTAAGGATAACCTTCTGTGGCCATTTTCCAAGCGCCACCCCAAACAGTTGCGTGGATTGGCATGCCAAGCAAGTCAATGCTCATGAGCGGATAAGTAAAAGCAAACGGCATTAAAATAAGAATTGCCAAAGCAATAATCGCACAACGGCGTAAATTCCAAGTGTTATCTTTATCTAACACATCGTGGCAATTTGGGCAGAGTGCAATATGTCCGTGTAGTTGGTGCGGAACCTTTACCAGTTCATCGCACTCTTTGCACTTTTCAAGAGTTAATCGGTTTATTTTCATGTTAATTTCTGCTTCTTTGTGAAGCGGTCATTTTATCGGAAAGGTTTGCAAGGGGCAAAAAACAATTATATGAATCTGATAAGTAAATTAGGAATAAGCGCTATTTTAATTGCAAAAATTGCAATATAAAATCCTGATAACTTCAATTTACGCAACTAAACGATTGCGCTATACTGCACCACATCAATTCAATCCGATTTTAAAAAGGAACACAATTATGGCAAACAACTACTTCAATACTTTAAATTTACGCGAAAAATTAGACCAATTAGGTCGTTGT
>QWCW01000318.1_pt1 | contig 27462 bp, 35 predicted proteins | sample 1972691 | NCBI WGS metagenome assembly QWCW01 (sample SAMN09866698, study PRJNA288562) | Human oral metagenome isolate pre2_saliva, whole genome shotgun sequencing... | reverse complement strand
CACCTACTCATTGAAGCAAACTATGAGCAGGAAATCATTATGGATAAGGTAATGGCAAAGCAGGTTTCGGCGTGTTTGGCGGAGCGGGTTATACAGACTCATATGAGTATAGAAACCCTGCTACAGCTACTCAAGGTCAATGCGATGAAGACAGTAAGACAGATTTACTTGCTGCACCTCAGTGATTCAAACAGCGATGCAGCGAGCTTTAAAGCGCAGGTACAACAACAAACCGGCGCGGAAGTATATGTGTTTTAGAGAGGAGTCAGAATAATGAATATCAAAAAAATTAAGTATAGCGAATCAGCCGGAAAAATCACCATAAATTATGAGAAGAATACTAACGGTAATATGGTCGAGTATACGGCGACCTTTTCAGAACAAGCCAGACCTGAATTTTATGAGGCATTTCAGGATCTGGATATTGATGTATTAGCTATCTTAGATATAGATATCGCTCGCGAACGTATACACCCGTACGGAATAACTCTCAAAGACAATAAATCGGGATTAACACAGGCTATCATATCAGCTAAAATGGATATTCCGCTGCATAACACTTCGACGGCATTGAATACGCCGATGTTAATAGAGCAGAGTGATGATAATGCTGATGGTGGAGGTTGCTTTAATCAAGGTACGGTCTATAAAATCAGGAGAATAATTGAAGAAGCGATTATCTTTATTAAAGGAAATCGGGCACAGATGAAGTTATTTGAGCAAGAAAAAGAAGACGACGCCATACTTGAAGCGTCGATGTAAACGACAGAGAGTGGCAAGGGGACTGTGAGTACACCGGTCCTCTTGACCTACGGAGGTAACGACATGGCTAGACCATTAAAACAAGGACTTGATTACTTCCCTCTCGACACGGACTTTTTACAGGACATAAAGGTTCGTAGACTTATCCGAGCATGTGGCTCGAGCGCGATTCCTATGCTAATCGGCCTGCTGGTTAATATTTATCGAGGCGATGGGTATTATCTTAGGTGGGATAGCGATATGACTTTTCTGATTTCTGACGAAGTTGGTATCAGTGAGGGCGCAGCACAGGAATTCATTAACAAGGCAGTTCAAGTCGGGTTTTTCGACAAGAAACTTTACGAGGAAAAAAGTATCCTCACATCAGCCGGAATCGGCGTCGAAGGTCATAAAGCTGTACGGGGATAATATTCACCCTGTCAGTTCGGCAATAGAGCGAGATAAGCTCATTTCCTTGGTTGAAGCACACGGCGGAGCTTTCGTGCAGAAGGCTATAGAGAGAGCCGTCATGCGTAATAAGCGAAGCTTAGCGTATATCACGGGTATCCTTAGTCGGTGGGAATCCAATGGCTACGACGAGGGCAGTAACAGAGACGGTAATAAGAAGCCGGAAGCGACTGAGAAGTCGGAAGAGTATCTTGCCTTTCTTGAACGGCGAAAGGCGTATAAAGCAAAACAAAAGCAGAAAGGAGTAACTGCACATGTTAACAGACGGGAGCATGAGCTTTCTCAAGGACGTGCTGAAACTGTCATATCCGAACCAGCGGATGGAAGAAAGGAACTTGGACACATTCTGGACGATGTTTGAGAAAACATTTGCCAGGTATGATGAGCAGGACGTGGCCGATGCCGTCGAAAGCGTTATCCAGACCGAGAAATGGTTTCCGTCGATTGCTACGATAAAAGAGGCATTGGATAACCTGTTGAATGCCAAACGCAGAGAAGCACAAGCTACAACTATCATAAAGCCTGTCCCGCGGGGAAAGATAGATATGGGACCTATTCGTGAAGCGATGGGAAAAGTCAAAAAAGGGGAATGGGTATGCCCTATATCGGACACGGTACGTACATTCGCAACACGTCTTTTCCCGGATATCACGGACGAGATCATCCGTCGTAATTACTGCTTGCTTGCGTATTATAGTGAGTCGGGTGTCCGGATTGATGAGGCGGGGTCTTTCGTGAAGCTATATATGACTCGACATGGAGATATCGTCGAGCGAGTTGTGTATCAAAAGTGAGGTGTAAAACAATGCCGATAAACTACGTGGAGGAAGAGCATACGAGGTATATCGCACTGACTGTATACGGTAATCCGGTAGCGCAAGGACGGCCGAGGTTCTCACGGCAAGGGGGATTCGTCAAAGCGTATGACCCGGAGAAGTCCAAGGCGTATAAGTCACTCATACGGCTTGAGCTGCAACCGCTGCTGTCTCGGCCGGACTTCACGCCGGTTGACCGTGACTGCCGATTGCGGCTAAAGGTATTCCGAGCAATTCCGAATAGCTTTAGCAAAAAGAAACGGGAGGCGGCCATAAACGGAGAAATACGGCCGACGACAAAGCCGGATACGGATAATTACGTCAAGGGTGTACTCGATGCCCTTAACGGTACGGTACTAAAAGATGATAGCGTTGTATGTGAGATATTCGCACGAAAATTCTATAGTGAACGGCCGAGAATCGAGGTCGTCCTGGAGGCGAAAATATGATGAAGTCTACACGTACGGAGATAAAGGAACATGCAAAAAAAGCGTTATGGGGTTTAGAAAGTGCAATAAAGTATGGGCCTACATATTATGAAGGCGAAGGCAATTTGGTTGTTGAATGCGATGAAATAGATGAAGTGCTAAACGAACTCAAAGCAATAAATAGAATTCTTGGCAATGGCGAGGTGAAAGAATGATACTCGAACGACGCAGACAATAAGAAGGAGGACGCACACAGTGTTTCATAATGACTACATTAATGCGGTACGGGAGTACCTGCATCGATACCACGAATTTAATACGTACATCAAGAATATCAAAGCCGACTTGGAAGATTTAAACGCCACGCAAGCACTGTGTGCCGCTCCGAAGGTGCCGACGTTGTCACATACGCCCGGAGGCAACGGGATTATGATAAGTCCGGAAGAGCGAGCCGTATACGAGCAGGACCGCATCGAAGAACGCCGGCAAAAGCTATATTCAGATCTGGAGAAGGTCGAGCCGCTTATCAAGCGGTTAAACCGCTCTATCGAGGCGTTAGAGTATTCGGACCGAGTAATTACCGAAGAGCGATTCATTAACGGAGCGTCCTGGATGAGAATCGCCGATAGGCTACACATGAGCGAAACGGCCGTGCGTAAGCGTTCAGGCAAAGTCCTGGAACAAATAGCGACGATGATGTTCGGCCCGTCCGTCATTCCGGTGCAGACGCATTTCGTATTCTTTGATGAACGGGAAAATTCGTAACAGTCACAAATGGTGCGGATTTGTGCCGATATGGTGCGGATTTTTCAGTTATTATAATAGTGTGATTGAACACCTCCTAAAGAAATAACGAACAAACACGGAAAAAGAGATACCCAAGCAGCCGGGCATCTCTTTTTTCGTTTGCGGTGAAAATATGACAATCATAAAATGTGGAAAGACAAAGTGCATGAATAATAAAAACGGAACATGTACAGCAATGAATATAAGAATATCAAGACAGGCTCGATGCAACGACGTTACGAATGTATACGAGATAATGAACTCATCGAGATATGGAAAGGCGGTCAAAAATGAATATCATCGAAAAACCGATAAACGAGGTAATACCTTACGAAAAAAATCCGAGAATCAACGATAATGCTGTTCCGGCCGTAATGAAGAGTATCGAGGAATTCGGCTTCAAAGTACCTATCGTCATCGACAAGAACGGAATAATCGTTACAGGCCATACACGCTTAAAAGCGGCGAAAAAACTCGGTATGAAGACGGTACCGTGCATCGTAGCGGACGATTTAACGCCGGAACAGATTAAGGCGTTTCGTCTTGCGGATAACAAGGTAGCCGAGGCGGCCGAATGGGATATGGAGCTGCTTAACGAGGAGCTTGACGGAATCATTGACATAGATATGTCCGATTTTAACTTTGGTGATATAACTGATAGCCCATCATCTGAAGACGTGGTTGAAGATGACGGCGAAAACATCGAACTTCCTAGCGAACCGAAGACAAGACTCGGAGATATATGGATGATTGGCCGCCATAAACTCATGTGCGGCGACGCCACTTCTGAAGACGTGTTAAAACGTCTCATGGGGGGGGACAAAGCAGATATGTATCTTACGGATCCTCCGTATAACGTTGCTTATGAGGGAAAAACAGAAGACAAATTGACAATTCAAAATGACAGCATGGAAGATTCCGCTTTCTATCAATTTCTTGTCGATTCGTTCGTCGCAGCCGATTCTGTAATGAATGAAGGGGCGGCTTTTTATGTATGGCACGCTGACTCGGAAGGATATAACTTTCGTGGCGCATGCCGTGCCGTTGAGTGGGAGTTAAGAGAATGCTTAATTTGGAACAAAAACACAATGGTGCTCGGAAGACAGGATTATCAATGGAAGCATGAGCCGTGCTTATACGGATGGAAAGGCGGAGCGGCACATAATTGGTATAGCGATCGAAAGCAGACGACGGTCATTGATATGAATAAGCCGAATCGCAACGCCGAGCATCCGACAATGAAGCCGGTACAGCTATTTGCGTATTTAATGGAAAATAGCAGTAAGCCCGGAGATGTTGTTCTCGACTCGTTCTGTGGCAGTGGCACAACGCTTATTGCGTGCGAGCAGATGAGCCGAGCAGCACGAGTTCTTGAACTCGATCCGAAGTATTGCGATGTCATTGTAGAGAGATATATAAATCTCGTCGGCAGCTCTGATGGAGTGGCTGTCGAAAGAAACGGGGAAATGATTAAATACGCCGACTTATAAGGTGGTGACATGATGGCACGACGAGGGAGAAAGCCTGCAGATATATCTAAGCAAGAGTTCGAAAAGTTGTGTGCGCTACAGTGTACACAGGAAGAAATCTGCAGTTTTTTTGACGTGACCGACAAAACGTTAACGGCATTCTGCCGAAGAACATATGGCATGAAATTCTCCGAGGTTTTCAGAGAAAAGCGTGGAAGAGGTAAAATTGCGCTGCGACGCTCGCAGTTTAGGCTTGCCGAGAGGAATGCGACCATGGCGATATTCCTTGGTAAACAATACCTCGGACAGCGAGATGTGCAGGATGTGAAGGTCGAGGGGGCGATAGACAATCCTTTCGACGGCGTTAAGTCAGAAGATATAAAGAAGCTGATAGGCGATGATTGACGAACGCATTAAGCGGCAAGCAAAAAGGGAACTCGCCAGGCGTGAGTTCTTTTATTTTTGCAATTTGATGGCTTCTGATTTTTATAAGCCTGAACGACGGTATCTTGTTGAGTTGTGTGAAGCATTGCAGTCGTTCTATGAGGATGAGAAAGCTAAAGTGCTTATTATTAACGAACCACCTCGACATGGAAAGAGCCGCACGGCGAGTTTATTCGTTGAGTGGGTGCTTGGACGTAATCCGGCTGAAAAGATAATGACAGGGTCGTATAACAATATTCTATCAGCAACCTTTGCTAAGAATGTTCGAAATGCGATCCAAGAAGTTAAAGCTGACGATAATATTACCGTTTACTCCGATATATTTCCGAACGTCCGTATAAAACGTGGTGACGCAGCCATGGACATGTGGAGCTTGGATGGCGGTTACAATTCATACTTGGCCACGTCTCCGTCAGGTACTGCGACAGGCTTTGGCTGTTCACTGCTTATTATCGACGATATCATAAAGAACGCTGAAGAAGCCTATAACGAAACAGCGAAAGAAAAGTCCTGGCTGTGGTTTACCAACACAATGCTAAGCCGTCTTGAAGAGGGCGGTAAGATACTTATCATTATGACGAGATGGGCGAGCGACGACCTTGCCGGCCGAGCGATTGAGCATTTCGGTAAGGCGGCCAAGGTGATTACGATGAAGGCACTGCAGCCGGACGGTACCATGCTCTGCGATGAGATATTATCCCGACGCAGCTATGAAGAAAAAGTGCGTGCCATGGGTGCCGACATCGCCAGTGCCAACTATCAACAAGAGCCGATAGACCTTAAAGGTCAGTTATATTCTAGCTTTAAGACGTATGACCGCATCCCGACAGATGCAAACGGCAATCCGTTGTTTACAGCCATTCGGAATTATACGGATACGGCTGATACAGGATCCGATTACCTTTGCTCAATTGTGTACGGCGTGTATAACGGCGAAGCCTATGTGCTAGACCTTTTGTACACCAAGGACGCTATGGAAGAGACGGAGCCGGCAACGGCAGCCATGCTATACCATAACGGCGTGAACGTGGCCGACTTTGAATCGAATAACGGCGGTCGAGGGTTCGCAAGACAGGTACGACGGATATTACAAGACACGTATAAGTCGAATAAAACGGTCATTAATACGTTCGCACAGACGAAAAACAAAGTGGCCAGGATACTGTCGAATTCCACCTGGGTCATGGAGCATGTTTATTTCCCGACCAACTGGAAGGACCGATGGCCTGAATATTATAAGGCAATGACTCGTTATCAGCGAGAAGGTAAAAACACAAACGACGATGCACAGGACGCAACGACGGGCATTGCCGAGAAGATAAACGCACCGCAGATTAAAGCGGCACACGTCAATATTTATTAAGGAGTAAAAACATGGACTCTGAAAAACTGTATGGATATAAGTTACTAAAAGACGCATATTACGGTACAGGCCTGTTTTCTGTTGGCCGTGGCCTGGTTCGTCATCCGAGGGAAAGTACGCCGAATTACGCCTTTCGCAAGAAACTGGCTTACTACCTGAACTATACAGGGCCTATCGTCAATGCGTCGGTAGATCCGATATTTAGGGATACAATCAAGCGTGAATACAAAGATACGGAGAAGTTCAAGGTGTTCCTGGAAGACGTGGACCGCAAAGGCACGAGCTTACAGGAATATATACGTCAGCAAGCGACGTTAGCGAAGTTATACGGCGTTATGTATATCATCGTGAACAACGTTGTGGAGTTCGGCGAATCGGTAGCTGACAATATTAAGAACAGGGCGTTACCGTATCTCACGGCTGTTGAGCCGCATCACATTACGGACTGGCAGTTCAATGAGAAGGGAATATTGATAAAATTCGCATACAAGGACGTTATTTACGACGCTGATAGGAGAAAGCAAACACGATATTACATATGGACTCCGACGAATTGGCAGGTCTTAGACGAAAACGGAAACCAAGTCAAGAATGGTACACATAACATTGGTCGCATTCCCGTTGTTCAGTGGTTCGGTAGAAGCTCCAAAAAGACGGACATTTTACCTCCTGCCGAGTTTTTGAGTATTGCACAGACAAACTACCATGTGTACCACCTGTGCAGCCTTTTAACGCAAATACTCAACAATCAGACGTTCTCTGTGCTGACTATGCCGGCAGACGGCAACACTCCCGACGTAACGCTCGGAACAAATAACATGCTGCTGTATCCGCAAGAGTCCTCTCACGCACCGGCATTCATTGCACCGGATAAGGGCCCGGCCGAAGTGCTTATGGCGCAAATTGACCGACTCATTAAGGAAATGTATCGCATGAGCGGCATTGATTCAGTAGTCGGTGTAGAACAGTCAAAGAGTGGTGTCGCTAAGCAGTGGGATTTTGAACGAACCAACCAACGCCTGGCGGACTTCTCCGTTCAATGCGAGGAAGCCGAAAAGGATATCATTGGGCTGTACGAATTGTGGGCGAAAGAGTCCGTTAGCTATGAAGTTGAATATCCTCGAGATTTCCAGATTAACGACGTTACCGAATCGCTGTCTCAGGCACAACAGGCACTGGACCTTGGGTTTAGATCCGATACGTTCTCCGCTGAAGTAAGTAAGAAAGTCCTGGAAGCGTATATGCCGAATATTGAGCCTGACACGTATGATGACATCGTAAGCGAGATAGAAGAAGGCTTCGATGAGGCTGAACGAGATAGGGATTTAATGAAGCAACAATTCGAGCCGCCGGTGAATGATAAGGGTGATGTAAATGCCGAAGGACAGAACGCAGAACAACCTGGAGAATAATCTGGACGGCTTTGAGCGAGTCCTTCGGGCCTTAATCTTGGCCGGTATGGACCCTAAAGAAGCCGTAAAAGTGGCGTATCACCGTTATCCGGTTATGCGGCACCTGTATAAGGACTTGCTTGATGACCTTGTTGGCGATTTTGCTGAAGGGTATGGGAAGAAACAAGCGGCGGCTAAGTTTGAGCGTGAAGCCATATCAGCGGCTATGAAGAAATCATGGACAGACGACGGCGTAAATCTTTCTGACCGCATGTATAAAAACAGCAAGAAGGTCCAGGCCGAATCGGCCGAGGTCATCGGCAAGGCTATTAAGGAAGGTGAGTCGGCAGCCAAGACGGCCAAAGCGTTGTTCGACGGATACGGCAAAGGCGGCATTATTCCTGAGCAAGATATACCCGAATTCATTCAAGAGGTGAAGGACTTACCTGTTCCCGACTGGCTCGATGAAGAAGCGGTTGCCGAGTGGAAGGCAGCCATACGTCACGCACGCAAGCTTATTGAGCAAGGCACAACGCCGGGGCTAAGAGCAGCGTATAGTGAAGTCATGGATGCCATTGAAGACGGAGCCAAGCAAAATGTAAGCAAGGCTATCGATACAGCAGTACAAGAAAAGACCCGATATACAGCCGAACGGATTGCACGCACGGAACGAGCGAGGGCTTATGCTGACGGGTTTATGGCTAAATATATGGATGACCCGGATATTGTGGCGTTTCAGTGGAAACTTTCCGATAGACATCCGAAGTGCGATATTTGCGACGTATACGCACATGCCGACCTGTACGGACTCGGCAAGGGTATATTCCCGAAAGACAAATTTCCAAAGCTCCCTGCACATCCTCACTGCTTATGTCGAATAAAGCCGATTGTTGACGGCATGATTGATATGAGCAGGCAAAAGGATAATGTTGATAAAGGTGGAAAGGCGTACATTGATACGCTTCCAAAGCGTGAACAAGAACGATTGCTTGGTGTTCATGGTAGAAACGATGTAATGGGTGGCAAGAAAGAGTGGTATGCTAGCGCCAGGGGCGTATCTAAAGAGGATTTTGAGGTTAGACAGCCCATTGCTAAGGAATCTGGAGCTATTAGTGAAAGAGGAAAGCGAAGAGCTCAAAGACGAGCGGAAGAATTCAAAGAAAGAGAAGCCCATGCTAAGATGATTTATGCAACATTGAGAAACTCCGATCGAGATATATTAATACGCAAAATATCTCAAAATAGTGGCATGAGTCGTAAAAGCGTCCAAAAAGTTCTTGAACATATTTTGGATAATAAGTATAATTTAGATAAAGGATATGGTAATTTTGATGCGGACTTTGATATGGGTAATTCATTGCAACGTTTAAGAGATGGAAGTCCGTTAAGTCATGATATATTATTGTTAAAGCATGAGCGATTAGAGTACGAATTGATGAATCGATGGGGATATCGTGATTATAATATCGCACATAATATTACCTCTAAAAAATACGATTATATAACGGCTGTAGAAAGGTGGGTAGAAAATGGTTGTCCTGGAGAAACAAAATGATAAAAATGGAATAGTTTTATATCATTATTATCCTAACGGTGGAGATGAATATGGTTATGGAGTTATTGCCATAGATACTAAGACCGGTGAAATTGGGATAGAAAAAGAGGACGACTGCAGACACTTTTGGTATTTAGATCATGCTTTTTTTTTATTGGTGAAAAGCGGAGGAGACCGCATCACATATATTTAATGTGTTCGAAAAGGAGAATGAGAACCATGACAATGGCAGAATTGTATGCAGCATTAGAAAAAGTCGAAGGCGGCGCGGCGATGGTGGAGACCATTAAGGCAGAAGTCGGGAAATTGAACGGCGAGTCGAAAGAGCAGCGGGAAGCCAAGGAAAAGGCTGAAGCTTTGGTTAAGACGTTAACTGAAGCCAAGGAGACATTGGCCAATCAAATTGCGGAATTACAAAAGCCGGGAGCAGGAGAGCAAACTGCAGAATATAAGACTCTGCTTAAAAAATTCGATGACCTTTCTAAATCGTTCGAGACAGAAAAGGCTGCAAGGCAAGAAGCCGAACAAAAACGAATCCAGACAGACATCATGGCACAGACGGTTGATGCCCTGACGAAACATAACGCAATGGATCCGAAAGAGTTCGCCAAGCTTATTGTTGGCGGTATTGAAGTCGGTGATGATGGCAAGTACGGATTCAAGAAAGAAGACGGCACTGTCGGGACGATTGAAGACGCAGCCACCACATGGCTTAAAGGTAAGCCTTGGGCGGTTAAAGATAACCAGAACGGTGGCAGCGGACAAGGAAGCTCCGGGCAGAACGCCGGCAATGATGTAAAAGCACAGTTTGAAGCGGCACTGGGGATACCCCAGGCAACGAAAGGAGATTAAATAATGGCGATTAATACGTTAGAATGTGCAAAAATTTTCCAAGACGGGCTTGACGCACAAATGCTCGCAACGGCAACATCGGCTTGGATGGAAGCCAATGCAACACAGGTAATTTATAACGGTGGCGATGAAGTAAAAATGCCCGAAATCTCGACGGCAGGGCTTGCGACATATGACCGTGACAGCGGCTTCGTACAGGGTGCAGTTACGCTGAAATTCGGTACCTATAAGCTTACACAAGACCGTGGTAGAAGCTTTTCGCTCGACGCAATGAGTGTTGATGAAACGAACTTTGTGGCTTCGTCCGGTAACGTCATGGGCGAGTTCCAACGTTTACAGGTTGTTCCTGAAGTAGACGCATATCGTTATAGCCGTATTGCGGCGTTGGCTAAGGGTGCAAGCCAAGAAAAGGCAACGTTTACGCCGACGGTGGATAATATCCTGGCACAGCTCGACGATGATATTACGGCAGTACAGGATATTGTAGGCGATGACGAACCGCTTGTTATTGTCATGAACCGTAAGGTACGAACGACTCTTAATAATGCGAAAGGCATTCAAAAGTTCATCGATACGGGCGACTTTACAGCCGGTACGGTAACAACAAAAGTACGGACATACAATGAAATTCCTATCATTGGCGTTCCTAGCGCTCGTATGAAAACACAGTACGTATTCAACAACGGCACGACAAGCGGACAGGAAGCGGGCGGCTTTAAGACTGATACTCAAGCGAAGGATATTAACTGGATCGTAATCGCACAGCGTGCGCCGATTGCCGTATCTAAGACAGACAAGGTCCGCATCTTCACCCCGGACGAAAACCAAAAGGCAGACGCTTGGAAGCTTGATTATAGAAAATTCCATGACCTGTGGATTCCGAGTAACAAGCTTAAGGGCGTATTCGTCAACACCGGAGCATAAGGAGGTACCGTATGAACACTCGAGTAACTCGGCTTAACGAAGTTCAGTACGCCGATTCTGAATATCGTCTTCAGCAATTAATGGCTGAAGGCTTTGTGGCGGACGAACAGCCGACAGAAGAAACGGAGTCGGTCGAAGAAAAGCCGAAAAAGACAAGGGCGAAGAAGGCTGAAGAAACAGAACAGGCAGGCGAGTAGCATGGGCGTCAGTCGGGATGTGTTCGATAAGAGAATACGACAGGCCGTAAAGGCCTCGGCCATTGAAGTCCTGGATGAAGCACAAACGCATCACAACTACACGTCACGAACGGGCGATTTGACTCGGTCTATTGACATGCGAATGTTAACCGACAAGAGTGCCGTTGTATATCTTGATGAGGGCTTGGCCGATTATGGTCCGTTTGTTCACGAAGGCACACGGCCGCACATGATACGGCCTAAGAGTCGTAAGGCCTTGCGATGGGTTCCGACTGGCGGCAACTCGTTTTTGTTCGCAAAAAACGTTCTTCATCCCGGTAATCGCATGGACCCGTTCCTGTACAGAGCGCTAGATACGAAAAGACCGGACATCATTAAGCTATTCGGTCAGTACACAAAGCTTGCTACCAAAGACATATGTGATGCCATTGAACAAAAGTATAGTAATGGCCAAGCATGTGAGATTGAATTCAAATTTTAAAGGGAGTGAATGCACATGTTATATGACTTGGCCGAAATGGCGTTTACGGACGAGTTACTTGGAAAAAACGTCACCAAGGACGACCTTGCCATTGCCGAAAAGTGGCTGTATTTGTTCGCACAGCGTCTTGGAGTTGAGCAAGCGAAGGTTATCCGTAGCTTTGTTGCTGATGAGCTTGTAACGCTGTATGTGTATCGTGAGACCTGTGTGCGAAAGGCATACAGTTTGCCCGGAGCTTATGGGCGTGGCGGCGAAACGGACGATTTTTACGGAAAGAAACTTGCATATATCCAGGGACGAATAAAGGAGCTTGAAGGCTCGATTACACCCGAAGACCTTACAGGCGACCCGACGCAGTATTCCGGTTATCGGTCATGCGAAATTTTTAGGGGGTAGCCGATATGATAATGTGGTTTGAGCTTTTAAAGCGGATTCAAGACGTTCTCATAGCGTGTAAAGTATCCGCACCTATACAGCTTGGTGCGGTTATCCCGCAGCATGCTGCCGTAGACGAAATAGGCAAAATTATGCTTGTTCGAGGGTCCGAAACAGTAAACGATGAAAGTATCGAAAATGAGCTTCTCGTTACGATTTATCTTGAAGCCTGGGTGCGAAATGACGACCCGGATTTATCCGTTGGATATGCACGAATCAGTGAGCTTGAAGAGCAAATCGACACAGCCTTAAAGCAAATGCGGCAAGCCGTCGGTTCACTAAATGAGGATATATGCGTACTTAATGGCAGTAACTATCAGATTTTAGATTTAAAAGTTAAACAAAAAACGGGCGACCTTGACGCACTGCGACCGTTACTCGGCTCGCAGTATACGATTGAGTGTCGCCTTTTTGATTTGACTCGTGAAGGAGGAATATACTAATGCCGGCATCAACACCGAAAAAAGCACTGGCACCGTCTGCAGCTAATTCTTTAGCGACGGTGGGTAAAAATTATTTTATTTATTTAAACACAGGCACCGACGAAACGACGGGTGCGGTATGGACTAAAATTGGCGGTCAGAAGGGTGGCTCTATTAGCCGTAAAGCCGACTCTATTGACGCTTCTCACAAAGACTCTGGCGGTTGGAAGTCTACATTGCCCGGCCTTAAAGAATGGAGCATTGAATTAGATACGTTACTCATGGCTAACGATGATGGCTTGGAAGCGTTAAACGAAGCCTTCCTTAAAGACCAACCTGTACACCTTAAATTCGAGTACCCTGACAAGTCCTATGTAACCGGTTGGGCGTCTATTACGGAACTTTCTATTGAAGCTCCGCATGATGATGTGGCGTCTTATAAGGGGACCTTGGCAGGTATCGGTCCGTTGTCTGAGTTAAAGAAAGCCTAGAGAGGGGAATATATAAACCATGAAACAAATTAAATGCGACTTCTTCGGCAAGGGTGAACGCTTATACTTTAATATCCAACGCCTGGCTGAATTTGAATCGGCAGTCGGCAAGCCGATTTACAACGCTATTCAGCAATTGTCCTTATCGGATATTATAACCGCATATGAGATTGGCCTTCGTCAGTATGGGCGTCGTAGCGTTCAGTTTTATTCTGATCGCTTGCAGGAATTATTCGATAATGGAGAAGTTGAGTTACAGGATATCATTATGCCGATTATGAAGGCTATTACCGGTAGCGGAATTCTCGGTAAGAAGGCGTACTTCATGGCGTTCCCGGAAGAAAAAACACCCGAAGATGATGCTGAAATCGAAGCCGAAGAAGACGAAGCAGTAAAAAACTAAACGGGGGGCATAATGCCCCCTCTTCTTTTGCATTATGGGTACGAAAAGCCGAAACAGTGGCTTATAGTATCTTGGCTTTAAAGCCGTCAGAATTCTATGAGCTTACGCCTATGGAGTTCGAGAAGATGGTTCAAGGGTATGACCTTCGGACTCGTATCGAAGACGCCAGAACGGCGTATATGACGTCACTTATTGTTAACGTTCAGCTTGATAAGAAGAACCAAATTAAAGTGAAGGATATCATGAAGGATTTACATCCTCCGACACGACTGGATCGTAAGAAAGAGGAAATGGAATTTATGAGAGAATGGCTTGAAGAAGGGGGTGAGTTGTAATGGCAGATGCAAATATTCACGTCAAGATAAAAGGCGATAGCTCAAGTGCCGAGGCGGCGATTGACAGAGTCGGTAGTAAGCTTGAAAATGCCCTGGGCGAAAAAATGGGCGGTATCGCCAAGAAGGCTTTAAAGATGATGCCTATGGCAGGGGCGGCGGCAGGTGTAGCTTTAGTTGCTCAAGAAGTAGCTCAGCTTGCCGGGAAGGTATCCGATACGGCTGACCAAATGGCACAGCTTAAGTCCCGCATAAACCTCATTAACGACGGCACGCAGACGACGACCGAAATCATGGACAAGGTCTATGCGGCAGCACAGCGGTCTCGAGGTGGGTACGTCGAAATGGCCGACAGCGTAGCTAAACTGAACATGCTTGCTAAGGACGCTTTCAGTTCGAATGATGAAGCGATAGCCTTTGTTGAACAGCTAAATAAGCAATTTAAAATTTCAGGGGCCAGTGTTCAGGAATCGACGGCAGCCATGTACCAGTTAACTCAGGCCATGGCAGCCGGGAAGCTTCAGGGCGACGAATTCCACTCAATCATGGAAAATGCCCCCATGCTTGCACAGGCGATTGCTCAGCAAATGGGTATGACCGTCGGACAGTTAAAAGAGATGTCATCGCAAGGTCTTATTACGGCCGATGTTATCAAAGAAGCCTTATTTAACAGTGCCGAAGAAACGAACGCCAAATTCGCAGAAATACCGATGACGTTCGCTGAAATCGGGCAACAGCTCTCTAATCAGGCTCTGCAGGCTTTTCAGCCGGTTCTTGAACAACTCAGCTCTATAACCGCTTCGAGTGATTTCCAAGCTATTGTCGAGGGTATCGGGATATCTTTTAGGGTAATGGCCGCAGTCGCACAGGTTGCCATTGCGACGTTAAAGGCGTCGTTTTCGGCTTTAATTACGGTTATAAAGTATGTGGCATCATCGATGAAAGCCGCTTTTTCCGTCGTTATTGGGATAGGCAATCAGATTAAGCCTATAATTGCCGGGGTTGCGGTAGCGTTCACAACTTGGAAGACGGCTATATTAGCCGTATCGGTAGCGACTAAGGCGGCGGCCACAGCACAGGCTTTATATAAGGGGCAAATGGTAGCGTCCAGGATTGCAACCATAGGCGTTACGCTTGCGTCCATTCAGCTTAAGGCGGCTATGATAGCCAGTGCTATTGCAACAGCCGGAGTAAGAGGCGTTATGATGGCCTTATCCGGTACGCTAAACTTGGCGAAAGTCGGAACAATGGCCTTAGGTGCGGCCACTAAGGTTATGAACGCAATCATGAGGGCTAATCCTGTAGGTATTGTTATTACGATATTGTCCGTTTTGGCCGGAGTTCTCGGTACATGTGCCGCAGCGACTCAGGGATTCGGAGAAACCGCATCGGCAGTATGGGAAACGCTCGTTCATACCGTGGCCTGGGCGATTAATCAGATTATCGCTCTCATTAACAAGCTGATTAACGCCGTAAATGGCGTTGGAGCCAAGCTTGCACAGGTATTCGACTTTGATTTCTCGGCTATTAATAATATTGAAGGCATTAGTCCTGAAGAGGCACAGGCTTTTGGCGATACCATTAAATCCGCAGCCGGAGATGTGTTTAACGCACTGTCTGGCGGTGGTGGCGGTGAAATTGACGGCGGCTATGACGGCGGCGGTGGTGGAGGTTACGATGCCGGAGGAGCCGGTGGCGGCGGTGGGTCAGGTGGCTCAGGAGGTGGTGGCGGTGCAGGTAGTGCAGGTAACCAATTAGCCGAAGAAGCCAAACGGATCCATGAACAAATTCAACAGAACTACCTCGAGATGTTCGGCAAACAGAGTGAGTTAGTAGAGCTTCAGTACAAAAAGGAACTGGAAGAACTCAACAAGTCCAAAGACGCCAACGAACACTATCAGGAAGACCTGACGAATCTTCAGGCTATTTACGCTGAAAAGCGTATCCAGGCTGAACACGAAGAGCAAGCAGCAATTCGTGAAGTGTGGAATAAAGTCCGTGATATGGCCAAGGATTTTAACTTTTCGATTAGTACGAAGGATTCGACCGGCAGTGCTTCACCGCTTACACAGCTCGAACATGACCATGAAGAAGCGATAAACAGCATTACGGACAAGTGGCAAGACTTCTCTGACGAATACATTAAGATGACGAAACAACAACAGGCCGAATATAAGGCGGCTCTTGACGCTAACGGCATTGCGTACGAAATCGTCGGAAAGAATGAAATCACATTTGAAGCTGAAAAGAATAAAGAACTCCTGGCACAGGAACAAGAATATCTGCTAAAGCGTAACGACTTGTATCGACAAATGTCTGAAGAAAAGTGGGCCATTGACGAAGCGATGCGCACGCAGAACTTTGAAGCATTGCAACAGGCATTAACGGATGAGTATGTTGAAAATCAGAAGCACTATGACATGCGCAAGCAATTGCTCGAAGAATATTACCAGGCAGCCATGGACGCTCAATTTAATTGGAAAGAAATGATGTATAACTCCATGTTATCGGGGTTAGATTCAATGAAAGAAAGCCTGTCCGGATTACTTCAAGGCACTGTGAGCCTAGCGAAGGCATTTGAAAATGTAGGGAAGGCCATTACCAAGACCATTGCCGATTATATCGCTAACTGGATTACAGGTATGCTTCGTAAATCTGTATTGGAAAAAGCCTTAAGGCAGAAGGATACAGCGGAAAGCATAGCAGCGGCTAATGCACAATTGCCGGCATGGACATCCTTAGCACAACAGGTTAGCATGGCGACTTTCGGCCTTTCGGCTACACAGGGCATGGCAGCATGGACGGCACAATCGGCAATCGGTGCGGCTGCAGGACTTGCCATGCAAGCTAAAAACACGATTATGGGAAGCGCTCCGAACATGCACCTGGCAAGTGGCGGCGTGGCAGTAGGCCGCACGTATGCCGAAATTGGTGAGGGAAAGTATCCCGAAGCAGTCATACCCTTATCGACGCAGACGTATGACGAAATGGGTGCAGGAATTGCCAGGGCAAACGGCGGTGCGGCAGGTGGCATAACACTGAACGTGTCGGCTCTTGATGCCGAGTCCTTCGGGAATTGGCTCGAATCGAAAGGCGGCCGAGTATTGCGTCAGTTCACTGTTAACCAAGACCGTGAATTTATTGGCACATCGGGAGTGTGGTAACCATGGAAAAATTGAAGAAATTCCCTCGTATTAAGTCGCTTGCGTGGAAGTCGTCTAAAATGCAGCACTGGGATACGAAGTCAAAACGTAGCGGATCCGGAAAAGTACGAACCATGACGACGTGGCAGTATCCGCAGTACACGATTACGACGGAGTTTGCCTACCTAAAACCTGAAGAGTATAAGAAAATGATGGGCTTTGTGTCGCAGATTCAAGGCGGCACAGAGCCTTTCTTGTGGTTTGACCCTGAAGACAACGAGGAAAAAGGTATTACCCTCGGAAAAGGCAGTCAAGGCGAATGGCAAGCAGTGCGGCGTTTTGGCGATTATACCGAGCCGGTTGCATACGTTGATAATGTAAAGCTCTATGCTGACGGTGTTCCTGTTGAGAACGTGACTGTAGATGGCGGCATAATTCGGACTAGTGATACCGTATCGCCTGACGCTGTCATCACGGCAGATTACACGTACTATTGGAAAGTGCTGCTTAGTGGCGACTTTACGGCAGAGCTTGAATATAAAGACGTGTACAAATCAAAATCCTTTAAGTTGGTGACGGTACAATGAAACAGGTAGGAGAAGCATTAACTCAACACTTGAATACGGCAAAGTCATTCCGCAGTTGCGACTTGTATGCGCTTAGGCTTCAAAGCGGCATGGCATATTACTGGACGGATACGGACTCAAACGTAAGTCACGGTGGCCATGTATATCGTGCAGACGGGCCTGTCATCACTCGTAATAAGACCTCAACACATTCCGATGTGGCTGTTGATAAGCTTTCCGTTTCGGTATCGTGCGATAAGCATGATCAAATAGGCGGTGTGCCGATACTGGCGGTCGCTCATAACGGCGGCCTTGACGGAGCGACCATGGAACTAAAACGTGCGTTCTTTAAGCAAGACGGGACATTAATTGACGCTGTAGATATCTTCACCGGCACGGTCGAGGTAAAGCAAGGCGGTGGCCTTACAATAACGCTTGACGTAAAGTCCGTTGTGCAGAAGCTTAATACAGAGTTTCCGAGTAAGCGGTACTATCCGCAATGCCCTTATTGTGTGTACTCCAAGGAGTGCGGTGTCGACATAAAGAAGTACCGTAAACGAATGAAAGTAACGGCACTTACAAGTGTGAATACCGTCGGAATAGACGTACTGTTTGAAGACGGCTATTACAATGCAGGCGGTATCGAATGGGTGTCAGGTCCTCTTGCAGGACAATCGACTCAGATAATGAGCAGCTCGAACGGTACCGTTATGTATATGAGTCCGAGTGATACGCAGGCTACTATCGGAAGTGAGGCCTATATTTATCCCGGTTGCGATAAAACGCCTGAGACGTGCAAGAAGAAATTCGATAATTTTGCACGAAACAGGGCCACTCCGTATGTTCCGTTGAAGGAGACGATACGATGAAAAGTACAGGGCAAAAGATTGCCGATGCGGCACTTGAGTGGCTTGGAACACCGTACGTTAATAATGCCATGGCCAAAGGTCACGGAGTCGACTGTGCATACCTTCTTGTTGCGTCACTTATCGGATCGGGCATGATTACAAAGGACCAATTACAGATAGAAAGCTACTCGAACGAATGGCATCTGCATCGTTCTGAAGAGAAATATTTAAAGTACATACAGCAAGTCGCCGACGAAGTTCAGGGAAAACCTCAAATCGGCGACTTTTTGCTATATCAATATGGCCGGTGCGTGAGTCATGGAGCGGTATATGTCGGTAATGGCAAGGTTATTCACGCCTTCGTTGACCTTGGCGTTATTATCTCAAATATCGACGATATTCTGTTTTATGATAACCGAGGTAAATCAAGGCTCCGTGCCGTATATCGCTTCAATCCGAAGAAAGGGGGTACAGCTTAATGGGGTTTTTATTCAAGAAGAACAACACAACGAATCGAGCCGATATTATTGGCGACTTTCAAATAAACAGTGCTTCATACGGCGAAACAGTACCTGAAGTCCTCGGCACGACAAGGGTCTCGGGCAATATCATCTATTGGGATGATTTTACGGCACACGAACATAAGCACACAAGCCGCACCGGTAAAGGCGGCGGCTCAAAGCACACGGAAATAGACTATACGTATACCGTCGCAGCCGCCATTGCCTTATGCGAAGGACCTATACAAGGAATCGGTAAGGTGTGGAAGGATAAAGAAGTCTATGAGTACCCTCAAGCCGACATTCAACTGTCTCTGTATAAAGGCGAATACGGACAGGAACCGTGGCCGTATGTAGTAAGTAAGCACCCTGAAAAGGCACTGCCGTACAGCGGATTAGCGTATATGGCAGGCGTTGTCGACCTCGGCAATCGTGGCAGCCTTCCGACGTATAATTTTGAAGTTAAAGGAAAACTTCTCGAGACTGGTGACGGGATCGATGTGAACCCGGCTGATTATATTCTGTATGTGCTAAAAGCGGCAGGAATCGAGGACGTCAAAATCGAGGGCATTGAGAACTTCCGTAAGTATTGTGCAGCCGCCGACATCCTTATCTCGACACCGCCTGACGAATCGGCGAAAAAGGCACAGCAAATCATTAACGATATCGCCGAAATTACCAATTGTTACCTTTTCTGGTCCGACGACCGGCTGAAGATTGTACCCTTGGCTGATAAAGCAGTCGGTGACTGGAATCCTAAAAAAGAAATCCAATACAACCTTACGGCCGACGACCTTATTCCGGGTAGTGACGGGCAACTCGTTATCTATAAGCGTAAAGACAGCTCGGAGACGTATAACCAAGCTACTGTTGAATTCATTAATCGTGCTAATGGGTACGAAAAAGAGACGGTATCTTTTGAAGTGGTGGCAGATGTTCAAAAGAACGGTATGAAGCCTGCAAGCAAAAAGACTGCACACTACCTATATACGAAAAAGAGAGCGCAGTATTACGCTGAACAATTAGCCATGAAGCGCCTGTACAGCAAGAACCAGTATACGTTTCATCTTGATTGGGCGTTTTGCCGTCTTGAGCCTGGAGACCTTGTGACGCTTACCGATGAATTATGCCAACTAGACAGGCAAGTCGTTGTTATTACGGCTGTTAACGAAGCGGCTGATGGTGAGCTTGAAATCACAGCAGAAGGAAAACCGCCTGGCACATATGCGCCGGCACGGTACGACGTACATGAGAATGAACGGCCGTTTACGGACTATAATGTTCCGGCTCCTGTCATTGACCATTACGCAATCGTACAGACACCTGGGGATGTATCAGGTAACGAGTTGTTATTAGGTGTAACGGCTCCGTCCGGATGGGGCGGTTGCACTGTGTGGGTATCAGACACGGGCGATGCGTATAAAGAAGCCGGTAAGATTACGGCACAGGCACGTATTGGACGACTAGCCGCAGCCATGACAGCCGAAGCGACGAGTTGCACAGTCGAACTCTTTTCCGGGGAGCTTCGTGGTGGATCGGCTATCGACGCACAACGGGGCAACACGCTTATTTGGATTGACGGAGAATGCCTTAGCTATGAGGGGGCGACTCTTCAGCCTGACGGACGGTATTTACTTACAGGCCTAGTGCGTGGGCAATACGCCACGACAGCTAATAACCACGCCGAAGGTTCGCAGTGCGTCCGTATTGACGAAGCACTGTTTCATGCTCCGTACCGTACGGAAGATATCGGCAAGAAGATATGGATTAAGTGTGCGTCAGTAAATATGTTCGGATCCAATGAACAAGACCTTTCCGAAGTGCAGGCTATTGAGTATACGATACAGCCGTATTACATTCCTGAAGTTCGAGACCTTGCCGTATATACGAAATATTACGACTTAGGTGACGGCGTTTCGTCTTTCGACGTTATTGCGACTTTTGCTCCGCCGCAAATTACGAGCTTCGATACAGCCGAAGGATGGTATAAAGAAGGGGCAAGCGACTGGAAGTACGGTGGTAACGGTGACGGACAAATCGTCATCAGTGGGTGTGAGCTTGGTCATACGTATGATATTCGAATCAGGGTAAAAGACCGACACGGCAACTATTCGCAAGGCCTTATTAAGCGATTTACGGTCGAAATGAAATCAGAAGTCCCGAATACACCGCAAGGCTTTGCCGTTACCTTCGGGAATGCGGCCACATTTAATTGGCTTGAGGTGCGAAATGCCGACATTGACTTCTATGAGATTCGACATGACTTGAATCCGGGTCAAGAAGTCGGCCGTATCGGCAAAAGCACGAATACGACATACGTCGGAACACTGACGGAACGAAGCGGGCGAGTGTACTTGTACGCTCACAATCCGATGAAGGGATACAGCGCACCTGCCATGTTTGAGTATAACGTCAAGGCACCGAAAATACCGACGCATATAACGGCTAAAGGCGGTATGTCAGGCATAGGCGTTACATTCGACCCTGTTCCGCTCGGTTGCCGAGGAGCTAACGTATATGTCGACGATGCGGTTTATTTTACGCCGACTAATTCATTCTCGCTGATTCTTGCGCCTGGCGTATACCGAGTGCGAGTTGCTTATACGGATATCTTCGGCGAGGGAGAAAAGAGCGGTGAACAGCTTGCCACGGTCAAGCTTGAGATAGATAAGTCAATCATCAGCCGTGAAGCATTAGGCCTTGACGCTATCGACAAAGCCATAGCTAAAATCGAAGGCGATGTTGGCGTAGTTAAGTCCGACCTTACTGGAACGTCGACCCGTATCACGCAGCTCTCGAACAGCGTTGATTTACGGCTTAACAGTCTTGACGGGAAAGAGCTGATATCTCGTATTAATCTGTCACCAACGGGGACCCGAATCGACGGCAAGCTGCTACATGTCACTGGCCAAGCACTCTTCGATGACAACATTGTCACTCCGAAGATGATTCAAGCCGGTGCGGTTACTGCTGACAAAATGCATGTGGAAAGTTTATCGGCTATTTCAGCGACTATCGGCACACTTCGTACTGCAACGAGTGGCGCTCGGACGGAGATACGAGACAATCTCATCGAAGTTTACGATTCTAATGACAGATTACGAGTCAGAATGGGGGTATGGTAACTATGGTAATCGGAATTGCTTTAGTTGTTGTAGTAGCTGCTGTTATATTGCTAAAAAGCAAAAGCAAGAAACCGCCTGATACTGTACAGAAGGCAGAAAACGTACAGACCGCAACTAAACATGGAGACAATAAGGGTGAAGCGGTAACAATCATAAACAACGGCAAAGAAACGAAAGGAACGGTGATATACATGGCAGAAGGTATGCAGGTCTTTGATGAAGACGGAAATATCGTCGTTAATACAACGGATACGATATGTAATTCATTAGGATATATCAACATCGACGGAAAAACGCCGGGCGAAATTACAAACCCGCTTATTAAAAAGAACCGTACATGGGCGGCCGTGGTATTTCCTAGAAGTTCAGGAGATGAGTATATGATGTGGGAACACTATATTAATCCTGTCATTATTATTGATGACGGCAAAATTTCGTATTCATATAAAATGGCGTGGGCCGGTTCGCCTGGGATATTATACTGGGGGTTATATTAATGGCAGAAACAGGATTGAGAGTATATACAGATGATGGCGAGATTGTAATCAGTGAATCATATGTGAATTTTTGGTATGACAAGGAAAAAAGCAAAGATGAAAACTTTGCATACGGAGTAAATTGCCTGACTGCATATGGCTGCAGTCCTTCCAATGAAGGGCGCCGATACGTGTTTTCAGCAGACTCTCAACAGCCTTCTGAACACGGCACGGGGCTTCAAGTTATTAACGAAGTTGGACGAGTTGTATATGACAGCAACTGGCTTCCTCTCAAAGTGCTTCACTATTCAGATAAGCCTGGATATACTATTCCGACGGATAAAGAATGCGCCATTGTACAGTGTAACGATGAATTTGTTTATTATTATGCAGTTTATGAGGATGCCGCTTGGGACGCATGGGGCGTATTAAGTGGAGTTCGCTTAAGAGTAAAAGATGGGGTAGTTGTTTTTGAATCGTACAAGAACAACATCGGGGACATCGGAAGAGCGATGGTTTACGATGAGGTGCCTTGCGGACAAACGGTTTACATGGTTGTCGACGTATCTCATATAAAGTAGGTGAGCGAATGACGATATTCAACGATGAGCTACACTGCGGATCTGACTTCATTCGGCGATACGTTGCCGATGGCCACGACTTCACGGGAGCGACGGCCGTAATGAAGGTCCGCACGGAGAACGACATCGAGCTTGTAGCCGCCGACTGCACGGTCGACGGGGACTCCGTCACGGTGAAGATACCGGGCGAACGTAGTCGAGAGATACCGAGACGGTACCGCATGGCCAAGTACGACGTATTCGTAACGAAAGACGGCGAGTACAGCTATAAGCTCGTCATGGGCGATATGAGAATAGTTTACGACGAATCAATGCATTAAGAGGGGGGATTTTATAATGGACGAATTAAAAGTAAAGGTGAACTTCGAAAATCCGGTACAAGTACAAGCTGTGCAGATTCCCGGATTGCCCGGTCGGGACGGACGAGACGGAGAACCCGGGAAAAATGGAGAAAAAGGCGAGCAAGGGCCTCAAGGTCCTAAGGGCGATATTGGACCTCAAGGACCCCAAGGGGTGCAAGGTCTTTCCGCTTATCAAGTAGCAACCAATAACGGCTTTATCGGTAGCGAGAGTGAGTGGATTCAAAGCTTAAAAGGAGCGGACGGTAAGGTCCCTGATATAAGTCCCGTATCTATAGAATTAAAAAAGAAAGGGTATTGGAACGATGGCACTCTTACTGATGTTTTAAGCGTGATAGTTAGCAATAGTATCGCTCCTAAAACTCCGACAGCCTTGGCTTATACAGAGCCGAAGAAGGGCGACACGGTGCTAAAAGTGAGTGGAGAATCTCATTATAAAGTAGACGCCAACGGCGAAAATTTAACCGAGATTATCAACGGGTCGGCTGACTTAAGTATCCCTTCTTATGACAAAGCTGATATTATAGTCAACTATTACAACATGGTTGGCGATAAGGTTTCTACGATTACTATTCATGGAATTAAAGGCCAATCGTTTACAGACAAAAACGGGATTACGGTTTCTAAAGAGGGAACCGTTCTTACAGTTGATTTAACCAATCAGACACCGGGGATTAGTAGCCGATACGATATATCGGATAGACCTTCTTGGGCTTCGGATAATGTGACAGAATATAAATTCATCTCTAATAATCCCAATAAAATCATCGGTTATAACGAACTCAAGAACGTTTCGGTAGAGAATGTATATAAGGTATTAAGCGGATTAACAGGCGGAATGGTTAGCACTGTTTACTTTAACGCTCCTGAAAGTGCGTTCATAATTGCTCAACACAACAATCTTTACGGAGTGGTAAACAATGGGGAAAAAGTTGTGTATATCAGAAACAAGCAACTTATCCGGGTAAGGGTTGATGCGGGTGAGAAAAAGGCAATGCTCATTAGTTTGCACAGCAGTTATGACAATAAAATCACTGGAACGACTCCGGTGTTCCTCGATAGATGTTTTGGGGAATACTATAGAGTAGTAGACGATTTATAAGGGGGCGGCCTATGTGGACATGGAGCTTTGAGCTTGCAGACGTTCTGACGACCTTAACAATTATAAGCATTATAAGTGCCGCCGCTTATCGGTTAGTTCTTTTGCCGATCCTTCAGAAACTTGATGTTGAGCGGATTCAAGACAGAACATTCTTCTCAGATAAATACGACACGTTAATTGAGACGCTTAAAGAGCTGAAAGAGGAAATCAAGTTATCTCGGCAGGAGAGAATGCAACAAGCACAGCGTCATCTTCAGCTTGTTGGACGTGTTGACGTCCTTGAGGCTCGTGTAAATGATTTGCGCAATGAGCTGCACGAGAAAGAGAAGAAATCATGAATATCGACAAGGTAAACGTGGCGGACTTAGTAGTCATCACAGGGTTGGTAGCAGCCCTGGTGATGGCTATTTTATTTAGTCTTAACGAGTTGGCTATGTCGATAGCAAGTGGCCTTTTAGGCTATATCGGCGGTGCTAAAACAGCGGTACACAAATCAGAAAGGAGCGATGAACGATGAGAGAAGTTACACTACACGAACTGAAGTCCTTAGCTAAGGCGGCCTACTGGGATCTGTGGAATGGAGCGAGAAGTCTTGATCGTGATGTTAAGCTGTATATTCATTGGACGGCAGCTCGTTATAATCAGACGTTTGATGAGTATCACGTAAATATCACAGGCGACGGTAGGGTATTCGTGTCAACGAATGATTTAGCTGAGGTCAAAAACGCAACGTATCGGCGTAATACCGGCAGTATCGCCATTACACTTTGTTGCGCTTATGACGCAACGGGTCCGGACAACTTAGGACCGTATCCGCCCACAGAAGCACAAATCAACGCAGCCGCACAGGTTATCTGCGTACTTGCCGATGCACTGGATCTTACGATTGACATCGATAGGGTCATGACTCACGCCGAAGCGGCCGACAATGAAGACGGCTTAAACACACATGAAGATTACGGACCGAACAGTACCTGTGAACGGTGGGATTTGTGGGTACTCCGCAACGGCGAAGAACCCGGCACAGGTGGCAATCAGTTAAGAGGTAATGCGAACTGGTACAGAGCTTATGGTAATTTACAAAATATTTAATGTATTATAAGGAGCGATAATTATGGACAAGAAACAGATTTTAAACATCTTAGCAAAAGAAGCAGCACAGGCGGCAAAAGACCAAGCAACGGCTACGTTAGCGGCGTTATCTGCTGATGACTTGCGACCGCTAGTTGCAGAACAGCTTAAGACGATTACAGCACCGTTACAGGCAGAAATTGAAACGACTCAATCCGTATGGGTAAAGATTCGTAATCGGATTTATCTGCGAGTGATTAATTCTGCGATAGACAATATCATACAGACGATTCAAGACGGACTTACCGAATTGAGTAAGAAATAAGCAAAAGGCCTTCCAGTATATTCTGGGAGGCCTTATTTTTTTATGCTGAGGTTCAGGGCTTGAACCGGTCGGAAGCCATTCGAACGCTAATTAATGAGGCTTAATTAGGAACGCTTACATTCTACTAAGCGACTCGACGAACGATATACGAGAACCCTTCAGGGTAGAAGATGAAGTTCGATTGTAGGTCGCTACATTCCACCAGAGAATGCAAAAGCGAACTACTTATTCTTATCGAATTGATAAGGATGGGTAGTTCGCTTTTGTCGTTATACCGGATTTTTATATATTCATCGTATACAACTACATAAATGCCGATAGACATCCGAAGTGCGATATTTGCGACGTATACGCACATGCCGACCTGTACGGCCTTGGCAAGGGCATATTCCCGAAGGATAAATTTCCAAAGCTCCCTGCACATCCTCACTGCTTATGTCGAATAAAGCCGATCGTTGACGGCATGATTGACATGAACAAGCAAAAAGATAATGTTGATAAAGGTGGAAAGGCGTACATCAACACGCATCCGAAGCGTGAGCAAGAACGATTACTTGGTGTTCATGTAAAAAAGATGTAATGGGCGGCAAGAAAGAATGGCTTGCCAGTGCCAGGAGCGTCTCTAAAGAGGGTTTTGAGGTTAGAAGACCTACAGGCAAAGATAATGTATTGCAAGAGCCGTCTTACAGGGGCATACTTAAGTCAGAGATAATTGATAAAACGAATGAGGTTCATCCGAAGATCCCGTTGCATAGTGAACCTAATACTGCCGTCAGGCACCTATGAAGTGTGGTCCTGGCGAAAAACAGGAAAACATAACGTTCTATGATGAAAAAGGCGATATGTGTTTACAAATACATTTTGGGCATCATGGGCAACCCAAAAACCATAATGTGGGGACGGATGATAAGCCGGACTATTGGCATAAGCATGAATATAAAATCGTGAAGAATGAAAAAACGGGAAAAGACGAAGTGCGAAAAAGTAAGCTACAAGCGCTTACAGATGTAGAAAGGAGCCTTAAGTCATGACAATTGAAGAGTTTAAAGATATGGTTGCTACGACCGATACAACATACGAATATAACGGAAAAACGTTTTTGGCTTGTGGAACAGATAAAGGTTATGAGTTTTTAAGTAATGAAGAGCGAGCTTACTATGATACGATTGATGATTTGGTAAACAATCAGATGTTTGACGGAAAGCCTCTTAAGGACTGCTTGCCTCAAGTTGACTGGTAACGGAGAAATATCTTTTAGCACTCACGAATGTGGGTGCTTTTTTCATGCCTTGCGCAGTGGTGCGTAGGGCATTTTTTATTGGTGAAAAGCGGAGGAGACCGCATCACATATATTTAATGTGTTCGAAAA
>QWCW01000728.1_pt1 | contig 27763 bp, 16 predicted proteins | sample 1972691 | NCBI WGS metagenome assembly QWCW01 (sample SAMN09866698, study PRJNA288562) | Human oral metagenome isolate pre2_saliva, whole genome shotgun sequencing... | reverse complement strand
TTACGAAAAGCTCATCAAAGGGTATACAGAAAAACAATGGGGCCGTAAATGTACAGAATTGCCAGCTTTTATTATTAAACGCTTACCAGTTCGTTATACCTACGATAACAATTACTTTAATGACCGTTTCCAAGGCATTCCTATGGGCGGTTATACGAAGATGATTGAACGCATGTTAGAGGGTATTGAAGTTCGTTTAGGCGTAGACTTCCTTAAACATCGTGATGAATATGAAGCCTTGGCCGATACAATCATCTATACAGGTCCTATTGATGAGTATTTTGATTACTCTGAAGGTGTATTGGAATATCGTGGCCTTCACTTTGAAACAGAACGTCTTGAAGAGGAAAACTATCAAGGTGTTGCCGTTGTGAACTATACGGAAGGGGACATTCCGTATACTCGTATTATTGAACATAAGCATTTTGAATTTGGTACACAACCTGTTACGTATGTAACAAAAGAATATCCAAAAGACTGGAAAATTGGCGAAGAGGCCTATTATCCAGTTTAGCCTAATTTTTCATATGGTAAGTAGATAGACTTGAGAGACAACACTCATGTAGGAGAGTACTAGTGAATATTAAGATTTTAGTAGCTACACATAAGCAATATTGGATGCCAGAGGATTCCGTATACATGCCAATTCATGTAGGTCGAGAAGGCAAAGCTGATATTGGTTATACCGGCGATCATACAGGAGATAATATCTCCTCAAAAAATGCGAATTATTGTGAATTGACGGGCCTTTATTGGGCTTGGAAAAACCTTGATGCGGACTATATCGGTCTTGTTCATTACAGACGATACTTTACGCGCAAAGAGGTGCGTTCCGTAGAGGACAAAAAGAATCAAATTCTTACAGGTCCAGAATGGGAAAAACTACTTTCAGAGTATCCTGTTGTGGTAGCAGATAAGCGTAAATATTATATTGAATCTAACCGTTCTCACTATAATCATGCCCATCACAGCGACGGCCTTGATGCGGCAGAGCAAATCATCGCTGAAAAATATCCAGAATATAGCGCTGCTTTCACAAAGGTTTGTAATCGCACATGGGCGCACATGTTCAATATGTTTGTTATGCGCCGCGACCTATTTGATCAATACTGCGAGTGGATGTTCTCTATTTTGGAGGAAATCGAACATCGCGTCGATATTTCCAATTACGATACATACGAAGCGCGTATTTATGGTTTTGTAAGCGAAATATTGCTCGACGTATGGATTGAAGCTAATAACATCGACTATAAAGAACAAAATGTATCTTTTATGGAGCCTCAAAATTGGTTGAAAAAGGGTGGATTATTCCTAAAAAGAAAATTCTTTAAATAATAGACCTATTTATATTACGGAGAAATTTTTTGATGCGAGAAATTGGTTTTTCGGAGATTAAGCGTGTCGCTTTAGATATTTTAAAAGATGTGGCACATTTTTGTGATACACATGATATTCGATATGTATTAGCCTATGGAACGATGTTGGGGGCTGTTAGACATAAAGGCTTTATTCCATGGGATGATGATATTGATATTATGATGCCACGGGATGATTATAATCGCTTTATTAAGTTATATAATGACCATAATCCAAGATATCAAGTATATTCTATTGAAAACGATGATAGTTACACCTATACAATGGCAAAGGTATTCGATCAAGAAACAGTTATGATTGATAATACATTGTGGCGTAATTTTGATAAAGCAGGTGTATTTATAGATATTTTCCCAATTGATGGGTTACCGGATGAAACACAGGCACAACAAAAAATATTTAGACATCAACAATTTTTAAACTTGTTATTCCATGGGTCTTCTATGAAGTTTACATTCAGCAATCGTTATGTAGACTCTAAAGGTAGCTTTGCAAAGTTAAAAGGTTATGTTCGTACATTCTTAAAATTTGGTGCTATTAGTTTAATGCATTTTTATACTGAGTTTTGGGGACTTACAGATAGCGATTTCTATTTAAGTCATTTGTACAATAATTATATGGAAGCACCACCTGAAGATCGCCAGGTACCGCATCATAACTATAGAGTATATTGGAAACAATAAGAGGGGATTATATTATGAAACTATTTACAGTAGGACCAACACAAATGAGAAAGGAAATTCTTGATGTAAGACATCAACAAGTTCCTTATTTTAGAACAACAGAATTTTCTGAAGTTATGTTAGACTCAGATAAACTGCTCAAAAAGTTTATGAATGCACCAGAAAGCTATAAATCCATCTACTTAACAGCTTCCGGTACAGGTGCATTAGAAGCTACTATTATGAATTGTATGAATGAAACTGACCATGTACTAGTTATTAATGGTGGTACTTTTGGTCAACGTTTCGTCGATTTATGTGAACTCCATGAGATTCCTCATACAGTAATTAAATTAGAAGATGGCGAGGCGTTGACTGCTAAACACTTTGCTGCAGTAGAAGAACAAGCATTTACTTTTGTTATTGCTAATATTGATGAAACTTCTACAGCACAGCTATATGATATTAATTTATTAAGTAACTTTGCTAAAAAGAAACAATCGTACTTAGTGATTGATGCAATTAGTTCGTTCTTAATCGATCATTATGATATGGCTGGTAATAATATTGATGTTACTATTTTGAGTTCTCAAAAAGGCCTTTGTATTGCACCAGGTATATCTCCTATTGTAATTAGTGATAGATTATATGAAGAACGTGTAAAAAATAATCATATTAAGAATCTTTATTTTGATTTCAACCAATATGTAAAAAACTTTACAAGAGGTCAAACACCATTCACACCTGCTGTTGGGGTATGCTTAGAAATGAATAAAGCATTACATCTGATTGAAGAGGAAGGTTTTGAAAACTATTTAGCTCGTATTGATAGTGTGGCAAAAGATTTCAGAAATAGAATTAAAGAATTACCAGTATCTCTTCCTGCTTTTACTATCAGTAATGCGGTTACACCTATTCGTTTTGAACAACCAATTGCTAAAGATGTATTTACAATTTTGAAGGATAAATATGATATTTTTGTAAATCCTACGGGTGGCGTTAATGAAGACTATGTACTACGTGTTGCTCATATTGGTGATACAACCATTGAGGATAATAAAATGCTCGTAGAAACAATGAAATCAGTCATTAAAGAGATTACAGGTAAATAATATGGTAAAAGTGATAACATATGGAACATATGATTTGTTTCATGAGGGACATTATAATCTATTAAAGAATGCAAAAGCATTAGGTGATTATCTTATTGTTGGGGTTACATCCGACTATTTTGATAAATCTAGAGGCAAATTTAATGTTCGTGATTCTTTAATGACGCGCATAGATAATGTGCGTGCTACAGGTTTTGCAGATGAAATCGTAGTAGAAGAATATTTTGGCCAAAAAATAGATGATATTAAACGTTTTAATGTAGATATATTTACTGTTGGATCTGATTGGGAAGGCTATTTTGATTATTTAAATGAGTATTGTAAGGTAGTTTACCTACCAAGAACACAAGGTATTTCTAGTACTCAAATCAGAAATTCCGAGAATGTTAGATTAGGTATTATTGGTAATGAAGTTATTTTGGACAGATTTTTAGATGAGTCTAAATTTGTTAGTGGTATTGATATTATAGGTGGGTACACAGAGGCAGATGAGACTGATACTATCTATAAATCATATCAGTTTAATGATTTAGAGCAATTTTGTTCATCTGAAAAGTTACTAGATGAGGTAGATGCGGTATATATTAATATGCCTTTATCTAAACGTGGTGCGTATATTGAAAAAGCACTACAAGCTAGAAAACATGTATTAACAGAATTTCCATTTAGTAGTGACCTTGATGAAACATTACGCTTGATGGAGTTGGCGAAATCTTCCAACTTAGTATTAATGGAAGGCTTAAAAACAGCGTATAGCCCTGCTTTTAATAAGTTAATTGCCATGGCTCGTAGTGGGAGAATTGGTAAAATCTTTAATGTAGAGGCTAATTTTACACAAGTTTTGGGTGATGATTTGGCTAATCAAGTTAGAATAGCGGGTGGTAGTATTTTATCTTTAGCATCCTATCCGTTATTGGCTATCTTTAAACTCTTAGGCTTTAATTATAACCGCGTTGATTTTATAAGCCATAAGGTTGATGATGTCGATATTTTATCGAAAATTAATTTCCTTTATGATGATGCGATGGCTTCTGCTACAGTGGCTATTAATGCTAAAGCTGAGGGTGATTTAGTCATATCTGGCTCTAAAGGATATATCTATGTACCTGCACCTTGGTGGAAAACAGAATTCTTTGAAATGCGTTTTGAAGATGTAAATTTGAATCAAAAGTACTTCTATAAATTTGAAGGTGAAGGCTTACGATATGGAATTGTTGAGTTCTTGAAATGTATTAGAGAGGATTCTGAAAGCTTCTTGATGAGCCATCAAGATATGATTGAAGAGGTACGCGTCCTCAATAAGTTTGTATCTGATACCGATGTTACTGTAATTTAGTATGGGATTTGATGAGTATGCAACAATTATCTTTACGAGAAGTTCAGCTAGAAGAGTTAAATCTTCTCAAGGATTTTGACCAATTTTGCAAAAAATATAATTTAAAATATAGTTTATGTTATGGCACATTAATAGGTGCAGCTCGACATAAAGGGTTTATACCTTGGGATGATGATATTGATGTTTGCATGCCAAGACCTGATTATGAACGGTTATTAACGTTAAAAGAGCACTACGATCACGATGGATTAGAGCTAATTGCTAATCCTATCAATCATAGCTTAGATGCAACCTATGCGGCTATCATCAATAAAAATATCCCTTGTGAAAATACATATTCTAATACATTACGTAGCAAGTATTTATGGATAGATATTTTCCCTGTTGATGGATTTAGTGAAGATATGTCCATTATGAAAGAGATTTATGATAAATCGATTTTTTATCAAAAAATACTTACATTAGCTAGCGCTAAACTGTTTAAGGGGAAATCTCTTATTCATGCTTTAGGTAAATTAGTTATTGTTCCATTGTGCCGTTTATTTGGTAAACAACGTTGTATCGATATCATGGATCGTTTGGCTAAATCTTATGACTATACTAAATCAGAGTATGTTGGTGTAATTGCCTGGGGTGAAGGTGTAAAGGAACGATTGCCTAAACAGGATTTTGAGAAGATGACTACCATTGAATTTGAAGATCAATCATTCTCTGTTATGTCTTGTTGGAGAGAATACCTGGACAATATGTATGATGATTATATGCAGATGCCTCCTGAGGATCAACGCTGTGGACATAATATTGTTGCTTATAAGATAAATCGAAAGGATTAAGTATATGGAGCCATTAATTTCTATTATTGTTCCTATTTATAATGTTGAACAGTATGTTGATAAATGTATTCAATCAATACTTAATCAAACCTATCAAAATTTAGAAATTATTTTAGTCGATGATGGAGCAACCGATTGTAGCGGTTCTATTGCCGATTCTTATGCAGCGAAGGATAAACGCATAAAGGTCTTTCATAAGGAAAATGGCGGGCTTTCCGATGCTCGTAATTATGGTTTAGATCATGTTACAGGAGACTATATTTTATTCGTTGATAGTGATGATTTTATAGAAAATACAATGTGTGAAAGATTGCTTACTGTAGCGAATAGTACCAATGCTGATATGGTATCTTGTAATTACTATATCTACAGAGAAGCTGATGATATTAGTATACATACTATGTCTGTTCAAGATGATAAACGAACTTTCACAGGCATGGATATGTTGAGATATTATCTATTAAAAACTGAACCATTCGATCTCAATGTAGTATGGAATAAACTTTTTAAATCTGAGTTATTCAATGGGACAGTATTAGTTCGTTTTCCAAAGGGGAGAGTTCAAGAGGATAATTTTACTATTTTCAGGCTATTTTTAAATGCTAATATTATAGTAACAGTAAATGAACCCCTTTATTATTATGTACAACGCGCTGGTAGTATAATGGCTAATTTCAGTAGACGTTTTATGACAGATACAGTAGAGTCCCATATATATATGAGTGATTATCTTATGAATCACTGTAGTAGTGTAGAGAACGAGCTGCAATTGTATCTATTAAATTCCTATGTGGAATTATCTCGTAGAGTCTGTGCAAATAAATGTAAGACAGAGTATAAAGATTTACTCACACAATATAAACACTATGTATTAGATCATACGGCTGATACCAGCCATAATCCATTGTGGAAGTGCAAACAATATATAAAGAGGTTATTGGTTAAATTGTATTATTAACTATGAATCATAACCATATTTGTACGGTTGTATATTACATATAATTAAAACCCATAGAGATTATCTTTATGTTTTATTGATAATACTATGGGGTTTTCTCTAATTATAAAAGTATAATTAGTAAGAATTGATATATATTAATGTTAGAGGATGGGTAATGTGAGGAAGAGTTACTCCGTATTAATAGAGAATATATTTTCTCTTCTAACCTTGCGCGCTTTAGAATATGTACTCGCATTTATCTTAGTACCATATTTGATTCGCGTCTTAGGACCATTGCATTTTGGGATGATTGCCTTTATGCAAGGTATTATGGAATATTTTCGAATCTTCGTTGATTTTGGATACTCCTTAACGGCGCCAAAGGCAATAGCACAAGCTGAAGAACAGAAAATAGGATTTCTGTTTGCCAAATATTTTTATGGAAAAGTATGTATATTAATATTTGTTACTCTGGTATTTTTTGCTGTTTATAATCTGCAACGCATATTACTAGGAAATACGATCGACATATTATTATTTCAGGTTATGTACTGTGGAATTATAGGTAATGTTTTATTTCCTGTATGGTTTTTTCAAGGTATACAGAAAATGCGATATATTACCATCTTGAATATGAGTGGTCGTATCTGTACAATGCTTGGCATATTTTTACTTGTAAAATCTCCAGATGATTATATACTAGCTGCATTCTTACAAGCTTGTACGCCTTTAATTGCGGGTATTTTTTCAATAGTTTGGTTAAGAAAACGCTATACAGGATTGTTTAAATGGCCAACTATAGGTGAAATTATTAATTCTTATAAAGAAGGCTGGTCTATATTTGTATCCTCCTTAGCGGTTAACTTATATACTGCAACTAATATAGTTGTATTAGGGATGCTTACGAATAATGTTATCGTTGGTTACTATAGTGCTGCTGATAAATTAATTACCTGTGTTCGCAGAGGTATATATGCTGTAAGTGATGCAATATATCCGTTTATAAGTAAGATGATGAAGGATGATATTTCTAAGGGGTTACAATTTATAAAGAAACAAATATTCTTGTATTTGGTTGTTGGTCTTATTGGCTGTACGTCTCTCTTTTTCTTCTCAGATACTATAGTCAAGCTATTGTTCGGAGCGGATTATAATTTAACTGTTGATGTATTACGAATTTTGTCATTTGTTCCTTTAGCTGTTGCTATTAGTACTGTATTTGGTGAAGAAACGATGCTACCACTCAATATGAATAGTGCTTATAGCCGGACTTTAGTATTAGCAGCATTCTTTAGTTTGTTATCTATATTCCCATTGTGTTATTTGTGGGGGGCTAAAGGGGTAGCAATGACAATGTTATTAACAGAATTTTTAATTATGATTATTATGGGAGGCTTATTAAGGAAGCAACTCTTCCAGTAGGTATTAAACAGTTTGAGAGGTTTGTTTTAATATGATTAGTACAGCATATTATAAAATTCAAGAGCTATTGCTTTGTGCAATGATAATTTCATTACCATTGATGCGGATACCAGATCGGTACACCTTATTTTCCATGGGAAATAATCTGTCAATGGTATTTTTGTTCTTTTCCATTTTACTATTTATTGTATATAGCATATGGAACAAGAAAACAGAGGTTCCATTTAAAACGTATTTTTCAATATCTGTTGTTTGGATTGTTTTTTGTACTATTTTAGGGGTATTTTCTTTTCCTTTTTATGATACTGTTATTTACACGTATTTAATCAATACATCTGTTGTCCAAAAACTATATGCGCTATTTCCTTCGTTTGTAGGGAATGAATTTATTCTACAAGTAAAGTTAATGGTGTCTTTAGTTTGGTATTTATTTAGAAACTTTATATTCCCCTTAATTGGGCTATTCTTAATCATTTTTAATCTATATAAAGATGATTGTAAAAAAGGTCTTGATACTATTGTTAATGCTGCAAGGATATTAACAATACTATGTATAGCCTACTCTGTTATAGAGGTTTCTTGGCTATGGAGTGGTTCGGATTACTTGGCTAGTATATTAGTAACTATTAATAATAGCTTATATGATCCTGTTGTACAAAGTGGGTGGTGGCCTCCGGAATTATGGCCAGGTCAACTTAGAAGCCTTGCGTTAGAACCATCCTATTTTAGTATGATTGCTGTATTTTTGGCACCATTATTAGGTATTCATTATGTAAATTCTAAGAATAAACTTGATATTGTATTAGCATTTTTCTTGGTTTTTATGATTTTCTTAACTAAAGCTCGTACAGGTGTTGTTATTTATCTATTCGAACTGGTTGCATTTATTGTATTAAGTCTAATCTTTAGATACAAATCTTGGTGGAAACTGTGTCTATTTACAATTGGTCTCAGTGTTCTTAGTTATTCTTTTGCCATTGTTGGTGATTCTGTAGTAAGTCCTATGATTAAGTCAAGTATTTCTCAAACGACTGCTGTCGAAGAAGCACCTAAGGCTACATCTGTAGAAAAAGCTTTAGATAAATATATTGATAGCAATGTTAAGTCAGTCAGCAATACTAGTTCTAGATCTAATTCAGCTAGATTTGGCAATACAGTTGCGATGTTTAACGTTGGACTAGACCATTTAGCATTTGGCGTTGGTAGAGGTTTGCACTCAAGCTATATGGTTGATAAATTCCCTGATTTTGCTAAAGATAGTGGAGAAGTCAAACGTTGGACAGAAGACGTATTACAAAAGGGCTTCCTAGCATTTGAATATCCAGTACTTAATGAATTCGCAGCTATATTGGCCTGGTTTGGGTTGATAGGTGAAATTTTGTTTATTACTCCAATTATATATATATTGTACAGATCATATAAGATTAAGAAGTATATTAATAATCCTACATTAGTCTATCTATTAGTAGCATTCTTTGGGCAAATTGCATGCTTTATGAGTAATGAATTTTTATTGGCATATCCAATACTTGTGGGGATTTTGATCTGTTATATTAAATTTTATGAGCATAGTGATGCATAAATAGTATGATAAAAGTCGTTGATCATTTTTTTATAGTAGCAAATTATGGATGGAAGTATCAAAGTATAGTTTCATTTATTTTAGTTTTAATTACTTGTTATGTATGGAAACGATTTTTTAGTGATATAACAAAAAAATGGATGGATAATATTCTAAATAAAGTACAGAATATATACTGTAACTAATATTTAAAATATATCGAATAAATTTGATATTTTGTTTATGGCTTTTCTATCTCATAATTGGTTATAATCTATACAGTAATATTATGGAATGAATATATTGGGAGTTTTCATTTCTGGGGATAAATTAGTTAATATATAGGTTTGGGAGAACTTAGCTATGAGAAAATATGTACTTTCAGTTGATAAGAGTAAGCCAATAGAGCTTGAAATCACAAATATTTTAGATGATGACAAAACCATAGTGCGTGGTCGTCTTAATACATATCATTTGGATTATGATGTAGAGACATCTTCCGTGTTATTAAGCTTTACTTTGGAAGACGATCGAGAGACTATATATAGTATTAGATTACAAGAAGATGACTCTTTATTAAAATGTTTAGATTGTACTCCTCAGGAGGTATTCTTTAACATTGTTAATTTCCTAGGTGAAGTAATACATAAGGCTAAATCTGTTGGATATACATTGGTTATGAAGTTAGACTATCAAGCTTCTAGATTATTTGTAAAGGATTTAACAAAAATCGGTGAGGAATATCGCGTATTTAATGGAGAATTAGTATATTAGGATAATTTTTAATAAAATATATAGTGGAATTAAAAGAAGGTATCAACTGTAATTGATACCTTCTTTTATATAGAAATAATTAACTTATTAGTTGAAGTATAGTATATGTTTAATGTATAAAATATGTCACAACACCCTCATATTTGTTTTGTATTTTATGGTGTATATGCACGATAATAAGCTAGTCATGCAGTATATGGGGGATCTTATCTTTAGTACGTATCAAAATTACGATTCACCGTTATTACCGCTCTATGCTGTGTTAATAGTGCCATTTTAATGTGAATTTCACCGTTTTTTTGGTATAATAAGCAAGTATTCCAACGATAAAACGGAGGTAATTCTAATGCGTAAATTCTTATATATGTTAGCAGCTCTACTCGTGTTGATCGGTATTAATACATATGATGTAGAAGCTCGTACTGATGTATATGCTACTACTTATAACGGCAATAGCTGGTATGTGGACCAAGATTCTGTGAAGAAAGTAGGGGATGTACTCAATTTCACAGTGTACACTACATCTGGCCTTAGCTATAAGGTATCATCTAGCGATAGTAACTATTACAATGCAGATGTATTCTACTATAACAATAAACTCGTTTCAGACAATGGCCAATCCGTCTGGAAATCTCCAGGTATGATGGCCGCTATGCGTGTGGCACGTAAATAAAAAATAAATGCAGCGATTTGATCGCTGCATTTTTACTTATATAATTTTGTATATTTCTATTAATAGATTTTTATTGATTCGATTATATGTTCGCCATATAATTGACGTAGGATAGTCAATCGAGGTTGGGCCTCTCTTCGTAAATGAAGGGAGGGGTGTTTATGAGTGATTATGAGTTGATCATGATAATTCTAGAGGTAATGACCGTAGTTATTGCCTTTGGAGCACTTGTGGCGCTTATTTGTCTTGGAAAAGACAAATAGCCCTTCGTTACCAATAACTGGATAACTGAAAGGCCATTTCATCAATTTCCTATAATCTTGAGATGAGCCCGACGGATCTACTCGTTTGGCTATCTATTTATATTATAGGGTTTATAGCATATATCGTCAAATACGGATAAATACTATATAGAATTTACTCGCTAAAAGGTAGCAATCTAGATGTTACCTTTTTTCTTTTATAATTTTATAGCTATGTGACAAATTTCTCTCATATTTACAAGAACATAATTATTAAATATAATTAAATTATTTAATAATAGTTTATAGTGTATAAATGAGAGAGGGTTCTTATGAAACGTGTGTGTAAAGCAAACCTATCCTTAGCAATTGCATTGACGATTGCTAGCTCTGTTGCGCCATATGCTATGGCTGAGGGCATGACTATTACAGCTACTAATGGTGGATCATTTAAGGCTGGTGAAATGACAAACTACATATCTACAATTGAAGCAGATAATGGTGGTACAGTTAGTATTGATAAGGCTGTTGCCAATACTGGTTATAATAATAAGCCTTTCATTAGTAGTAAAGGTGGCAGTAAGGTTACCCTTAAAAATGGCGTTTATGATGTTAGCAATGTGAGTACTCCTATTGCGGTGGCTCAAGGTGGTACTGTTAATATTGGCGTAGACGGCAACAAAGGTAATTTTATCGGTAACGACTTATCTTTAGTTGGTGATGTTATCGTTAAAAGCGACCCAAATTATGCGTCCGAGATCAATATTGGAATCATTGGTGAAGAATCTCTTTGGGACGGTTTAGCCTTTAATTTAGCGGATAAAGATGCAAAGCATCCAAGTCATATCAATGTATTCCTTGGTGACTATGGTTCTTGGGAGCTTTTCTATCAAGGTGGCTTGCATGAAGGTAAATTAGATGGTGGTACGCAACCTAGTCATGTACATCGACTTGTAGGTTCCAAGAATCGTAACTATGCGAACATGGTAACCCAAAGTGAGCATAATAAACTCTATGTAGATAAGCTTGAAGGTCATGTAAACTTTATCTATGACCCTAATGATGAAGGTGGAGATACTGAGGATCCAAGCTATCAACCACCAACAAAAATCTATAATGGTTTGACTCCAGATTCCTTCTGGGGTGGCGATATTTGGTGAAAGAAACCTTCAAGGTACAGTAGCCATTGCATCTAATGGTTCTGAATCTGGTCGTTTTAAAGTGCTTACATCTGGTCATGCTAAAGAAGGCGATATTACATGGCAAGCAGATAAAGATGGTCAAGGTAAATACGTATATGGTGAAAATAAACCAGCACCGAAACCAGAAGTAAAACCAGAGCCAGCTCCAGCGCCTAAGCCGGAAGTTAAACCAACACCAGCTCCGGCTCCGAAGCCAGAAGTAAAACCAGAACCAGCTCCAGCTCCAAAACCGGAAGTTAAACCGATTCCTAAACCAGAGGTAAAACCGACTCCAAAACCTGAGGTTAAGCCAGCACCAAAACCAACTCCTAAACCAGAAGTGAAACCAGCTCCAGTGCCAGACCGTAATTCTCACATTCATGTTATCATGGGTGATTTTGATACACCTCATATGCGCGGCGCTCGTTCTGCCATTATGAGTAATATCAACGGTTGGAGAACATTGACAGATAATATGTATCGTCCACGCGTATTGCAACAAGGCGAACCAACAGGTATTTGGGCTCGCGTTGGGGGCGGTAAATACAGCTTCAATGCAAAAGGTATCGACACAGATACTACATATACACGTATTCAAGGCGGTTACGATGCTAAAACTAGCAGCGGTTGGACTGTAGGTGGTCAAGTTTCTTACCTTCGTGGCAACGATGATTACGTATTCAACGGTACTGGCAAAGAAAAAGCCTTTGCTGTTGGTGCGTACGGCTTGAAAGATCTTGGTAACAACCAATACATCCACATCGAGTCTCAAGTAGGTCGTGCATCTAACGACTTCATAGTTCGTAATGAAATTGGTGAAAGCCTTTCTGGTGAAACTAAAGCGAATGCTTTCACAATTGGCGCACGCTACGGTAAAACTGTGAAGCTTTCAAATGGTACATATATTGAACCACAAGCACAATTGAGCTACACTCACTTCGGTGGCGATAGCTTTAATGCGGGCCGCATGCATGTAGAGCAATCTGGTGTGAGCAGCACAGCAGGTGGTATTGGTCTTGAAATTGGTAAAACATTTGGCGCAGGTAACATTTATACTCGCGTTGGTGTAAACCATGCCTTCTCTGGTACAGTGAAAACTGCGTACACAAGTGGTGCTACTACTAAATACACTTCCGAAGACATTAAAGGTACTTGGACAGATCTAGCATTCGGTGGTCGTTATGGCTTCAATGCAAACAACAGCATCTTCGCTGATATTAGCACAGGTCTATCTGGCGACTATAAAGCTGGCTGGTCTGTAAATGCTGGATTTACACATAAATTCTAATATAATAGTTACTATATAAAAGTATAGGGTGATGAGTACTATATAAATATATAGTACTCATAAAATAAAAGAGCCTCATGTATTGGATGTAACAATCTAATACATGGGGCTTTTATAATATATTTCGTATATTTCTATAAATAGATTCTTATTGATTCGATTATATGTTCGCCATATAATTGACTTAGGATAGTCAGGTGAGGTTGGGCCTCTCTTCGTTAAATGAAGGGAGGGTTGTCTATGAGTGATTATGAGTTGATCATGATAATTCTAGAGGCAATGACGGTTGTCATTGCCTTTGGTGCACTTGTGGCTCTTATTTGTCTTGGAAAAGACAAATAGCCCTTCGTTATCCCCTGGATAATTAGGTAACTGAAAGGCCATTTCATCAATTTTTTGTAATCTTGAGATGAGCCCGACGGAACCACTCGCTTGGCTATCTGTTTATATTATAGGGTTTATATTATATATCGTCAAATTACGATGAACAATACTATAGATTTCAATAAATTTGAATTTGTATGGGCAGTGACTAGTTCACTGTCTTTTTATGTCCTAATTTTATAACTCAAATATTAATATCTTAAATAACTTTAAATAAAAATAGAGAAATTCATTTACAATTCACTAAATATAGTGTAATATTTTAAATATATTTTAAAAAGTGTTGAATGTGAGTTCTTAATAAAGTGAGTATATATCTATCTTTTCATATAAATAAAGACTAATAAATCAATTCTCAGATATATATTTAACTATGAAGGAGCTTTCACAATTGTGATTGTATTGTAAGTGAAGTATTGGTTGAGGTGTAAGAGGATGAGAGCAAGAAATAAATTTTTATTATCTGCTGTTATGATGACTTTGTTGTCATCTACGATGGCCATGCCTAGCACATGGGCTGCAGCAGGTCTTAATTCTGATGGACGTATTTTTGCAACTACTGCAGATAGCAAATTTGAAAGTACAGGTAATACGACTGCAAATGGTGTAGTCGCATCTGATGGTGGTCAAGTTACAATTGGCTCTTTGGATACTCCTGATGCATCTCAATTGCCTAAACGCTATCGTCAACCAGCTTTAATTACAGGCATGCTAAATAACAGTTCCATTCAAGTGGATGGCGGGGTTATGGACGTGACTACTGCACCATGGAAGTCTCCATATCCAGTAGCGTTTGCATATAATAGTAAAATTAATCTTGGCATCGATGATGCGGGTACTGTAAAACATAAAGTATTTAATATGCAAGGTGATGTGCTGGTATCTGATAAAATGATGCCTCCTCATCAAGAACAGCAACCATCTGTGATTAATATCGGCCTAGGCCGCGCTCATAACAGTCCTAACCAGTTTTCCGGTAAAGCTGTGAACACCTTAGAGGATAAAGGTGGCGAAATCAACATGACCTTTGATGGTGGCATGTGGAGCCATGATAGCATGGGCGGCTTGGAATCTTTCAAAATTGATGGTAAAACAGAACGTAGTAGTATTAACAACCTCACAGGTACTCGTACGCGTGAAGGCTTTAGCCGTATTTCCCAAGATTCTCGCAGCGACATTCATGTGAATAAACTAGATGGCCATATTAACGTTATATATGATATGAGCGATAGTACTGGTTTAAACTTTGGTAAACCAGGTTCTAAGAAAAATGGTCTTGATCCAGCTGACATTGAGGGCGGTAACTTCATCGTAAAATCCGCTGCAGCTGGCTCTGGCGTACATGGCTATGTAACAGGTGATCATCTCGATACTTCTTCTGAAAGCAATGTAAACAAGATTTTAGATAATTTGGCACATAAATTCTATTATGAAAACTATGTAAACGGTGAAAGAAACCTTTCTGGTACTGTATCCATCGATTCTAAAGGCATCGTGTCTAGTTACAAAAAAGCGTTGACTACAGACCAAAAAGAAGGGGATATTACATGGAAAGACGGTAATGGCCAAGGCTCCTATGTGGTTCCAGAACCAAAACCTACACCAACTCCAGATCCTAAACCAGTTACACCTGTAACTCCGGATCCAAAACCAATTACACCTGTAACTCCGGATCCAAAACCAGTTATGCCTGTAACTCCAGATCCTAAACCAGTTACGCCAGTAACTCCGGATCCAAAACCGGTTACACCTGTAACTCCAGATCCAAAACCAGTTACACCTGTGACTCCAGATCCAAAACCAGTTACACCTGTAACACCAGATCCAAAACCAGTTACACCAGTAACTCCAGATTCAAAACCAGTTACACCAGTGACTCCGGATCCAAAACCAGTTACACCTGTAACTCCAGATCCTAAACCAGTTACGCCAGTAACTCCTAATCCTGTTGTTCGCGGTGCCTATGATACACCTCATATGCGTGGTATTCGTTCCGCTGTAGTAGGAAATATCAACGCTTGGCGTACATTAGCTGACGATATGTATCGTCCTCGTGTATTGCAACAAGGTGAACCAACTGGTATTTGGGCTCGCATCGGTGGCGGTAAATACAGCTACTCTGGCAGCGGTATCGACACAGCTACAGATTATACACGCATCCAAGGCGGTTATGATGCTAAAATCAGTCGTGGTTGGACTGTAGGTGGTCAAGTATCTTACCTTCGCGGTTCTGAAGACTATGTATTCGATGGTTCCGGCAAGGTTAAATCCTTCTCCGTTGGTGCTTATGGTTTGAAAGACCTTGGCAAAGATCAATACGTACATGTAGAAACTCAAGTTGGTCGCGTATTTAATGACTTCACAGCTCGTAATGAAATTGGTGAAGCTATGTCTGGCGATACAAAATCCAATGCGTATAGCATCGGTGTTCGCTATGGCAAAACATTGAAATACGCTAATGGTTTCTATGTAGAACCACAAGTACAATTGAACTTTACACACTTCGGTGGCCGTAACTTTAATGTAGGTAATGTATTTGTTAACCAATCTAGTGTAAACAGCACTTCTGGTAAAATCGGCCTTGAATTGGGTAAACAATTTGGCAATGGTAACCTTTATACACGTTTTGCTGCAGGTCATGCTTTCACAGGCAATGTAAAAACTACATTCGCTAGCGGTAGTGTTATGAAATTAACAGAACAAGATCTCAAAGGCACTTGGACTGAACTTGCCTTCGGTGGCCGTTATGGCTTTAATAGCAACAATAGCGTATTTGCTGACGTTGCTACAGGTTTGTCTGGTGACTACCAAGCAGACTGGGGCGTAAACGCAGGCTTCACGCACAAATTCTAATATAGTATATAAAGGTATATTGATATCTAAGTATGTTAGGTAAAAGTATATAAATATATATACAAATATATGTACAGATAAAAGAATAGTAAAAGACCCATGTATTGGAAAATAGCTAATACATGGGTCTTTTTTATTGGTTAAAGAGAGTTTTGATCTAGTAGTAATATTTATTTATACAAATCATAGAGTGTGTTTATATATAACATCAGCAATTATAAGGATTATTAATTTATATCAAGGTGTAGTATATACCATGATGAAAGCTAACATAAGGCTTAAAGGGATTGCCCTATAAATATTTCTTATCAATAAACTGAAATTAATAAATTTAAATTGTAAAATTTTTTATCACTAAATCATTAATGAACATTTTTCTAATTATAAAAAATGCATAAAAAATAGGGTGATTATCATATAGTCTATAGAAAAATAAGGGATAAATAAGAATAATTTACATTAAAAAGCGTTATTTATGGATAACGCTTATTTTTATGCGGTGTAAAGTGTACATAATTTACATTATTTTATAAATTAAGCAAAGATGAATATAAAATGAAATTTTATTTACCATATAGAAAAATTTTGATACTATTAGAACAATCAATAATAATGAAGTTTTAGTGAAATTATTGTGAGAAATGAACTTATCTGTGTGTATTGTAAGCTAGAGGGAAGATTATGAATCGAATTTACAATGTAATTTGGAGCAAGACAAAAAAGTGTTATGTAGTAGTTTCTGAGATCGTGAAAAGCGGTGGCGGTAAGGTTAAATCCTTGCACACAGGCAAAACACATGCTCGTATGGGCGCTGTTATGGCCGTAGCTGCGCTATTGGCAGGTGTGAATGTTACAGCTATTAATGCTGCTATGATTATTAGTGCTGTAAACCAATCTGGTTATGCAGTTGGTAGTACACCTGCTTCAACAGGAAGTAAAATATTTAACTATGAAAATCCTGGTAATATGGGAGCCTTGGAAGAGACGAATATACCAGCTCAACGTTATACTGCTAATTTTGTTGATGGTATTTCTATTGGTGCTTATAATGATATTTTAGATAGGACTGAAACTAACGCTAACTATAATGGTATTGCTATTGGTAATCGTAATAAGGCTGTAGGTGGAATGTCTATTGCATTAGGTAACTATGCACAAGCCATGAAAGCTTCTTCTATGGCAATTGGTACGGCAACATTATCTAGTGGCTTTAATTCCTTAGCTATGATGCGTCAATCTGCAGCAACTGCTGATTTTGCTACGGCTATTGGTACAACAGCTTGGGCAGATGGTAAGGGTAGCTTTGCTATGGGTTATTCTGCTACAGCAAAAGGAGACCAGTCTATTGCTATCGGTGCTGCAGAAACGAAGAAGGTTGCTTCTGGTTATAATACGCCAAGTGCTAAATATAATGCCGATGGTAATACCGTAACAGAAGGTGCTCGCTCTCTTGCATTTGGTACAAAAGCACGTACAAGTGTGGCAGCTACAGATTCCATGGCATTTGGATCTAACTCTACTACAAGTGGTGCTAATGCGGTGGCAGTAGGTAATTCTGCAAACGCAGCTGCTAATGACGCCTTTGCCTTTGGTAATACCGCACAAGCTACTGGGGCTAATGCGATTGCTATGGGTAGAACAGCAGAAGCTAAGCAACTAAATGCTATCGCTTTAGGTGGCCAAGCCAAGGCATTAGAAGCTAATGCTCTTGCTATCGGTGGTACTGCAGAAGCTACTAAAGCTGGTACTATGGCTATTGGTACAGCCTCTAAAGCAAGTAGTAACAACGCTACAGCTATCGGTAATGGTGCAGAGGTTACTGGTGAAAACTCTATGGCATTAGGTGCTGGTGCGAAGATTTCTTCTAATAACTCCATCGCTCTCGGTGCAGGCACAGAATTCAATGATCCATTAGTAAATACATATGCTGCTTTCATAAATGAATTGAACCCTGCTGAAGCGGGTGTTGTAGCCGTTGGTAATACAGGTACGCCTCGTCGTATCGTTAACGTAGCCGGTGGTCAAAACGATAATGACGCAGCTACGATTAAACAGTTGCGTTATGTAAATAACAACTTGGCTATGACCATTGCGGGCCCTACATATACTGGTTATGAAGCAAATGGCTCTACCTATAAAGCGCCTGATTTCAATATCAAAAATAGTACATACCATACTGTAAAAGAAGCAGTAGAAGCGGCGCAAACTAACTTCTTCAGCGCTAAAGGTACATCTGCTGATGCTAACTATGATAATAAAGGTGCTACCGGCACCAATGCGACAGCAGCGGGCGTACGTGCTTCTGCAGCTGGTAATTATGGTACTGCACTAGGTGCTGATGCAACGGCAACAAGCGATAAAGGCACGGCATTGGGTTATAAAGCTAAGGTAACTGAAGATGACGGTGTTGCGTTAGGTTCTAATTCCGTAGCGAATAAACACGTCAAATTACAAACCTTGCAGCTGGTACAAAGGACACAGATGCAGTTAACGTAGCTCAATTGCGCAATGTAAACCTTAAAATTGCAGGCAATACAAACGACAACAACGGTAAAAATGACGTATTGTTAGATAGCCAAACATTGACTGTAAAAGGGGATGGCGCGTATGTAACAACTAAAGCGAACAACCAAACAATTGATGTAACCCTAACAAATGATACAAAAGATAAAATCGATAATGCAGCAAATAAAGATCTTTCTAACATTACAAATGTAGCTAAAAAGAATATTACTGCATTAGGAACAATCGTTGAGGCTGGTAATAATGTAACCATTCCAGCAGCTACTGTAGATGCTACAACAGGTCAGAAAACATATACTGTAAATGCTATGGATACTAAGGTTTCTTTAGGCACTAGCGGTTTGATGACCCTTACAGGTGGTACACCTGATGCGAACGGTGTTCGCAACTACACTGTTGACGTAGATCCTACTAAGGTTGCTAAAACAGATTTATCCAACATCAATTCTGATGGCAAAACTGTGATCCGTGAAGAGGCTCAAAAGGCTGTAAAGGTTATTGCAGGCCAAAATACAACAGTTACAGAAGGTACTGATGGTACATATAAAACATATGCAGTGAATGTAGCGGCAGCGGGAGACTACCGATTGGTAGAAAACAGTGCTGCAGCAGATAAAGCGTACACTGTAACAGGCAATAAAGTTGATTTAACTGTACAAGATGCTAGTACGCCTGCAAATACAAAGACGGTAACGATTAAAGATATTGCATCTAAAACTGAGTTAGACTCTACAAAATCTGATTTAACAAACAAAATTAACGATACTAAAACTGAACTCATCAACAAGGGTTTGAAATTCAACGCAGATAATAATGACGTTAAGACAAACAAACTTGGTTCTACCGTAACTGTGTCTGGTGATACGAATATCACTACAAAGATTACACAAACTGGTGATGACTCCACAATTGCCGTGGCTTTGAATAAAGACCTTAATGTTAAAACCGTGACTGCTACAGATACTGTGAAGGCTGGCACTACAACAGCGGGCAATCAAACAGCTACAGACAATAAAGGTGGCACTCAAACTGGCAACTTTGTAACAGGCCTAGATAATAGAACTTGGAACATGGCTGACCCTGTGTTCGTACCTGGTCGCGCAGCTACAGAAGATCAATTGAAAACTGTTAGTGATGCAGTACGAGCAGCCAATGCTGGTTCCAGCGACTATCGCTTGATTGGCGACCCAGCTAATACGACTGACGGTTCTTACAAGGTTACAAATAACCAAGTAGACCTTAAGGTAAAAGACGATAAATCTGGTACTACAAATACGGTAACTATTAAAGATATTGCGTCTAAAACTGAGTTCGACAAATTAAACGATCGCGCTGTTAAATATGATGTAGATGGCTCTGGTAATGTAGATAAATCTAAAGTAACTTACGAAGGCCCTACGTACAATAGCACAAACAAAACTGGTGGTACTCACGTAACTAATGTGGCATATGCAACTGGTAACGACGGTAGCGAAGCAGTTAACGTAGACTACTTAACTGACAAAATCAAAGACAGCTCCGATGCGTTAATTAACAAAGGCTTGAAATTCGATGCAAACGTTGGTGGCGTTCAAACTAATAAATTGGGCTCCACTGTGAAAGTTCAAGGCGAAGGCGCAGAAGCTGATGCTAACTACAGCGGTAAAAACATCAAAACTTTCATTAAGCAAGATACAGCAGGTAACACAACAATCGACGTTAAGATGAACAAAAATCTTGAAGTTGAAACAGTGACTGCTACAGGCGCAAACGGTAAAGATGGTAAAATCGGCATCAATGGTAAAGACGGTGTTACTACAAATCTTTCCATTACACGAGATGGCCAACCTGGTGTAGATGGTGCTGCTGGTACAACTACAACTCGTATTGTTTATGAAAAACCAGATGGTACTAAAGAAGAGGTAGCTACACTAAATGATGGCCTTAAATTCAAAGGCGACATGGGTGCTACATCTAATGTAAAACTCAACAAACAAGTGGATGTAAACGGTGGCGTTACAAACGCGGCTGACCTTGCAACAGGTAATAACATCGGTGTTACATCTGCAGCCCTGGCCGTGCCGCAACAGAAGACCAATTGAAAACTGTTAGTGATGCGGTGAAAGCTGCGAGCGCAAGTGCATCTGACTATCGCTTGATTGGTGATCCAACAAACACAACTGACGGTTCCTACAAGGTTACAAACAACCAAGTAGACTTAAAGGTTAAAGATGATAAATCTGGTACTACAAATACTGTAACTATCAAAGATATTGCGTCTAAAACTGAGCTCGATAAATTAGAAGACCGCGCAGTTAAGTATGATTTAGATGGTACAGGTAATGTAGATAAATCTAAAGTTACTTACGAAGGCCCTACTTACACTAATAAAACTGGTGGTACTCACGTAACTAACGTGGCGTACGCAACAGGCAACGACGGTAGCGAAGCAGTTAACGTAGACTACTTAACTGATAAGATTAAAGACAGCTCTGATGCGTTGATCAACAAAGGTTTGAAATTCGATGCTAACGTAGGTGGCGTTCAAACTAATAAATTAGGTTCCACTGTAACTGTAAAAGGCGAAGGCACTGCAGCTGATGCTAAGTACAGCGGCGAAAACATCAAAACATTCATCGATCAAGATACAGCTGGTAACACAACTATTAACGTGAAGATGAATAAAGACATCATTGCTGATTCCATCAAAGTTAATAAAGATGGTAGAGATGGCAAAGATGGCGTATCCATTACAGGTCCTACTGGCGTAGCTGGTCAAGACGGCAATAATGGTAAAGTAGGCATCACAGGGGCTGATGGCAAAGACGCAGTTTCCATCTCCGGTAAAGATGGCGTTGGTCATATCGGTTTAACTGGCCCTGCTGGTACAAATGGCAAGGATGGTTCTAATGGCATCGACATGACTGTTAAAAATGGTTACGATGATGCAGCTAAAGGCGTGAAAGGCGAAAAAGGTGTAGACGGTGTTGATGGTATTACACGTATTGACGATAACATCGGTGTTGTATCTGATGGAACAGATACGTTGAAAGTTCGTTTGGCAAAAGATCTTAAAGGTCTTAACACAGTAACTGCTACTGAAACAGTTAAGGCTGGCGATGTTGTGATGGGTAAACAATCTGATGGCACACCTGCAGCCAATACTGGCAACTATGTAACAGGCCTAGATAATAAAGATTGGGACGTAACAAATCCAACTGCTGTTAGTGGCCGTGCTGCTACAGAAGATCAGTTGAAAAAGGTTACAGAGGCTATCAACAATCAAAGCTCCAACTCCACAGATTATCGTTTAGTTCAAAACCAAACAGCTGGCTCCAATGGCGACTACACTGTAGACAACAACGGTGATGTGACGTTGACTGTACAAGATAAAAATCATCCAAACCAAACTGAAACAGTAACTATCAAGGACGTAGCATCTAAATCTAACCTAGATAAATTAGATGATCGCGCTGTTAAGTACGACTTGGATCCTGCTACAAATACTGTAGATAAATCTAAGGTAACTTACGAAGGCCCTACTTACACTAATAAAACTGGTGGTACTCACGTAACTAATGTGGCGTACGCAACAGGTAACGATGGTAGCGAAGCGGTTAACGTAGATTACTTAACTGACAAAATCAAAGATAGCTCCGATGCCTTAATTAATAAAGGCCTTAAATTCGATGCTAACGTTGGTGGTGTTCAAACTAACAAATTAGGCTCTACTGTAACTGTAAAAGGTGAAGGCAATGAAGCAGACGCAAATTACAGCGGCGAAAACATTAAGACTTTCATCAAACAAGATAATACAACTGGTAACACAACAATTGATATTAAATTGAACAAGAACCTTGTAGCCGATTCCATTAAAGTCAACAAAGATGGCAGAGATGGCAAAGATGGCGTATCCATTACTGGCCCTACTGGCGTAGCTGGTCAAGACGGCAATAATGGTAAGGTTGGTATCACAGGTGCTGACGGTAAAGACGCTGTATCTATCTCCGGTAAAGACGGCGTAGGTCACATCGGCTTAACAGGCCCTGCTGGTACAAATGGCAAGGATGGTTCCAACGGTATCGACATGTCCGTTAAGAATGGTTACGACGATGCTACAAAAGGCGTTAAGGGTGAAAAAGGTGTAGACGGCGTTGATGGTATCACACGCATTGTGTATACAGACAATACTGGGGAACACCAAGTAGCTACAATGGACGACGGCATGTTGTACGGTGGTGACGCTGGTAATGTGATCAAGAAAAAACTTAACAATCAAGTAAATGTTAAGGGTGGCATTACTGACGATACTAAATTGACTGCTGATGACAATATCGGCGTAGTTTCTGATGGTACAGATACGTTGAAAGTTCGCTTGGCAAAAGATCTTAAAGGTCTTAACACAGTAACAGCTGCTGAAACTGTAAAAGCAGGTACAGCGACTATGGGTAACCAAGAAGCGACTAAAGCAGATGGCACTAAAGAAACTGGTAACTATGTAACAGGTCTTGATAACAAAACTTGGGATGCTGACAATATCGTAACTGGTCGTGCTGCTACAGAGGATCAATTGAAAGATGCATTGGCTAACCAATCTAATGCAGGCCTTAAATTCGATGCTAACGTTGGTGGTACTAAGACTAATAAATTAGGCTCCACTGTAATTGTAAAAGGCGAAGGCAATGAAGCAGACGCTAACTACAGCGGCGAAAATATTAGGACTTTCATCGACCAAGATAATACAACTGGCACTACAACGATTAATGTTAAATTGAACAAAAACCTCGTTGCTGATTCCATCAAGGTAAATAAAGATGGTAGAGACGGTAAAGATGGCGTATCCATTACAGGCCCTACAGGCGTAGCAGGTACAGACGGCAACAATGGTAAGGTTGGTATCACAGGTGCTGACGGTAAAGATGCAGTTTCCATTTCCGGTAAAGACGGCGTAGGTCATATCGGCTTAACAGGCCCTGCTGGTACAAACGGCAAGGACGGTTCCAATGGTATCGACATGTCAGTTAAGAATGGCTATGACGATGCTGCTAAAGGTGTTAAGGGCGAAAAAGGCGTTGACGGTATAGACGGAATCACACGTATCGTGTATACTGATAAGACTGGTGAGCACCAAGTAGCCACTATGGACGACGGCATGTTGTACGGTGGCGACAGTGGCACTGTAATCAAGAAAAAACTTAACAACCAAGTAAATGTTAAGGGTGGTATTACAGATGCAGCGAAACTTTCCAATGACGATAATATTGGGGTAGTAGCTGATGGCACTGATACATTGATGCTTCGTCTTGCAAAAGACCTTAAAGGCCTAAATTCTGCTACTTTCAACAATGGTACAGATGGCAACACTGTTGTAAACGGTGGCGGCCTCACTATTAATGATGCAGCAGGTAATCCGTTGATGACCGTAAATAAAGACGGCGTTACAATTACTGATGGTCCATCTATGACTAAGGACGGTATCGACGCAGGCGATAAGAAAATCACTAACGTAGCTGACGGCACAATCGGTGCAGGCAGTAAAGATGCTGTTAATGGCGGTCAATTACATACAGCGGTAGAAGACCTTAAAACTAAAGGTTTCGGTTTAACTGCTGAAGATGGCGCTTCTGTTAAGAAACCTCTTGGTGATACTGTAACTGTGAAAGGTGACGGTACGAACATTATTACATCTGTAGATAATGGTGCTGTGAAAGTAGCATTGGCTAGAGATCTTAATGTAGATACTGTTACAGCAAACACAGTAACAACAGGCGACACTGAGATGGATACAAATGGCGTAACTATTAAAGACGGCGCCAATGAAGCGACTAAGTTGACTAAAGATGGCTTGCAAATCAACGATGGTGGTAACAAAGCGGTTACTATCGATAAAGATGGTTTGACTATCGAAAATGGTCCTAAGGTAACAAAAGACGGCATTAATGCTGGTGATAAGAAAATCACTAATGTAGAAGATGGTACAATTGCTGCCGGCAGCAAAGACGCTGTAAATGGCGGTCAATTGCATACTGCAATAGAAGACATCAAAGCACAAGGCTTCGGTCTTAAAGCAGAGGATGGTCAATCTGTGAAGAAACCTCTTGGTGAAGTAATCGACCTCAAAGGTGACGGCAACATCAAGACTTCCGTAGATGGCACTGCGATTAAGATGTCCTTGAATGATACAATTACACTTGGCGCGGCAACAGAAGATCAATTAAAAGCTGTTAACGACGACTTTAACGAAAAAGCTAAAAATGGTCGTGTATTCCAAGGTGACCAAGCTGGTAACGATGGTAAAGTTGTTCGCGGTTTAGGCGATACAATGAACCTCAAAGGTGGCGCTGATGTAAATCGTTTGAGTGACAACAACCTGGCTGTTGTGAAGAACGCTGCAGGCGATGGCTATGATATCAAGTTGGCTAAGGACCTCAACCTAAAAGACGGTTCTACTACGTATACAAAAACTGTACCAGGAACTAATACTACAATTCCTTATACAGTAGATACAAAAGTAGATGGTGGTGGTATTACAATTACTCCATCCATCAACGGTCAACCTGTACCAGGTCACACTGTAAGCCTTACAGAAAATGGCTTAAACAATGGTAATAATACTATTACTAATGTAGCGCCAGGCATCAATGGCACTGATGCGGTTAACGTTAACCAATTGCGCAATGCTATGCATAGTGTAGATGGTAAAATCGCTGATGTTGGTGCAGCTAGCGCAGCCATGGCAGGTCTTAAACCATTGCAATATGATCCATTAGAACCTACACAAGTGTTGGCGGCTGTTGGCAACTATAAAGGTAGTACTGCTGCTGCTATTGGTATCGCTCACTATACAAATGAATCTACAATGCTTCATATGGGTGTTTCCTTAGGTGGTCATGATAATATGGTTAACGCTGGTGTATCTTATAAATTTGGTACATCTGACGCTAAAAAAGCAATTCCAGCACGTTACAAAGCAGGCCCAATCAGCTCTGCCTATGTAATGCAAGATGAAGTAACTGCATTGAAAGAGGAAAGCCGCCCTGGGGAGGGCGGCTTCCAATGAGGGGACTTATGAAACTAATTAAATTATTACCAGTTATGGCAATTGCTTCTGTATGTGTTGCTGGTCAAGTACATGCGGCACAAGATCCTTTGATGATGCCTGAACAACCTGCGGCTCCTTTGACTGCAGAACAACAAGAAATCTCTCTTGCTGTACCTAGCGAAGAGGTAAAAGCTGTAGTATCTGAATTCGCAGCATTCCAATTGGGTATGAATAATGCGTTAATCAAAGACGACAACCGTGTAATGCCTGGTCAACAACGTTATACTAATAACGTGTTGTACTACATGAACGTTCGTCGTAGCTGGTACATTACAAGCCATCGCTATAAAAAAGATAGCTATGCTCGCGTAGCTTTAGATCGCTTGTACTTAGATTACAAAGAATTCTTCGAAAATCACACAACTGTGTCTGACATGAATAAAGCTGAATATGAAAACCAAATCTTGGCAATTCTTGAAAAGAATACAGCTAACATGTCTAACGATGAATTGCGTTTCTACATGAACGAAATGGTAATCTACAGCTTGCAACAAGCTATGCGCGATGGTAACAACCGCGTTAAACGCATCCGCTAATCGGTATAATTATAAATTTATACTTTTGAAAGAGGTAACGGTAAAAGCCGTTGCCTCTTTTAGTTTTTATGACTACATTATTTTAGGAAAATGTGAGTTAAATCACATAATAGTGGCTTTAATAGTACTATACTAATTCCATGACCTTATAGCTGTTTATATATAGGTAAGCCCTTACATACTATACATAAATTTACATAATAGTATTCAAGTATATGCAATTACTCCTAGTTACAAAGCAATTACAATCCTTTTGGATACTATGTTCTCTCTCGCAAGCTATAGGTCGTACTAAAACAAATGGCCCCCGTAGGATTCATTCCTACGGGGGTTTGTTTTTAATTGTATTGGCTAATCTGGCCTTTATGAATTATTATTTATGTTATTTACATATTTTTTCGATAGCAGTATAATTTAATCGTAGTAATCATGAGGGTAATATGAAGGGGAAGTGTTTTGTAGTATAACAAGGGAGGCGTATGATTATGAATCACGCAAAGAAAATACAATTATTAGCAGTACTCGGAGTTTTAACCATATCTTCTGCTAGCTTGGTACAAGCAGCAGATATTCCTGTTGTTTCCTCTGGTGGTGCCACTTATAACATTGGTCTACAAGGCTGGTCATCTTTCACCAACTCAGACAATGTACATCTCGGTGGTCAAACTGGGGCAGCTAACAGCGATCCATATTCCCATGCAGGGGATCCAAATGCAAAGGGTAATAATATTGCCATCGGCCGTCTTGCCTTGAATGGTTCTCAAGGTGGCGGTAATGTAGCATTAGGTGCTAAGAGCTTTGTAGGTGGTAAAGGTGACTATAACTTTTTAGGTAACTTTGCAGCAGGTTATAACTCAACAATTTCGGATACAATTGCGGTAGGTTATTTTGCAGGAGCTGGCTCTGAAGGTAATAAAAACGTATGGCTCGGTGCCTCTCAAGCAGGCGGTAGTAAGGGGAATAATACTGTATTAATCGGTTCTAA
>QWCW01000325.1_pt1 | contig 28061 bp, 32 predicted proteins | sample 1972691 | NCBI WGS metagenome assembly QWCW01 (sample SAMN09866698, study PRJNA288562) | Human oral metagenome isolate pre2_saliva, whole genome shotgun sequencing... | reverse complement strand
ACTTGAGTGCGGCCTGGCTTCTTGCGCAGGTGTGCTTCGGCCCTGTTCCCCGAGGCCTGGGCGACGGGCGTGGGGAGGGACCTGATTGCCTGGGACAGGCTCATTCCCTTCCCTTCCTGGTGGTACCCGCCTTTCCAGTCTGACGCGGTTGGCGTGGGGATCAGGGTTCGAGGTGTTCGATCACGTCCGCTAACGTCGGACCATGACCGCCCTCCCGGCGTTTCTCGGGTGGTTGGCTCCCACCGTTCGAGCCAAGGTTCGCCGTGGGGGTGAGCAACAACGAAGACTCGGGCCCGCTTGTGGGGCGCTCCAACGTCGGAAGCCTGAACAACTGTCCACGTCGCGTCATACCCGATGCCGGCAAGGTCTCCGAGTACACGCCCGAGCGCTCGGAGAACAGGTCCGGTTGGCCGTCCTCCCATATGTCCCTGTTCGGGTTCCATGAGGCTAAAAGCTGATGCACTGAGTGCTCCTTGGACGTTTTCCCAGACGACTAGCCTGGGACGGATAGCGGTGATTGCGTGGAACATGGACTCCCACAGGCCTGAGCGGGTGTCCTTGGTCATGCCAGCTCGAGCGCCGGCGAGTGAGAGGTCGGTGCAGGGTGAGCCGCCGCAGATTACGTCTACGGGTTCGACCTGCGTCCAGTCGATGCGTGTGATGTCCCCGAGGTTGGGTACGTCGGGGTGGTGGTGGGCGAGGATGGCTTGGGGGCCGGGTTCGATGTCGCTCACCCAGGCGAGGCGTGCGGGGCCGAGGGCGAGTTGTACGCCGAGGTCTAGGCCACCGTTAATAGCCCGAGAACAGGCTTCCGATTGTGTAGTTCCCAGGCAGTTGCATCACCTCCGAGAGGATGTCGGGGAAGGTTGTGGTCTTGTCCTTCACGGGGGCGGCGGGTTCGACGGCGGGAGTGTCCTGCTCGGGCTGGGCGGGAGCTTCGACAGGTTCTTCGGTCTTCGGCTCAGTGAGGGCCTTGTACTCCTCGAGGGTTGTGCAGCCCATGCGGAGCATCTTGCGTCGCTCGGCGTGCGTGGTGCCGCCCCAGATTCCCTCGCAGGAGGGGCCCTGGGCGAGTGCTTCCTTGAGGCACAGATCCTTGACGGGGCAGTCGGCGCAGACTCTCAGGGCGAGTCGAGCTTCCATGTTGCCGTTTGCTCCGCGCTCAGGGAACCATGCGTCGGGGTTGAGAGCTCGCGCGCACGCGCCCTTCTCGGTCCACGCTTCGGGCATGACGAGAGAGCTCACTGCTGCCGTGTTGTCCTGGTCGTTGCGGCTCATCACTGTCCCTCTGCTGCGGCTTGAGTGGCCCAATGGTTGTAGGTGCCAACGGGTCTTCCGAGTTGCTGGGCAACAGTGACGGTGTGCGCACTTATGGGGTCGGTGTCCCAGCCTGGCATGATGAGAACGCCGTCGCACTGCAACAACATGCGCAGGGGATCCACTCCATTCGCGTCGCTATCTGCTGGTTTGACCAGTTCATAGCCGAGGAGTTCAAGGTAAAGAAAAGCGATGCGAGCATCCCCGTCTGCACAGGAGTTCTCGCGCGCGTAGTCGCGAGGGAGGGCGATGTAGATTCGCTTGGACATATGTTCACCCCTTTCAGGTGGTGGTCGTGTGTGTGGTTATGTGGTGGGGATGCGGTGGCCGGTGTCGTCGAGGAGGAACAGGCCGTCCTTGTATTGGACGGGCACATCGTGGGGGTCTGCGTATTGGGAGACCGCCCACCCGTGTTCGCGTGCTTCGCGCCTGTTCACTTCGACGTGGCCGTGGCACCCCGTGGTGCCAGACCCGCATAGGACGATGAGGTTGGCGGGGCTGTTGATCGACGGATCATTCGTCCCGCCCATGCCGCGGGCTTTGCGGTGCTGGATGCTGGACTGGACGTAGGTGATGTCCTTACCGCACTTGGCGCACCGCCACATGTCGCGCCCGTAGATGAGTTCACGGGTTTGCTGGCTAGGGCCGGTGCTAGTTCGCGCCACCGCCGGGCTTTGCCGTTTCCGGCCAGCCCTCGTTCCACGTTTCAGAGCCATCGTTCACCTCGCCCCCGTTCTCGCTGTAGGACGCTTCCATGTCGTCCATGTTGTCGGCAGAAGCGTCGCCGTCGAAGGGGAGTTCAGCGGTGGGTTCCGGGAGGGGCCCGGCTTCTGCTGCGTACCGCTGGATGCCCTCAAGGAGGAGGGGCATGTCGGCCATGGTCAGCGCGTCCACGTTCTCCACCTCTGCTTTCTCAGTGTTTCCGAAGACGTAGGTGAGGATGATGGGCAGTTCAGCCTCGGAGACACCCTGTTCCTTCATGGTGCGCTGGATCATGCTCATGGGGGTGGATGTGTCTTGCGACTTCTGTGAGCCGAGTGGCGGGTACTGCTTGGGGCGCTGAGACTCGTCGTAGAGGCCGTAGGACTCCTGTGCGGGCGCGGGGGCCTGCTGGGGCTGCTGAGCCGGTTCTGGGCGCTGCTGGGGGGCTTCCTGGGGCCGTGTGGGCATGTGCTGACCGTATCCCTGCTGCGCCTGCGGGCGAGGCTGCTGTACGCCCTGCTGGGGCTGGACGGGGGCCTGCTGCTGTGCGGGTGCCTGCTGGGCGGGCTGAGCCTGACGCTGGCCGGAACGGTTGCCCGACTTCTTCGCCTGGCGCAGGAGCACGTCAAGCACCTGCTCAGCCTCACGAAGATTCATGGTGTCGTATCCCCTGCCGGGGCGGACGTTGCGGCGCACGATCTCAGCGAACGCACCCTCGCTCAGGTTCAGCACGTCGCGGCCCTTCTGGATACGCTCGCGCACCTCGTCGATCTTGTCCTTGTCGCGCTCGTACTCGATCACGCCGATACGGGCGTTGACATCCTCCAGCTCTCGCGGAGTCATGAGAGCGACAGGGATACCGGGGAGGGTCACGCCGTTGAGGACTTCGGCGACCTTCTCGCCCGACAAGTTCAGTCGGGCCATGTCGTGCTTCACCTGCTCACGCATGTCCAGGACGCGCGAGGCCGACTCGGCGGTCTGGAACTCTTCGGGAACGTAGCTGAACCCCATGAGTACTTCGGAGACGGCCTGGCGGCACACTTCGCTCGTCGCGCGAGCCATGAGCATTGCCTTGGGGTACTGAACCCACGTGGGGGTTGACTCCCACAGGCCAGCGACGCGGGCCTTCTCTTCATCCCAGACGGCGACGTGCTCGAACTGGGGGTCGTCCTTGCGAATGACGACGGCGGTGGCCGTGCTGGTCTCCGCGTCCCACTGCTCGCGCAGCGTATGGCCTGCGTTGCGGACCAGGCCAGCCATGAACTGCGCAGTCATGGTCGGCTTCACATCCTTGTCGCCGATGAACGAGAAGCCGCGCAGAACCGAGATGACCGGGACATTCAGATACTTGGCGATCTGCATAAGGATGTACATATCGCCAGCATTGCCTCGCATCTGCGAGGGGACGAGTGCGCCAGCCTGAGCGTAGATAGCTGCTTCGGCCATGTCGCGGCGCATTTCCTCCTCACTGAGCGCCTTGTAGCCGGGCACCTCAAGCGAGATGACGGGGGTTTCCTCAGCCTTCTCAACGGTCTTGGGTGTGCGGGTCTTGGGCGCAGCCTTCTTAGCGGCGGGCTGCGCGTCGTTTGCCTTGGGGGTCATGTAGGTAACCTTTCGCTACATGTAGGGGGTTGGTCAGGCGAGATCGTCGTTGAGTTCCAGCATCTCGAGGAGCTTGCGGACGGTGAGCTTATCGTCCACGAGGTGCTTGGCTTGCTCTTCGCTCATGCGAACCGTGAGGGTGGCCGCATTGAGCGTCGTATCGTCGTCCATGCCATCAGGCATGACACCACCGGCCTGCTCGACGATCTTGGCCAGGTTCTCCTGCGTCACAAACTCTTCCGGGAATGTGACGGTCGGAATGGCGTTGTGCTCGATGCCGTTTTCCTCGCACCAAGCCATGAACGCGCGAACATCCACGATCTTGAGGCCGGTACCCGGCTTACGCGAGGGCTTGCGGTAGGAGAGCGTGCCGGAGTCACCGCGGGTATCTGCGTCGATCTTGTAGCCGCCCTTCTGGGCGACTGCCGGGAAGGTGTCGTCCAGGTGGGTAAGAATGTAGGTCTTGACGGGCCCCTCAGCGTTCTTCACGCGATCCTTGAGGAGCTTCGCGTAAGCCATGATGCGCGGGGCGAGATCGTCCCACTTCTTCGACTTACGCAGAGTCTTGACTTCCTTCTTCGCTGCCATTATTTGCTGCCTTTCTTGAGTGACATCTTGGGGAGCGTGACGTGCGGGCGAGCGCTGTGCTCAGGAGCGTTTTCCTCTCCCTCGCACCAATTCATGAGCTTGACTCCGAGACCGTCGAACCATACGGGGCGTGTATCGCGCCACGTCTCGCGAGGCGCTTCATCGTCCTTCTTCATCGTCGTCACGCTTGCCTTTCTTGCGTGAGATGCGCGGAGGCAGGGTTGCCTCCGACGGGTAGTTGAGTGCGTTGTTGCGTGCCCTCGTGATGAGAGTATGGGCGGCGCTTGATCGACGCGCCTTAAGCGCGCGCTGTAGGCGGGCTAGTGTTTCCGCCACTGATGGGCTTGTGGGTGGGGAGGGGTCTTCTGTCACTGCTGGTTGGCCTTTCGGTTGATGTCGCGCAGAACTGCGACAAGTTCGCGCCCCTGTGGGGTGAGGCGGTGGAGTCGGGCGGTGCGCCCTGTGGAGGTCTTGGCGCGCTTGGGTAGTTCCTCGACGTAGCCCTGCTTCTTCCAGTCGGACACGATGGTTCGAGCGCGAGATGGGGTGAGGGCAGTGAAGAATGCTTCGTCGGTGAGCTCTTCGCTGATCCACTCGTCCTTCTCGATGGTCCTGAGCTCCGCGAAGCGAAGCCACGACTGCGTGGCGTTCGCTGCGAGGGCCGCATCCCAGCTTGTCTGGGGGTCGGTGAGTCGGGCGCGGGCGGGGGTGGCGGTGATGGCGGTCATGGTGTTTTGTCCTTTCTTTCTGCGTGTCCGTCTTCTTTTAGTTGCCCAGTGTGCCCAGTCCGTTCTTGATACGCCCCTGCATGTTCTTGGTGGCGCGCGAGATGGAGTCGCTGAGGCGTTCGCGCGCTTCCACGTAGTTGCCTGTGGTGAGTTCGATGTCGTATGTGCAGAGCTTGGACTCGGATGCGCGCATGTTGTTGTTGCGTTCAACATCGTGCGGTGTGGGGAGGTTGCGGAGGTTAAAGTAGTGGTTGTCGTAGACGAGGTTTCCGTGCTCATCTGTGTCTCTCTTGAAGAAGCGGATGAGCATGAGCGTCACAGCGTCCCCGTTGTAGGGTGCCATTGCCTTGCGGAGGGTGTCAGATGCGCTATCGAGAAGAGCGTCCTTGGCGCTGTTGGCGCGGCACTCGAAATTGGCGACAAACGCGAACATCTTAGAGAAGTCGGGATAGACAGCGAGTTCCTGCCCCTCTTCGCTGTCACGTAGTTCGCGCAGGAGAGCACCCATGTCGCTGTCCTGGTGGACGAGGCGGTGAACCTCGGCGATGAGGGCGAGGGTGGTGCTGGCGGCCATCGCGTCCTCAAAGTAGCGCATAGTGTTTCGTGTGTATTCCTCGAACTTGTTGGCAGCCCTGTAGTATGCGGACGCTCGCTGAGCGATTTCGTCTTTTTCATCCTGGGTGAACCAGGCGGCGAATAGGGGCACGTCGATGTGTCCGTCGGCGGTGATGATGTCCTGGTAGCCGCGTCGGTCGTTGTCTACGACGGCGAGGTTGGCGGCGGCGCGGGAGCGCGCATCTCGGGAGGTCGTGTAGGTTTCGGCCGCAGTGTCGGCGAGTCTGGTGTAGTTGATGGTGGTGTCGGTGGTCATGGGGGTGTCTCCTTCTCGTGTGACTGGGTTATGGGTTTGATCGTAGCTTGTGGGTTAGTTTGTCCGCAAGCGCTAACATCCACCTAATTGGTTAAGTAGATCACACGTAGTTTAGGGTTGAAGAAAACCCCAGAACTGCTAACCAGCAGCCCCAGGGCCTCCGCGTCGTAGCCTCACCGGCCACCAGTAACGCCTCGACGATCAGCCAAGGATGCGCACGCGATCACGCGCTCAAACGACGCGCTCACATGCCGCATCTGGCGCTCCGCGCGCCTCTGCGCCCACGCAGCAAGCTCCCCTCTCCGCGCGAGGGCATCCATGTCTGTACCACCCTTCTCGAGGTCGTCAGCCCAGGCGCGCAGGACGCGAGCGAGGTCTTTCTGTGCATGGACCGTGTCGCGGGTGAGGTCGGTGGGGCGCTTTCGTTTTGGTGTCATGATTACTGTTCCTTTCAGTTGATTCCTTGTATGTGGCGACATGGGGCGGCACCTCCCTTGATGTGCTCAGAGGGGAGGTGCCGCTCGTGATGAGAATGAGGGGGTGGGTCAGGCTTCATTCCATGAATGCGATCTCACCCAGGTTTGTGGTGAGGATCTGCGCTAGGCGGTTCTTCCCGATTGGTCGTCCGATGATGTTGCCGTGGCGATCATATGCCCGCACTGTTCCGTAATCTAGGCAGAACTGTGCGATTGCTGGCTGACCGTCAGCTCCGACAGCTAGGGGATGATTGTCGGAGAGGGTAATGCAGCCGCTCCCCTGGTATGTAGCTTCAGCTAATACGAGAAGGGTATGCCCGTAGGCGACCTGTTGCGGCGCACCTACCCGCAAGGCCTTTTCGACGCTGCGAGCAAACCACTTAGGGGGAACCACATCCATTGCGGGACATCGTTCCACAGGGGTAAGCCTTCCCACCCACGCTCCCCTAGTGATGTTGCCGATTAGGTAGCCTGATGTTGCGCTAACGAATACGTTTGCCTGTTTCGCTCCGACTCGCTTCACGCCATCCATCAACTTATTAACTTCGCGTTTGATGGTAGGGAGATGCGGAGGCACGTAGCCTTCGTCCCTTGGTGTAAAAGGCATGTTTCATTCCTTCCGGTGTGGCCGCGATTAGGACCAGAGGAAAATCTTCCCTGGTTGGGAGGTGAGGGCGTGCATGATGCCGGGCTTCGTGTAGACACCCACCCGATCCCCACGCTGATTCGCAGCTTCAACTTGATTCCCGTGCATGGTGAGGATCGCGACTCCCGTGTGTTGCGCGAACGGGTGATGCTCATCGAGTTGGATGCGCCCACTGTTACTGCCGAGGGTCTTACTGGCTATGACGAGCGTAGCCCAGTAGTTCCACTGCGTGTCGTCCACCATGCTGGGGACGTACTCGTCTACTGCGTTCGCGAACCACTGGGGCGGCACCACGCTCAGAGGAACTGAGTGGCTGCTGAGCCTCACGCACGGCTCCACACGAGGGTGAGCAGCAGAAACGACGAAGCCAAACACTGGCTCACCTGAGTCGAGGACAGCGAACGCCACACCGCCTTTAACGACGAATCTGCGGACTATGCCCCAGTTACGCTCGAAGACGGGGCGAATATCTTTTGTCGTGTAAGTCATGGCTATCAGAAAGGTATTACTTCGTAGAAGAGGCTACCTGGCTCATCCGTGAGCACGTAGAGGAGGTCGGCCTTCTTAATGGTCCTAACCGTCTCCAACTCGGCGTTCTTGATGCGGAACTCTGTCTCCTTGCCTTCAATATCGAAGGCGCAATAGTCACCAAACGCCTTTCTGAGCGGATGCCCCTCATTGAGAGTGATCCAGCGCATGTAATCCCCCGATGGGAATGTTTGCTGAGCCGCTAGGAGCGTGTAGAGGTACCACTCCTTTCGCTCATCGCCCCGCATGTAGGGTCGGGCCGCTTCAATGAACCAGCGCGGGGGGACCGTGCGCAGCGCGGGGCAGGCGCTCACGGGGACAGCAGCCTGGATCCACAGCGTTCCGCTCGGGGAGTGGAGCCAGCCGATAACGGGCTCCGCGTCGGGGAATGCTACGAAGAAGACGTTTCCCTTCACGGCGATGTTATTGGCAGTGGGGTAATGTCTCTGGATCACTTCGCGCTTCTGCGCTGTCGTGAATGATGCCATTGGGATGGGCCTTTCTAGTTGGTGGTGCAGGTTGCCAGCGCGTCGGCGAGGGCCTGCTTCTCACTACTGGTCACTGTGAGAGCGTAGCGGTTCTTGATCTGGACCTGCTTAGAGGCGTAGGTACAGGCGTATGCGGTGTTGGGTGGCATCCACTGGTCTGCGCTCTTGGAGCCCTTGGCCATGTTGTCGTGGCCGTTGACGGCCAGGAGGTTGTCGGGGTCGTTGGCGAGAGCTTCACGATCCTCCTGGGTGAGGTTGTATGCGCCGGACTGCCAGGCGTTCTCGAGGGCGACAACATGGTCGATCTGAACCTTTGATGCGTCCTTCTTGCGGAAGTCGATCCACTTCCCGGAGTAGGGGTCTGCGAGTTGGCCGGCGGTGATGACGCAGGAGTTACGTCGGTCGCTGATGGTTTTGAGGTCGCGGGCGAGGATGTCGTTCCTCGTGTCGCAGCCGTTATGGTCCACATCCTTCCAGGCGGGGCCGAACTGCTCCACCCGGTTGTACTTCTCAGGCGGCGTGGGGTTGTCGTTGACGGCCAGGTTGTTGAGGTCGCTGAGAGTTCCATCAGCAACGACGCTAGTGTCCATGTCAGTGACAGACTTGCCCCCATCTGATGAATGGACAACGCTGTACGAATAAAGCAGGAAAACTGCAACAAAGACAATGCCAACAATCGCGATTGCGATGCTACCTATTGACTGCTTGCGCTTATTCATGATGACGTTCCTTTCAGGCCCACGGGCTAATCGCGTGAATGAAGTGGAGGGTGGGGACGAAGCCGCAGAGGGCGTACCCGAGGATCCCGTTGATGGCCCATGCGCTCCAGTGGATCGTGAGGGGCACGTTGGGATAGCGGCGGAACATGTTCCACACCGTGACCATCATCAGGAGTAGCGCGAGGGTCGCGAGGCCGAAGTTCACCCAGGCGTGGATCACGTCGGGCACCTGGTAGGTGGCGGGGGTGAAGATCGGGTAGGCGAAGGCGGCGCTGATGAGGGCGACCGTGATTGTGGCGCTGAGGGTGTCTGCACTGCGCTTGAAGGCCGTGTCACCCATGAGGACGACGGTGGCGACCATGAAGGCTGCGGACGCGACGAGGGCCGCGGCGAACGCGATGATGAAGGGTTCAGTCATTGGTGGCTCTTTTCGAGAGTCGGGCGGCTAGGAGCTCGACACCTGCGGGGTGTTCCTGCGTGTGGTTCTGGGTTGTGTCGGCATTGGTTTCAGCGTCGAGGTCGTCGGCTTCTGCGCGGGCCGCGGCGAACTCTTCTAGTCGCTGCTGGCGACGCTCTCGGGCCTTCTGACGCTGCTTCTCGCTCGTCGTGGGGGTGGGCCACTCGAACGCTCCCGCCAGGCTTGTTTCGAGCTGTGCGGGGTCGGTGACGTAGGACGGCCACATAGCAACGGCCACGAGGAGTAGGGCTGCGGCGAGGAGCGCTGCGGTGAGGGTGTTCATGGAGACGGCGTGCTCAGCTGTCGTCGAGAGCGGGACCGTGAGGTTCAGATCGGCGACGGGGGCCATCTCCCCTGTGGTCAGGTGGGCGGTGTCGCCCGTGTAGGAGGAGACGAACACGGTATCGCTCCCCCATCCTGCGGCGGGCATGTTGACGGTCGTCAGCCAGCCGGTGAACACCTTCCCGAGGACGGTTTCCTGTCGGCTGGTGGCCCACTGTGCGGGGCCGATCAGGCCCACGAACGCGAGGGCAGCGAACACGCCCGCGCTGAGGGCTGCTGCGATGCTCATGGCGTAGATGTGGAATGCGCGTCGGCGTTTGTTGGCTGCGGCCTTGCGCTCGCCGATGGTCATGGTTTTCCTTTCTCGATCTGGGTAAACCTGCGGGCGCGTCGCTATCTTCTCGACAGGGACGCGCCCGCAGATCGCTCTCGGACTAGGACTCGAACCTAGATGCCCGGAACCAAAATCCGGTGTGCTGCCATTACACCATCCGAGATGGAGAGGTGGAGCGAAGCTGAAAGGCTGCGCGAGCAAAAGTGGTCCTGGGGCTACGCCCAGGTGTGTTTCTATGCAAAGAAGTAACTCACACATTCGCGTCTTTGCTCCACCAGTGGGTCAGGCAGGAGTCGAACCTGCGGTGTGTCGTTAACTGTGTCCGGTTTACAGCCGGGTCCCTTCGCCGCTCGGGGCACTGACCCTCGTGGATGTTATTTAGTTGTTGGCGTTCCGGTGACAGGGCTCGAACCTGCAACCTTGGGATTAGAAGTCCCCCGCTCTGTCCGTTGAGCTACACCGGATCGGAGTAGTCCTACCGGGAGTCGAACCCGGGTTTCCAAAGTGAAAATCTGGCGGGCTGACCGCTACCCCATAGGACCATGTTCAGTTGTTGGCGGCGGGACAGGGATTCGAACCCTGGGCACCTTCCGGTGCGACTGTTTTCAAGACAGCTCCGTTAGTCCACTCCGGCACCCCGCCATGTTCAGTTTTCCACTGCGTGCCCCCAGCAGGACTCGAACCTGCGACCCTCGGATTAAAAGTCCGCAGCTCTAACCAACTGAGCTATAGGGGCGTTGGTGGGGCCTCACCCTGTGGTGGGAGTGTTGGGTGAGGCCCCTGGGTGGGTGGTTACTCCCAGGGCCAGGACTGGCCGATCCCACGCTCGAGGAGCGGGATCATCTGGAAGCCCTTGTCGGAAAGACCGCCGAAGGTCCAGCGGCCCTCGCGGGCCTCCATCTGCGCCGTCCTGTAGCCTGCGAGGTTCCACGTGAACACGGGAATGCCGGGGGCGTAGGTGTCGAGCGCGTCATCCACCGAACTACCGTGGTACTGCTCATCCGTCAGGATGACGATACGGTCGTACTGGCGACCGCCATCGTGGGCCCAACGGATAGCTTCGGGCGTGTAGGTGCCACCTCGAGGAGTGGGCATCTGGTCCACGACGCGGAGCAGGTCCGAGCTGTTGACGTTCACGTCTTCCATGTGGTTGTCGAACGCGACCACGCGGACGTTCTCACCACGAAGGGCGAGTGCCGACGCGAACACATTGGCCGTGTCCTGACAGCTCAGCGACGACTTCGCCGACAGAGGGGCACTCATCGAGTAGGAGCGATCCAGGAGGAGCAGCGTCCGCCCCTTGAGCTCGGGAACGTTCTCGAGCGAAGCGTTCGCTGCGTCCTGGAGGGCGGCGGCGAAGGCCAGCGGCGCGTTCTTGTACGCTGCGTAGAACGCGACCGGCATGGTGCGAGACTTCGCAGCCTCTTCCACGTCGCTCAGGCGCTCGTTGATCGTGGCGATCAGAGAACGGCTCACGCCGGACGCTTCGATACGTCGGAGGTTCATCCGCAGGGCCATGTAGCCCATGTTCGGGACGAGGGTTTCCCACACGTTGGCGGGGATCGTCCCGATTGTACCTGCGATCAACTCGTGAGTGAGCGCAGCCTTACGGATGGTGTCCTTCGCATCCGGGCCGGTGAGGGCGCTAATCTGCGCGTCACGGTCCATGGCGAGGAACTGACGGCGTGCTCGGATGGTGGGTAGTTGCTTGTCGTCACCCTTCTTGCCGTAGCCCTCGTCGAGCACGAGTTTGATGAGCGCTTCCTGCGTCTTACCCTTCGGCTTGGGGTGCGTCAGGTTGACGACATCGCGGAGAGTGACGCTACCCGCGTTCATACGGCCAACCCACTTGAGGTAGGAACGCTCGGACAGTCGGGCGCGCAGAGCGTCGGCAACGCCACGGCGCACGCAGGATGGGATATTGCGCCCGTACAGGCTCATCCACCCGGCGATCATGTCGGAGGCCTCGTCGAGGCGACCGATGGCCGCTTCGACAATCTGACGGTTCGTGCCGGTCAGGCCAGCGTCCAGGCGTGCCTTAACGACGGTCATGGCGACAACACCGGGGATCGAGCGGAGTCCGACTTCCTGGCGGAGCCAGCGGACCATGCCGAGCGCCCACTCGGGGCTGTTGACGATCTCGGGGTCCGTGGTGAGGGTCTGGATACGGTTGACGCGCTCATCGGCGGTCTCGTAGAAGGTGTCCTCGTTGAGGGAGGTCACGGCGGCGAGGAACAGCTCGCCCTTGGGGGTGCGCTGCCACCCCGTTCCACCTTCTGCGGTGAAGGCCCGTCCCGTCGTCGTGTTGACGGGAGTGGTAGCCATGTTGCGAGGCTTGCTGCCTCGGGTATTCATGCGCGCCATGACGCTCTCCTTTCTGGGTGTTTTGGGCAAAAGTGGGGGACGCGAGAGAAAAGGTTGAAACGAGTGTAGTTTCGATCCAAATGAAGTAACTCGTCTCAGGCGCTTCTCGCGTCCTGCGGAAAGAGCGGGATTCGAACCCGCGAAACAGATTCCTCTGTTTACCTCCTTAGCAGGGAGGCCCCTTCAGCCGCTCGGGCACCTTTCCGGGGTGCTCCCCTGATCCGGGGCGGTTCAGGGGACGCTCTTAAATTATGTGTTGTTTGTGATGGGTTCAGTGTAGGCCGGGTTGTTTTGTGTGCGCAACCTGTAAACTGGTTAACTAGATCACACGAGTTGTGGCGTTATCCAGCCCGTCACATGTAGAGCATCTGCCACAGCGACGCAACCCACCTAACCAGCGTTCCACTGATGAGCAAACCACCCAACGCTGCAACCAGCCCGGCAGTGGTGAACACGTTCCCCCACGTCGCCCAACGGCCTCGAGGTGGAGCTCCTAGCTCTTTCACGCCCGCACGGCTTTGCGACTCGTGATGCACAGTCAGGGAACCAGCTGTCGCGAACTTGAGGAGAGAGAACAGTGGGAAGGCGAGGTCGAACAGGAACGCGAGGACGATGACGAGGGCGTACAGGAACAGGACGATGCCAATGACGGCTGCGCCGGTGCTGAACCAGTCCGACACCTTGCGGTCTTGTTCGAGCTGGCGTTGTGCGACGATCTGGTCAACGTTGTCTTTCTGCGTGGTGTTCAGGTTCGTGTAGTTCGCGAACTTGAGGGTGTCTTTCGCGAAGGCGAGCTTGTCAGCTTCGGAGAGCTGATGGTTTTGGCCGACGGTGCGAGGTGGCATACCGGGCAGGTCGAGGTCGCTGATGATGCCGGTGTCGGTTGCAGTGGCGGTGTCACCGCTGTTGCTGCTGCCGACGCTAGTGGCCGCGTCGTCAATGGTGGGGAGGTCTTGAAGTTTCTTGCCGTCGGTGCGGGAGAACTTCAGGATGGGGCCGATGCCGCCGGGGTATTGGGATCGGTCGAGGGTGGTGAGGGGTCGCCCGGAGTCGATGGTGTGGACGGTGTTGCCCTCCACGTAATCGCCAGCGATCCAGTGTCGTCCGCCGGTGTCGGTTTGGACCATGAAGATGACGAAGTAGCCGTCGTTCATGGCTTGGCGCACGTCGTCTTCGGTGAACTTGTTGGCTCCAAGGCCTGCGCCGCTGGTGTCGCCTTGGACTTCGACGGTGAGTTGCCCGCCGGTCATGTTGGAGACTCCCTGGGCGAAGCCTTCGGGATTGAGCTGGTAGAGCCAACCGTCATCGCTGAATGGGCTATCTTTGCCTGCCTGCATTAGCTTGATGGCTTCGGCGCGCATGTCGTTGACGGTGTAGGAGCCGCGGGCTTTGACTCCGGCTCTCAGTTCTACGAACGCGAAGGAGAAGTTACCGCACGCTGCCTCGCCCATGGTCGCTCCGGCGTTGGTAATCATGCCGCGCTCTTCGTTTGGGTCGTACCCGAAGTCACTGTCGGCGCACCACTGGCACCAGGTGGAGGGCTTGGCCTTGAGGTTGTGCCCCTGGTCTTCGGTGAACGCCTTAGCGGGGTGGGCGAAGAACGTGAGGATGAGCGCGAGGAGGAAGGTGAGGGCGACAGAGCCCCGCCACGCTCGATGGAGGCGGCGGGGCGTGCTGGTTGAGTTCATCGCAGGCTGTTCTTTCTGTACGGCTTGACGAGGGGTTTCTGGCTGACTGAGAGATAGATTCTCTCATACTCGCGACACCCTTCTTCGGCAGCTAGGAGGGGCTGCTCTCGGTAGGCTGATCCGACCCACCCCTGACTGAGGACTGCGTGCGCCGCTTCAACATCCTCCCGGTCGAGCGGCACGTTGAAGGGGCGGGTTGTGCGGATGATGGTGGAGGCTTCGGCTGCTGCACTCAGGAGTATCCCGTAGGTTTTTTGGCGCGCCTTGGCGGGGCTGAGGGTTACGCCGGGGCGGTCGGTGTGTGCTCGGCTGAGGTGTAGGTGTTCGGCCTCGAGGTAGCTGTGGGCGAGGTGGAGTGCTGCTTGCATTCGGTCGGCGTGGCCGGCGAGGGTGAGGATGATGTCGCCGGTTGGAGTGCTGGTAGCCATGCCTACGATGCTGAGGGCCTGGCACATGTCCAGGATGCCTCGTGCTTGCACTGGGCCGCGCGTGCGGTTCGCGGGGACCACGATCTGCTGGCGGGTCATGGTTTCGTCGAAGGTGGTGGCGGCGGCTTCAAGGATGGCGTGCACTTCTGCCGCCCATTCGAGTCGGCTGCGCGCCTCATGGGTGTGTGCCTGGCGGGCGTTGTGTCGCGCGATGGCGCTGCGAGGAGTGTTCATGGTGGCCTAGTTTGCCCGTTGGGCCATCTTGGCTGCGTCGGCCTTGATGAGGTTTCTGTAGTGCGCGACGTAGCTGTAGTAGGTGCTGTAGGGGTCGTTGCGTCGCGTTTCGGGGTGCGTGTTGCGTGATGGCGTGTAGGGTGCTCGCGCGTCGGCACATACGTCCCATTTGCCGTTGCGGGCGGCTCGATACCCGTCCACGACAGGGAACGGAACTGGCGGCTGTCCTGCTTTCAGTCTGGCGAGCGTACCGATGATGGCGCACACGCCGCGCCTCGTGCCCATGCCGTAGTTCTTGAGTGCTCCCTTGACGAGCATGGAGCGGCCCATGGTGTACGCGGGATCGCCGTGGGTTTCGTGTGCTACGAAGTCGTCGCCCGTGTAGGTGAAGGAGCCGACGTTTTCGAGGCAGAACTCGAGACGTTCGCCGCCTCGGGTGAGGGCATACGCTACGCCCTTAATGTCTCGTTCGAGACAGAAGGGGTTGGCGATTGCGTCGTCTACCGCTCGGGCGAGTGTGCGTAGCATCTCCTGCGTGGGGGCGGCTTCTGTTCCGTCGAACAGTGGGATGCAGCCCTTGGGGAGGGAGACGATGCAGTAGGGGCTGTTAGGCTTGTTGGTGCGGGCCTCGAGAGTTGGCTTGTGCGCCTGGGGGGTTCCTTGCATGTAGCAACACGTGCGCAGGATGTACTCGTTGTCGCTGCCGGGGCAGGTGAGGGTCCAGTGGGTTGGTAGCATGGCCGCGGCCATGTGGAAGGGGCCGTTGTCTTGGGCTTCGATGCGGGTGAGCGTGTAGGCGTTGGCGTAGCGGACGGCCTCGCGGAGGGCTTGGATGTCCCACGCTGCGGCCTTGGGGTCAACGCCCTGGTCGGTGATCTCGTAGTCGGCGAGAACTTGCGCGAGCGTCTTGTTGCCCTGGTCTGTCTTGACGACGGTGCCAGGGGTGATAGCGAGGCCGTCTCGGGAGAACAGACTGACAACTCGCTGCCCGTCGAAGGCGCAGTACTCGTAGCCTGCCGGGTTGTAGGGTGCGGCTTGCAGGTTGGGCGCACGTCGCGTCGCCATGTCGCGCAGCGCTTGGGCGCGCTTAACGGTCTGCGCAGTGGATGTGAGCACGCCACCGTCCTCCTGGTAGAGGCTGAATCCTGGCCTCTGGAAGTAGACCCATGTTGTTGTCATACTGCTGTGTCCTCCAATGCTTCCTCACCCTTTAGGGTCTTGATGACATCTTGCGCCTGCTTCTGCTGATCCCAGAACGGGTTGCGCACAGGCTTGTACTTCCTGAGCGCCTTGCCAGTCTCCTCCTCAGCCTTAAGGATGACCTTCGCGAGCTTGATGCAGACGCGGAACATCGTCTGATCGTTGTCGGGGACGTTCTCGAACTCTTCCTTGGTCATGCCGATCTTGGCGTTAAAGCCGGCGAGGATGTGTACGAGGCCGTGGCAGCGCTGGCAGAGCGTCACGAAGTTGCTCATTGCGTCGGAGCCGCCCACGTAGACGCTGGTCTTGTGGTGGGCCTCGAGCTGGCCAAGGTGGACCATGGACGTGATGCCCTTGCCGTAGCCGCAGGCCTGGCAGGTGAACTCGTCGCGCGCGAGGATCGCCGTGCGTAGCTCCTTGGAGAGGGGCTTGCGGTCCTTCGTGTCCTGGACCGTGTTTTCGTCAACTTCGCCGAACATGTCCTCGTCATCATCGCCACCCTCGAAGCCGACCTGTTCGGCTGCGTTTTCGGGGATGGGATCGCCGCCGTAGTTCTCATCGGCGATGTCTGCGTCGTCGGTGTCAGCTTCCTTGTTGAGGAGGTCGCGGACTTCACGGAGCTCGTCGCCCATTTCGAGAAGGTTCTTGACTTCCTCGTCGCTGAGTGGCGCATCTTCCGTGTCGTCGGTTGCGAGGTCGCCGGCTTCGTCAACGCTGGAGATCTTCCGGTCGTCGTCGCCTGCCGTGGGGTTCGCTTCTGCCTTGCGGAGCTTTTCGAGCGCCTTGTAGGAGCGCGCGAGGTCTTTCTTGCCCGATAGGAACTCGTCGGTTACCTCGGGGTACTCGGCGAGCATGACTTCCTTGAGGCGCATGGAGTCGCCTGCGTCGATGAGGAGGAGCCAGTCGAGCATGGATGGGGTGAGGCTGTAGGACTCTTCCATCACCTGCTGCATCGCCCACTTCTCAGCCCACGTGTGCGTCTGGGCGCGGTTGAGAACCAAGTGCATGAGGTTGGACAGGTCGCGTCCGACTTCGGGGTCATGGAACGTGACGATAGCGGCGGGGATCTCATCTTGGTTGTTCTTGAGGGACGCGAAGATGCGTCGCCACCCGTCGAGGACTCGGTAGCGTGGGCCCGCATAGCCGAGCTCGTCGGCTTCTGCGCCAGTGGTGATGTTGTTGTCGGCGAGGAAGTCGGCGTACTCAGCGAGTGGTGTCACGACGACGGGGACAATGACACCCATCTCGCGGATCACGTTGAAGAGGCCGCTGTAGGTGTCGGCCCGGTAGTCCTTGATGGGCTTGGTGCCGACTACCTGGTGCGGGCTGATGTGGGTGTACCGGACGGAGTATGCGTCGCTCTTGACGGTCACCACGTCGTTAACGCTGCTGATCGCTTCGACTGCGGCGCTGTCGAGGCTGTCTGTGTCGATGTCGATGTGGAAGGGAGTGGCCTCGGTGTCGGTGCTGGTTTCGTCGTCAGTGCCCTCGTTGAGGTCCGTATCGTCCTCGGGCGTTTCGTCGCCGTCGTCCACGGCATCCTCGTCAGCCTCGTCGGTGTTGTCTCGTAGTGGGGTGAGCGCGAAGGTGGTGACGGGAGCTGAGGTTACGTCGTCCTCGTCTTCGTCATCGTCGTCTTCATCGTCCTCGTCATCCTCGTATTCGTCGTAGTCGTCCTCATCCTCGTCTGGGGTCTCGAGGTCGGCTTCGTTGAGGTCGTCAGGGTCGGCGGTGTCGCCGTCGAGGTCCAGGACGATGGTGTCTTCCGTTGTCTCGTCGATGTCGTTGTAGTCGTTCATGGGGCGATCCGTTCGATAAGGAGGTTAGATGATGGTTTCGGGCTGGGGGTCGTCCTCGAGGCCGAAGGCTGCGAGGTATGTCTTGTCGCTGTTCCTGGTATTCGCGCTCGGTGAGGATGATGCCGTCAACGGGGGTCTCAGTGACGGTCCCGTCGGGGTGTGTGACTTGTTCGATGTAGCGGCGCACAGCGCCTCCCTTCCTGTGGGAGCCATAACCGGGGCTTTTGCCCTAGTTTCTTTAAGGGTACCAACTGGAAGGGAGGCGGAAGGAGTGTTACACGCGGGCGTGGTGTATTGAAGTCGCGATGGCAGCGTCGATAATGACGGTCCCCTGGGGGGTGCAGGGGACCGGCCCGTAGGTGGTTTCGACGTAGCGGACGGTCCCACCTGGGTAGGCTTCTGTTTGTTCGAGGACTGCTGGGGTCCATACGGGGATCTCGGTTCCCGTTGTCGTGCGGATGGCAGGCGTGATGATGCGACCATCTGCGGACCAGGTGATTCCTTCGACGTGGGTCTCGAGGACGGGTAGGTCTGGGACGGCGGTCAGGGTGATGGTGTACTGGCCGTTGTTGACGCTGATCGTGACTCCGATGTCGGGTGCGTCTCCGATGAGGTCGCTCAGGGTTTCTCGCATGTCTTCGACGGTGATGCCGGAGTCGTTGACGATGGTGATGGTCTCGGTGTCGTTTGCGCTCGCGGGTGCGACTTCGAGGTCGATGGACTTGTCGCGTTGGAGTGCTTCTGCGCATTGCGCGATGAAGGTGTCGTATTGGGGTGAGCTGATGGTGACAGCTTCACTGGCGGGTTCTGTCGGGGCGTTGTCCAGTCGGGCGCGGATCTGGACCTCGAGAGCGGGGGTGATGCCCTCACGGGGTCTGGGTTCTGGGACGTAGATGAACATGGCAGTGTCTTTCAGCGGGTGAGCGCGCCGAGGATTGCGTTGCCGGAGGGGGCTGCAACCGACCGAGAGAGGGTGTCCCAGGGGCTTGCGGCGACAGTGGAGGCGGGGATGAGGGCGTGTTGGGGGACGCGGAAGGAGAGGCCCTGTTGCGCTGCGATTTCGGCGATGGCGCGCAGGGGGAGCGAGTAGGCGGGGTAGGCGACACCGTTCATGGTGATCGTCTGGGAGCCGTTGACGCAGTAGTAGCCGAAGCGAAGCTCACCGCCGTCGTTGATTGCCTTTTCGAGGCGCTTAGCGAACGCCTCCTTGGCTTTGGTGCGACTCTCCCCCGCTGCCGTGAGGATGTCCTCGCCGTAGAGTCCCCCGCACTGCTCGATGACGTTGACGGCGACGCTGTAGGCGGTTTCGAGGATGAAGCCTCCGACGACGGGGATGAGGACGAACGTCAGGGTGGAGGTGTTCGCGTTGGCGGTGGTGCGAGTGGTGACCGTCTTGTGTTGGGGATCCCAGATGAGGGGGACGGGGCCTTCTGGGTTGTAGGGCAGGTCGAGGTCTTCGACCTGCTGGGGGTGCAGGAACGCCCATGAGCACCCGAGGGGGATGGTGTGGAGGAACAGGGCGAAGAGCTCGGCGCATTGCTGCCCATACTTGGTGACGAGGGTTGTGGCGAAGTCGGTTTCGGACTGGCTGGTCATGGGAGGGTTCCTTTCAGGAAGTGAGGGCGATGACGAGGTGCGCGAGCCAGGATTGGATCACGCCCGTGAAGATGAGGGCACCGAGGGCCGCGAAGGCGAAACAGGTGGCTAGGACTCCAGCGACTCCGTAGGTGCCTTTCGGGCGCTCGTCAGCTGGTAGCGGCGAGTACTTGATCCGCCCAAAGGTCACGCCCTTGAGGACAGAGAACAGCGGGAACGACAGGTCGATCAGGAGGGACAGGAGGATGACGAGAGCGTAGACAAACAGGACGACACCGACGACGGCGACCCATGTTCGAGCTGACTCAGCTGCTTCTCGGTCCCGTTCTTCTTCGAGCTGCGTTTTCAGGTCAGAGGCGTTTGCGCGCTGCTTCGCCGTGAGCTGCGAACCGTCCGCGAACGTGAGGGACTGGCCTTTAGCGATTTCGGGTTTCTTGGGCATCCCAGGGAGGGACCACTCGTCGAGGACTCCCCCGGTTGAGCCGGACTGTGCGCCGCTTGTGGTGGACTTTGCAGCGGGGTCGGTGTTGCCGACTTTCTTGAGGACGGTCGCAGCGTATGAGGCGCGTTCCATGAAGCCTGCTTCAGCTGCGCCGGGGGCTTCCCAGTTCGTCATCCAGATCCACGTCGCGAAGTACCAGTTGTCGGTGCTCTTGAAGCCTTCGAGGCTCCCGAAAGAGTCGTCGGCGGAGGGGACGGTGCCGCCGGTGATGCCCCACACGCCGGCTTCATTGAGCGCGTAGGAGGCCATGCCGCCGTAGATGATGCTGGTGGTGGGCCAGCCGAGCCATTCGCTACGTCCGTCCGCGAGCGCAGCCTGGGTGGTTTCTTTGGCTTTGAGGCCTGAACAGCCGGAGACTCCGTTGTAGGTGAAGAGGAGGGTTTGTCTGTCTCCGAGGGCCTGGTACATGCCACACGCGCCCGATGAGGCGTTCACTGCGTCCACGTTGAAGTGGGACTCGCGCCAGAAGTTACCGGCGATGGCTGCTGCGGCCTCTGCTGAGTAGCCTTCGGCCTTGGCTTCCGCGACGACTTGCTTGGCCGCTTCTTGCTGTTCAGCGGATAGGGTCGCCCAGTTCGCCTCGATGACCTCATCGGAGACGTTGGGATTGGCTGGGAGAGCGTATGCGGGGGCCGGGGTGAGTGGCAGCATGACGGTGGCCGCGACAATGAGGGCGAGGAGTACTCGTCGGGCGCGTGTGATCATGTGGGTTCCCTTTCGGGGCTTAGCGGAGCAGGTCTTCTGTCTTTCTTGCGAGGTCTTCCTCGAGGTTTCCGTATGCGCTCCAGGCGAGGAAGCTGAGGGTCGCTCCAGTGTAGACCAGCGGGTTGGTGAAGTCGGCGAGTTTGCGGGGCTTGCGCCCGTCGCGGCTCACCCAGTACGTCCACAGGCCGTTGGTTTGGGTGTCTGATCGTCCGACCCTGGTGTTTCCGCTGATGCTGCGCGCGAGGATACGCAGGAGGAACGGGGTATCCCAGTCGGTCGGGTCTTGTTCGAGTTCTTCGTCCCAGATCTCTCCGTACTCGCGACCTCGGTTGTGTGCGAACACGGACGGGGTGCGTCGGAGGATGAGGTCGAGGGTCTTGTCGGACATGTTCTTCATGTCGTCAGCGTGGAGGACGTACACGGGTTTGCGGCCTGACCATGTGTGCACGGGGATCGGGTCTACGGGCCAGACCTCGTTGGCTCCAATTACGAGGTGACTGTCTGCCTTTAGTGTCGATGTGCGTGTCACCTTGCCGGGGCCGTTGGGGTTGTCTCGCGTTTTGGTGACCTCAGCGAGCACAGCGCCAGCGGAGAGACGAAAGATCACGTCGATACTGGCTTGCATCGCTGACGCTGGGGACATGTGCGTGCGCGCGTAGCCCACGATCTCGAGCGGGGTGTCGGTCAATTGGGTGACGACTTCACGGGCTTGTAGGGCCCTGGCAATCAGGTACGGGGGGACGGGCATTGTGTCGGGGTCGCTGAACGTGGGGTCGGGAATGGCGATCCAGACGGGGCCGATGAGGCCGTCGTATGCGTCAGTGAGGAGGATGCTGGTTCCGGTGACGCTTTGCATGTGGGTTTTGGTGCGCCCGAAGTTGAGGGGTGGACGCGAGCCGTACTTCCCCCGGTAGGGGAAGAGGGACTTGTCGTTGATGCGCATGATGGTGTCACCGTTGCTTCTGGATGTGTGCTAGGACAGCGTTCCCGCTGGGGGTGGGGGTCAGGATGTGGGAGCCGAACTGTGGTCGTAGCTGGAAGCGACCGTATGAGCGGACGGGTTTCCGCATGACTCGGAAGTTGGTGCGGTCGTAGAGTTCGCACCTCTCGTAGAGGTCTTCTGCGACGATCTTGAAGGCGGGGATGCGGGTGCCGTTGACGGTGATCGCGTCTCCCTTGTTGGTGGAGTAGATCGCGATGGGAACCTGGGTGCCTTGGGGTAGGTTTTTCATCGTTGCGAGGTACTTGTCGAGGCGCAGGAGTTCCGGCATTCGTGTTTCGGGCTGGCATCCGTGGAGGTTGGGGTATGCGTTGCCGCCGTCGAGGTCGATCAGTTCGATAGCGTGTCCGACTACGCCGTTTTCCTTGTATCGCATGAGCTTCATGTTCTTGTCGCGATACTTGTTGCTGGTGTAGAAGTAGTCGTTGTGGTCGTCGTCGGGGACGATCACGTAGTTCACGCCGTAGTCGCGTCGGAGGTCTTGGTCGAGGAGGTCGAAGGCGCAGGCGTAGCCGCTGTTGTGGGTGGCGGCGATCCAGCTGCTTTCGCGTTGGTTCTCGTGGTAGCCGAGTGTGAGCTGTTTGCCGCTCTGGCTGCTTTGGGCGCGTAGGAGGCAGTTGAGGGCCCAGAGGGGGCTGTTTGTTGCCATGCTGATGAGGTTCAGCACGTCGTACACGGTCGCGTCGCTGGGGACGTAGATGTTCCGCCTGTCAGCTACTTCGTGCAGGACTTTCAGGGCGAGGGTTTCGCCTCCACCGATGAGGGGTAAGCTGATGGCCTTCGACAGGGGCGCTGACGTTGCGGCCTTCCCCTCAGTGAACGCAAAGACAGGCGTGTCTGGGCCGACCATGGGGATATGGTCCCAGCCCTCGTAGAGGTCGAGTAGGAACTCTTCGTTCATGTCGTCCCACACGGGGCCCCGTGGGTTCAGAAGGGAGTCGCGGAGCAGGTTGCCTTCACCGCGGTCACTGTAGTCGTTGACGTAGTAGCCGGTTTCTTCCAGATACTTGTCGAATGACGGGGACGTGTCCAGGTCGGGGACGAGGGGCACCCAGCCCACGCCTTCTTCGGCTGAGTATCGCGCGATGCGCGTGTCCTTGTTAATGAGTGGTGATGCCATGACGGTTCCTTTCGTGCGCGGACTGTTCACAGTGTGAGCATCCACTAGAGCGTCCACACGTCCTTTGTGGCGCTTGTAGCGACGAGGAGGCCCTGACCGTGGGCGAGCGGCTTGATGGTGCGCAGGTTTGTGGTGTAGCGCATTTCTCTGCCGGTTTTCTGGTTCATGACGTATTGGCTTGGCTTGTCGAGTTGGTCAGATCGGTCTTGTTCGGCGTACATGTAGGTGCCGTCGAGCTCGGACAGGAGGAAACCGCATGATGGGATGCGTTCGCCGTCTACGGTGAGGTAGTTGGCGCGGGATGCCGATGAGGCCACAAACCTGACGACTTCGGCGTGCTGTGCGCGCTCATGGATGGCGTTCAGGAAGGCGCTGAGGTTTCGCGCGTACACGTCGAGTCCCCCAGCATGGTCTCCCAGATCGCGAAGAACGAACGTGAAGCTACCGTCCGTGTCTTTGTGCCATAGGAGGGTGAGTCCATTCTCGAGGTGCCAGAATGTCGGCTTGTAGGGCAGGCCCATCAACCTGTCGGTCCTGTCGCGCATTTTCAGGAGGTCTTCACGAAAGCGGGGTACCGCATCTCCGCAAATGCGGACAGGCACGTTGGCTCCGTGGGCGTCGTGGAGGATGCGCGCGACGAAGGTGAGCACATCTCCCGTTGTGTCGCTGATTGGGTAGTGCCCTCCTGCTATGGCGTTAGCTAGGTCTTGGCGCGTAGCCGAAGTCGAAGGGTCAACGTATGCGAAGATTCTGAATCCGGTGCCGTAGCCGCCTGCTCCGTCGTCACCCCGCACGGTTGCGAGTGGTAGGAACTCGGGATTTCCGTCAACCATGACGAAGAGAGTGTAGATGTGTGGGTCTACGGCTCCTTCGTCGTTGTTCTCTTCGTCGATGTCGCAGGCGACGTGGGCGCTCATGATGCGCGCTTTGCTGTTGCCTTGCTTGAAGACGTTGATGAGGTCGTACCAGCCTGACCTGCACCATCCGCATCCTTCGTTGCCTTCGACATGGAGGACCGTGCCGTCGTCAAGAGCGATGATGCCGAGTTCGTTGTCAATCTCAGTGACGTAGCGGCCTTGGAGGACGCGTGCGAAGTTACTGCTGGGCGCGTGGTGCTCGATGGTGGTTCTCTCGACTGACATGACGGCCTCTCTCAATTCTGGGCTTGTGCTTCGGCTTGGGTGGTGATGTGGGTGGTGCCCGTGAAGGGGATGGGGGTGCGGGCCGTGTACTTCGCGGAGCACTCGTCGGGGGTGTCGCCGCAGTAGCGGGGCTGTGAGAACACGTAGCCGACGAGGGTGTCGGCTCCCATGTGGATGCGGCTGAGCGTCGCCTGGTGGACGGTGGGGTCCGGGGCGGCTCCGGTGGGCATGTAGGGTGCGAGGACTTCCTGAGTCATGACGGTGGGCGCGTCCGTTGTGGGGACGAACAAGCCCATGATGTCGCCGTCTCCTCGCGTGAACATGACCTTGACGCTGGTTTGGCTGGCGTTGAAGGTTGCGTCGGTGAGGCAGTAGCCGGTGGCGTAGCAACGCGCGGTCGCGTCGGGCGCGAAGGCGATGTCGGTTTGGCCTCCGAGGCTGGCCTTGGGGGCTAGTCGAACGGGCGGCAGATCAGCGAGGGGGACTGCTGGGTCGGTTTCTTGTCCGAGGCGGATGTCGCCGACGACGCACGACCAGTAGAGCTGGAGGTCGCGGGTCTCATACATCTCTCGGCAGGTTTCACGGTTTTCCTCGTAGTCGCTGGCCGTGTATGCGCGAGCCTCCTGTGTGGCCGCAGGTTGGGGGGCAGGCGTTTGCTGCTCAGGGGTGCTCCACACCCATGCGGCAACGCCTGACGCGATGAGGGTGACGACGGCGATGAGGATGACGATGATGGCGCGCTTAGGTGATGGGGCAGGCGTGTTCTCGCTTTCTTCGAGCCAGGTGGTCTCGAGGGTGGGCTGCGCTGGTTGTTGTGGCACTGGCGTGGCTCTCATGGCTTGCCCTTTCGTGGTGGCTCAATGGTGATGAGGTCAAGGCCCATAAGTCTTGCCTCATAGTCGCTTGCGACGCTACGGAAGCGCCCGCACTCGATGATGACATCGCGCCACATGTCGGCGCTGATTGCAGCGTCCGGCCAGAGGGCCGCGTATGCGTGGTCATTGGGCGCGTAGACGGCGTATCCGGTGAAGTCAGTCCGCCTGAGCGCGTCCTCGTTTCCGGCGAGGCGCACTGCTTCGGCGTGGACTGTTGCATGGGCTTCCTCCCTGTAGGAGTCGAGGCGCTGGAAAACGCGCAGGAGTCGGGTGGGGATGACGGTGCGCACGCCTTGCTCCCAGTTGCGCACCGTGTACTCGTTTACGCCAAGCATGGCGGCGAGGTCTTTTTTGCTGAGGTGGGCACGGAGTCGTCGAGCACGTAGTTCGCTAGCGGTCAGCTGCGACGAGTCACGCGGGTCAGGCTTGATGATCACCTCGTCCTGGGGGACTCCCAGGTGGTCGGCGAGGAGGTCGGCGAGGTCGTCAGCGATGGTGGGGTCACCCACTGACGTTAGCTGCTCCGACTCGTCCCACTTCTGCCACACGATGAGCCCACCAGACTTGCGTGTCGTCTGTGTCCAGGGCTTCTTCTGGGTGATGGCATGGACGAGGCTCGCGACCTGCGCGAGGTCGCCCGTGCAGGTGCCGTTCGCCCACTTGAGGGTTAGCGTCATGACATGATTCCTTTCAGTAGATCAGTAGAAGAGCACGTCGCGGATATGCGCGAGGTCTGCTCTGGTTAGCCCAGTGATGGGGTCGGTACCGATGGTGTGGATGCCATCTACCCGCCCGTATCCTCGGGGGTGTTGATCGTCCACCCACACGATGCGGGTGTCCGTGTCGGTGAGATAGTCGAGAATGAGATCGTGGGCACGGCGGAGCTTGCACTCCTGGTCGATAGCTCCCGGCGTGAGGTGCGGGAACAGGTTGACGGTCTTTCGGCGCGGGAGGTGCAGGCCCACGGCCTTCACCGCTTTCATGCTCGCTTTGCCCCATGATGAGGCGAGGAGGATTTTGTCCGCGTCACCGACGATGATGTTGAGGGCTTCGATCATGTGGGGTGAGTACCAGACATCCCCAGTGCCCACGAGTCCACTGCCGAGCTTGACCGTGACCGAAGTGCGGGCACGATCCGGGTACGCCCCTTTCGCAGTTGGTGTGCCAGGGGCGAGGATGAACACCTCGTCGAAGTCGAGGGCCAGAATTTCCTTGCGTGCGGTCATAGAGAGGCCTCCTTTCTACCCATCAGCTTATATCCCATATTGGACTGCCGCAAGTTGACACAGGTCCATTGCGGACTATACTTGCTTTCATCGAGCCTCCGCATAACACCAGAGGCGTACAACCCAGAAAGGATAGACAATGCTCTACCCCTACCAAGACAAGCAGACCCTATGTGTCACCCTCGAAGACACCGGGGAGGAAGCGATCTCAAAACCAGTACTGAACATCATCGCCTTCCAGCCACTACTCTACGTAGCGGTCATCGCCCCCCTTTTTCTCTCCTACGCCGCCTACATGGTGCACGCACTGGGGTTAGATGAGCCAGAAGAGCCTCTTGGTCAGAAGCGCTCGATACAGTACCTTCTGAGCACATTTCAGCTTCCGCCTCATGCGACCTGGACTCTTAGCGTCCTTCCGCTTATGTGCGTAGGCCTCGCCACATTAGTCGCTCTATACATGAAGCTGCGAACGCGCGCCGAAAGAGAGGATATTTTTGGTACAACATATGCGCGTTTGGCAACATTCACCCCGTTTATGTTTCTTAGCTTCGCCGTCCTGTCGAAGATATTTGCTCCAGGAGCATTTCCGCTTTGGAACGTGCTGACAATCTGCTTTAGCTCAATTCTCCTGTGGTCTCTTGCTTTGGTTGCGTATGTCATTTCATTCAAGTTCATCAAAAAGCCTTCAAGTTTTCAGACATGGGCGAATCGTTGCGTCATGATCCCCGCTTTCTTCTGCGCTGCCGCGTCTGTGCATGTGGTCTTGTCTGGCGACATGTGGGCTACTAAGTTTGTTGGCCCAATGTATGTGCTACTTGCCCTTTCGGTTGCCTGCCTCGCTGTGGAGTTGAGTGCGCAGGCTTACAAGGGGCGTGAGGTGCCAGTGTGGCGCTATAACGTAAGCGAGGTGATGAGCGGAGCGATTCTCCTGATGTATCTCACGGACACCTTCTTCGACTGCCTCCCGCTCCTACTCAAGTAGATCGCAGAGACCAAACGGAAGCGCCCCTCCCCTACGATTCAGTGGGGAGGGGCGCTTCGCGTATGTGGCGAGTTTAGGATGCTGCTTTGACGGCTTCGTGTACGTCCTGGGGGATCGTTTCGTAGAGCACTCCGTCGGTGTAGACGATCATGTCGCCGGGGTAGGCGAGATTGCCGTACTCTCCGTAAAGGTCCAGGATGTCGATGGCTGGTTCCATGTCGGTTCCGTCGAGGTGGCTGGCGCAGATTTGGCAGTCGAGGCCTTCACGCTGGAGTGCACCGAGATCCCGGCCCATGTCCTCGCCCATGATGTAGTACGAGTAGCGCAGGTGCGTGAATGGGGTGCCGGGGTTGATGCGCTGCGCGGCGTCTACGTCGCCTCTGGACATGTACCAGACCTCATGAGTGTCGGGGTTCCATACGAGCGCGTCGCCTCCGTCTTCCTCGGTGTCATACCCGTAGGCCTGGTCGTAGAAGGCGATGCGGACATCATTTCCGGTGTGCTCACAGAACTCGCCGATCCAGCGTGTAGGGAGGCCGCGGGCGGTGAGCTCTGCTGCGAGGTCGTAGTCGTCAGGGACGGTTGCAGGGTCGGGGATGATGTAGGTGTTCAGCATGGGATGACTCCTCTGTGGTGGTGTCTGGCGACGAACTTAATGGCTTCGACTTGCCATCGAGTCATCTCCAAGAACTCCCTGTTTGGGGCAAGCAAGTCTGCGTGAAAATTGCTCATATACGGGATTGACGGCGAAAGTAGATCCTCTAGGGTTCGCACCCTTTGGTCGCACTGCTCCTTGCTTGCGAAGATCCGACTACCATCGGCTAGGTAACTTTGGAGCATCCATTGTTCACGCTCCACTGTTTCGTCACGGTGTCCACAGATTTCCGGGTAGGTGGCGATGGCGGCTTCCCAGTAGGAGAGGGCTTGGATGGTGACCACCCGGATTGGGGTTTGCAGGATCGTTTCTGCGAGGTGCGGGTTGGTTGCGAGTAGCCGATTGTAGGTTTTACCTGCCCAGCCGCCTGGCATAGTTTTTCCCAGCGGGTAGTTGCCGTCGAGGTAGGAGAAGATCGCCTTGAGGCGTTGGCGACCGTCCAGGACTGCGCCCTTACCGGACCCGTCTACGGGTTCCCAGATGTAGACGACCGGAGGGCTAGTGATACTCCATAGGAGGTTGTCCAGGTAGTAGGCCTGCTGAGCCTTGCCCCACTCGAACAGGGAGCGGGTTCTGGGCGGCTGTTTGCATTCCTTACGGGACAGGCCGATGTTGTCGCGCGCGTCGTACAGGTCGCGGACGGTAAGGGGCTGTTCGGTGACGGCGGGCATGGTGGCGTTACCTTCCTAGGTGGGGATAGGGACGGTCATCTTCCTCATCAATTAGGAAGTCAACGAGTTTAGTCCTAGACAAGGGTAGGGATAGAGATGGCATCCAGACTGGTTCCCAGCCTGTCGGAATTGGCGG